>Ga0307518_10000447_pt1 | contig 31538 bp, 39 predicted proteins | sample 25_EM_MG_FD_203889 | JGI IMG/M metagenome (GOLD analysis project Ga0307518, IMG submission 203889) | Populus trichocarpa ectomycorrhiza microbial communities from riparian zone in the Pacific Northwest, United States - 25_EM | ecosystem: Host-associated > Plants > Roots > Unclassified | place... | reverse complement strand
AGTCTACACTGGTATAAATTGTTGTTTCGCCAGTAAATGATGCAAGAACTGTGGAGTTTATTTCATTGACCTCAACATTCTTGGCAGAGAGAATGGTACGATCCAAGAAATAATCATTTGGTAAAGCATGATCACGTGTTGGGTCAAGTAGCTCTCCATACAGTGCATCAATAAGCGAACGCATATCATTACCACAGCGCATATACTCAGGAAGGGTGACTTCATTTTCAGCACTCATGCCAATTCCAGCACCAATCTGAAGAAGCCACTCAGCAAATTGGTCACATATGGGATCTCTTCCCAGTCGCATGTTAGTTTCAAGCTTAAAAACACGTATGTTTCCCCAAAGCTGAGAGCGACAGAAAGTTGCACCCACAATATGTTCCCGAGAGCCATGGGGAACAACAGGAAGAGTTTGCCGAAAGTCCCCTACAAAAAGAACAGGAATACCCCCAAAGTCAGCATCCACACCACGCAGATCACGCAAACTACGATCAACGCATTCTATAACATGTCGATGTTGCATAGGAACTTCATCCCAAATAATAAGGGATGTATGAAGGAGCAGTTCATGCCATGGATCATCCTTTTTGATATTGCAGGTACTGGCCTCGTTTATGGGAATAGGAATTTTGAACCGTGAATGAGCAGTTCGACCACCTGAGAGCAGTAATGATGCAATTCCAGAAGATGCCACACAAAGGACAATCTTTTCTCTTGCACGTACAGCTGCAGCCAACAGATTGCAGACATAAGTCTTTCCACAGCCACCTGCACTATGAAGAAAGGATCCTCCTGCTTGATTGTTTTCAACCTTTTCCAACATAGCATCATAAACTGCTCTCTGTTCGTCAGTCAGAGTTCTTTCACCATTTTCTACAATCTGATGCAGAGCATTCAGATCATAATTGTGCTGCTCAGCAATCAGCTGGTTTCCAACCCTATTTTCCCAACGAATCTGAGGCAAAGGCATTTCTGCAAAATCCTGTAAAGATTTTCCACTTTTCCGAAGGCCGACATTGATCAAGTAAAGACCATAGTCATAAATCTGATCCTCTGTGGGATCTTGCATGTGTAGACGATGGGTCAACTGATATTGTAGATCATCACAAAGATGACCCTTTGTTGCAGCCCACAAATGGTGAGGATCCACTGGACTACAGTGAAGTAAAATCATAACAAAAAGATTTCGCAACTGTTGGCCTGTTTGCATCAATGATGCATCTTGAAGACATCATAGCCATTCATCATCATCTTCTAAGAGGGCTCTAGCATGGCAAGCCTCTTTAAAAGTAGGATGAATTTGATCCTCAAATGTTCTCAAATTTTCAAAAGAAGTTGCCCCTATATTTGAATTTACATCAGATCAAAACATTCTGTCAAGATTAATTCATACAACATACCTTTTACTTCAGTAAGCAAAAGTCGAAGATAGAAGCGTTCCCCAGCAGTCGGAGGCACAGAGTACATGCGTCCAATAGCTTGAGCCTGTTGATGGGGCTTCCATGTCCAAACATTTTGACCATTAAATTTGACCTTTTTCCAGATGAACCACTTTGGAAAGTCTTGATACAGATAGTTAGGAGCCCCAGCTTCGATGCAGGCAGCATCAGAATTGGCCGTGAACCATCCAGTTAACTTGGTATCCTTATTTCTTCAGAACTTGTTGGGCGTCCTCATCATCCTGATAAGTAACAGACTGTTGGTCCTCGAGGTGAACTGGTAGGCGGTAGACTGAGGGCCATTCTAAATGCATGCCAAATTCGAAAAGTCGCCAGGCAGCTTCCACAGAGGAGATGTAGCGGCTGTCTAAATAGGCCTTGACTTCATCATGTCCTTGAGTTTGAAGGGTTGCACGGTCTGGGCCTTTATATATGTACTTGTGAACATATTTAATCGATTTGATACTGGCACAGACTTCCAAGTTGATGTGACAGTCAAATTGAACAATGAGTTCCCGAGGATGGGGAACCACACGTTCATTTGTGTAGACTTCAGCATCGTTATTGATGACCTTCCGGATGGTACGGCCATTGTTAGGTCGAGCATACTCTGGATATCCGTCATCCTTCATGACTGTCTGCTCGCAAAAAGACTTTGGAAAGTACTTCTTGCATTTTCCATTCTCCACACAGCGCTGTGGAGAGCAGTTATGGACCATGTATTTGGAGACTGCCTCATACAATTGAGGGTGAATGATTGGATCGGGTATCTGAGCAGATATGAATGCATCGATTTGCTCGATGGCCCAAATCTTGTCTTCATCTTCCAAAAAGATAAGAAGATGCATATGAGGAAGTCCTCGTTTTTGATACTCGATGGTGTACACCAATCCAGCCACAGCTCCATAATAGCCTTTTCGAATCATCTGAAGCAAAGCCTGCTGCTTCTGATAAAATACATGGGCTACCAAGTCAGGTCGATCCACTGCTGTCTGACCTATTGGTTGTAATGCATGTGAGTGGAAAATTCAAATATAAAAATAAAACATACTTGCCTGGAAGAAGGTCAGCAATTTCTGGCCAGGTTGGGTTTGCAGTCATTGTCAAAAACAAATCAGGTTTTTTACAATCATGACAGATTGCAAGCGAGTCTTGCAACAGCTGCTGCATGTAATGTGGGCTTTCAGAATGTGATGACGGTAGAACAACACTACGGCCAGTGTCACGGAGATCAAGATTAGGGTCTTGAGCTAGATGATCTTGTAGTCCACCGTAGAGTTCAGATCGAATCTTCTTCTGATTATTGAAGACCCAAGTGAGCTTGCTTTGTTCTACAGAAGCCCAAGCACTGCAAACATATTGTTGAAAAAGCCTTCCACCACAAAAGATATTGCTTGGATCGATTTCTGGGGGTCGGATGTGTAGTCGGAAAGCATAGTACAGGGTCTGTGTGACATATTTCGACCTGGTGACACGTATATTTTGAAGAGGGATGTCGAGGTGCCATCCCTCCTCTCCTTGAGGAAACAGCAAGACATAGTGTAGAGTTGAATATGACTGGTGAAGGATGGCTAATTCTTTGGAGACCACCACCTTGCAAGCAGAGCACAATTTCCTCATTGATTGCTTCTGTACCATCTCCAGGAATGATTGCAGCAATTTCATCTGTCGTAGGAAGATTGTATCGTAGACCATCTGTCCCAGGGCTGAAATGCAGTTGCACATGAACATCAGTGTGTTGCTCAGGAGGTTTCTCCCACATGACTTGGTAAGCTTGCTTGTATACTTGAACATATGGATGAAGATTTGCAAGCATGCCATGCAACTCTTGCAAGACTGCACATTGAAGCTGTGGGTTTCTTCGAGTATGACAATCGGTAGCCTCCTGAGGGTCATAAATGTACAGCTGTGCATAAGATGGTTCTCAACCTTCTGTTGGTATAAGACTGCCCATCAGATGATAGAGAGCACCATGAATGCGAAACTGTTTCAGCCTCAGTCAACCCAATCCCCGCTTTGACACTTCCTAGGCTTTAGGAAGAGTCCAGACCCCTATCCCCTCCGTCATCTATTACTCCTGTACCCCAGGAGTATCCTGCATCACCATCTGCATCACCCTGTTGGTGTAGATCCCCTTTCCCCCTCCTCAGCATATCCTCTCTGGACACCGCGGAGGTAAACCACCACTCGCACATATTCGTAGTCCTTTGTTGGTGTTGTGTTTGGGTTATTACTCCGACCCAAATCCTCACTTTGACTCACAACGCGACCACCACCCATTTGTGTCAATGACGCAACCATCACCGACGACCACCTGCGTCAACGAACACGGTCACCACCAGTGACGAGAACCAGCCCACCAGAGACGATGACGTGCCCACCACCACCAGCGCTGACGATGACCCCACCACCAGCGCCTGCGTCGATGATGCGACTACCATCACCTGGACGATGGCAATGACAACATGACCACCATCTACCTGTGTCAATGACATGGCCACCACCACCAGTGACAACGACCAACCTGCCTCGATGGCACGACCATACCCGGACGAGCCACCACCAACACGACAACAACCTTAGTATATAATGTTTTGTATATAAATTGATTGACATGAGCATTGAATGAATTAAGGTGATCAAAACCTACTAAGTACAGACAGCAAAGATATGGGTACTCTAGAACAGTCTGGGACAGCTGGGACATTCCGGGACAGTGTTGGGACAGTCTGTGCTAAGCTACCCAGTTAGGTACCTTGTTGGGAGAGCTGTCCAGTGCTGTCCAGTACTGGACAGGGGAGGGCTGGTTTGCTGATGTTGCCAAGTCCTGCTAGGTCCGCACACCTCGCTAGGCCTTGCTAGGCCATCCAAGACCTTGTATGCATCACTCATGCTCACCCACAGCTCATGCCTTGCTAGGCCTAGCTAGTTTTTGCCAGATCACACAATTGCTAGCACAATGAAAACCACATTTATTCATTTATTAATACTACACAATAATAAAGCATCCGACCGACGACAACGACAGCATTTCTTGATAGGAGTGGCAACTGGCTTGGGATTGGTGGAGCCAGGAGGTGGAGACAACACTGCCAACTGCATCATATTAGCAACAATCATACGCACAAGGACTCATTGAGTTCTGGGGTGGACCTCTGGTTACTCATACCCTTCATTATTCAGTTAGTTACCATAGCATATGCACGTATAGGACTTACCTGAGTTTGTACTTTGCCTTGTCAAATTCAGTCTGCGATATTCAATCCTCAATGAATGTGTTAGTATAGATACTTACGGTAGTCAATGGCTTACTTGGGCAGAATATTTGGCATGTTCGGCTTCCTCTCTTTGGTATCGTTGAAATTTCATCAGCTAGTTTGGTAGCCTTACGTTTATTTTGATGCATGGATTGCATGGATGCAGACTGAGCAAGTAGTTCGGGGTCAATGCATGCGTCTGCGATGATGAGAGGGGATGATGGGGGGAAGAGGTAAAGACGCATTGTGGCTGAAGTCAGGAGATAAGGCAGAGATTGAATATTGAACGCCCAGGCCATGCTGTCACAACCAGAATTTTGACAAGTCCCTCCGAGCCTAATAAGTACCATATTAGGTTAATGCCTACTAGTACTACCTACCCTTCTCACCTTCATCCTGCATGGGCACATACCCATTAGAGATCTACTCATGGGTTCCGCAGTTAACACATCCAAGGTAAGTCATTAAGATGTCTTGTGCTTAACTGATGCTTTGTAGGTCGAATCATGGATCTTTCAGGCACTAGTTTTCATCGCTCTGCACATCTGTGCGTATGATTAATGCATCTGCAGCATTCCACAAGCTATCCACCTCACATTTGTACCATATCTCTGTGCCGGTTGGTGAGTTAGGTGATTTCCGCTTGTTTTTTGGTATGCTGACAACTTCTTTTGTTTTTGCAGTCGTTTTCATGCCAATTCAGATGCTGGGTGCATCCTTGCACATTCCTGACATGTCCATGATGTTTCCAAGCGTCACTGGCCCTTCTGTGCCACACAATCTTGTGCATCCGTCAGGTGAGTATGGCGCATTTGAGTCATTTTTGGGGTTTCTGGCATCTGCAGGTATTTTTGAGTTGATTGCACCACCGTTCACATGTATCCAGTGTGTCCGTTTGGCTTCCGAACCTCACTGGCTTGCCTATGCACAATTGGGAATACTGAGGTGTTTGCAGTTGTTCTCGAGCCTGTTGCATCACCATGCACTTGCCTGTGCATGTTTGGTGTGTTTGCATGGCTCTCGAGTCCGTCCAACAGGTCTGCATGCTGGCGCATTGTACTCCCAGTAGGTAAGTTCAGCAGTTTCGGGTCTGGTGGACCTAACTGACGGTTTCTTGTGCGTGTGCAGCCATGTTTGTGTCATTGCGAATGCCTGACCTGTCCCTGTGCCCCCTGACATGTCCGACCAGCTTTCAAGCCATCCATCTTATCTATGTTGCATCTTGCATCTCCAGCAAGGACGACAATGGTAACTTGACCCATCTGACCACAGCCACCATTGCATGACGGCGACATGACTCACCCCGCCACTGCGCTGAGCACCAATGCAACAATGACACCCATCATGGCAACCAATGCCATGACACCAACCACTACCACGAACATGACAACAATGGCCACCACGGCCATCACCACCGGTGACACACCACCACCACCACAAACAGTACAACACTTTTGGGACGCCTTTTGGGACTTATCGGGTGGTCTTCAGATGACACAGGAAAGTCGCAATTATCACTACCAATGACAATGGCCACCACCACATTGAACCACAAAAAACAGCGACTACAATAACAATGAAGGCCACTGCGGCCACCACTGTGCAGACGACAACAACAACAGTTACTCAACCCACATGACAACAACGGGGACATCACAACAATACTGAACACGCAACAAGCAGGACAGCTTGACAGTATCTTGTACTTGACAGAGCCCTCTCATTGGCCTACGAGCAAGCGAGCAGAAAAGTTGTCTTACAGTATGTCCATTCCTTCCAGTAATTTTGCAGATGGACCATCTGGTTGACTCAAGATACACGGAAACACAAACAATGTTGGATGGCAAAACTACTCTGATAAAACAATAACAATTTAAAATACAGTATTACATAGACAAATCCAATGTAGTACAAATTCAGAGCGCTGAATGAAGGGAATTAGAACTTGGTTGCCACTTCAGATGAGATGATCATCTATCCAGCGAAATCAACTTATGAACATCATGTCAACTTGTCTGAAAACCAACCTATTTGTTGGGGTAACAGTAGTGACAGCCACTTTTGATCACATTGAAATACTTGTCACGATACCACTCATATTCAGTTTGTCCAATTATGCAGGTGACCTTCATCGCGTAGTGATCGAAAGCCTTCTCCACCTCAGCCAACCTCTTCTTCGCAGCCTCCCTCTGAATCAATGCCTGCGCCCACAGTTCTATGAGCTCACACAGCTTCTGGTGTGACTTTGGTTGGTTAGATTCATAAATGCAAAGGGGTTCTACAGACATACCAAAGGTTGCAAGTGAGAGTGGTGGCCATCACGGTGCATAGTAGTACTAGTTGCTGGTTGGGAGGTGTCGCTTTGAACCTCCCTTGTAGTCTGAAGGCAACATCCCTGAGAAAAGAGATGCGGGGAAGATTTCACTGTAATAACACGGGGAATAGCAAATGTGGTGGGACAAACCACCAAAGTTTTGGTGGACATTCTGGAGGACGAGTAATGGGGGCTCGTGATGAAATCATCTGAGAGCTCATTAAATAGTATTACATACACTGCCGTGGTAAATGTTTCCGATTTGCTCCATTAAGTGGGTTCTGGGGCAATACATGAGGTTCTCGGCTCGATATATCAGGAAGTGATCAGGGCAATACATGTGTTTCTCGGTTCAATATATTAGGAAGTGATCAGGGGATGAACCACTTCAATCACCATCCACTTTGCATGAGGCTCAGTTACCTCATCCTACGAATATATTCAATGCATTAAATACTAAAGTTGAGCTTTGATGGAGCCATTTTACTGCAGCTCAGAGTCCACTCCGCATCTGTCGCAGCACCCCAGTGGTCTCATTCTTATCAAATCAAGACATGGATCCTCGGTACTTTGGGGAAGACCTACTATCATACACGACTACTGGCAGCCCTGCTTTCAGTCTACCAGTGGACTTCACCACACAAGATACCTTGGGTGCGCAGAATCCAGCTTACTCCAATTTTCAAGATCATCTATCCAGATTCACATTAACACATGATGCCTTCGCTCTTGAAAATGTTAGCACATTACATGCTGTTGGTGAACCCCCAGCTCTGCTTCTGAATGTGCAAGATATACCTGATCCCACAGTCTTCCGCACCAATCTCGACGACTACTTATCAGCATTCCATCCCACACATGGCCCCTTCCCACTCGATAATATCAACATCCAACAACCCGATCCAGATCCACTTCCAGGTAGAAATGTTGACTTACAATCAACTATTGACGATATCTCAAATAGATTTCAAGGGCATATGGACGCAGCAATAAACTTGATTCCATCCGACAGTGAGTTCTAATAATTCTTAGTACAATCTCTGATAACCTTTCTAGTACCTCTTCTTGGGGCGTTTGTGGACGGAGTGCCCAACTGGCGCCGGCTTGTCATGCACTTAGGGGTGAAGGCATGGTCATTCCTTTGCCAGGAGTGGCTTACCCCCCGAAGCACCAGCTATTGGAAGGTTGAGATCAAATGTCTGTATGCAGAATATCTAACCTATCCAACAGTGTTTGAATTGGGTACGTTTACATTTTATTCAAATACTTAATCTCAGGTCTTACTATGTACATAGTGCGTGTTAGCATCGTCAAGAGAGGCACAAATCGCCAAACAACAATGGCACTTGATAATGAGATGTTTGTGGGTCTCATTATCGATATGGTAAGTCCACTCTTTGCATGACTATTAATAATGTTGTTGATTCACGAGTACAACAAATAGCTGACCATCGAGCTGAGTGATTCAATGCTTCCGCTTGTGCGCACGTGGACTCTGGATATCATCGATAAACAACTACTCTTACTTTCGTCGGCAGGCGGCCTGGACTTCGTCAGGCAGACAATACAGTGGAAGGGGATCAACGCAGGTTATCCAGTATTCCATCAATACGAAGACGCGAATTCGACGAATATTTTTACTCGGCCACAGAAGGTGAGCACCCAAAACATGGACTTTAGAATGCTGATCACTACATTTCCCTGCAGGCATTCTACTTCCAAAACCCTCTACTCCAATTGTTCCTTCAACATGCATTTTTGTCTCATTCAGAATTCTCATTCAGAATCTATATGGAAGAACATCCGACAAATCAATCATTTTTATTGCCATTGGAAAATTTAAATCCTGCATTGATGGAATTCGGGAGTGCAGCGGTAAGTTGAACTTTGACTTTACTTTGAATTGATATTCATCATGAATAGTTTCTGGCTGGTCTCTGCTTGGCCCTGAAGGCAAAAAGGACTCTCAACGCACGGTGGAAAGCGGAGTTGTGTGATTATATGGAGAGTGTCACGCAATTCACCACACATGTGTTGATGAGTTTGGCCATACCCGAAACCGAAGAGGCCCGGGCAAACCTCATTTGTTTGTTCAATCTCCAATTGTGAAGGTACATTTTTTACTACATCACTGATATGCAATACATACAATGACTGTGGGACCCTGTCTACAACACATCTAATGTTGTTAGTTTCCATGTATCTCGAGTCAAGCAGATGAGAATCTTATTGTGTTGATGGTTGTTGTCGATTGAGCTGGTCGTCAGATTGATCGTGGGGACGGCAGTCATCATTGTTATGTTGGCGCTGGAGGCATTCGTAGCTGTGGTCATTGTCAGTGGCTGATTGTTGATAATGACCTGAGTATTGAACATGCTGGTCATTGGATTGGTGGCGGCCTGGGCATTAGAGGTGCTGGCCGTGACATTGGTGGTGGAGGGAGTTGATGTGGTAGTTGCTGGCAGGTACACATCTACAGGTAGTAAAGGACACACTGATTAAGGGTTGTGGTACCAACTTGGTCATGTGGTACTAGTCAACAATCGTTGATATGGTCGTGGTGGTTGCGGTCATCGTCCCAGTAGCGGTTGAGGTGGTGGTCGAGTTTGACGTGTTGGCGTGTCAACGTCTTTGACAACAGAGCGAGCAGCGGTACATTGACTCAACGTGAGTCAAAAAGATGCGGCTCCCTGGAGAAAGGATCAATGCGTGTATCAACAATGGAGATTGAGATGCAGGGACACACCTGTGTTGTCTGCAACTGCCCCGAGGGCAAGTTCCGCAGCTATCGAGAGAGGTGGTAGTTTCGAGCCCTTGGGAAGCCTCAAAGCGAGGTGTTTCATGTATGCCATCCGGACAATGGAGTAGAGGAAGAAATAGGTGTATTCTACGCGAGACCGAAAGGCCCATGTCAACTGGGCAGATGAGAAGCAGAGAGACATATGTGTAGAGAAGGTGTTCAGCATCATCGCTGAAAACCAGCTGTACCACCCGGTAATACCCTCCTCTCGCAGCATATCCCACAAAACGGAGAGCATTCATCATGTCATCTTTGCGCTTGCCCTTGGAAGTCGAAGACGTGGCTTGGATTCGCGTTTTTGCTCTGGCGAGAAAACGAACAGAGTGGCAAGAGACATGTATGGTTGGTACTTAGCACAGGCCATCCACACATTCTGCAAAGCATGCCTACAGAATCGATGGTGACGCGGAAGATCCAAGATCAAGGCTACAAATGTAAGGCAAACAATTCCTCACCATCGATGATATCACCAATCTGCCCACGGGGAAGTATAAACTTGCTTGTTCAACCTCGTGACGTTGCGCTATCATGGAGTCCACTGTCAGGAATAGCATGGTTACTAGTCGTCATGGTTGGTCAATAACGATTATTAGTCCCCAAAGAGGAATAGAGTTCAGTGATTATGTAACTAAGGACAAAGCTGATGGTCAGAGATGACAGGCACCTAAGTGAAATGGGCACATGGGATGATGATGTAATCGAAATTCTTACCATTTCCTTTTCTCTCATGCCACTGTCCCTCACTCTGGCGTGCTTGAGGAAAAACGAGAGTGGCGGCCGTTGAGTTTGCTCAACTCCCATCTTGTTCTTCCCATTTCTCTAAGGCTCTCATGCCACTGTCCCTCACTCCGGCATGCTTGAGGAAAAACAAGAGTGGCGGCCGTCGAGTTTGCTCGACCCCCATCTCATTCTCCTCTGAGTGTACTCAGATTGACTCTCGACATCCAACTGATATCCAATGTGACTGGAGGCGACAATACATTGTACTATTGCTACAATTGGTAGAATTTTTAATGGCGCAGGTGATAGTACCCTTCCTCCCCCAGGTGCATTAGCCAACATACATAGTGCGTCGACCCATGGATTGATGTGACTTTTCCAGATGCAAGATCCCACCATTGGCGGTGAATAGCTGCCTGCCATGCTCCTGCCTATTTCATCACTAGTCCCCTTCCAAGGAACACTTTCTCATCGTCGAACCCACCTTCTCACTCCTGTTGTGTACATCGAGGCTCAGTAATTTAATGAGTATTCAATTTTTTCTGCTTGGTGTCCTGTGCAAAGAGACGCTTCCATGCGAGAATGTAATAAAATGGTATGACAGTGGAGCAGGTTACATACATTTGTGCTTTATTCCTTGAACTGTGGGATCCAGCCTTATATGATGGTCAAATACCTTAACTTTTGAATGCCCAAAGTAAGTTTCAGGTCTGTGCATACTACACCTTCATTGCAGCATTTCTTTGTGTCCAACCAAAGTGACAAGAGTTAATTGACGGTTAAAACAATCACTAGTCAGTTCTAGAGGAATGCCTATCTCCATCTATGAAGAGAGTCTGGCTTAGGGAGACTAACTGCCAACTACACTGCTACTACTACCCTGAGATCAGTGTGCTCCACTATGTGTACGGCATGAGGTTAGCCAAGTTGGACCCATCGAATTATGCCACCTTGTGCCACCTCCCTGGGCAAGGTGCCTGCCATCCATGATGGCACTATTTTCTGGTCAATACCAGTATACTAAATACATAGTTCAATTCTTGCAACTCTAGACTTAACCCCACCGTCGGCAGTTGAATGCAGCCTGTGTGACCCACGCATTACTTTCCTGTGACATTTGTGACTGTCTGACTTGAAATGAAATAAAAATACAGCCAACTACGCTGTACAAAGCTCAGGCCAAACAAGACCTTGTTGGCACTACCAGTAACAAAGAGCAGAGAAGAGAGTGGACGAAAGAAAAACAGCAACAGAGACAGATAGACATTACTACAGCAGATAAGACAAGTGCTCAGGCAAGTCTACATGTGGAACAGCACAAGGCAAGTGAAATGACCAACTACGCAGACAACATTTAAACTCTGCCCAAAGATGTGGATCGGCGAGTGGCTCTCGTCACGTGGCAAACACGGTCATGTTATCACTCTCTGAGGACATGACTCTTAGTAAATAGCTACCGCGATTTTGATTTCATTCATACCTTCTAGAGCTACAACATGGCCCGAACGAAGTTCATCCCGAAGAAAGTGGCTGGCACAAACCAACACTGGGCCGCCCAGAAGGCCAAGGTCAACTTTGCCCGAATGACCACGCATGTCAAGACCGGTTCTCCTCAATGATCTTACTAGGAGGTCCAGAGGTGCAGGGGACTAATGAGGAGGTAAGTCCAGACACTAGTAGGTGCTAGTTAGTGCAGAGAGTCAAGTCCAGGTTAAATGAACGAAGTCCAGGCACTAGAGAAGCACAGGGAGTAAGTCCGGACCATGGGAAAGTGGTCCGGAGTTGAGCGCAGCTTGTCCGGAGTGAAGGACATCCCAGAGGTGGGATAAGTCCTGAGAGGTCTAGCGTCGAGTCTGGGACAGAGGTGGCTTTTGCCCTCATGCGAGTAGGAGACTTGCTAGGATCAGACATAGGACCAAGGGGATGAGATAGGACAGAGGCCGGAGTTGGCCGGAGTTCAGGAGTCCAGTTGAACAGATGGATTAGGAGAGCATAGTGGGTAGTACAGAGTGGGGAGTATCTTAGTCGAGATTTGATCTAAGGATCTACTAGGCTGGAGTATGGTAGTTTATATAGTAATGAAACTAAGGTGAGTATATACGGTGACAAGTAAACACCTTAATGTCGAGACAAGGGATGGAGCAGAAGTAGACAGGAAAATAAACCAGGTACAAGAAAATAAAGCAGGGACAGGAAAATAAACTGGAGCAGAAGCAGAAACGGGGAACTAGGATTACAGGGATGATGGAGCAGATGCAGGGACAAGTAGGTAAAGGGAACTAGGTTGGAAGAGGACAAGTAAGGGTTGGAGGTGGACTTAACTAATGTTAAGTCCAGAGCGATGTCCAGGACCGGAGGAAGTGAGACCAGAGGAAGTGGGACCAGAGGAAGTGCAAGAGCGGAGGGAGTGCACAGGTGGAGGAAGGGCGGAGTAGCCGGAGGAAGGTCCGGAGTTGGACATGGAAATGTCCAAGGCCATTGGTGGACCTATCAGGGGAAGCAGAGCGGAACAGGAGCAGACCTGAGCCGGAGTTGGATGTACCAGCTGGAGTTGGGCTAGGTCGCAGACCAGACAAGGGGAGTGGCCAGACTGAAACCGGAGTAGTGACTAATGGTAGGTACAGGTCTGACATGGAGGAGTTAGACTGCAGATCTGTCTGTAGGAAGACAGGGGTTTAGTCCTGAGGCGGAGATGGACGTAGTGACCGGAGTTGAGCTGGAGTGCAGCTATGAGGCTGGAGATGGCTGGACTAGATCTGGAGTTGCGTCTATGCCTAAGGAGAGGTCAGGCGGGCCAGGGTTAGACCGGAGTTGCGACTGGGAAAAGTATGGATATGACAATGCAACGCAGTGCAGCAGGTCATGCACCTTGTCACCGTGACTCCATAGAGGCAGAATCACCCCTCACTATGCCACCCTCCTCCCCCGACCCTAGCAAAAGCTTTTTGATGGATGCCGTTTTGATGGGTTCTGAAGAAGCGGTGGCAGATCATTGTCGCACTTCTTACACACACAATCGCATAAGTATCCACTTTCTTACCACGTGCTTTGTTGATGTTTTTTCCCCTCTAGTTTTGTTATTTTTGTCAGGATGGTGGAAATCTCTATTGCTGCAGCCGATGCAGAAGGGCGGTGTGCTCATTCTGTCTTGTAGTACCCGAAAAATATGAGGCGGCTGTCTTAGAGGATGGCATTATTTTTTGTTGTCCAGGGTGTCATGAGTTAGAGGATCGGACAACTGGAAGTGGTGGAAAGAGGGTGTTTTGCCCTTACTGGGTAAGTCTAGCTTACCTGAAACTGTTTCCAATTGATTTTCCCTTTCTCTCAGGGTTTCACAACCTGAAATCAAAATGGTGCACAAGTCCCTGTCCTACCAGCCAACCCTCACATCCAGACACACTATGGGATGTCTTCCCATAGTGAAGTCAATGATGATCCCCTTGCAATCATCCACTTACACCTCGCAGGCATGGATCCGCATGGGTCAGAGAGACATAGCGGAGGCATAGGTAAGAGTCTGCAGATGACAAACAGATGAGTAACATACATGGAACGGAGATCAGTGATAAGCGTAACAGATCAAAAGGTTAATGGGATACAGCTATGAGTAACCAGATCTAATCTAAAACGGGAACAAAGGAAACAGGAACAGAAGTGGAACAGGAACATACATTAACCAGAGGCATAGGCACGGAACTATATACTAAAAGGAGACAGAGTATCAACTGTTGGAGTGGAGATGGATGCGTAGTGTCGGAGGTGTGCGATTCCGATTGGACTTGAGTCTACAATAGACTAGAGGTCTTGCGGGGTCACAAGGCATCACGTGGTCGTGACACCTGTATACCCATCAGGCCCTAGATACTATGTCCTCTATATAAATGTATCGCTGTGCATATAGTGTTAACTAACTACCATTAGGCCAAGATCCAGCATGAGGAACCACCAGCACTAAATTGATGCAGCAATAGATGTGGCCAACACATAACACCCGGCACTGCATATCAGCAGCACAACATCTCATTGGCACAACATCTCATCATGATTGGCACAATATCTCATTGAACATGCCGGAGTGTTGACTTTGCCACACTGTTGACCATGCCGCAATGCTGATTGACCAGCTCACTATGGTGTTATTGCTGCCATCAGATTTCCACCACACTGCCTCCATTGCATACTGGCTCACTTATTCTATTGGTATGCTATGCCTCTCAGCCCAAGTATTTTCATGACGACACCCATTTGTCCAGCTTAAGACTTTCACCCTACCCCACAATGACAACAGAGCCATGGGCCCACCATTGTCACTTGGTGACAATGCTGTTGGGGGCTGACCCCTGTGATGCCTCACTTCTGCCAGCCCGTGTAGCACAGCCAATTGTCATTGTCCGCTGACCGTATAACATGGCCTACCCAGGTGCATGGGCTCCCTATGTCGATGGAAATCAGTACCATTGAATGCTGAACAGTAGTGCCAATGGCACTGATGTTGAGTATGTGGCACTGATATCCAGTACATATGGCACTGATTTTCAGTGCATTTACTTCCCACAGTGTATAGCTATCATCATGCCAGATGATGTTTCCAAAGACAAGGTAAAGGCCCTGCAGTGTCTTGGTGCTGAAGTGCAATGGGTGCAACCTGCCAGCATTGTCGACAAGCAAGTAGGTGTGCATGTTGAAGTCACACGTGCACCCAGCATAAACCATCAACGAAGTGCGCACAAGACTGCGACCCATATTAGTGTAGACTTAGTGTAGACTTAGTAATAGTCCTCTTTAGAGTAGATGTTACATGTCACATGTCACACTATTTGTTGTATATAAACAGCGGACATTGCTTATATAATATAACAGCTCTTAACCAGCTACCACTACCATCTCTGGTTGTGCACTCCACCCAACAGGTGAGTTGGAGTAGCAGTTCCTCTATGTACATAGGTATTGCTTCAACAGTGCAGTTGAGTCACTCTTCATATTCTTCTAACTCTGTCAGCAGTATGTGGTAAGTAGTTTGGTTTGCCCAGCTTCCCAATCAACCTATTTTCCATGGTAGAATAATAGTTGTTCCTGCATTGAGGGCTTGTTTAATCATCTGGGACACCCCATTCATGGCTTGTCATCTTAAAATGTACTTGCAAGGTTTCCCTGCATAGCTAGATAACACCTCTGCTAGGGCCTGCCCAATGCTATGGGGTACCATGGCCATTCCCTGTCAGACTGAACATATATGGTGGGTGCAACTTATTACAACTGGAGTATAGCTGCCTGCAGGTCCAACGGGTGGAGCGATGTCTTTTGGAGGTGGAGGGTCATGTCAGTCGGGCACGATTGGTTATCAGGCAGTGTGGATATGCATCAGGCTCCTCCGAGTTGGGCCACAACAGTAAATTCCTTCACATTCACATTCACACACATTCTAATCATCCTCGAAGCTTCAACTTGCTGACTTGCAAATATTCCAATGTCAATAACACCTCGAAAGTTCAATCTATTGCTACTTATGTATCAATTGTTTTATAGTACTATAAGTTTTGTGTTAGATACGATCATGTTATGCCCATGTAAACTCGTGAAATTCTGAACCGAATTGGGCAGGTTACCCCGTGGTGTGTCGCGAGCACGGACACGGGGCACGATTTGACGACCCGCGCTCAACCTACCTGTACCCGCGGAGTATGCAAATATTGAGGCGTGTGCTGGCGTTAAGACAGCTAGTGATGGTGTGACGCGGCTGCACTGTGGTAGAGATCACCGCGCTGATGTGACACGGGTGAGGCTCGTGTAATACGACTGGGACAGTGTTGAGAGGGCTGCGGCTTGTGAGACATAGGAGGTGGTGGTGTGAGGGAACTGGGGGTGCTGCGAGACAGCTAGAGCTGGTATTGAGATGGTTACGCGGTAAGTCCGCACAACCCAAGTTGATCCAGAGAGGTGGAAATGACGAATCCAAACATGACCACGAGAATAATCTGGAGAAGGCGCATCAGCTACAATCCGGCCCTTGAACTATTGATACCTCTCCTATCCAGGGAGGGAGACGAATGGTTCCGGCATGCGGATGGTATACTTGACGTGGCCAGGAGACGGCTGGGGCTGGCGTGTGGAGACAGCGTGCCTGGCAATGAGGCAGCCGGGGCTGGGCTGGGGCTGGTAGCGTACCTAATATTGAGACGGCTGAGGGGTACTGACGCTGGAGGCGACGTACCTAGGGTTGAGACCTGGAGGTTGGGGCTCGTGCTGGCGTTGCGTTGACGCTGGAGAGGTGGTGCTGGTGTGATTAGTCACTGGGGTACGGAGACGGCGTACCTGGTACGGAGAGGGCTGGCGTTAGAATGGAGGTGGTGTAAGACCGCTGGAACTGGTATCGACACGTTGAGGCGGTTGGTGCTGGCGTTGCGTTGAATCGGTTGGGGGATGGTCGAGGTGGCTGGTGCTGGCTTTGGCGTTGAAACAGCTGTATATTTGCTAAGATGGATGCGCTCACCTATTCGAGACTCAGGATGGCCGGCTTTCGAGACGTTGCATTCGCGATTGCATGAAGACGACTGGAGTTGGGGTGTGGGGACCACCTGGTATAGGGACGGCTACAGTTGGGGGGCTGGGGCTGGGCGTTGGCGATAAAACGGCTAGGGGATGCTGGCACTGGCACTGGCGTTGAAACAGCTGGGTCTCGCCTTAGTTTTGAAAGTATTTGCTAAGGTGGACGGGCTCACCTATTCGGACTCGAGAGGGCGGCTTTCAAGACGGACTGCATCCGTGATTGAATGGAGGCGGCTGGAGTTGGGTGTGGGGACCACCTGGCACAGGGACGGCTACGATTGGGGCGGCCAGGCTGGCGTTGCTGAGGGACGGCTGGCACTGGCACTGGCGTTGAAACAGCTGGGGATGTCCTTGGTTTTGAAAGTATCTAGCAGCTAAGATGACGGGCTCACCTATTCGAGACCGGTTGCATTCGCAATTGAATGAAGACGGCTGGAGTTGCGGTGTGGCTTGTCATGGGGACAGCTACAGTTTGGGGGGCTGGCTGGCATTGGCGTTAGGACGGCTGGGGGACGGCTGCCACTGGCACTGGCGTTGAAACAGCTGGGTCTGGCCTTGTTTTGAGTATTTTCTAGGACGGATGGCTCACCTATTCGAAACTCGAGATGGTCGGCTTTCGTGACGGATTGCATTCGCGATTGCATGAAGACGGCTGGAGAACGGTTAGGGAGGCTGGTGCTGGAGTTGGCGTAAACAGCTGTGTATTTGCTAAGACGGATGCGCTCACCTATTCGAGACTCGAGATGGCCTGCTTTCGAGACGAATTGCATTCGCGATTGCATGAAGACAGCTGGAGTTTGGCCTGGCATAGGGACGGCTACAGTTGGGGGGGCTGGCACTGGCACTGGCGTTGAAATAGCTAGGGATGGCCTTAGTTTTGAGAGGATTTTCTAAGGCGGATGGGCTCACCTATTCGAGACTCGAGAGTGCTCGCTTTCAAGACGGATTGCATTGGCGGTTGCATGAAGACGGTTGGAGTTGAGGTGTGAGGAGACCACTTAGCACAGCGACGGCTGGAGTTGGGGTGTGGGATCACCTGGAACGGGGATGGGCGCAGTTGGGGTGTGGGGACCACCTGGCATCTGGGGACAGCTGCTGAAACGGGCACTGCCGCGCTGGTGTTGAGACGGCTGGTGACATACCTGGTATTTGGGCTGGTACTGGAGTTGAGGACTCGAGGGCTGGCGCTGATACTAGTCGGCGACGGCGCGTTGAGAACTGGTGTTGTATGAGCCCGGGGTTGACGAGTTGCGTGGTGTTGAGATACGGTTGGCGTCCCGATAGTTGATGCTGGCGCTGAAATGGCTGGCGTTAAACAAATAATAAATGATTGAGGACTTACTGAGGTGGCCAAGGCAGCCGTCGATCGTCGTCCTCGTCGATGTAGCAGCAGTGAGCAAGCGAGTATGACGTGTGACCAAATCACACCGATTAGCACAGGTCACTTAGTACTAGTGACATTAGTAGCTGTACTGGTACGTAATCAGCTGTGCCATCGCCCTCTCCCTTATTCATCCAATCTGAAAGTTTATATCCCCCCTCCATACAGTTGACCTGGCACTGTTATGTCTACTCGCAGGAAACAAAAACGGTGGTTCCCAGTGACACCGACTCATTCATCTGGGTCCCACACAGAGGAGGAAGGAGGGGATCTGAAAGAACTTGAACTTCCGGAACTAACCAAGGACCTTGAGTCCAACCTCTTAAACGACAATGATATACACCATAATGCAGCACCAATTTTTGAGCCTCGAGTTCAAACATCGAAGGCAATACCTTTATTTGACCATGATCAAGATAGCCCTTTAAGTTAGTTGTTATTCTACGAACTGTCACATCATCCAATCTTACATCTCACTTAGCTCCAGTTATTGATTTACTCCAAAGCCCGCCTGTTGAATCTCAAGAAGAGGCAAGGTTACAATGTTCATCGCACCATATCCAACCTAATTTGCGGCGTGTGATTCAAGTAGATCACATTGAAACTTGCACCCGCCGATTACACAGCTATTCTCGCGATCGCAGCAGAGAGCAAGGCGATCAACATTCGAGCCAAGTAAGCTCACTCAGATTACTTTGATTATACGTGCCGCTAACTGATCATAGGCACTATTTCAACCCAGTTACCGAAGAAATTACTATCATGGCCCCCCCCCTTTCCATCCACGAAGCACCCATCCACAGCTTCCACACTGCAATGACGTTGTACTCGGAAAGCATCCCCTACGGCGAGGAGTTAATAGGACTCATACCGGCATGCAACAGCCGTATGATCCTTCCCAATTCCAGCATCGTTCCAGACTTTCAGCTCTCCCTCGTCAGTTACGGCGTATCAGATGTCCCCAAATGCATCTGGGTTGGTGAGGTCGGGCTGAGTTCTTCACGAAAGATGATGGTGAAAAAGCTTCTTTCCTCGGCGAAGCAACCCAGCCTTCAGCTCGCCTTTATAGTCACCATCCTCGAGGACCCGTATTCTCACCCTGACGAGGATAGCCCCGCAGCTCAACATCTTCGCAGCATGCCCAAACTATCGACAAAGGATATGTTCTGCAATACAGTGCCCTCACCTGACTGTATTGTCACACACGATATTGTTTGGATCTCCCTGAAATCCATCGACTACACCTTTTGTCTCCGCAACTCAGAAGGTACCTTCGACTTTGATGCGGAAGATTCTTCAACGACTGCTCATGGCGTAAGCGTCTGCCTAGCTACAATTATGTCGTGCTAACAATCCAAAAGTCCTTATTTCCAACTATCGACATGACCAGAGTCGACAGACTCCTCGCCACTGCTGCCACTCAGCTAAATGAGTCCGTCGCTGATACTATGCAAAGCCTGGGTGCCGACGAGGCATCCGTCGCGAACGTTCGCACTTTCCCGAGCAAAATCCCCGTCAAATGGAAGGCAGCCCAAGCCTATTGCAAGACGGCCCTGTTTCCCACTGCTTGGGAACGTTACATCAACTGGTATGAGCGTCGCGACAAGAAACGTCAACTCCGCTCCATGTCTCCACCTGCAACACCCGAGAAGGCGAAGAAGGTCAAGGCGTGATGTATGGGCGGGTGGTCTGTGGTGGTCACTAGTTACTACATGGATTTTACCGCGCGGTCGCCATTTTGTTCAATACGCTACAAGCCCTGCGTTGCTTCACTTCGGCAGTGTATGAAAGAGGATCGTGTGTACTATACGATGGGATTGATCTATTTACAGCTGTACAAAAGATGCACACCTAAGGCACCGGTGTTTGAGTCTCTTACATAGATAGGTTGGGAAACCATGAGGTTAGTACCTAGTCACCACTACGTTCTGACCTACTTGTTAGATCTTTACTTCGACCGCATCGCGTTCGCGCGTCCAAGGTAAGTCTCTTCGATCTTTATTCGGCTAACGTTTCAGATTTCTAGGTGCAACCCGACGCCTGGGCCCAATGACCTCACAGGCACGATTAGAGGTGTTCCCGCGTGATTGTGCTTGATTAGCGTTTGTAGGTCGCGTCTTCAACCCTCTGCGGTGGCGCTTGGGTCCAGCGACGCCACTAGTGGGTTTCGTGGTGTTTATGTGTGGCTGCGTGGCGCACACATCTCCTAGGTAAGTCGTCTCGCTGTACTGCACTTGACTAACATTTATACATTCGATCTTGATGTGGCAGTGTCGCCGTCGACGTTTGCGGACTCCAGAGGGACGCTTTGCGTGTTGGATGGGTGGCACAGGTAAGTTTTCTTGCGATTTTTCGTGTAGGCACACCCCTGATTTTCTGACAGCCACGCCCCTTCGACTCGCCGTGAGTCGACACAATTCTCATCTAGCCCCACCCCTGCGGCCCTGACTGGCTAGCTCTGTCCAGAGTCTCCCAGTGCATTCCAGCATCATCACAGGCTGGGGCAGTATAGTAGGTAGTACTAAAGTAGTAGTATGATTATCAGTACAACATAAACATCAGTAATTTTACAAAAATCTTATTTGATCTTATTTTGACTTAATGAACTTAGTTTCTGTGCCAAGTCAGCTAAGCTGCTAAGACAGACAAGTCATTCCATACAACTCGTACTTGTCGTGCTTAGCTCCTTAGCAAACTTATAAAACATGTTCTGCTTGCCAAAAGTCGACTAAGATCGTTAAGCTTACATTAGGTACAAGTCTGCAATTAACTGAATACTAAAACGAGAAGTGCAACAGAAAGTCATTCATCAATGTGAGTGCCGCGGGGGTAATCAACAGGTATATTGAATGAAGCGGAAGAAAAGATTGAGCAACATAGAGAAATGAAATACTGTCAACGGAATGCAAAAAGCTCTTCATCATCATCTTCCACGACGTCTGGGATGGATGTAGTGGCAGCTTTCCCTTTCTTGACAAATGTCCTAAGAGTATCGTCCATGATCAACTGGAACTGCTCGTCAGATAACTGCTGGATTGGAACCAGATATCACCTTGTTGTCGCGCCCCAGATGGTCTTGTTGAACTCATATTGACTACCTTTGGGGATGACGGCGGACCACATATCCCCAAATTGAGTGGATTTGAACGCCATGTTGTTGTTGGCGACCAATGTGAGAGTCCGACAAACCTTGTCAAAATCTGTAAGTATGTTGCTGCAATCAAGACAGTGAAAAAAGCTCACCGCTGCACATGCAAGGGCAAGTGCTGTTCGAGGGCTCATCTGCTCAGTGTCCAGTGCTGTGACCTCGACACATCCCTGGGTGAAGTTGAAGTGATGGGCAAATGCCTGAAGCACGAATGGGGCCCTCCAAAGCCCTGACCAGGCCTAGCCAATTTTCTTGTCAGTATGGCTCTTGTAAATGGGCAAATGGAACATATTCTACCTTGGCATCAAGTCCACTGTTCTGGTTGAATAAGAAACGGCTTTTCTTCAGCATTGCCACAGAAAATGGGGCCCGTTGTGCAGGGTCCTCGAACTCGGCATCATCGGCGAAAAAGGCTGTTATGATCGAGACCGCTGCCGCTGCAAATCCAGCTTGCCAGTTGTTGAGACCTTGCTTAGCCTGATGTGGGAAAGATACGAACAGATAGAGACAACACATATTGCAAGGTCATGAAAGGAGACTTACGAGTTGATATACTGGCCCACCAGTGATGACTGTGTACTTGATATTATGCTTGTATACGGCATCCCATATCTCTTGTAATGTAGCTTTGAACTTGGCCTCAGGAATGACCCACGGATTTTCATAGCCAGCAGCACAATGCGCAAGGGTAGAGATGAAGACCCAACGCCAAAGATTGTCATTCGTGGAGCTGGCAGGTAGGTCACTATTAATATACTTGTTGTTGGCACCACTGCCCGAGCACTGAGCTCCGAAGGTGTTGCAGTGCAGTGTCTTGGCTCGTTTGGATGATGGCGCGTTGGACTGTGGGCCCCTTGCATCAACCTATACACCATTTAGTTTCATACGCATATAATTGTTACAATGTTGCTGAAAACAAACCTGGTTGCACTGCGTGCGTTTGATACCCTTCTTAGTCATGTTGGCCGGGGGAGAATCTTTGTCAGCATCGTCGTCGGAAGGGACGCCATCGCAATGATCAGCTGTTTTGGTCACACCATGGCCTTTTTGAGCGTGTAGTTGTGGAGCAGAAATTTCCAGTTTGTCTAACTCGGAGCCACTGGTAACATCAGCAACACACTGTGACCAAAGTGTGAGTCCTCAAAACCACGAGATCCAAGTAAAAAAAAAACACGCACTGTAGTGAACCTGTGGCGACGTGCCCCTTCGGACTCTGCTTGACCATGGTCATTGAAGTCCTGTGACCAAAATTCAGGTCCTCGAAACCACAAGATCTAAGTCAAAAATTTATGTACTGTAGTGAACCTATGGCAATGCTCCACTTGATCATGGCTGCCATCGATGTAAAGGTTTGAGTGTTGAGATTCCGAAGTAAGAGCACTAACGGGCGTGGGCGGACATGTGCTTGATACTGGAGTTACTCTTGGGCCCTTGATTTGGGTGCTGGTGCCGGTGCCGCCAGAGATAGTCCTTACTTGAGGAAACTTGGGACTGGAGCCCTGAGAGAGTAAAGGGTGTAGCGGTTTGGATGAAGCAAGTTTGTCAGCCCAATCTTTTACAGGTCCAATGCCAGCGACGCCATCCTTCGTAGACTCTAGACTGCTTTGACGATATAGTTCATCCAGGCAATCCCAGTAGTAAAGAACAGTTTCGGTCAGTAAAATCATGTTGGTGGGCTGGGAAATGACCCACTGTTGCAGATGCTTCCATTTCTGGCCATCAATGCTTCCATGATTATCTCCACCATGTTCATCCAAGCCTCGTGCAGCTTGAACTGCATCATGCGAAGAGGTCTTTTGACTGCGTCGTTTCTTGGACACAGTGTGAGTGAGAATTTCCTCATCACCAAAACCGATGGCAACTTCAGCGTCCTCTTCGTTTACAGGACCCATTTCCTTGACACCTTGAATTGATCCATCTAGATTAGCACCATCTTTGGGACCCTTGGATGCAACTGAAGGGTTAGCTGCCTTGGAGACAACATGTTGTCGTGGTCTAGGCCTGAGAGGGTTAGCAATACATAACCCTTCATCCTGTACAGACTGATCAACAATATTTGCCAGCCGTCTGATGCCCTGTTCCCGTGTGGCCTCTCTCTCCTGCAGTTCTTGTTCAGTGCGAGCATCATCAAGTTGCTTTTGCTCAGAGGTACGCCTATTTTGCTTTCCTTCGAGCAGGATATGCCCAGGATGCTGATTGGCATTCTTTGGACGAGTTGCAGGTCGCGACATGGCAAGAAAAGGTGAACAGGATTCAGAAGTGAGAGTGAGAAGGAGCCAAAGAACAAACTTTTATGTTCTGGTACGTTTCTGTATATGCCTGCATGACCCTGATGGACTTGAATTCATCTAGTACTAACCTGCGCTAACGCTTACCGACTGGCATGTGTCAATCGCGCCCTCGTATTCTAACCCATTCCACCAAGTCTCAAGTGTGATGCCTCAGTGCATCCCTCGTCACCTGCTTTCATGGCAGGCATTTAGTGCTTGCCGAATTCCATGCCCTCATGCAAACTGCTCTCGCTGGTTTAAAACAGCTGCGGGTCTGAAACATCATCAATCGTTGTTGCATAACTTCTCTTTTTCATCGTTAGGTGCACCCTCAGGCTCATCAGGTCGGTCAACCCCGGCCAAACCCGCTGCTGGTGTCATTCGTGACTATCATGACAAACTCACTGGTATGTTATCTTACATATTTTGATGATCTTCTAAAATGAATTTCTGGCAAGGTTGTATATGTGATGCAAATGGCAGGCCAATCGACCCTGAAACTCCACCGCCACCTATCTCTGAAAAGAGGCCAGATGACTGGGGCCCATATGATGACCAGCTGCAATTCGAGACCGCTGAGTTCGTGTTTACCACCCAGGAAAGCCCTTCTTCGATGAAAGGGCAAAGTTGCGGGTGGAGTGACAAATTTGCAATTGCCTGCCACTGAGTTATGAAGGTTTCATATGCAGGCAGAGCACCACCAAGCAGTGGGCTCTGCTCTCCAGACATTGTATGCTGGGCAAGGGAAGGGGCCTGCAAAGTCTAGGTGACAAGGACTGGTGAGCATAGAAGAAGAAAAAACTAGCCTCCAAGATAAATTCTAGATCTTGCAGAACTTCCCGATCCAGGGATGCTAGCTTGAGTTGGGTGATGTCCGCATTTCAGGGTACAGCCAAGAAAAGTCTATAGCCTAGAATAAATACATCAGCTGAAAGTTCTGAAGTGTGGATGAATGTCTCAACAAACCTGACGTAGTGTACAAAGACAATTGATCATGAAATAAGTCAAGTCCCAGCAGGTCCTAACATCTCGAAGGAGTTGCACAACAGGAAGAGTGACGGATTGACTGTCACTCGCAGTGAAGGATTGATTCTCGTTCCCATGTTCAATTGATTGGCAAAAATTTGCTCAATGCTGGCCTGAAGCACAAAGCACAAAGCACGCACTCCCTTCCAAGCTCAATCAGGTTTTGATGTACAGCACTGACATATCCAGTTTTGGCAATGGGCTGCCCCAGGGTGTTGAACCACTGAGATGCAACATTAGTAAAATCTGCATTCATGTACTTATCAATTGTGTGTTGCACACAAATGTTCATAATGTGAGGAAAGCAGCAAATGCAGCTCTCTTTGGGATCAAAAATGAACTTGCATTCCTGCAGTAAGATTTGTGCCAGTTTCTCCATGGCAGTTTCATTGTTTGCGGCATTATCAAGAGTGAAGTGGCCCATCTACCAGGGGATGAATAATGGAACACTAGATGAATCGAACACTTATCCCTCTCATGGGAATTTCGACACAATCAATGAGGTGGAGCATGGTCATTGCAAGCTCTTCACCTGTGTGCCAGGAAGGGAGATAATGGAATCCGATCAGTGCAGCCTTCAGGGTAAGTGCACCTGTTTTTCCATCTTGTCTGATCCAATGTGCCATCATGGCAAGATATGAATCGAGGTTATCCACAGACCAGATGTCTGATGTAAATGAAATTTTACCAACAGCTTGCTGTGGAGGCCACCATTCAACCAATCCAACTCAGAACCCGACCTAGAACTCACCTTGAGGTCAGCTTTGAGCCCTACAAAGTAGTCTTGCCAGGCTTCAAGAATGAGTTCCCTTGTCTTCAAGCGGTGAGGTATGTCAGAATCCTTGAGATCGCTGCGCAACAGGAGGAGTAGCCTTCGAAATTCTGGGCATTCCATTACATTAATGGCCTGGGTTAACAACACCAACGCAAGATATGATTAGTAAAGTATCACATCACAATGACTTATGTAACATACTTGGTCGTCAGCGACAATGAATCTCACTATATAGTCATGCAAGGCACCAAGCAAGAATTCTGGCAAGTCAGCACACAAGTCAGCCTTGAGGTGCTTCCCAAGGCCCAGTGGGATGCCATCCCCAACTTCAGGAGGAGGCAGAGGTGGGAGATTATGGATTGTTACACCTTGACGGTGAGCACAGCTTTGAGACTGTTATATGTATATCCTGAAGAGAAAGCAGCCTTGAGTAAGGGGGTTTGCACAACCCAGTTCTCTTCTTCAAGTTTCTGGACATATAAGAGCGTGTGCTGCGACTCCAAGTGGGCATGAAGCGAGGTAGTTGATGTCTGTGGGCTGAATTCAGGGTCATTGGGGAACCTTTCCCCACACTCAGCATACTCTGCAACAAGTCACCTAGAGATAGTCCACAGTTCCTATATTAGTGATACAAAGTCATGATGTTGGAGTAAAAGCAATAAACGCACTCGCATGGTAGGCATATTGAACGCTCCTTCCCCCTGTTAAAAAAGTGGCAGATATTGTAAGCTATGTTCTTGCCTTTTTGAGTTGAATGGTCTTGACTTGATTGACCAGTGGCCAATGGATCAGTAGTAGCCATATTGACAGCAGTCATGGTAGCACTTGTAGTACCTTGAGTACTTGCTGCTCGACTCTGTGATGCATCGGAGCTGGCACCATTGGAATTGCAATGGATATCGAAACTTTCTTGTGTGTCACTGTCATGCTCAGTGTTGCCATCACAATAACGGGCCAACAAATGGTGGTTGCAAACAGGACGGGTGTCGGGTGGGGGTGCATGCACAGCACGGGGGACCATGGGCTCAAGAGCCATCGGTGCAATGGGAATAGGGAGTTCTTCAGTAGTTTTCGCTCACTGACGGTGTTGAGTCATGGTACGGGAGACTAAAAGTGGGTTGATGAGTAAAATCTCAAGTGTGGATGAGGTTCTTATAGCACAGACACTGCACTTATACTTACAGGCCCTTGGGGCCTCGAGTTTGAACCCTGACCTTAAACATAAGCCCCGTTTATCTCGCGAAAACAATTCTATTGTAATCGAAATGTTGCATGGGACAATGGGGATGATAAGGGGAAACATAAAAAGCTGACAGCGACATGGGATGAGTCAAGGAACTACTGACACATTGAGAACCTTCCCATAATTTGTGATCTAAGATAACTTGGGTGCTTTCTGTGAATGTGTAACTCGGGGAGTGACCATAAGGGAGACTTCGGAGTTAGTGGGAAGGGTGGTGACACTGGTGGAAGTGGTCAAATGTTCTTCATCCCTGTACTCGTCGTCAGAGTGAGTGCGCTTGGTTCCATGGAAGATGGAGTGGAACCATGCTAGATAACAGGCATGAGTGGTGAATTCAGCTGCAGGCACCAATGCCAGTTGAATGACGCTCCAATCAATGATAGGTGTAATTTCGGCCTTCTCCAATGCATCTGTATCGATGTTGAGACAAAGCTTTTTGATGAATGCGATCATTGAGTCTTTCACTTTTGCTAACCCCTCATTGATCATGGCTGTAATGCCAGTCATAGAAATCACTGGTGTGAGTCAAAGTGTGGATTTGGGTCGGAGTAATAACCCAAACACAACACCAACAAAGGACTACAAATATGTGTGAGTGGTGGTTTACCTCCGTGGTGTCCAGAGAGGATGTGCTGAGGAGGGGGGAAGGGGATCTACACCAACAGCATGATGCAGACAATGATGCAGGATACTCCTGGGGTACAGGAGTAATAGAAGACGAAGAGGATAGGAGTCTGGACTCTTCCTAAAGCCTAGGAAGTGTCAAAGCGGGGATTGGGTTGACTGAGACTGAAACAGCGATACTACACCTAGAGATTGGTGCAGCAAAGGGGCAGAGATGCCTCTGATGTCCAGAGGCGAGGAAGATTGACTGGTATGAAGCCTAGACTCTGCTTGAGCCTAGTATAAAGAATAGATCTTGAATAACTTGGATAAACTTGACAATATTGAGCCTTTAGACCTTCACTGAAGCCTACAAGGACTCAAAGACTGAAGGGATACTGACTGAGAAAGTCTGAGAGAGGGATAATTTCGTGCAATTGGGTCTTTTTTCACTGGGCTGAGCCCAGGGGTTTAAATACATGGGGGGGCACAGCATTAAAGTACAAAAAGAGAAGGGAGTAAGTGTTGAAGTTGCACGTGCACCCGGCGTAAACCATCAACGAAGTGCGCACAAGACTGCGACCCATATTAGTGTAGACTTAGTAATAGTCCTCTTTAGAGTAGATGTTACATGTCACACGTCACACTATTTGTTGTATATAAACAGCGTCCACCGCTTATATAATATAACAGCTCTTAACCAGCTACCACTACCATCTCTGGTTGTGCACTCCACCCTACAGGTGAGTTGGAGTAGCAGTTCCTCTATGTATATAGGTATTGCTTCAACAGGTTATGAGCCCTGTGAGCGCACTGTGTGCAGCAATGCACCAGACAGCGCTCCAGCTCCCTGAGCGTCACTTTAACTAGCTTGACACTGGACCACAGTGAGCTCCTAGCTGAGCCCCTGCACAGCCACAAGGCGAAGTCGGTCGACGACTTGCGCCAGACAGTGAGCTCCTAGTTGAGCACCTGTACTGCCACAGGCGAAGTTCGTCGATGACTTGCGCCAACCATGGCAAACATCGTCGACGACTTGCGCTGGCATACCTTAGTCACGAGATAGCTGTTGACAGAAGTGCTTTCACTAGCACTCAGGTGTTTCTTCTTTTCTTGCTTGTCCGTTGTCGCATTCACTTGCTGACTCCGTTGACTCCCAACAGAATATCACCATGTCCAGCGCTCTCGACAAGATGGTTCCCGTGTTCACTGGCTCCAACTGGCAGCAGTGGCACACATCTATGCAGGCCTACCTTCGGGCACAAGGCCAATGGTACGTTTACTCAACAACGCAACCTGCTGACGGTCACGATGACCGAAAGGAGTGGGATGACAACACCGAGAGAGCGCTCAGTAATATCACCTTGCGCCTCGCCCCCTCGATCCAGGTCACCATCTCCAGCCTCGACAGCGTTAAAGAAGTCTGGGACCACCTGAAGAAGAACTTCGGCGCCCCCAGTATTGGCTCTGCCTACGCTGAGCTTAGCAAGCTCCTGGTGACTACCATTCCTGCTGGCTCCCATCCCACTCCGGCTATCACCAAGGTGCTTAGCCACTTCGCATATCTCAAGGACGCCGGCTTCGAGTTCCCTGCCCCCATGCAGGCCATGATCATTCTATGCAAGCTCCCTCCTACTATGGAGGTTGTAGCTCAAATTCTCAGCAAGACATCGCCGGATGAGATTAAAAACCTCAAGCCCGATGGGATCGTAAAGGCCGCTACGCTCTCTTTTGAGCAGAAGGGCGCCTCTTCACGCGGCGGTGGTAAGGGCCCACAGGCCAACAAGCATAGAGCTGTAAAGCGCAAGCCGGCTGACCCCAAATTCGCCCAGCAGCAGCAGCAGCCCCAGAGGCAGCAGCAGCAGCAAGGCGGGTCCAACGGCGGTGCGAGCGGAAACGCTCCTGCCCAAGGACAGGGAGGCTGCACTCGACTTGGCGGCAAGAAGGCTCGCGCTCGCCACGAGAACGCCCAACAAGCCGCCTTCGCTACATACGTCCACTACGATGGACCAGAACCCACCGTCGACCCTCACACCTTGGCTCACACCCCCGGTGCTGCCCACTACGGCCCCCCCACATTCGATAACATCATTAAGGCCTTCAATTTGGCACACCGCCTGGGGGTAGAGCCCTCCTGCCAGACCATCCGCACCCTCGACCAAGTTGTGTCGTTGGCGAGTGCGAACCTGGACCAGCCCAAGGCCAGTCCCTCCTCGTTGAAGTGCCCTCGTCTCGAGGAGCGCATCACAATGTATGAGGAGGATGCCATCTCCCTTGGGGATGATGAACCCTTTGCCCACGAGCCCTTCACCAACGACGAGTTCGACGAAATCGACGTGATGGTCCTCGACCGCTACAATGTGACATCAATGGTGATGGGCGCGGAGGCCAGCCTTTTCAGGCAAGTACCTTCTGCACGTGTGCTGATCGACACTGACACGCTCCCTTTACATGTGCGCTATACGCCGTCACTGTATATAGCAGGTAGTCACTATAATATGTCATGTCGTATCTTGAGTAAAGCATATATCTGTTCGTGTCTGAATGATGCACGCTGTGCTGGCTGTAAGGGAAAAATGGACGATGATAGCGAACTATCTGGTGCCTTCTGGCTCCTAGACTCTGGTGCATCACGCCACTTCACCGGTGACATAGGCGATTTTGCCTCTTACAACGCACTAAAGCGAGCGCACTACGCCAAAACGGCTAATGGTGTAGCACTGATTGCTGGCATTGGCATAGTATTACTCCGGTGCCTAGACCACAACTCAGGGGATGAGAAAGTCATTACACTCACCCAAGTGCTCCATATGCCAGGCGCTACTGCACGCCTTATTTCTATGGGCGAAATGCTCCAGTGTAACTACAAAGTCACTGGCAATAAGCAAGGCATTAGCCTCATTCATAAAGCTGAACGCCTATGGTTTGGGCCAGACCCAGAAGATGATCGCAACGTCATTTTCGGGATTAGATCTATCCCGATAATTAGATCTAACTACATTGCCTCCGTGAGCAAAGTCGATTACGACATTATGCACCGGAGATTTGGGCACCCCTCAAAGGAAGTACTCCGACGCGCGCAAAAACATACGCAGCGCTTCCCGGAGATCCACTTTCCTACTGAGGACTGTGTTTGCCCTGGATGTGCTCTTGGCAAGATGCCCAATCGAGCTTTCCCAGAGAATGAAAGACGTGCTTCCAAGCCCTTTGAGCTGGTGCACTCTGATCTCAAATCCTTCCCGGTTACGTCGTACCGGAAGTTTAAATATGTTATTACCTTCTACGACGACTTTACTTCTCATGCCTGGACTATGCCTCTTCACTCCAAAGCTGCAGCGATTACAGCCACCAAAGATTTCCTAGAAATGGTGCGCGTCCAATATAATGCGCACGTCGTTGGATGGATGTCCGATGCTGGTGGAGAATATAAATCCGATCTGTTTGATCGAGCACTCCTTGAGAAAGGAATTAAAATATATCAAAGTGCTCCTAGAACCCCCATGCAGAATGGCCGCGCCGAGCGTTTAGGGCGCACTCTCATGGATAAAGCAGAGTCTATGCGGCATCAAGCCTGTATTCCTGACTCCTGGTGGGAATTTGCGTTCGCTCACGCAACCCACATCTACAACCGTACTCCGGTAGCTCGCCTGCGATGGCGCACCCCCCATGAAATGCTTAAGGGGGAGTTGCCTAACATCGATCACCTCCGTGTGTTTGGCTGTGGAGCATTTGTATATCTCCCAGCAACGGCTAGAGCGAATAAGATGGCTCCCAAGTCGGAGCTTATGACTTATGTCGGTGTTGCCCCTGGCAATGAGCGCAACTTCTTGTTTATGCGCTCCACCAATGCAGTGTTCACCGCTGCCCACGCCGTCTTTGACGAGCGTCATTTCCCTCGCTGCCCCAAAAACCGGCGCGAACCTCTCGAGAACCCCTTTGGAAGGGTAAATCCAAAACCTACCACCGATCGACCAGGGAATCCCCCTGATGATATCGACAGTGATGACGATGTG
>Ga0307518_10000446_pt1 | contig 31543 bp, 15 predicted proteins | sample 25_EM_MG_FD_203889 | JGI IMG/M metagenome (GOLD analysis project Ga0307518, IMG submission 203889) | Populus trichocarpa ectomycorrhiza microbial communities from riparian zone in the Pacific Northwest, United States - 25_EM | ecosystem: Host-associated > Plants > Roots > Unclassified | place... | reverse complement strand
TCTTTAGCGAAAATTTCATTCAATATTGTGAGGCTGCCTGCCAAGAGCAGTATGATGAGAACATTTTTCTATATTTCATAAAAAAATGTATTGTAAGAAAAAAAATAATAATTGTGTGGACTAACTTATAAAAAAACATTTTTGTTCAGGGGGAGCATGCAATTACAAAGATGTTGCAGGCGAAGGCTATGGCATGAATACAGTTGCACTGAGCAGTGTTTTGTTCAGAAATGGACAGGCTTGTGGTGCTTGTTTCGAAATCAAGTGCGCTGATAGCCCTCAATGGTGCAAGCTAGGGCAGCCATCTCTCTTTGTCACTGCAACTGATCATTGCCCACCAAATCCATCTCTCCCAAATGACAATGGAGGCTGGTGCAATGTGCCACGTGAGCATTTCGATATAGCCAAGCCTGTATTTAGTCAGCTAGCTGGGTACAAGGCCGGCATTATTCCAATCCAATATCGCAGGTCATATATATGACTTTTCAATTTTTTCCCATTTAGCAAAATTATACCATTTAGCTGGCCAACTAGGATGCTTGGGTTGAGTTTCTTAATTAAAAGGGTTCATTTTCCCTGCAGGCTTCCATGCAAAAAGCAAGGAGGTATTAGATTCACTATATTGGGGAATCCTTGGTTCTATCAGGTCATTGTGTGGAATGTAGGGGGAGCTGGAGATGTTGTTAGTGTTCAAGTGAAGGGTGATGACAAGCTCAAGTGGACGCAAATGGAACGAGATTGGGGGGCAACTTGGAAAACCAGTGCTATTTTGCATGGAGAGTCGCTGTCCTTCCGTGTTAGAGCAAGCGATGAGAGATACTCGACTTCATGGCATGTTACCCCTAAAAACTGGCAATTTGGCCAGACATACGAGGGCAAGAACTTCAAATAGAGTGCAAAAAATACTTCGAAAGGGAAGTTATTTGTGTCCCGGTTGCTAAATACGTAACGTTTGCAGGCCATGGACATACACATCTGGCTTTATAATAACAGAATCAATAGAATTCAGCATATAGGCTAGATTTATTTATATTTACGGCCAGTGTAGTGATACTGACTGCAGAGAGAATAGCGATCCAACTGGCATCAATTGTGTTTACAAGACAATATGAAAGTTTTTTTTTTATTATTAGCTTTGTTATCCACAAAGTTTCCCCATCCCTTCTCTTTTTGTTCTTCAAGTTCTCCATTTATTACAATAATCTTTATGTTTCCAATATCATCAATACATCATCCTCTGGATACAATGCTGTCACGTGTAAACCTCTCCTTTTCAGTGCAGATACGTGATGGGAGACATCCAAAGTGAAGCAGAATTATAAACTGAGCGATTGATGAAAGAATAAAACGAAATATTACGCTCACCACATTTCTGACACCATCTCAATCCAAAACATGGGTCTCAGTGAATATACGTTTCAGAATTAAAGATTGATGAATCAACAATTTTAACCTAATTTTTTTATAAAGTGAAAAAGGTTTTAAAATGAAATGGGTTTGGCTTGTATTTAATTGAATGGCAATCTCAAGATAATTTGTGCTTGAAGAATATGCTAAATCCAAGGCAATATAAATCTAGCGAATGTACTAGATTCAAAATACTTGGGTTTGACAATCAGTTAAACTTAAAGTAATATGAGATCTGGTGAGTATATCAAACTCAAAACACTTGTAAATGCAGAAAATAAAAAAAACAATAAAGAGAAAATTGTGAATAAAAGAAAATAGTAAAACCTTTTAGGAAGAAAAAAAGATAAATTATAGGAATTGAATATGTTGTTAATATATATGCGCCCTGTAACCAATCTATTTAATTATATGTAGCATTAACTTTGTTGTAAAAATATATATTTTATTAATGAAGTCATTCTTTATCTTTAGTATTCATTTACATTTGATTAATGAGTTAGAAGTACAGATAAAGTGTATGCTGGAAAAATGCTTTGTAAAAAAAATTATAAAATTGTTATAATTATGATGATATTTATTATATCAAAACATTGTTCCTAAATATTCCAGTCAATGCTCTACTAAAATTAAATATTAATCAGAGTTGTTAAAACTAATACATATTATTTGTGCCTTTATGAAATGAAGTAATTATTATCGTAAGTTAAGGTATGAGTGATACTTTGAACTAATATATAAGTACTATTTAAATGACATTTATATTGAACTAAATTCATGATAATTTCATATGGAGAGATCAATCGTGTCTATAGAAAAACTCACATGAAAGTTTTGTAAGTAATCCTCATACTTAAAATCCTTGTGTTATCTTATATAGAGAATACCATATTTTAATCCTAACTATACATTACCTTGATCAATGGTAACAAATATGTAAATATTAGAAATAACATAAACTATATGAAAGTTTTGAATTATTAAGAAATGATTCATCACACTAAGTAAATTACAATAATTTTTTCATATATTCTACTGAGAAATTGATCATTAAAAAGTTGACTTTCATAATATTTGATGAATCATAACACTTTGTGAGATGTTACACTTTGCTAGATGTTATATTTCCAATATAAATCAATATATTTATTGAATTAATAGTAAGTTAAATTGTTTAATTTATTTAATAATATTTTTTTATAGGATTTGGATTTATATTTTTGTTAACATATTATGAACCTAATAGGTTAGATACATTAAAAATTATTGGTAAGAAATTAAATTAAGATGATTAATCAAGTGGAACTTGATGGTAAATAAGTTTTAGAAATCGAAGACTATAATATAATTAATATATAAGATTACAATTTTAGACCTAGAAAAATAAAGTAAGAACTTGATTGCATAAATTTGTAGAACTATTCTTAAATAATATATGTCATATTTTTCAAGAGGCAAAGTGATATATTATCATTAATAGGTTTATCAGGGTTTTTTTATAAATAAAATATTATGCCTCACATTTTCTAATTGATGATTAGAGAAAAAAAATAAGAAAAAAAAAGAACTAACACTCAAGGCATAGCAATCCCTCTTTTCTAAAAAGATTTAGAAAATTTTAATCTTGTGGTTTGTGTGAATTACTATTAGAGGCCAAACAATTGAACGACTTATGGTTTACAACAACTCAACCTTGAAAAGTTGATCAAATCCCAAAATAAGATTTGATTTTTAAATAATCTTTCCATAAATCCTAAATGATCCTAGATTGTTTAACGGGGTTCTAGTGACTCATGAAAAAAATATAAGGTTATTATGTTTGTTATGTTTATATATTTCAAGAAACACAAAATATATGGAGATGGTTATACTTCACGGTAGTTGGTATGACCTATTTACATTGTTATAGTGTTAGAGTTTTATGTAAATATTTAAATATTAGATAAAGATATTACATGATAAATTATAACAGAAACCGAACTTCTCATTTGTTGATAATAACAAGAATCTTAACTAAGTTAAACTACTTGGTAGTTTAATCTATCAAGGACTCCTGATCTCCTGATTTGAATAGGATTGTACCTTATGGTTATTTGCATACACTCAAACTCATGCTCTCAATCGCTTCTCTTCGATTGATAATGACTCTTGATTGTCTGATAGACTGCTTCTTAGTTCCCTTTATAAATTAAAACTCTTTAAGCTTTATCAATCTCATTATTTATGGTCTATTGTAGCTGATGAAGTTCAAAAATCCAAGAGCATAAAATAAAATGTTATTTGGTGTTTAAGATAGTAGTTGATTAATATGTTAAAATATTTGGATTTATGGGCTATAAATACACCATGAAAGCTTCACATTTTCCAATTCTCCATTGCCTTTATATTTTAAAAGATACTGACTTTACAACAGGGGGATCTTTAAATCCTCTAATTGGGACTCTTTTCTTATAGGTATTTAAAATCTTCATAGTGAATTTAGAGTTCATTAAATTGAGAAGAAATCCAAATACTTTAACATATTAATCAACTACTATCTCAAATACTAAATAACTTTTTATTTTATATTCTTGAATTTTTGAACTTCATAGTAGCCTTATTATTTACGATCAATTTTAGCTTTTCTTTCCTTACATGAAAATAAACAATTGTTTGTATTTAGTCAACATATGAATGTTTTTTTTTTTTTATGTAAACATGTCATTAAATATGTATATTAATTACTCTTTAATTTTAACTTATAAAATTCCTTTTAATATTCCTTTTAAAATAATAAGAAGAGATTAAAAAGACTACAAAAATAACTCAATATTTTAAGGATTTTATTGTATCTGCAAAATTTGAAGAAAATTATAAGAATTGTTTTTTTCAAAAATTTTCAATAATTAAAATTTATGAAATAAAAATTAAAAAGATTTGAAAATTCTTGGCGAACATTCTTAAACATTCTCAAATATTTTAATGATCAAGTATTTAGCAAATATATTTTCTTATTTTCAGAAAATTTAGATTTTTAATGACTTGAAAATTATTAAACATGTAAGTTCCATAGAAAAGCATTTCCTAAAATGTGATTGTCTTCTATTTTTTACTTAATAAAATCTTTGTAACAAATTTTTTTTTTAATTATTTTTATACAAGAAAGATTTTCAAAAATTTTGATTTTCTTCAAACAATTGTTTTTTTTTTATTAAAAATTTTCGTAAATTTAAATTGGCATTGTTCTTGCAATTTAGTACAATTGAGTTCAATTGACTAAATTTTGCAAACACAAAGGTAGATTCTGTTTTAGGAGTTAATTTGTGATATAAACAAATGGAGCTACTACGAAGGTTTATCCCATGTTTAATAATATAAAATTATCCAGCTTTAGTCTTTCTTAGATTTGCCCCGTTGACACAATAAATACATTCTTGCTGAGCTTTGAGGCCATGAATTACATAATACATTCAGATCTTCAAACAATCATCCATCAATTGAGTCCAAGGATTGTTTGACTACATAAATGTGCTAACGAAAACATAAAGCTAGAGAACCTACTGTCCCATGTTGGGAGGTAGAAGAGGAGGACGTATTGTCTGGCCCTGCATCTGTTGCCCAAGAAAACCATGGGGAGGCAGCATTGATGAGGGCCTGCCTGCCTGAGTGCCAGGTGTGAAATTCACCATCGCACCACTGCCACCAGGAGGTGGAGGTGGGGCAGGTGGAGCTCCACCTGGAGGCATAGGCCTAGGGCCATTAGCCATGGCAGGAGGTGGAGGAGGGGGTAATGATGCAGGCATCGGTGGTGGTGGGGGTCTAGATCCTGCTGGAAGTCCTTGTGGTGGCAGGGGCGGTGGTGGTTGGGAAGGCACAGTGCTGTTAGCTGCAGCAACAGATTGAGGTTTGTTCGCCTCTGGTGGCTTCAATTTAAAATATAACTGCAACTGTGCATTAGACATTCAAGTCAGATATATTCACAAATAACTTAGATGATCAATTTATCTTTAAAAACATATTAGAATTTAATCTAAAGGGGCCACGAAGTTGGTACTAAAATCCTCTTGTAGGTAACCTTTGTCCACTCAATTTATGAAGATGTAGTCACTAATGGAATCTTGAATGCAATCACACCCAAAGGAGTGAAATCTAGAAACGATCCAGGTCTCTTCATGTTTTTGGTGCAGACAAAGTTACACAAGACACAAGTGAAAATCCGCAAAAGACTGCTTCAATGCTTCAATATAACATTAACATATGGGGTTCAAAGGCATGGCAATCAAAAGACATATCAATACTTCAAAATAACATTAATACATGTGGTCCGAAGGCATGACAATCAAAAGACATATGAAACAGTTCAAAAATCAAAATACTAACCGTGAACATCTTGGAGTCTGGATCCCAATGTGAGAAGAACTTCGGAGTAGATTTGTCAATTTCTGTGCTAGGAACCTGAAATTGTAAAATAAACAAGCACAAATGATAAATATTACTAGAACTAAACATCAACTTACAAGTAAGAAACATTTAATTACCATTTATCAGCATACCTTGAAAGCGATTATCTCATAAGGTTCTGCTGAAAATAAAAGATACTGAAACCTCTTATCATTGGCCTCGATTCTCTGCATCCACGACAACATACACTAAGTTAGAAAGATCTGATCATAGTTTTTATTCACCAGGAGACAAAAATAAGAAGAGGGGGCCAAGATTAGTCGAAGGATAAAAAACCATTCATCTTGAGAGCAATGAAAGATTAAAAAACATAAAATACTAAGTATTTTTTACCATAAATCAGTGAAGACACGTGATGAAATTTTAGCGGGAGTTCATAAGAGTTATGAATGACTTAATTTTATATCATTTGCTTTTGACAAACTGCTTAAGTTGCCAAATATGTTCGGCAACAATTTTATAAATGACACTCTTGAGTTTCTATCACTTTGTTTTTCTTTGATTGTTATGGATAACACTTTCAGTTTCTCGTTTGATTATTTCAGTTACAGTCAAAATCAACAATCAAAAGTCAAGTTCTTAAGCAAAGGCTGAGTTGTAATTCACAAGTAATTTCAACCAAATAAATTTTTGGTCACTAAACATTTGACAAGGTAATAGATCAACGGAAAAGAAAAGTAAAAAAAAAAGTTATGAGAAAAAAGAAAAAGAAATTTCCTGTTCATAAGATGACATAAATCGATGTCTTGGCTTTGTATTGTCCTCTATCTCAGGATATTCAATCTGGAAGAGAAGAGACCTCTGCTTTGTCTCTGGATCGAATTGCTTTGTCACCCGATATCCAGGCCTGCCAATTTTGACTGCTCAAAGACCAAAAACATAAACTCTTTACTTTATGAACCAAAAACAAAAACTATTTACTTTATGATCAAGTAACCATTTATTAGTTGCTAGTCATCAAACAAAATGTGCATCTATTCATTTCATTTATTAGTTGTTAGTCATTAAACAACCCCAACTACCCAAATTCAACATATTGTTCATTGGTACATGACCATTCTAACAATTCAACTTATACTACATTTAAAGCCACCTTCTAACTATTTAAACTACTAGATTTCCAAGTTTTTTTAAAAAAGCAGCAATCTTTCCCAACTTCAATATCACCTTCGTCATTCTTGTTGACTTTGGCACTCTTGCTTTCTTTCACCCTTTTCCTCCTTTGTGAAAATTAATTTATAGCTCATTTCCATTTCAAGTACATACATTTATCAAAGACAACTGCTTATACATTGGTGTCATTCATGACTTCTAGACTAAGCCTTCCTATTCTTGCCATCTCTTTTACAATTATGTATTTTACTTTCATTTTCTATTTGAGTTGACTCATAAAATTCAATGAATCATATTGATCAAATCAAATCATGATTGAATCACACAATTCATGAACATCTAAGATCCCCGCATGATTCACATCGGTTTGCACGTGAATTTGTATAATTCTAACAACCATGCCCAAAAATACAATGTCCCAACTAAGCAACCTACAGACAAGCTCATCTCCACAATATATTGGTTATACAGTAGAAATTTCCTAGCTTGCATTCTAAACCAGGTCACACATACATAGTTATCAGTTAGGAAGTTCAGAACCAATATGCAGTCTTAATCAACTACTCTTTTTGCAGAATAAGTTCAGATACGAGGAACACACATCAACAAGTAATAAACAGATAGAAATTCGCACAAATCTCCAAGAAAAAACTGTGATTAGTGCTCGACAATAGAGATTCCAACATTGAACCAATGTCTTAAAGTAAAATTCATATCTGTCAAATTTGCCCAAAACAAAAGGCTTTCCCATTATTTTCAAGTTGGAAGTTCTATAAAATAATTTATTGTTTATTTTGAGTAACTAATTTTTCCATATTAATTTGATGAAACAAAAACCAAAATTTTAATACAATTACATTCCTAAAAAGTATCTTTAAAATTAATATAGTGATAATATAGTGATTCATCTATTGAAACTGATCGAGAAGTGATCAATGGGTTGTATCAATGCATTGAAAAATTAGTTTCTAGTAGTGATGTTCAAGATATAATCATGAGTGAGTTGTTAGTATACAAGTGAGCTAAAAGACTTTTTTGCAATTCAATCAAGAAACACAAAGTCTCCAGGTGATATTTATTAATTTCTTAAAAAAATTAAAGTTATTCATTTATTACATTCAACCCTTAAAAATTTAAATTCTTTGTTCATAATTTTTACAGCTGAATGGTGGAGCTTGTTTGGAAGTTCCACTACAAATTTATAAAAATTAGCTATCAAAATCTTGAGCTTAACTTGTAGTGGGTTGTGAATGTAATTGGAGTGTGTTCGAACATGCAAGCACTTTGACTTTTTATCTTATTATTCTTTTAACATAAAAAAATGAATTGATCTTTACTCTATTGTACATTGTAATTCTACAGATTCACACAAAGAAAAGAATCGACTAGAGCACAAAAGATTACAGGATTTAGTGTATGTTAAATACAACTAGGCACTCAAAGCTCGTCATGATTTGAGGAATATTATTGATCCTATTTCCTTGCAAGACATTGATGATTGCAATGAATGGTTGGTTGGGATGATGGGTGCCAATATAGAGAATAATATTGTAGAAGATGATGAATTGGTGTTAGATGGAGACACTTTAACTTGGGGTGACGTGGCAAGGGCAACTGGAGCTGGAGAACCAAGAACCAATACTAGACAACAAACGAAGTTGAGAAGTATAGGAGCATCAAGTGCTAGAACTACACATAAAAAGGGATTAAGTTCTAGTTTTAAACAAGTGCAATATGGTTTAAAAGATGAAGATTTGGATTATAATCATGAAATGGAGGATATAGAGGACTTAAGTGAAGGACAGGAAAGCATGGATGAAGATGTTTTTGAAGATTAATGAACAATAATGATGATATTTAAGTTTGCGTTTTAATCTATTTGGCTACTTGCTACTTGCTACTTTAAATTATCTTATTTTGTTTTAAGGGTGAAAAATGTAACTTTATATTTGGTATTTTATATTTTGAATCAAAATGATCTAATCTTAATTGGTATATATTTTAGATTTATATATTATAATATAATATTATATTACATGTAATTTTTAAAATCATATAGGTTGAGCGCCTTGGTTCATTCGGGTGAGCATCTAGGCATGCGCCTCGGGCATTTTCCAGGCTTGGCGTGTTTTAGCGCCTTTCGCCTTTGACAACACTGCCTGAGACAGCAACCAAACACCAAGGATGGACAGTTTTAAGTTGAATGGAAAGTTTGAGCCCTAGACAACTCATAAACAACAACTTCCACAATACCCTTGACCTAATAAAGCTATAACAACTGCGAGCTAAACCATATATGAAGATTCAGTACCACTGGATATTTTCCTTTCCACCAAACAGCATTACTGTCGGCATAGGTTTGAAGTATAACTAAACCCAAGTTCCAAATTGAATATTTCTAGTCAAGCCATGCAATATGTGTAGCAGAAACAAATCCTAAGAAACCACTTTTGGTTCTAAATCGAAGCCTTTAACTTGTCACCTAAAACCACAAACAATCAATCTCAAGAACTTGACCCATTTGCTTTCATTCACAATCTTTTTTAACCTTTGGCCTCAACAAGCTACCACTGTTTATTTTCCAAAGCCTTTTCATTAGATCTTAATCTTATAAGAATCAACATAGTCCATGCAATATGTTTTACTTTGAACTCAAAATATCAGATTAAGGAGATTAATCAGATATATACTATTCCATTTTTCAGCACCAAACCAGTCAACATAGTTTCTATCAACTACATGTAAAAACGGAAATTAGAAAAAAAACTCAGCACAACCTAGAAAACCCTATATATATATATATATATATAAAAGAGAGAGTCAAAAGGGATAGAGAGGGAGAAACCTGTCTTGCGAATGTTAACTTTGCGCTTATTAGGCTGAGGAAGAGCAGGAGCATCCTTAGCCTCGCGAGCAGCTCTCTTAGCCAAATTGGTCTGATGCCGCTTCCCTTGAGTGTGAGCCAAGTAGTTCCCTTCATTGTTGTGCAAAGTCAGACACAGCTTACACTCATAACTACAAATACCTCAAACAAACAATTAATCAATCATGTTAAAAAAAAAAAAAATTACAAAACTTTTACTATACCTGCCGAGGTGGTTGCGCATGAAATAGGGATCTTTTGCCAGATCGATTGTCTCCAGGGCAAGACGTCGGAGACGCTCGCGGCGGTCGATTGCCTCGTTCTGGGCGGAGGCGGCGCCTCCGCTGCCTGGCTTCGAACCCCATTCTCTATCCATTGATTGTTTTGATGTCTGCTTCCTCTCTTCACTTCTCGGAGCGTGAGATAATGAAGGTCTTATTGACGCCTTTTCTCCCGCTCCCAAGCCGAACTTATGACACCTGCTATTTCTTCCCCCCTCTTCTGTTTTTTATTCCCGTGTTATATAGTTTGGAATAAACAAATCAATCCTTTTATTATAATAATTATTATAATTATTTTCTATATAAAAAAAAAAAACTTCACTTTGGTGTCTAATACCTTATTTTTCTTAAAGCGTTTCCACTAATTTTAATTCTAAATCTAATTTTAATTCTAATTCTAATTATATGTCAAACTGGTTTTATAACATATCTTTTTATATAATAATGAGGGTATTCAATTAACTAACTAAAATTTTTTTAACCATCAAAGTTGTTTTAGGTCAATTTTCTATACAAAATTAAGTTCTTAACTTCTCATTAAATGCAAAAAATGTTGCAAAATATTAATTAATATGAATTAATATTTAAAATATTAATATATATTTGTTGTATGATTATTTATACTTTATGGTTATGATACCGGTAACTCCTATAATTAATGATAATAATATTAGTTTAATTACAGCTCATTAAATTATTAATTGACAAGCTCATGTTGCGCGTATCTGTATACATATATATATATAAAAAAAAAAATGAACAATGTCTTTTCTTCTCTCTTTTTGTTATTTCAAGGTTAAGGTGTTTTTTTTTTAATTTATCATTCAATTAATTTGCTTATACCAGTCTTATTATCTAAGTTATTAGTTTGATAAATTAATTTAGGTTTTTCAGTTAATTTTATTTTTAAATTTTATCCTTTTATATATGATTGATTTTCAATTAAACTTCATAAAAAATCTTATTTGCTTTATGTGAAGTTATTTTGGTCTCATTACTTGGATTACGGGTTTAGTGGGCTAACCTAGTTTGACTCGGGTATTTTTTGTGTCTTTTATTTATTTGATTTATTTTCAATTTTATCATTTAACATTAGGTTTGTTGGAAATTGAGTTTCATAATTTATTTTGATTTATTTTATAATCATAGTCACATAAATCAGGTTGTGGGTTTGATAGGTTAACTTAGGTTGACTCGAGTTATTTGGTCTTTTTTAAAATAGATTTTTTTTTTTCAATTTCATCATTTAACATTGGGTTGATTGGAAATTGAGTTTCATAATTTATTTCGATTTGTTTTTTATAGGATTATCTTGGTCCCATGATTTGGATCGCGAATTTGATAGGTTAACTCAGGTTAACTGGGCCAATCTAACATATATATATATATATATACTTGAAAATTGTTTTAGTCAAACTATATTTTTTAAAGGTAGTCTGAGTTATCTTTGGACCCGTCAAATTGACCAAGTCAAATCAGGTCACTCCCACATAGTTTAAATTTTTTTCTACTAGAAAACACGTTAGCAACACTTAGTTTTTTTATGTTAAAAAAATGATCTGACCCGCAGTGTAGTGCGGGTAATTGGTTTTTATTTGCTTTCTATAGGGTTTTGTTTGTCTCAAACAAATGTCTCGGCATGAGGTTGGTGCTCAATTTTATGAAAGTCTAATTTTTTTATTATATAATTAAGTAAAAAATAGTTTAAAAAATAAAGTTATTAAACTTTATGAAATTCATGACTTGGATTGCGAGTTTGATTGGATAAGCTATAAAGTGAAGTCGATCCAATATATCTTGGTCTCAATAAATTTTTTAAAAATATATGTTATCTTGAAATTCTTTTAAGGTCAAACCATATTTTTATCAATTGTTCAAGTTGTTTTTTAATCTGTTGAGTTAAGTGGATCATGTCAAAATAACCTCCGCATGGTTCATTTTAAAACATGTTGGCCTATTAGGCCAAGTTTAATGACAATGCAAAAAAAATTCATGTGGGCAACAAATTTATTTACATTTAAAAAAATTTCTCATAGTGAAGTAGTTCCTTATTTGGTCCACGTTCTTACGCTTAATTTGAAACTTCTATTTAAGGTAATACAAGTTATATCGACCTTATATTTGTGTAGGTTACATGATTTTTTTTACATATAAATATCTACCCTGTTCATGAGCGTCCATCATATCAAAATCAATTCGTAATCTTTAGGAGTTTACCTATTTATTTAGTTTCACAATCTTTTAATTGTTAAGATATTTTTGAATTGGGATTTCAGAGTAAAACATGTTAAAAAAATGCAAAAAGGATATTATAGATTCTTATTAATTGAAACAACAAGAGCTTACACAAATGGGTTGCATGGCTTATAAAAAGTTGAAGAATATTCAAAGAAACAATAGCGGAGTTCAAAGTGCTGAAAAATTAGTGGTTTTCTAAAAGTTAATGTTAGGTGAAATGAGAGCAACATTGAATCCATCACTATGAACAATGCTACTACTCATTGAGATCTTTGCGCTTTTCAAATCCATCACCATGAACAATGCTACTATTTATTAACAAACACTACTCGTTGTGAAGAGTGAGATAAAAAAAAAACCTAGTTTAATAACTATGAACATTGGGTAATTATCAATTTAGCGATCTCTTAACTATCACATAAGAGATCTAACTATTGATGTTTCTTACAAGAAAAAAGTGTATTATTGTCTCAAATATCCTCTCGTGCAAGAGGGGTGTTTCCTCTCTAATGATATCACTTTAGCATGCTTTAATCTCTTTAAAATTTATTCTTTATGACATGATATTTTTTTTTATCAGGTGAAATAGTCTTGATGATCGATCATCATCAATCTTTTAATCAATCATTGATTTTTTAATAAATATATTATTTATTCTTTATTTTTTATTTTCAATGATAAGAAACTATAATTAGGAATTTAATCCTGAATAAGAGCAAATAATGGCCTCGTTAGTCAAACAAAATGTGGAGTTCTAAACTTAACCCTAATAGGTTTAGAATAAAATAGGGTTTGCTTCAAAACTATTAGTGAACAACTATTATTCTTAATCATATGAATGATGGATGAATTATTTTTTTATATAAATAATGTTTCTTAAATTCCTTTATTTAAGATAAATAAAGGAATATTGACTTATCTTTTCATGTTTAAATCCATTAACAAATCGACCATGAATGACATAAATATCAAGCATTATTCTTTCAAAATATCAACCATATTTCACTTTCTAACATGTCCACTAATTAAACAATTTTAAAATGAAATATTTTCTGGTTTTAGATGCAACGTTTAGGATTACAAGAACTATAACGTTTAAGTTATAATTAATTCACCAATTCTTTAATTAATACACAACACTCTTTTTTTCTTATCAAATCCTCAATTCTTCTCAACAAACACTAAGTATTTCCAAACAAAGAAGAGAATCAAGAACCTTAAACTTCCATTACTCTTTAAACATTAAAAACAACATCTTCAAGCTCTACTCATCAAAAACTTTCCCTTAATAATTGCGTCGATTGCGACGTCTTTTCCAAAGAATTTAAAATTAAAAAAAAATTCATTTAATTTTTTTAATGATCTAATTGTAATTGTGAAATGGAGAGGACCAATTTGAAAATTGAAAACCCTCTCACCAAGCAATACATCTTTTTTAAATCAAATGGTCTACAATCAATTATTGAAATTAGCAAATGAATAGTTGTGATTTACTCTTGAAATCCAATGGTTGATCTTGATTTGTTTTGCCTTCAAGCCAAAGAAACTTTTCACTTATAAATAGGTGGTTACACAAACAAAAAGAAGGGGGGACAAAATTTTGGAGAAATTATAGGAGAGATCAGAAAATAAAAGAAAAACAAAAAACAATATTCACATATTCCACACTCTCGCAGCTCACACACTTTCCTATAAAAAAACACAATACAAAAAACCCTAGACCCAATTAATCTAGACCAGTCGTTGTCACAACTAAGGAACCAATCACACCAGTCAATCAAAACCCCCCCATCATCTTCCTCAATGCTCAGCCACCAAGAAACCAAAAAAAAACAGGCCACACCCTCCTCCACTACACGCCAGCTTACCATTCACCACCCATTGTGTCCCTCGCCAACACCTATCTCTTTCTCAAAACCAACAAACCCAGCAAATCACCATCACGAGAAGACCCAATCATCATTGGAACAAACCTCTCTAACCTTTCCCAAAAACCACAAAAACTATAGCTTCCCCAGCAGAAGCCTTTCCTCGTAAGCTGTCAGCACCACCACCATCAACATTAACATCAGTTTCCCCTCTCGGTTACCACCAACCCAGCTTAAAAAAAACAGCAGTAACAAACCCAACTATCATACCCTGCCATAAGCCTCAGCCTCTCCTCTGGTTCCCCCAAAATGACACCCATTTTCTATCATCCTTCATTCATGATGTTTTTCTCTATCTTTCTTTTTCAACTACTACCGAGAACCGTACATGACAGCTCCTCCACATCTCAACTGATGCTACCTCAGCTCGTCTAGTTGACCATAACCAAGTAAGATCAATAACATCAGATGACATAACAATCATAGTTGATCACCAAACTATCATCTGCCATCCATAGCAACAATAATGATGATATATCCTCCTGCAACCCACAACACTAAACAACCTCCATAATAGACCCGTAGTAGTGTACAATAGAAAAGAATAGTAGATGAAAAAACCAGTAATGAAGAAGAAAGAAACAGATCTGAAAGAAAAAGAAAAAGCCTAGAGAACCAAAACTTTGCTTATGGATTTTTCTATCTTTACAGATGACGGTGAACTTCACCGCTAGTATAGTAAAAAAAAAGAGGTAACACTATTCTAGATCCACTAGGCATGGGCCTTCCATGAGCGGTGGTGTGTGAACTCATACACCTCCAGTAGCAGTGGCACGTGGAACCCACGCGCCGCTACTGTTTCTCCATTTTTAGTATCGTGTAGCAACCTCTCCAAGCTATTCTCGGCATTTAAAAGGTCCATTTTGGGATTTAGATTATTTTTTTATGTCTTTTTGTTATGATTTGTGGTTAATTACAATGTTGTGTAAATATTTGTAATTTGTATAGGTGTATAGGTTCATTAGTAAAAAAAAGATGGGTGTGTATGTTTGTATTTTCTTATATGTTTTTGAATGTATAAAACTAAAAAGTCAAAAGGAATTGAAAGTTTAATTGCATATGGCCAAGTCTCTTAAAAATATAAAAAATCAGATCGTTTAGTATTTCTATATGAAAATTCAAAAATAAATACTTGCATGTATTTTGGGATTTAATAACTAGTTTACTGAATCCATGAGAATTTGACCAATATTTCAATAATCAAATTTTAATTCATAAGAATTAATGGTAAATATTCTGGTATAGAATGTTGGATCTACAAGTGAGGCTAATATTAGAAATATCAGTAGTTGATTGGAAAAATCTCAAAATTATTCTAAATATACACAAATTTTAATTGGAAGTATTTTTCACCATAATATACAAATTACAAAAAACTTTTTTTCATAAGAATTTATTTAGGTACACGAGCCCGTGAAAATTCTTAACACTAAATTTATTCACGCGAATAAATCTCAATCCTAAGCCACAGATAGACCATCGATCAGAAAATCATCAAAACCTTTAAACCATATCAAACCACATTAAACAGCTAATCTCAAGCAGGGTGCGTTAAGGGTGTTAATACCTTCCCTAGCCACAACTAGTCTCTTATCCTCAAAATCTCTAATAAAACCAATATACTCGGGTTTCCTAACGACCCTAAACCAAATAACTAGGCGGCGACTCTAATGACCCCCCTCGACGTCGTGCGTCCACGAGCGACAGAAGTTAAGAGAGAGACTTCCACTCAATGATGACCATGTGAATCTTAACATATGAGGAAAAAAAATCTATTTGACTTGTTATAACATTTTCATTCTAGATTATGTCAAATGGCTTGATAGAATGCAATAACACTTTGGCAAAGAATAAAAATATTATAGGTTTTCTAAGCAATCTAATTATCCAGGATTTTTACCAAGCTGAATAAAGAATTTCTTACCCTTGCTCACTTATGGTCAAAGTCCACTAATTTATTCTTATTCTAGTATGAGATGCAAACCATCTTTTTATTTGATTTGGTATTAATAAGAGGTATATACCTAACATATGGGAAGATTTGTGCCTCTATATAAGTAATTACAAGTCAATTTGAAGACCTTCTAATGGATACTCCTAAATATAATGTATTATTTATGAGAAAAAAAGAAAGAAACAATTTTTCCCTCATAAAAAGAATATATAGCCTTTTTATTGTACTAGGATAATATAGATATCTAATATGTTTTAGGTTTAAGAAGCCAACCAAGACTTATTTAAATATGACAATACCTTTAGTTGAGGATAGAATATTTGCTTTAGAAACTTTTATACCAAGTGATGTAACTATATTATTCGATAGTTTCACCCACATCTACCTAATGTTTTGTTCATGTTTTATATATAAAATGCCTTGATATATATTTTTTTTTATGTTTTGAAGGCACTTTTGGATGAAAGATGCAAAAAGGAGTAAATTGAAGGTAATTGACAGATTTGACGTTCAGTCGATGTTTTGTGCAGAGCGTGAGTTCTAGAGATCGAAATGAAGTGATTCCAGTGGCACTAAAAAGCTAACATTCATAAATTTCTGGAAATTTAATGCAAGAAAAGTAAAAAGAGAAATATCATGGAAATCACATCATGCAAAGTCAAATCTTGCATTCTGACAGTGTTGACCTTTGGCCATTCAAAATTTAATATCTGGAGCAACAGAAGTCCAATTGATGAAAATGAAATTTTGTTGGATTCCTAACGCAAAGACCTATCAACGCTCCATATTTTAGCCAAAAACAATGTCATATGAGGGAGATATGATTTTTCAAAGATGACAACTGAATTCTGTCAGCAAACAGGTTTCGTGAAGAAACGAGTCCAAATTACATTCCGAAGCATCTAAACCGACATCCAAGTTTTTATATCAGCAATTTAGCTCCTCTAAGTCAAAGCTTGAAGATTTCATGCAAGGCTATTTCTCCTTTTTAGGAAAAATAGTTGTTGAAGTACTTAAATGTAAACTGCCAACTTAAGGAAGGACTATTTTGTAAAATATAGACTAGGGTTTCTTAGCATATAAAAAGAAAGAGAGAAGAGGCTGGCAGCCAGCAGAAAAGAGGGAGAGCAGAGGGAGGCAGCAGCCAGCAGAGAATAAACATTAATTCTCTCCTCTACAAACCCAAAAATCATGCTCTCTTCAATCTTTAGAAGTAGTTGTTCAATAGTTATGCAAGGCTAAGCTCTTTTCTTGGTTGCAAGGACGCAAAAACCTTCGAATTTCAAGAACCGTGAGATTTATTCTTCCTTTTATTTTCAGTTTATGTTATGAATGAGTATGATTGTTTTCCTATGCATATTTCCCATGATTGTTGTTGCTGATTGCTAGAGCGGACTCTAAGTTATTGTTGTGAACAATCTATTGCTAAGTTTAATATCAAAACTGGAGTTGTGATATATGAACTTGTGAAGCAACTAAGCTTGATAATTGTGGCGGAATTACGTTATTGAACTTAGGGAGAACATTTGAACAAAGTGACACAAGCTGCGGACAGCTTGTATGTTAATCTTGATGAAATTATCTAGTTCTTAAAGCTGCCATTAAATTGAATTATTAGTACAGACACTTTGATTGTTTGTTGGTTAGGATTAGTTATACGGCGGATCCGTTAATTAATCAACGTTAAGAAAAGATAAAATTTCAGAACATAAACTGCAATTTTCGTTTCAAGGATCGGTTCTAATTTTCATAGGTGGATGTGTGCTTGCGACCAAGATTTGTTTTCTTGATAAGTTTTGGTTTTAATTGATTTTGTTTGCTAGTTTAATTGCAACCATAGTTTAGATAATCACAAACCAAAACCCCCCAATTACATAACGTACAACATAAAAATCTGACTTGAAACTTCCTCGTGGGATCGACCCCTTGCTTTATACTATCTTGTGTGTTGTGTTTTAAACTAGGGTAATTAATTTGTGCGACCGCGACATCGCAACACCAAGCCACACATATAGGCCATAAGGAGAATGCAAGCAAAAAGTGAGGATTACCCTTTTATGATGAAGGGTAATATTTATAAAATCTTATGGTGCGTTGAGCTACCTATTTTCAAGAGTTTAGTAATATTCAATTAAACTTAGACCCATAATTAATTTATATAGGGGAAAGTTTGATGAGGACCCTTTTCTATGACTTTTTTTATAAGGTATATAGAGACCTTTCTAGCCATGATAAGTAGGAGTGATTTATTCATGGATCACATAACATTATTGAGAACAAGAACTAGGTGGTTATTGATTCTTTAACATCAAAAGACCAATGTTGAAGGGGAAGATAACATTATATTTTCGAGAAGTATTCTAAACTATAAGGATCTACATTTTAGGCTAGTAATAAATCTAGTTTAAAAAAACAATTATTGTTCTTATGAGCCCTAAAACCTCTATTTCATATCTATATAATTGGGATTTTTACAATGTATTTCATTCTAAATGTATTATACCATGAATAAAGATGGTCTAGATAGAGAGATTTTTTACAATTTAAAAGAAATGGAGGATTTAACAACAGTGGTAGAACATGACTTAAGACACTATAAAGTGAGGAATTTCTCCATAGATATGGATCATTAGTTTGGGTTCTTCTTATACAAGTGATGCTCTTACTTTCTAATTGATAAAAATATCAAGGTTAAGTGTCTTGTTTAAATTAAATTCTTATTCTTATGTTACTTCTTTGATACTTGTACTTATCATTTTCCCTCCTTGCTTTTAGGTACCAACTCTTGCATTTGCTACCATTCATACCGCTACTTCTACTACTTTACCATTACTTCTTCTACTCTACCATATGTTAAAATTAGATCTTTTTTATTATTTTTAAATAAATCTTTATAACCTATAATTGCTTTCCTTTCAATCCATGAAGAGCTTATGAGATGCGTCTATTACCCACTAATTACCCACATCCCAACATGGATGCAATCTTAGAAAGACAATCCTTTTTAATTAGTGACTTTGGCATGAATAAGGATTATGAAAAAGAAGTCCAATGTGCTAACATCAATGCGACTTCTAAAATAGAAATTATAGAAGGTGTTTCTTATATTGATAAAGTCCCTTTGATACATGAAACTCTGTATTATTATTATCTTAGCATGAGATGGACTTGGAAGGAAACCTAATATTATAAGAAGAACTTATACTGGTTGTTATTTCACCCCTTATTAATCAAGAAATAACTATTTATTATAAAGATGTTGGTCCTAATGTTGTGTTCAAGCAAGGCTTAGTTATGGGTGTTAAGAAAATTGTTATGGATTCCCCTTTCCCAAGTCAAACATAATCTACTTTTATTAGTCGAGTTTACTCTTACTTAGTTATAAGTAATTTTTTGAATTAAAACATCTTCTTTTCAAATACTCTAAATGACTTAATGGATCTTCTATCTTTTACAGTTAGATAGGAGATGTCCATCCTATAAGCAAATTCTAAAGATGAGCAGTACAAGAAAAATCTGCTAAGGACTGCTAATGAGGTTTAAAGCTCTTAAAATAAAGAGTGACATCTTTAATGACTAGAACATTATAGAGCATCTATAATAACTTTTAAACAAAATTATATCCTAAAGATTTAAAATTTCAATAAGTCAAGATACATAAAAGAGCTTGAAATAAATTCAAGAAGGCCTAATTTTTCTCAAGTCCATAAAGTTTCTATACTAGAGTTACTAATTAGTAATAAAGCATTATAAGATTTAATATTGTTGTAGAAACATTTATAGGAAACTCTATAGACCCATCTTATTATGAAGAAACTCTCAAAGAATATAGAATCTTATGAAGTTGAAGCAACTTAGTTGAGATAGAGACTAATAAAAATTTAAGGGCTAACTGTAAACACCCAACAAAAAAAAAGTAAAACCAGAAATGAGTCCACCATCGTTGCCGATTTCTGATTTAGGAGTGATACAGTTTTTAGTTGTCGATTTCTTAATCGGTAGCGACACAGTTTGGCTGTCGATTTCTGAATCAACAGTGACACAGTTTTTGCTGCTGATTTCTAAATTGGTAGCGACACTGTAAAACCCAACAAAAATTAGTGTTGGACCGGCCTATCCTAGGAGAGAATTGGAACATAAACTAGCCCAAGAATAATCCAAAAAAAGGATAAGAACGGCCTTGTCCAACACCCAAACACCCCACCTCATTTAAGAGGGGGAATAAATGCAAGGGAGAGAGAGAGAGAAGGTGACTCTTCCTCTCCCCAAGGTCCAGCTGCAGGCTGCTAGAACCGCCCCTCTCTCCTTCCTAAAAGAAAACTAAATTGAACAGCTGCATGCCCATCTTTTTTTAGAGTAGAGTGAGAAGAGATTAGAGGGGAAGAGAAGTGACGCAACTTAAAGGAGGAAAAAGCCTAGACCTCATTCTAGAATCAGCTGCAACCATTGCTGAAGCACAACCCCTTCTTTTCAAGGAGAAAAACTAAACAGAACCAACCTGCATGCAATCTTCCTTGAGAGTTGAGTGAGAAGTGAGCTAACTGAAGAAGAAAAAAACAAAAAAAAATAGAGAATGAAGAGCCTAGAGGGCCGACTAGACAATAGGTGAGAGAAGGAAGAAACTGGACTGAAAGAGAAGAATAGACCACCAAACCTCTTCATAGAGCTATTAAGAACCGTGAGGTATGAACCAAAACTCTTCTCCACCATTCTTGTGATTTTGAGACCATCAAGAAAGATGAAAACCTCAATTAAATGACCTAGAATTTTCCAGCAACTGCTAAGGAAAATTTGACTAGGAAGAGGGACGAAAATGGGACTAAGTATGGGACCTAATTCCAGAACATACAACTAAAGAAATGAACAATTATGATTGAATGCAAAAAAAAAAAAACTTGGAGAGATGGCCGACCATAGCGAGGGCTGGACAAAACATGGATTAAAGAGATAAAATGCAAAAATGATGACCTTGTTAGAGTTGCTTCATTATGTGAAACTAAAATAGAACTTATGCTTATGTTTATGATAGAATTTCTGCATATATGAATGATGAAATTACGTGAAAATATGTTAGAAAGTGTTATGAACAAAATTGTACTATTATTTGAATCTTAGAAGCATATGGAAATCGGAATTGAATTCACTCTATGTTGATGCCTTAAGTTTGTGTGTGTAATGGATGAACTTGTTTAATTAGGCAGCAAATGGTTATACGTATAAGTATGATATGTTGTTGGCTATACTATTATGTTAAACTTGATGAAATGCATGCGAACGATTGGATGAAAGAGGCATATATGCTTCGACCAAGAATAGAAACATTGACAAAATCTCACATGATGAACCTCTATAAGTTGGTGTGAAATAGCATGAATGTGGGACTTGTTTATGTGTCATTGAATTGCTATAAATTGTACTGATGAGTTTTAGATAATACCATTGAGGACTTAAAGTGATGTTGGAAGGGATGAATTGGGGAAAACCTTGATAAATGAATATGTGTTGATGTTTGTGTTCTTTGGTGATGAGTAATTAATGGAGTGTGATTCGGTGAGGTTCTATGCCCATCTAGGGTAAGAAACATTGGTAGAGGGAAGCCTAGCGTAAGCCTTACGCTTGGCGAAAGGGAGTGAAACCAGAAACAACTTCATTGTCATTGTTAATTTCTAAATCGATAGCAACAAAGGTTGCGTTGATGATTTCTGAGTCGGTAGCGACTCAGTTTCATCAATAATTTCTGCTTCGACCGTAAACCATATGCGCTAACGATTTCAACATTGGCCAAGAAACTATGTTGCGTTGATGATTTCTAACTCGGTTTTTGTCAATGATTTCTGAGTCAGCGGTAGCCCATGTGGGCTGGTGATTTCTGCCAAGTAGGTTGCTCCCAGCGAATCAGTTTCGCTACCAAATTATGGTGTCAGCAGCGAATCAATTTTCGTTAAAGTGTTAACAGTGAATCAGTTTTGCTGCTAAATTGTGATGTCACCAGTGAATCAGTTTTCGCTGCCGAATTTGTGGAGTCAGCAGAAATCAGTTTTCGCTGTCGAATTTATGAAATCAGCAGTGAATCAGTTTCGCTGTCAAATTATGGAGTCAGCAACGAACCAGGTTTCGCTACCGAACTGTGTTGCCAGTAGCGAACTTGTTTTCACTGCTGAACTATGTTGTCAGTAGCGAATCAGTTTTCGCTGTTGAATTCTGTGTTCTAGCGAATAAGTTCGCTAACGAGTTTGCATCACCAGCGAACCAGTTTCACCGATGATTCTGTATTCTAGCGAATCAATTCGCTGACGAATCTGCGGCACTAATGAACTAGTTTCGCTGACAAAGTTCTGCGGCAAATTACATACCAGAACTAGTTCAATGATTAAAATGATTGCATTGTATGATTGTAATATATAAACGCTAGCATGTGAACACGTGTGTTCTTGAAATTTGTATGGTGATGAGTTGTTTGATTACCAAAATGCAAATGTACTGATTTGTGACTATTGATATGTTAGGTGGTGCGAACATGACCCGATCTGCGACCGGACAAAGATATCACACGGAAGGAGCAGGTAGGTGATGTCCACCTTCTTCTAGCATAACGTTAGTTTCTGAAGTGAATTTATTATGAAGGATCTATTGTTGTGCTATATGAAATGCTAAACTGTCACGAATGGTTGTATGACTATTACAAAGGATTTATTGTTGTATTGTACTGAACATTAACTATCATGAATAGTTGTATGAATAGTACGAAGGATCTATCGTTGTATTATACTGAATGTTAATTGTCACAAATGTTTGTATGAGTATTGCGAAGGATTTATTGTTGTGTTATACAAAATGTTAATTTGTTATGAAATGCTTGTTTGAGTATTACAAAGGATCTACTATTGAGTTATACTGAATGTTAAACTATTATAGAATGTTTGTTTGAATATTACAAAGGATCTATTGTTATGTTATATAAAATGATAAATTGTTATAATATTTGTATGAGTATTACAAAGGATCTATTATTATATTGTATTGAACATTAACTATCATGAATAGTCATATAAGTATTACAAATGATCTATCGTTGTATTATAATGAGTGTTAATTGTCATGAATATTTGTATGAGTATTGCGAAGGATTTAATGTTGTGTTATGCAAAATGCTTGTTTGAGTATTACAAAGGATCTGTTGTTGTGTTATACTGAACGCTAAACTATTACACAATGTTTGTACGAGTATTACGAAGGGTCTAATATTATGTTTTAGTGAAGGTCAAATTGTTACAAAAAGTTTGAAAATGCATTACAAAGGATATATTATCATGTTATAGTGATTTCATAAACCGTCTATAAAATGTTTGATTGGTTGATGATTAGCTTTGGTTAAAGGCATCCGAGATGAATGACCGGGTTATGATTGCTGATTAGCTTCGGCTAATGGCATCCTAGAAGAATGACCGGGTTGCGTTTGATGATTAGCTTCGGCTAATGGCATCTGAGATGAATGACCGAGTTATGGTTGTTGATTAGCTTCGGCTAATGGCATTTTAGAAGGATGAACGGTTTGAGTTTGATGATTAGCTTTGGCTAATGGCATCCTAGAAGGATGATCGGGTTGTGTTTGATGATTATCTTCGGCTAATGGCATCCGAGACGAATGGTTGGGTTATGGTTGTTGATTAGCTTTGGCTAATGGCATCCTAGATGTGCCAACTAACTTCAGCTAAGGGAATCTTGGAGTGATGACCGGTTTGAATTCGAGGGATAGTTTCAGTTAACAGTATTTGAGATGGATGACTGAGTTTGATTATTGTAATTAACCTCGGTAATAGATGAATTATTAAGGATGATATTACGTAAGTAAGGAGAAATGAAAGAATTGTACTCTTTTGGGCCGTAAATGAAAAGTAACATTAATATTCCTTTAATTATCCATTTCTATGCTTTTAAATTATTTATAACACTTGAAATTATCTTGTGTTGTAACAGGAACGTCACACCAACAAGGTGTGTAAGGAAATCTGTTCCATGACTCACCTTTTGAAAAGAACTATATTCGCTTGTTATCGGTGTTATGTATTTTGTAGGAACAGATGTACTAGTTGTATAGTTACCATTCGACACTTTTGAAATGACTAGTATTGATAGTTGTAATGGAACATTAACGCAAATGTATGGATGTGTAAACATGATGTTATGAATTCATGTATGTGGTATTCCTTTTTTGAGGATGTTGTATGGTGAAATTACTTGAGTATTGTACTACACTAAGAAATAAATTCTATTATGATAAACCTCTAAATACTGTTGCAAGAATGTGTACTATCATTATTTATGGGATGTTGATTTACATTACCCTATGTGGGTTATGCCTTACAAATAAATGGAACACATTTATAAATTCACAAAATGATATTGTGAAAGCATCAATAACCTGATGACAAAAAAAAAACAAAACTTCACCACCAATTTTGGCTTGGAAAAAACGAGGTTGTTACACTAATGTTTGATACTAGAGCTTCTACAAATAAAACAAAGATAAAAGTCATATGTCATATAATGAAGTTCATTTTCCTTCGAGCATCCAAGGATATTACAACAATTAACTTAAGACAATAACAAGCATTAAGGAAGAAAGCTATACAGAACTTTCAACATGTAATTTCATCTTTAAGAGACTTAAGGCTAGATTTAAAAGGAATCTGTCTTAGGCTTTTGAAAGTGTAATGGATAATTTTTATTATATTAAATAATATTTGTTTTATTTTTCAAGATTTTGACAACTTCATGTATGTAACTAAATTTCTTATTTCTATAAATATAAATTTATTTATGTATGAAATCTAGATTTATAGTTATCCATTTGTTAATAATTATTCTTTCTCTTTTTCAATGTTGAAAATCGTTTGTTCTCTAACCATCTAACTATTTGTACTTAATAATCAATTTAGATTTTTGTTATTGAGAACCAATAATAAAAAAGTTAATTATATAACAAGAATAACTTAATTATAAAGCCCTCGAACAATATAGAGATAGAGTATTTTCACACTTATGATCTTCAGGACAATCCCTAGTTTCCTTAGGAATCTTAGATATTATTGTATTTCTTATATACGAGTAATATATTTTGGTTGTCAACCATTGATCGATAAAAATAATGCAACTCTTCATCTTAGTTTGCTAAATGAGATGCACCACCTTTGAGAATTTTTGTAATGACGTATGGATCTTTCCTAATTAGTAATATAGTATTCCACTTCAGATCACCTTCAAATAAGCTTTTTTATCAAACATGTCTATTATTTACCCTTTCAGCCCTCTATTTTGTGAGTTAACAAGTGATCTAATACATGGAGTTTTACCACTTTAAAATCCTTTAATTCTACAACATAGCATCATAACTATAAGTTAAAATATGAAGTTTCTAAGATAATCTTCTATGAAGGCTTGTATGCTTGTAACACTTTTGATCATACATTATTCCAAGTCTTAGGATTATTTTTTTACTAATTTCTCTATATTGAGGATTAGAGTTTTATTGGTCGACCATGTTTACTTATTGGTCTAGGCATAATAAGAAGTAGAATGAATTATTCTAATTTCATACTCATGCGCAAATGTTTTCATATCCTCCCTAGTTAATATTGTCTCTTAATCAATACTACTTGTTTCTAGAAGTCCAAATCTATGGATAATTTATTCTTTAGTGAATTTGATCGTAGTTTCTTGATTGATGGATTGATAAAGGGATTGCTTCAACTTACTTAATAAAGTAATATGTTACAAGTAAGATATAATAATATTTTTTTCAATGATGTCCTTTGTTTAGCCTATGAAAGACAATTATTTAACTGTAATATTAAAAGTAGTTGATAGCAAATGCTATATTGAGCCAAACTATTGGTATGATTGATATCCTTTTGCATAACTAATTTAATCTTTAGTTATGTCTAACCAATGAAAGTTATAGCTCATGATTAGCCATCTCATCTTGATTCCACATTGATGACCTTTACATGGTCTTTTATGAACTTCATTTATGATTAATATTTTTTTTATTCCAAAATATTTGAGTAAAACACTAGTTTTATATCTCTTATATAATATGTTTTCTAGGACAACATAATTCATCGCTTTTAATCTAAAAGATCTTGATATTTTCTGTGAAAGGTCATTTAAATAACAAAATATTAAGGCAAAATCATGCATCAAGATGAGTTTAAGATATGATAAGGCTTTAATTAATATATTTCACGTAAGAGAAAGAGTTCAAAAAGCCTAGTAACTTGTGGATTAGACAAGGTTATGTGGTTTTGGGCTTATTGTTTCTAATGCATAGTTTTACGCTAACAAGCATACCTTTCAATTAGACTATTAGATCAAGCTAAAATTTTACTATAAGATTCTAAAGGCCTTATTTCCTATAGGATTAAATTTTTATAGTGATAGGACATTAGAAAGGCTTTGTGATAAAGCCCAAATGCTACTGTGTAAGAATTTCATTGTTTACCAGGTTGGTTTGGGATTATTTTTCCTATTTTATTTAAAAATTTAATGTTATTTTTAAGCCTTGTATATGATGTTTTACAAATAGAGTTATTTAGATTGTATTTAGTTTTTTCAGACTTGGTTTTATTTTAGAATAATATTATGTGAGTGCAAGGTCGCTCATACTCTTGGTTTTTCATCGAACTCTTCAAGACTTATTAAAGATTAATTGCCTTTATGGAATTCAGTCTTATAATTTCAGTTCTTGATTCTTTATAATCAATAGGTTGAAGTCTTTCATCCAATAACTTTGACTCATTTGTTCAAGTTGCTTTCTATCTTCATTCTTATAATTGGGTCAAGTTTTCTATCAATATGATTTTAGTTTTCTTAGGTTGTTTTCTATCTTCATCGTGGGTTCTAGGATTCCTACCCTCCAGTTTCGCATCACCTTAATGATTAACTTCTTAGTGTAATTATTATTATTTTATTAAAAAAGTTATGATTTAGACACTCGAGCATGGAATATATATACTCAAATCATGTTTAATACCATAGTCATTTATTCATTGAATAAAATTTGAAACTCTTTTCAAATCTTATTCCACCTTTTGCAAGAGTTTCCCATTCAATACTATCTAAGAACACGGGGAGCATTTTTTATAACTCACTTAGGATGATGAATTCTCTCTTAATCACTCAAATACCTTTATATAATTCATGTTATATCCAATATTTGTTCGTTTATTACCATTGATTAAGGCAACATATAGTCAAGATTATAACATAACATTCCCTATATAAGATAAGTTAGTGATCTCAAGTCTATAAATTATTTACACAACTGTCACGTGAAATTTTCTATAGACATATTTGATCTCTTCATATAGAATCCTTATATGGGTCAGTGTACATGTCATTAGGAAATCACCTACATATTAGTTATGAGTCTCTCATACATTGGCTTATGAGAACAATTGTTTTCTTTTACAAGGAAAAAAAATATAATATATACTAGTCTCAACAACTCTAATAAAGGTTTTATCTTAATACAACATTGATCAATAATATTTAGAAATAATGCTTTAATGCAAAAAGAATCTCATAATTATAATCACTTTATAATTTTCTTTGTAAAATACTTGTCACAATGACTTTATCTTTATTATAGACTCACTAATCAAACATTAATGAATATTAGAGATAAATAATGTCTTTACTAATAATAAATATGTTCTTACATGAATAAAGTTAGTGTCACATATAACCAATTGATTGGCTACCAAACATATACATTAACATTGTCTAGGCTAGGTTTCTCATCATAACTCCAAACAAAATAGTCTTTATGAGTATCAGTAATGATACTAGATTTTGAATATATTCTTCTAGGAAATAGTCTTATATAAGTTGGTTTAGGCTCGTCTTACTTTCCAAGTTGATTTATGTTAACAAATCCTAAACTTTAGCTTTTCCATCACCAATATTTGATTGTGCTCCGGTGTTAAAGGAAGACTTGTTACATCAAGCATGATTGATTGATCATCTTTACTAAACTTTAATGAATAAATTTTGTTCTTATATATGATATTGTTGTTGTTAACTTTCCACAAAGACTTTATATGGGTAAATAAGTCATTGTGACTCATTTAATCCTCTATTTCAAACTCTTGACCAATGTTTTGCAATTATAAAGCACTTGACCTAGAAAGTCAATTGTTAATGGTCGTATTCACAATGTTTTCTGCTTGTAGAAAAAATCAATAGACAACTCATATGGTCGATGCCCATGAGCTATACTGCACTAACATCTACCCTGTAGAGCAATGCATCTACCATTTCTAAAATCACCATGAATGGCTTATGATTAGCTTTGAGAATTTTAATAGATCTATTAGGTAGCAAAAATATTAAGACTTGATGTAGTGAAGATGACATGTATCCAATCTCACATAAGTAAGGTGTTATAGTTTGTCTTTATTTCGACCATGAAGAAAGTTATACTAGAAGTCATGGACAACTATTAAATCCATTTTTTGTACTCTTGTAGTATCCCTAACTCCTGTAAAATCTTACATTACTACTTTAGAAGGAAACATATCAGCTTTTCTATAACCAGTATTCTTGATTAATGATAAATGTATTATGTTGAGCATTACATCATTATCAACCAATACCCTACCCATTATATTAATAAACTATTGAAACTTGTTGTTTTATACAAAGGTTTAATATGCTTGCCCATGACCATTGATAGCTTAAGGAATGTTATACTTAACCCCTAATTGATCACATGTTCTAACTAGTTGATTTTATAATTTTTACTTTTTATCTGCACTATCTTCACAATCACTATCAAGATAGAATAATTGGTTACTAGAGTGAAAATACTTTCTTGATACAATATCATTATGGTCACTCATCTCTATTGTAGAAGGGATTTCCACCATGTCAACTTCTTTTATTGCATCCTAGTCATTTATTTATTACATCAAAATTGCAAACTCATTGACTTCTTTATTTTCACATTGTACACTTTTTTTAGAAAGGATGGTTGTTCTTTTTTCTAATATATCTTATTCTAAGAAGGCATCATTGTCATTTATAAGATCAACTTATTTATTAGGTTGTGCATCTTTGTCTGTATAAACTTTTGTTGATGCAAATTTAGACTCTAAAATGTTAATTTGGATAGTATTGTTGTCCTTAATTTTATTAACTTGTTTAACTGTTACTATACTTATGATAACATGAAATTTTTCTTTAGTTTAGGTAAGTTCCCCAATTCTTTTAATATGAATGCCTCCCTCTTCTTGTAAGTGATCTTATAGCTTGAGTGGCATGGTTTTAGGTCATTGTTATACTAATTATTTTCTTTGCTCTAGTTTCTAAGCTATTAGCCTAGTATGCGGAACAATTTTATATTGTTTTTCAAGCTCAATATTTGGATTACCTTGTATATATAACCAATACCTTTGTTTTTTTTTTTTTTGTCATGGTCGGTCACTTCTTTCATAATTCTTTATTATTTTCATGATGACCTACCTTCTGAGAAATTTTCTTAGAAATTTATCTCTTAATTTGTTGAGGATTTGAAACGACCTTCTAGGTGGACGAAGATGACATTTGACTTGACATCTTCCCTACCCTTTTTGCCAAAGGCTTTTGCTACATAGTTACCATGTTCTTAGCATAAATTAACCATTGCACATTATTGTTGGCTTGTTTTGGTGCAAGTTTAGGCTTATTTTTTTTAACATTGATTGTTTATGTGGTCGATAATAAATATCACATTTTAGAAATTTAACAAATATTTGAGTTTGACCACATATTAAAAAAAAAGACTCGTTTGACTTTAAATTATGAAAACATACCACTATTTTATGTATTATTTTTAGGCATTGTTTGATTACTAGAAAGTATTTTTTCTTGGAAATAACTTTCTTGATGTTCGCATGTTTGACTACATTAAGGAAACTAGTTAATGAACACTTTTCGATTAAAGAAACGCAAATGCTTTAGGTGGAGGAAGATGTTTTCTAGTTTAAGAGATTGGAAAACATTACATACAGACTTAAAAAATATAATATTATAGAAAATAATAATTTATAAATATATTTATATATGAAATAATATATTAGGATATATTAATAGACAACATAAAATTATGTTAATTTGATATATTGGAGCATATAATACTTTAATTTAAATAATATTACTAGAAAATACATTTGAATAATACTTTCCTTAATTTAGTTTAATTTGAAAGAATATTTATTCATAGATTTGATATCTTGAATACTTATAATCAAAGGAGCACATTATCAAGAACGCACAGGTGAGGATACCGAGGGACGGGTTCCTCTTATTGTACACAGAAGCATATAAATAATTAAATGCATGCATATAAATAATTTGATGACTAATTTCATAAGCATGGCCAGCGTATTCTTCACAGAAGCAGAGACAAAAAGAAAATGGGCAGTGGTTCCACACACATGGCCAAGGATCCCAAGCACCAAACTTGGTCTGCAATCTTGAAGAACACAGCAATGTTGAACGTGCAAACATGGAGTCCACAATTTTAGGCCAAAAGCTTATGAAATTACAGATTTTTTGAGGAATAATACAAAATTCAAAGGTGTGATTGTGGTAACTGTTGCTATCGTCATGTTGGTGAGGTGCTGCTTCTTCGATTCTTGAAGAAAGAGACGCCCAACAAACTCAGCCCACCGAAGGGACCAAAGCATTTGGGTTCTTCTTTCCATCCTCCGTTTAGCTTTGTTCTGTGAAGGAAGCAAGACAATCAAGTGTGGTAAAATCGACGCAAAGGTTTTGGTATCTAACACAAAGCCATCATCAAGCTGTGAAATTGAAAACTTTTTGGGTTGAGCCCATAAACAAAACTCGCATTCCAATTGCTAATTTTAGTTCAAAAGAAAAGGATATGCTATCAATAAAGTTGTGGGCAGGCGCTTCTTTATTAAATTAAAAATTAAAAAATATAAAAAAAAAAATGAGAAGTTACTATATCACCAGAGATATTTAACAATTTATTGAAATAGTCATACGATAAAATTGTACCTAACTCAAAAAAATTTAATTTTCCTTTTACTATTACTATGACATAATTATCTTTTACAAATTATATGACCAAACTATTACTATGATATAATTATCTTTTACAAATTATATAACTTTATATTGGTTATTTTATTTTTTTATTACACAGTACAATCATTAATACAACCCTCAATTAAAAAAATATATAATGCCTACTACTAAGGTCTGTTTTGATTTTTTTTTAATTTTTTTTAAAATAAGGTATTTACTTTGATGC
>Ga0307518_10000445_pt1 | contig 31568 bp, 30 predicted proteins | sample 25_EM_MG_FD_203889 | JGI IMG/M metagenome (GOLD analysis project Ga0307518, IMG submission 203889) | Populus trichocarpa ectomycorrhiza microbial communities from riparian zone in the Pacific Northwest, United States - 25_EM | ecosystem: Host-associated > Plants > Roots > Unclassified | place... | reverse complement strand
GCCGTCCGCCACGGCTGGGAAGGACCGAGGACGGGCCAGGAAGCCGGTCGCGACTAGGGCGTGCCTCCCTGAACGCCCCACGACTGTCCACAAAGGACGTCGACCTCACGCGTGTTGCGAAAGCCACTTTCCCAACCTTCAACGTTGCGAAAGTGGCTTTCGCACCACGTTCGAGGTGCCAGGTCGTGATCTCCAGACGGCGATCATTTCAGCCAGACCCGCAGTGGCCCCAGCGCCGTGTAGCCGTTGCGGAAGGCGGCGTCGAGATCTTCGCCGCGTTCGTAGCCCGTGATCGGCAAGCCGGGGAAACTCGCCGCGACGGCCGAGGTCGCGCCGCGCCAAGCCTCGTCCAAGTCGCCTTGAGTGTCCAAATTGGACAGACCGGCGAAGCCGCCGTCGCGATTGGCCGTCACCCCGGCGACGCCGTTCGACCACACGGCGACGGACGGATCGTCGAACCGGTCGTCGACCCGGGCCCAGCCCGGTTCGAGCGGCACTTCAGCCGTCCGCGCGATCCACGTGGCCTCGAAGAGCACCTCGAAACCTTCGCGCGCGAGATCCAGGCAGGCGAAGCTGTCCTTCACCGCGCACCCCGGCGAGGTGTCGATCCCGTCCAGCACCTCCGCCGCCGTCGCGTCCGGGGTCAGGGTCACCGCGTCGGGGTACAGCGGCGGCGTCCGGCTCGGCGACTTCCAGACGCGGGCGGTGAAGGTGCCCGTCCGGCACACCACATCGCACCAGCGGGCGTTGACGCGCGCGGCGTCGGCTACACCCGGGCGAACCACAGCACGTCCGGTTCTCCTTGCGGCACCGGGATCTTCAGCTCCCGCACGTCGCCGAACCGCGCCCGCAGCCGTTTCGCGAACGACGGCACCGACTCGGCGCTCCACACCGCCAGCACCCCGCCCGGCCGCAACCGCGCGGTGAGCAGGTCGAGACCGTCGTCGGAATACAGCTTCGCGTTGCCGTCGGTGACCGTCCATTCAGGACCGTTGTCGATGTCGATGCACAGCGCGTCGAACCGCTCTTCCGTCCGGCGCAACCACTTCACCAGATCGGCCTCGACCACGGTGACCCGTTCGTCGGACAGGGCGTCGTCGTGGACGTCCTTGAGCGGGCCCTCGCGGTTCCAGCCGATCACGGCGGGCTCACGCTCGACGACCACGACCTCGCCGACACCGGGGTGGTCCAGCGCGGCGCGCAGCGAATAGCCGACCCCGAGGCCGCCGATCAGCATCCGCGCCTTGCCCGGCACCAGATCCGCGGCCACCGAGACGAGCAACCGTTCTGATTCACCGTTTCGGGTGTCCATCAGGAAGACACCGTTGGCGATGACCTCGAAATCGTCGCCCGCCCGGCGGAGCACCAGCTCGCCGCTCTTCCCGGCCACCTTGTCGAGTACGTCGGTCATCCGGGCAGCCTATCGGCGACGGTCACCGCGGGCCCGCCAATTCGTACGACACCGGATCGACGGGCTCACCGGACGTGAGGCGTCGCGCCTCCAAGGATTTCGAGGATCATGCCGACGCTGTAGCGGGATCACTCCGACGCTCCTAACCTTGAAGCGTCGGAGGTGGTTCTCATGCAGGCGACCGTCGGAGACGAAATCCACGTGCACGGACGCACGGTGGGCTCGGCCGAGCAGCGCGGCGAGATCCTCGAGGTACGCGGCGAACACGGCGCCCCGCCGTATCTCGTGCGGTTCGCGGACGGACACGAAGGGCTGGTCTTCCCCGGCCCCGACTGCGAAGTCCAGACGCGCGCCGAGTAGCCGTCACTCGGCCATGGCGGGCCGCTTCACGCGGCTCCGCCAGCCCGCCACGACCACGGCCGCGCCGAGCGCGGTCAGCACCGCCGCGATCTCGGGCAGCAGGAGCGGCCCGCCGCCGCTGAGCACCGCTCCCCCGACCAGGCCGGAGAGGCCGACGCCGAGGTAGATCGCGGACGCGTTGAGCGAGAGCACGAGCCCGGCGTTCTGCTTGGACAGCTCGATCAGCCGGTGCTGGATCGGCGGGTTGACCGACCAGGTGGCCAGGCCCCAGAGGAAGAGGACGACGGCCGCGCCCGCGACGGTGGTCGCCACCAGCGGCAGCATCGCGAGCACCACGGTGATCCCGCCGAACACGATCAGCAGCGGTCCCCTGGCGCCCCAGCGGTCGGTCGCGCGGCCGCCGAGGACGTTGCCGAGGGCGCCGCCCGCGCCGTAGACGAACAGCAGCAGGCTGACCGTCGTGCCGTGGATACCCGCGGTGGCCGACAGGACCGGCGAGATGAACGTGTAGACGGAGAACGCGGCGAGGCAGCCGAGCACGGTCGCGCCGAGCATGGCGAGCACGCGCGGGTCCTTGGCGACGGTGAACCGTTCGGCCAGCCGGACCGGGGGCGGCGCCGGGACGGCGGGCAGGACCAGCCGGACGGCGAAGGCGCCGAGAAGCGAGAAGGCCGCGACGAGCGCGAAGACGGCCTGGTAGCCGACGCTCTGCGAAAGGACGCTGCCGAGCGGGACGCCCAAGATCGTCGCGACGGTGAGCCCGCCGAAGACGAGCGCGACCGCGCGGCCCCGGCGTTCCGGTGAGGTGAGTTCGGCGGCGACGGCGCTCGCGGCCGGAGTGAAGACCGCCGCGCCGATCGCGGTGACGACCCGCGCGAGCAGCAGGGTCACGTAACCGGGCGCGAGGGCGGCGAGCGCGTTGCCGATGGCGGTGACGACGAGCGCGGCGACCAGGAGGGTGCGGCGTTCCCAGCGGCCCGTGACCGCGGCGAACAGGGGCGAGCCCACGGCGTACGCGATGGCGAAGGCGGTGACCAGCTGCGCGGCGGCCGTCTCGGAGACGGCGAGCTCGCCGGTCAGCGCCAGCAGCAGCCCCGCGACGACGTAGCCGCTGGTGCCGACCGCGAACGTGCCGAGCGCCAGCACCGCGGTCCTGGGTGGTGCGAAATTCATGACTCCCCAGCTCCAGACCCCACAGATCGCGTTTAGCCCGCGAAACGCAGGTCGGCGCCGGATCGCGGTTAGCCCGCGAAAGGCGATCCGGGGGTCGTTGTTCGATGGTTGTCGTAGTTCGATGGTGACCGTACTACGAACTCGCCTGAAGTTCGAGGGGCGTCGTACTATGGACGGATGGCCGCGACGCAGCAGTACGTCTATCCCGATCAGGACGAGATCCGGATCGAGGCGGTCCTCGCCGCGCTCGCGGACCCGGTCAGGCTCGACATGGTCCGCCAGCTGGCCGACCCCGGCACCGAGATCTCGTGCAGCGGTTTCGACGTCGCCGTGACCAAGTCCACACTCACCCATCACCTGCGCACGCTGCGCGAAGCGGGCATCATCATGGGCCGCCAGCAGGGCACCGCCCGGTACAACTCCTTGCGCCGCAACGATCTCGACGAGCTCTTCCCGGGCCTGCTCCAGGGCGTGCTCGCCGCCCGCCGCTGAGGGTGGTCAGCCTCACCCGAAACCGGGATGACAAACGCCCCCTCGATCCGTTGAACTGGACGCAGGACAGCTCGTCGACGCTGGGGCCGCACGCGCTGTCTTCTTTTGTGCCCGAGACCTAAATCGATTCAGCTCCCCATCCGCGACGCTGGGCGAGTAATCGTTTACTCACGTACGACCCCGGAAGGAGAGCCGTGCCCGTCGCGCTGCTCGCGCTCGCCATCGGTGCCTTCGGCATCGGGACCACCGAATTCGTCATGATGGGCGTGCTACCCGAAGCCGCCGCCGACTTCGGCGTGTCGATCCCGGCCGCCGGCTACCTCATCTCCGGCTACGCCCTGGGCGTCGTGGTCGGTGCCCCGCTCCTCACCGCCGCCGCCGTCCGGCTGCCACGCAAGACGATGCTGCTGGCGATGATGGGGCTGTTCACGCTCGGCAACACCCTCTTCGCGCTCTCGCCGAACCAGGAGTTCGGTGTCGCGTTCCGCTTCCTCGCCGGCCTGCCGCACGGCGCGTTCTTCGGCGCCGGCGCGGTCGTCGCGTCCAGCCTGGCCAAGCCGGGCGAACGCGCGAAGGCGGTCTCGATGATGTTCCTGGGCCTGACCCTGGCCAACGTCGTCGGCGTGCCGCTGGGCACCCTGCTCGGCCAGAAGGTCGGCTGGCGCGCGACGTTCGGCGTCGTCGCCGTGATCGGCCTGATCGCCATGGCCGCGATCGCGAAACTGGTCCCCCACCAGGGCAAACCGGCCGAGCCGTCGCTGCGCGGCGAACTCGGCGCCTTCCGCCGTCCGCAGGTGTGGCTCGCGCTCGCGATCGTCACGTTCGGCCTCGGCGGCGTGTTCGCCTGCCTGTCCTACATCGCGCCGATGCTGACCGACGTCACCGGCTACTCGCCGTCGAACGTCACCCTGCTGCTCTCCCTGGCCGGGGTCGGCATGACGATCGGCAACATCCTCGGCGGCAGGCTCGCCGACAAGGCGCTGATGCCGAGCCTCTACGTCTCGCTGTTCGGCCTGGCCACGGTGCTGGCGATCTTCACCTTCACCGCGAACGGCAAGGTCGGCGCGGCGGTGACGATCTTCTTCGTCGGCCTCGCCGGGTTCATGATCGGCCCGATGATGCAGGCCCGGATCATGGAGAAGGCGGGCGGGACGCCGTCGCTGGTCTCCGCGGCCGTGCAGTCGGCGTTCAACATCGCGAACTCGATCGGCGCCTACCTGGGCGGACTGGTGATCGCGGGCGGCTTCGGCCTGGTCGCGCCGAACTGGGTCGGTGCGTCGCTGGCCGTCCTGGGGCTCTCGCTGGCCGCGGTGTCCGGCGGCTTGGACCGCCGCGAAGCGCGCCTGGCCCCCGCCATGGCCTCTTAGGACAGGGGCCCGCCGGTGATCGTGAACGCGATGAACAGGATCAACACCGACAGCGCGCCGTAGGTCAGGACGTCGACCGGCTTGCCCCGGATCGCCAGCAACCCGGCCTTCGCTTCGGGCAGCGCCGCCCGGAGCAGGCCGGCGAGCAGCAACGCGCCGCCGATCAGCGCGGCCCCCTGCCGCCAGTGGTACTGGCCGATCCGCAGGGCGGCGACGGCCACCACCAGCATCACCAGCAGGAACGGCAGGTGATGGAGCAGTGCCCCACGGTCACGCCGCTGTCCGGCCACCGCCATCAGTCCTCGTCCTTCGGGGTCTCGCCGGCAAATCGGTTCACCCCGTCAGTATCCCGGGTGAGTGATCCGGCAGCAGGTCAGGGCGGCTTCCGGGGGAGTCAATAGCGGCAAAACCCACATGCGGGGTGCACAGGAGCGCGGATACGGTCAAAATGTGACCGTGGCACAACCGACGACTCAGTTGAACGCGACCGAGCAGGACACCCTGGTCAAACAGATCGGCCTCGCCCTGCTGCGGGCCGCTCCGCGTGATTGGCGGAAGGTGACCGCCGAGTACCGAGCCGTCGGCAGGTACCACGAGATGGCCGGCGAGATCATCACCGAGGACGGCACCTCGCACGAGTGGGTCGCGACGCACGACATCGCGACACTGTTCGGCAGGCTCCGTGCCGGGATGTACCGCGACGGCCGCGGCACCTGGTTCAACGCCCGTTACCAGCTCGACCACCCGTCCAGCTACAACCTCGAATACAACCGCGACGAGCCGCAGTGGCGCCTCGCGCCGCCTCCGCAGGCGCTCTCCGACGAGCTGCGCATGTTCCCCCGTTCCGAGGAGAACGTGCCCGAATGGCTGATCCGGCGCATGTCCGGCCTCGGCCCCGAGCAGCCAGGACCGCATTTCCGCATCGCCCGCATCTTCGACACCATCGGCCCGGCCGGGCGTCCGGTGATCAACCGGCCCGACCTGGAGATCGAGGAGCAGGACAGGCTGCTCGACTACCTCGACCGCGCGCCGCTGGTGGTCACCGAACGCGGCTACGACATCGACAGGCTCGCCCAGACGCCCGAGGCCACCGTCCCGGTCGCCTTCCACAGCGACGGGCAGTGGATCTGGCCTGCCGCCGTGAACTTCTACCTGCGTGAGTACGGCGTCTCGCCGGAGCTCGATCTGATCGACCACGTCCGGCAGAACGACTTCACCCTGCCCGAGGTCGACGCCCCGACGCTGCAGGCCGCGGCGGGGTACCTCACCCGGGGGAACCAGCCCCCGCAGCAGCGCCCCGGCGGTCCGGGTGCGCCCAACGGCGTGCCCCAGGGCCCACCTCCGCAGGGCCCGCCGCAGAACGGCCCGGTGCCCCCGCAGCAGGCCGGGCAGCCCGGCCCCGGTGGTCCCGGCCCGAACCAGCCCGCCGCTCAGCCGCCCGTCCCGCCGCCGCATCAGCAGGGCCCGGATCCGGCCGCGGTGGCCGCCGCGGCCGCGGCACCCGTCGCCGCGGCGGCGGCCGTTCCCGCCGCGGAGGCGAGCGTCCCGGACCAGGCCGAGCAGGCCCAGCGGTACGAAGACGACTACGACACCCAGGACTACCAGGCGCAGGACTTCCACGAGGCCGCCGCCGAGCAGCAGTACGAAGAGGGCTACGAAGACCCGTACGCGTCCGAGCAGGACACCTACGCGGACGAGGCCCGTCAGGACACCGAGCCCGAGCCGGAACCGCGGATCGCCGACCCGGAAGCGACCACGTACGCACGGGCCCCGCAGCAGCCTCCTCACGAGGAGGAGCAGGACGCGTACGCCCGGCAGGAGGAAGAGCAGCCGTACGCGCCCCCGGAGGAGGAGACGACCACCGGCTACACGCCGGTCGAGCAGGCCGACGCCGGTCCTGAGCTGCCCCTTCTGACGCACGACGCGGAGCCGAACGTGGCTCCGCCGCCGTCGGATTCCGAGGTCACGCAGGTCGACGGCCCACCGCAGGAGCGGGGGACCTTTGCTACCACCCCCGCGCCCCAGCCGGAGCCCGAGCCGCGACGCGAGGAAGCGCCGCAGCGCCGCGCCGAGCACCCCGTGCCGGTGCTGAACGAGCTCCAGGCGAGGTTCGACGACCTCGACGTGCCCGAAGACGTCTACCGCATCGGCGGCCCCGCCGAGCACGGCTGGAGCGTCGAGCAGGTCGACGGCGGCGGCTGGCGGGTCGGCTGGTACGACGGGAAGCTGACCAACCCGGCGGTGTTCGGCGACGCCGAGGACGCGGCCGCGTTCATGCTCGGCAAGGTCCTGCTGAACCCGAACGGCGCCCCGCCTCCCGAGGAGCCGCCCGCCGCCGAAGAACCGCCTGCCGAGGAGCCTGCTCCGGCGCCGCCAGTGCTGGCGACGTTGTCCCCCGAGGTCGCGACCGGCTCGCATCCGGTGCCGCCCCGGGAGGCGATCCCGGCACAGGAACAGACCGCGTTCACGACGGCCGAGGAACTGCTCGGCGACGATTTGGACGACGAGCCCGCCCCCGCTCCGGTCCCGCCCGCGCCCCCGGCGCGGCCGAACCCGGTGCTGGCGAGCCCGCCGCCCGCGCCGCCGCGGCGTGAGCCGCCGGTGACGCCGCCGCCGATGCGGCGTGAGGAACCGGCCCGTCCGCCGGTCGCGGCGAACGCCGGGGCTCCCGACGCCAAGCAGAACTGGCCGATCTCGCCGCTCAACGGCGAGCCGCCGCTGACGCTGTTCCGCGGCAAGGAGCTGCGCGAGCTGCCCGCCGGCAGCGAACTGGACCGTTTCGGCGGCCCGAACGGCAACCTGACCTACGCGGCCGGGACGCCGTTCGAGGAGCGCTCGCTCGTGCCGGAATGGGTGAACCGGCCGTATCACGTGTACCGCGTGCAGCGTCCGCTCGAAGCCCTCGCCGGTGTCGCGATCCCGTGGTTCAACCAGCCGGGTGGCGGGTCCGCGTACCTGCTGCCCGCGTCCATCGAGGAGTTGCTCGCCGAGGGCGACCTCATCGAGCTGGACCCGGGCGAACCGCCGATCGACTAGGCACTGTGAACGGGCCGTTCCTTGCGAAATTTGCCAGGAACGGCCCGTTCATGGCATCCGGGGGTCAGTGGATGACGAGGCCGTGCGCGGCGGCGTAGGCGATCGCGGTCTCGGTGTCCACGTGGACACCGAAGAGGTTGGCCTGCACCAGGCCGTTGGCGTCGAGCCGCGCGCCGCGCAGGTCCGCGCCCTCGAGTTTCGCGCCCGCCAGGCGGGCACCGGTGAGATCCGCACCGCGCAGGTCGGCGCCGGTCAGGTCCGCGTCCAGCAGGTTCGCCTCACGCAGCCGCAGGCCAGCCAGGTCCACTTTGGACAATCGCGCCTTACTGAGCGAGACGAGCGAAAGATCACATTCGGTGAAGGCGATCTTCTGGAACCGGCAGTCCACAAAGGACGATCCGAGCATCGAGCAGGAGCTCCACCGCGTGCCGGCCAGCACACTGCGGTCGAAGGTGCACGAGCGGAACGCCGACGCCTCGTGGCGCGAGCCCTCGAAGTCCGTCTTGGTGAAGTCGCACTGGTCGAAGGTGCAGCCTTGGGTGCGCAGCCCGCGCAGGTCGGCTTCGGTGAAATCACAGCCGACGAAACTGCGTTTTTCCCACCATTGCTGGGAAAGGACGGCTTCTCGGTAGTCCTCGGCAGTCTCGATCACCCGTCCAGGATCGCATACCCGCTCAACCCCAGGTGATCCTGCCGAACATCGCGCGCAGCTTCGCCGCCCGTGCCTGCGAAGACGCGGCGATCCAGCCGATCCGGCCGAGCAGATGGGCACGGAAGTCCCGATGCCCATCCTTGTTCTGCTCTTCCGGGCCGGTCCGGACGCAGTTGTGGAGCAGGGCGCGCAGGGCGTCGTAGTCGGCCCGCGTCGCGGCGGGCGCGCTGTTGACCACCAGGCCCGCGACCCGTTGCCGCTGGTGCGCGCCGGCGATCGACGTCTTGTCGTCCCGGAGCCGGAAACCCTCGTCGGTCACGATCCGCCGGACGCCGGGCAGCAACCTGTGCAGTGGCAGGGAATCCCCGGAGAACGCCAGGTCGTCGGCGTACCGCGTGTACGTCGCGCCCAACGCGCGCGCGAGCCCGTCGAGCCGCCGGTCCAGATGATGCGTGACCGCGTTCGCGACCGGAGGCGACGACGGCGCGCCCTGCGGCAGATGCGTGGCCGCCAGGTTGTTCAGCAGTCGCACGCGCGACGGATCCCGCCGTCCGGCGGGCACCGTGGCGAGCACACCGGGCGGGACGGCGGTGGTGAGCACGCCCGCCAGCGCTTCCGCCACAGCGGGCGGATACCCGGCGAGGGCGAGCAACGCCGCGATCCGGCGCGCGGACACCGCCGGGAAGAACCCTTCGAGGTCCATCCTGACCACGGTCTCCCGCCCGGCGTGCGGCGCGGCGCACGACAGCGGCGAACGTCCGCGCCGGAACCCGTGCGCGGCCTCGTGCACCGGCAGCGCGCCGACGACGTGCCGCACGATCCGGCGCTGCAGTTCGGCGAGCCGCGGTTTCGGCCGCTCGATGAGCCGCACGCCGCCCGAAGCGGTCGGGATCCAGCGGTAGCTGTAATGCCGGACCGGCTCGGCCGCGCGTCTGTTCCAGCCCTTCGTATCGGCGAACCACGAGAGTTCTCCGGGCGTGAGATCGAGGCCCGCGGCGCACTCGTCGAAGGTCGCCCAGCGGGCCACTTGGAATCGCCAGACCGGCGGCAGGGGGTCGAGGAGCGACGCGGAGGTGACTCTTTCTCCTGTCATCCGCGCGGACTCGCACGCGAAGCATGCCGCGCTCGCGCGGGGCGCCTTGTCTCGCTGACTTCGTACTCCCCGGGGTTGCCCCGGAGTGGGTGGTGATCCACCGGGCTCACCTCCGCGTCGCTGTCACCACCCTACCGATTTCAGCGGCTCGGGATGATCTCCGTGCCGGAGACGTACCGCATGGCCTCGATGAACTTCGGATCGTTCATCCGCCGCTCCATCTCGGGATAGTCGAGATCGACGAGCCGGGTCTGGATCCACCACAGGTTGCCGAACGGGTCGCGGACCCGGCCGACGCGGTCGCCGAAGAAGAGTTCCGTCTGCCTCGTCACCTCTTCGGCGCCCGCCTCGACCGCCCGGCGCTGCGTCTCCACGCTGTCTTCGACGTAGAGCCGCAGGTATGCCGGAGTCTCGATCCAGTTGTCCCGCGCGTCGAACAACATGACGACCGAGTCGCCGATCCGGACCTCGGCGTGCCCGATCTTCCCGCCCTCGACGTAGACCGGTTCACCGATCGGCTCGGCGTCGAAAACGCGGTTGAGGAAGTCGATCACACCCGCGGTGTCACGCGAGATGATCCACGGGGTGACCGAGTGGTAGCCGTCGGGAATCGGGTTGGTCATCGGAGTTCTCCTCAGTCGTCGTGTGCGATGAGAAGAACGCTAGAACCCGTATAGGACAGATCGTGTCCTAATGCGTCTTCAGCAGGAAAGACGGCTCAGACTCCTGCCACTCCGGCATGTCCAGCGAGTTGAGCACCTCGACGATCCGCTTCTCCTCGTACCGGAAATGCGTCTCCATGATCGCGGTGAGGCCGTCCAGTTCCCGTTGGACGTCAAGGATCTCGTCCTGACTCGACCCGGGGCCGACCCCGGCGACCAGCTCTTCGAGCCGTTCGATGATCCCGGTCATGACGCCGTGGTCATGCGCGAGCTCTTCGAGCGACGGCCGCAATTCGGGGAATTTGTCCGCCAGCACAAGGAAAGCGCCGCCGTCCTCACCGGTGTGATGCCTGGTCAGCGCCGAGCAGAAGGTGAGGCAATGCGCCCGGAGATCGCGCAGCCGCTCGGCCCGCCCCTCCGCGACCGACCCGAGGTCGTCGTGCAGCAGGGCCAGCTCTTTACGCAGCCAGTTGTGAACCTGAACGAGTTGATTTCCGAACGCCGTCAACCGGCCGTTCGTCCGAGAAGGGGTTTCCATGATTTCCCATGGTCCGGCGCCTCCATGCCCGCGACGGTCTCTTTGCCGGGTGCACTGCGACGCTGGCGAAACTTCAGCACAGCCTCCAGGTGATCGTCAAGTGGGTTCAGTGGAAGTCACGGGACTTGGCGGTGATCCGCAACGGCAGGTGCCGGATCTGTTCGGCGAGGACGTTCACCACCTCGCCGGTGCGCTCGACCACGCCCCGGACCAGCAGCGCGGGACTGCCGCGGGCGACCCGGTGATAGCGCTGCCACACGCCCATCGTGCAGATGACGTTGATCATCCCCGTCTCGTCTTCGAGGTTCACGAAGGTGACACCGCCCGCGGTCGCCGGCCGCTGGCGATGGGTCACGGCGCCCCCGGTCAGCACCTCGGTGCCGTGCGGGATCTCGCGCAGGCCCGCCGCTGTGACGACGCCGAGTTCGTCGAGGTGTTCCCGGATGAACTGGGTCGGGAAGCTGTCCGGTGACACCCCGGTGGCCCAGACGTCCGCGGCCGCGATGTCGATTTCGTCCATCCCCGGCAACATCGGCGCTTTGGCCCCGGTGACGAGCCCCGGCAGTTTCTCCAGGCTCTCGTCGGCGACCGCGCCCGCCGCCCAGAGCGCGCTCCGCCTGCTCTCACCGAAACAACCGAACGCGCCGGCCGCGGCCAGCGCCTCGACCTGCGGTTTGGTCAGCCGCACCCGCCGGGCGACCTCCGCCAGATCCGCGAACGGGCCGTCGCGTTCCCGCTCCTCGACGATCTTCCGCGCCAGGTTCTCGCCGATCATCCGCACGGTGGACAGGCCGCCGCGCACGGCGAGCAGTTCTCCCCCTTCTGGCAAGGGTTCCAGCGTCGCGTGCGGGAGGCTCGCGTTGATGTCCGGGCCGAGCACGCGCACCCCGTGCCGCCGCGCGTCGGCGACCAGCGACTGCGGCGAGTAGAACCCCATCGGTTGCGCGCGCAGCAAACCCGCCAGGAACGCGTCCGGGTGGTAGTACTTGAAGTACGCGCTCGCGAACACCAGCAGGGCGAAACTCAGCGCGTGACTCTCCGGGAAACCGAAATTCGCGAAGGCCTTGAGCTTGGCGAAGATCTTCTCGGCCAGTTCGCCTTCGACGTCGTTCTTCGCGGCGCCTTCGAGGAAACGTCGTTTGAGCCTTTCCATCCGGTGTTCGGAACGTTTGGCGCCCATGGCGTGCCGCAGCTGATCCGCCTCCGCCGGGGTGAAATCGGCGATGTCGAGGGCGATCTGCATCATCTGTTCCTGGAACAACGGGACACCGAGCGTCTTGCCCAGCGCGTTGGCCAGTTTCGGATGGTCGAAATCCCATTTCTCCTGGCCGTTCTTGCGCCGGATGTAGGGATGCACCGAACCGCCCTGGATCGGGCCGGGCCGGATGAGCGCGACCTCGACCGCCAGATCGTAGAACGTGGTGGGGCGCAAGCGGGGCAACGTGGCCAGCTGCGCACGGCTCTCCACTTGGAAGACACCGATCGCGTCGGCACGGCAGAGCATTCCGTAGATGTTCTGATCCTTGAGATCCAATTCGGAGATGTCGACCTCTTCCCCTTTGTGGTCACGAACCAGATCGATCATATAGTGCAGGGCCGACAACATTCCGAGCCCGAGCAGGTCGAATTTGACCAGTCCGGCGGCGGCGCAGTCGTCCTTCTCCCACTGCACGACACTGCGATTCTCCATACGGGCCCATTCGATCGGGACCACTTCGCTCACCGGCTGTGCGCAGATCACCATGCCGCCGGAATGGATGCCCAGATGCCGGGGGAAGTCTTCGAGCGCGCAAGCCAGCTCCACGACCTCCTCCGGGATGTCGTGATCGTGGTCCTTCTCCGTGGCACGCAACGCACCCCAGCGGTCGATCTGTTTGCTCCACGCGTCCTGCTGGCCTGGCGAGTACCCCAGCGCCCGCGCCGCGTCCCGGACCGCCGACCGCGCCCGGTAGGTGATCACGTTCGCCACCTGCGCGGTGTTCAGCCGCCCGTATTTCCGGTAGACGTACTGGATCGCCTCCTCGCGGCGATCGGATTCGATGTCGAGGTCGATGTCCGGGTAGCCGTCGCGTTCCGGGGCGAGGAACCGTTCGAAGAGCAGGCCGTAGCGCACGGCGTCGACCTTGGTGATGCCGAGCGCGTAACAGACCGCCGAGTTCGCGGCCGATCCCCGGCCCTGGCAGAGGATGTCGTTGTCCCGGCAGAACTTCACGATGTCCCAGACGATCAGGAAGTAGCCGGGGAAACCCAGTTCTTCGATGATCTCCAGCTCGTGCTCGATCAGCTTCCGGGCTTTTTCGCGATAGTCGGCGTCTTTGTTCTTCTCATGGTCCTTCGCGCCCTCGTAGGTGAGTTTCCGGAGGTAGGACGCTTCGTTGTGGCCTTCCGGCACCTTGAACGGCGGCAGCTTCGGCTCGATGTGGTGGAGTTCGAACGCGCACTCCCGCCCGAGCAACGCCGCCCGCTGCACCGCGCCGGGATACCGCGCGAAGATCTCGGCCATCTCCTCCCCCGACCGCAGGAACGCCGTCCCCGCGGCGGGCAGCCAGCCCTCCATGTCCTCCAGGCCCCGCCGGGCGCGGATGGCGCTGAGCGCGTCGGCGAGCGGGGCCCGCTCCGGCCGGGCGTAGTGCGCGGCCGTGGTCGCCACCGTGGGCAGGCCGAACTCGTCGGCCATCTCGCTCAGCAGGTCGTTGTGCGTGCTGTCCAAAGGAAGGCTGTGGTCGATGAGTTCGACGTAGACGTTTTCGCGCCCGAAACAGTCGATGAGTTCCTTCAGCCGCACGACGGCCGCCGCGGGGCCTTCGGTGACGAGCGCCTTGCGCACCGCGCCCTTGCGGCAGCCGGTGAGCACGACACACTTCCCGCGCACCTCTTCGGCGACCGCGCGCAGATCGTAGACCGGCCTGCCCTTCTCCGCCCTTTCCTTGGGGGACAACGACCTCCTGTCGAAGCCGTGCAGCTGTCCGGCGGTGATCGCCCGGTTCAGGCTCAGATAGCCGTCCTTCTGCTTGGCCAGCAGGAGCAGATGCTCGCCCTCGGGATCGGCGAACCCGTTCTGCGGTCCGGACAGGCCGAAACTGAGCTCCGTGCCGAACACGGTGTGCACGCCCAGTTCCCTCGCCGCTTCGGCGAACCGCACCACGCCGTACATGCCGTCGTGATCGGTGAGCGCGATCGCGTCCAGGCCCAGCCGCGCGGCTTCCTCCACCAGTTCCTCGGGATGGCTCGCGCCGTCGAGGAAACTGAAGTTCGAATGGCAGTGCAGTTCGGCGTACGGCACCCGCCGCGCGGTGGCGCCGTCGTCGTCACCGATCAGCCCGGTCAGATCCGCGGGCCGCTGGTAGCCCTGTCGCTTGGCGCTCCAGGCGGGGCTGTCACCGCCGTCACCGGGCGGCACCTCGCCCGCGAGCTCGCGGGCGAGGTCCTTCCACGGCCGAGGAGGGTTGTTCCAGCCCATCGGTCACCGGTTCTCGGTCGAGCTTCTCGGCGCGGGAACGAACACTTCCGCGCGCGGGACGCACGCCGCCCAGGCCGTGTCCAACTCGGCACGTTGGACCGGGATGGCCGGCTCCTCCAGCCATCTCCGCACCAGCCGCGTGTACTCCTCGTCCATGTTCAGTCGTACTTCCCTTCCAGTGTCCACATCGGATTCTTGTGGTGCTCGAAGCGGAGCAGCACCGCTTCCTCGGCGTCCTGCCCGTCGGCCAGCAGCACCTGCAACCGCATCCGGGTCGCCGAGCGGGCGTGCCCCGCCCCGGCCCGGACACCGACGAACCACGGCCCCGCCCAGGCGAGGACCTCGCGCGGCTCACCGCCCTCGAAGCTCACGAGGAACGGCGCGGCGGTGACCCGGCGCCGTGCGGTGATCTCCACGACGCGCCCGTTCTCGTCCAGCACCTGTGCTGGCACCGGCCGGGCGAACACCGTCGCCGGGGAAGGCGACGGGAGCCTCCCGGCCCAGTTCGCGTCCGCCTGCGCCGTCTTCTCCCGCCTGTCGCCCCACGGCACCAGCCGGGCCCGCTCGGCGGGGCCGTGGCCGCCGTCGAGCACCGCGGTGAAGACGCTCTCCGGGCCGAGCAATCCCTGCACCCGCACCAGGGCGCGACCGGCGCGCTCGCCGGACAGGTCCTCGTCCTCGGTGGACGGTCGCAGCACGCCCGTCGCGCCCGCCTGCCACAACCCGAGCTGCAGCGACCGGCCTTCGACCGTCTCCTCCGGCTCCAGCCGCAGCCGCACGACCCCGGAATGGGGACGGTCTTTGGCTTTCAGCCAGCCTTCGAACTGCCAGCGCACCCTGTCCGCGACACCGAGCGGGGTCAGCGGTTCGGCGCAACGCCACACCCGGCCGAGTTGTTCACCGGTCTCGGTGGTGGCGTAGATGCCGAGCCGGGTGCAGGCCAGCCCGTACGCGGCGAGCCCGGCATGGAAGCGTTCACCGAGCCCCTTCGCCACGAACGCGGCGGCGTCGACCCGGTCGATCGGCGGGTCGAACGCCTTCGCGAGCGAGAGCTCCGGCGGCGGCCGACGGCGCGACGGCGGCCGTTCGGACCGTCCTCGTGCCAGCCGGTGCGCGAGCACCCCCTCCATTCCGAAACGCGCGGAGACATCACTTTCACCGAGCGCCGCGAAGGCACCCAGCGTGTGCAGGCCGAGCTGCTTGAGCAAGGTGACCAGCTCGGCGCGGCCGGCCTCGGGCTGGTCGAGCTCGCGGATGGGCAGCGGGGCGAGGAATTCCGCCGTGCCACCGGGTTCGACCAGCGTCGAACGGCGAGCGGCGAGCGTCGCGGCGAACAGGCCGTCGGCCACGCCGACCTGGCTCTCCACCCCTGCCGCCACCGACACCTCGTCCACCAGTCTTTCGAGGAGGCCGTGCTCGCCGCCGAAGTAGCCGGCCGCGCCGTCGACCGGAACGGCGACGATCCCCGGGCGCACCACCTCGACCCCGACGGCCAGCTCTTCCACCGCCCGTGCGACGGATTCGAAGAGCCGGGCGTCGCGACCTTCGTCCTCACCGAAGACCGCCAGCTCCGGACAGCAGGACTGGGCCTCGCGCCGCCGCATCCCGCGGCGGACGCCGTATCCCCTGGCCACCGCGGTGCAGGCAACCACGCGGTTCGCCGAGAAGACCGCGGCCGGGCGGCCGACGGGTTCGCCCGCGACGGCCGCGGCGGCGACCGCGGGCCAGTCCGGGCACCACAGCACCAGCATGCGTATCGGTGGGTTCATGCCGACCCCCACCTCGCCGTGGCCGTCGCGGGGAAGTCCACCCGCTCGACCTCGCCCTGGCCGGGAAAGCGCAGCAAGGCCGACATCGGCCGGGCGGCCGCACCCCGGCCGCCCGCCCGCACCTCCACCTCACGAGCGCGCAGATAGCCCGCGCCGCCGCCGGTGAAGCCCGTCCAACGCGAACGACGACAGCTCAGTTCGACCTCCGCACCGGGCCAGGAACCCAGCGAAAGCAGCACCGAACCACGGTTGCGCGCGCGGGCGGACAGCCTTCTCGCCACGTCGGGCCGGGCGAGCCCCGGACCGACGACCACGAGATCGAAACCGTCGAGCAAGGCCGCGGTCACCGCCGGGAACTCGGCACCGGGACGGGGGACCAGCGCCAGCCTGCCCACCTCGACCCCGAGTTCCGCGGCGGCGACCACCCCGAGCGCGGGCAGGCCGACCGCGACCGCCCACGCACCGCCGGCGGTCGCGGCGGCCAGCAGGGTGAGCATCAGTGACGTGGACCCCAGCACCGAAACGGTGCTCCCGCGCCGGAGCCCCGCGGCGGGCAGCAGACCGGACAACGCCGGGGACACCGGGAGCACCCTTCCCGTCGTCCTCGCGTGTTCGGCCGCGGAAGCCACGCCACTGGCCGTGCTCACTCCCGGCAAGGCCGCCAGCCTCGCCAACGGCAAGGCCCGTGCCTCGACCACCTCCGCTGTCACCGGACCTCCCCACGACACCTAGACCGTCCTTTGTGGACGGCGCCGGCGTGCCACGGGGAAGGCGGCACTTCGAACGCTTGTTCGATATCTCCAGTAGACCGGGTGGCGCAGCGGTTGTCAAGCGAACCGGAACGATCACCGGACCTGTCACGTCCGAGAGCGGGGTTCTTCCCGTCAGGAAAGGAAAACCGCAGTGAACGACGCTTGGCCCGAGACGGTGAACGGCTGGGAACTCGCCAGGGAAGGTCATATCGAGAGAACTACCGCAAACGCCTGGCCAACCGGGTCACGGTCACCGCGATCTGGGAGAACGGGACCGGACGGGGCCAGGTGGACGCCCGCACCGAGCCGCTGGGCGGCGGCCGGACCCTGACCAGCAGCCGCAAGGACTTCCGGGACAAGGACGCGTTCTGGACCGCCGCGACGTGCGTGCTGGAGATGGCCGCGAACCTGCCGTCGCTGGACTGGCACACGAGTCCGGCGCCCACGGCGCTCGCCGGGACCGTGGCGGGCATGGTCGAGGCGGAGCCCGGCACCAGCGCCTACCCGGAGGCCGAACTGACGTTCACGTTGACCGACGGGTACACCGTGACGCTGTGCATGACCGACGAACAGGCCTTCGACCTGAGCAACAGCATCTCGCGGCTCGATCACCACGTCTGGTCCGAAGAACGTGATGACGACGAAGAAGACGACGACTACGACGACGAACCCGTGGTGGTCGAGGAAGTGCCGGACGTCAGCGAAGTCCGGTCCGGTCCGGACACCGGGCACGACCTGGTCACGGTTCTGGAGGAACGGTTCGGCGTCACCGAGGACAACCTGCTGGCGCACGTCGACTGGTCCGCGCTCATCGTGGTGGGTGAACCCGAGGTGGGTTCCCTCATCGCACGGGGTGACGAGCTGACCGCCGCGGTCGCGCCGCGGTGGTATCCGGTCGTGGCGGACCGGCCCGGTGAACGTTGGGTCGTCCTGAAGCGCACCGGCCTGCGCTACCACGGGGAATGAAGCCTCGTGAGTGGCAAGGACGGTTAGAACCGTCCCCTTGCCACTCACGAGACCCAGCCGATCTCAGACCGCGCGAGGAAGCGGATCCGGGTGGTACCGCCGGAAAGCGGGTGCGGCGGTACCCGGCTCACCGTGCAGCCAGTCGTAGAGGAAGCGGAACTCCGGGCCGAACCGGTTCGCCTCGGCGTTCAAGCGTTCCGGTGACGTCGAGGGCCAGCGACCGGTTTCGACGCGGTCCCGCAGCACGCGCAACGCCGTCAGTTCTTCCGCGGCGGTGTGCTGGCAGTGCCCGCCCCGGTTCACGAACAGCTGCCGGATCCGGCCGGGATCGACGCGGTCGCCGTAGGTCCGCTCGTGTTCGGGGGCGACGCCGTCACCGATCGGGTGCAGCGTGACGACGGGCTGACGGCCGCGCCCTGTCGGTGTCCCGACCCGGCCGAGCCATCGGGCGGCGGCCTTGTCGGCCTCGACCCGGGGCGCGGCCGCGAGCCGCGCCAAGTCGGCGTCGAGGTCCAGACCCGCGTCACGGTAGGCCTGGTCCACGAGGTCGCGTTCACTGGACCGGGTGAGCAGGCCGCGGTAATCCACTCCGGTGTTCCCGATCGGATTCCCGCCGGCCTGCGCCTCCAGATCGGCCCGGTGCACACCCCAGGCCAGCTGGTCGTAGACCGCCTGGACGAACTCAGTCTGCTGACGGACCTGCGCCGCCACATCGGTGGAGCGGGGGCGATGCGCCGTCGACCAGCCGGGGACGTCGGCGAACGCGTTGGCGAGAGCGAGGCGCGCCCGCCCATCGGGTGATTCCAGCGCCTTCGCGAGCACCTGATGGGCTTTCGCGAGATTCGCCCCCGGGTCGGCGATGCGGACGATCTCCAGTTCGGGCGCCAGCAGCGTCCGGACCGTGAACCCCAGATCGAGCGCCTGGCCGAACAACGCGGAACCACCCGCGACGGGACCGCACATCGCCAGCACGCCGTCGATCCGGTGCGGGAGCCGCTCGGACAACAGGACCGCGTTGAGCCCGCCGCCGGAAGCTCCCCAGGTGAGCACCTGCTCCGGACGGCCGACAGTGCGGTCGAACCAGGACAGCAGCGCCGTCTGATCGTGGACGGCTTCACTGGCCGAGAAGCCGATCGGCTTGCTGTAGAGCGACGCGGCCAACGCGTATCCCTCGCCGAGGAGAACGGGTTTCGCCTCCGCCCGGTTGGCGAGTTCGATCTCCTCGGGAACGTGGCCCGGCGGATAGATCCCGTGGTTGTACAGCAACAACTTGCCGTTCCAGTTCGACGGCACCTCGACCCGGTACCGGGCACCCTCGATCACTCCGGTGTGCACACGGACGTCGTCCGTGGCGATGGCGGGCGCACCGGTGACGATCAGCGCGGCGGCCAGGATTCCTGTCAGCGTCATGGCGGAAATGCTGGCAGCGCGAGGCGTCGCGGGAATCCGTCGAGACGCGGCTTCTCGCCTACGCTTCCGGGCGTACGAGCGCTTCCGCCAGCTCGACGACGATCCCCGCCGGGCCGCGGACGTAGCAGAGCCGGTAACTGTCCTCGTACCGCACCAGCTCACCGACGAGCGTGGCGCCGTGCGGCCGCAACCGCTCGAGGGTCGCGTCGATGTCCTCCACCGAGAACACGAAGTGACTGATACCGGGCGTGTTCATCGGTGCGTGAGGATCGCCCTCCGGTCCCTCCGGCGTGTGGTACTTGATCAGTTCCACTCCGCCGTGGCCGTCCGGCGGCCGCAGCACCGCGATATCCGTCCGGACCCCGTTCAACCCGGTGATGCGATCGACCGCGTCCCCTTCGAGCGATGCCTCACCTTCCAATTCGAGACCGAGCGCGAGGAAGAACGCCTTGGCCGCTTCGAGATCGTGGACGACGGCACCGATGTGTTCCAGCTTCATGATCGCTCCTTTCAGGCGCTCTGACGGCGGATGAGCTCTTCGACGGCGGTGGGCAGCGTTTCCTCGAAGTCGATGAGCTTGACCCACGTCGGCGTCATCACGATGCGGACCATGCTCTCGTAGAGCGATTTCACGTTCTCTTCCCATTCGGCCCGCTGCTCCGGCGTCATCTCGTAGGTGCCGTTCCACTGCATGTATTCGTCGGGGATGCCGTCGACGTGGTCCAGCTCGACGGTGCCGCGCAGGAGCAGGATCTTCGGCGGGTGCGATTCGGTGTCGATCGTCAGCGCGACGGCGGGGTTGCGGCGCAGCGAGTGCAGCTTCGGCGCGTTCGTCGAGGTGCACATGACGATCTCCTTGCCGTTCCAGTGGATGCTGATCGGGATCGCCCGCGGCGTGCCGTCGGACGCGGTGTAGGCCAGCCGGGCCATGTCACGGGCCAGGAGCTCCTGGCTGTACGGGCGGTTCAGGATCTCGTCGATCGTGCTCTGCCGCATGTCTCTCTCCTCGGGTCGCCGTCTTCGCGGACACCCCAGGGACGCCACTGCCCGCCGCACTTCGACATCCCCGAATGTGACCTGCATCACTTCGCCTTTAGCGGGCTAAACGCGATCCGTTTGTCGAAAGCGCCCCTGGCCAGGCGTCGCTCTCATAAGACACAAGAGAGAGGACAGTCATGGCGAAGGAATCCGAGGTCCGCTTCGAGGGCTTCCTGCCCACCACCCCCGCCGACACCTGGGCCGCGATCACCACCGCCGGCGGCGGGTGGCTCTGGCCGATCCAGTACGAACCCCGCGACGGCGGCGCCGAGTCCGGCCTCACCCCCCACGGCGGCATGGTGACCGTCTGGAAGCCGTCGCGGCGCTTCGTCACCTACGCGGAAGACGAGAACGGCTGGTTCAACACGCTCGAATACCTCCTCGAACCGAAGGACGGAGGCACGCACCTGCGCTACGTGCACACCACCGTCTTCGACGACTGGGACGTCGAATACGACGCGTGCGAGCAGCACACGGCGTTCTACTACCACTCGCTGGGCGAGTACCTGACGCACTTCAACCGGCGTCAGGCGAAGTACTTCAAGGCCGATGCGCCCGAAGCGTCGAAGGCTCCGGAGGCGTTCGAGACCGTGAAGGCGGCTCTAGGCGCGAAGGCCGTGGGTGACCGGGTGCATCTCGAAGTCGCCGACGTCGAGGGTGTCGTCGACTACCTGACGCCGGCCTTCATCGGCATCCGGACCGAAGACGCGCTGTACCGCTTCTACGGCCGGAACGTCTGGGGCTGGCCTGTGGGCATCGGGCACCACCTGTTCGCCGAAGACGCCGACGCGGACGAAGCCGAGAAGGCGTGGACAGCCTGGCTGAACGGCCTGTACGCCTAGCGGGGCAGGTTCTTCACGAGTTCGGCGCCCACGGATTTCGCCACTTCGGCGGACTCCGCGGGCGGGATCGGCGAGTTCGTGAAGAACCCTTTGTCCCAGCCCTTGTAGGTGACGAGGACGACGTACACGCCCTGGATGACCCGCAGCTCGGCGCCGCTGAAGGCGCTGTCGGTGTCGAGGGAGACGAGGACCGCCTTCTCCCCGATGCCCTGCACCTGCTGCTGGCGCTCGGACGGCGCGGCCGATCCGGTGGACGACTCGGCCGCGCGCTTCTCGGCGTCCGGGCCCTCGTGGCGGTACACCATGACCTGGAGGGCGCGGTCGTGGACGTTGTCGCTCTCCGGCGGCAGCCAGGAACAGCCCTGCTGCTTGGTGACGATGTCGCCCGCTTTGATCTCGTTGTCGCGGACGCCCTGGAAGCTGGTGGTGAACGTCTTGTTCAGCAGCTCCGGGGAGACGGCGCACTCGGCGGGCGGCTGCTGTGAGACCGGCGCCTTGCCGACCGAGGAGTAGTACTTCGACCCGAAGATGGCGCCGGGGATGCCCAGCCCGAGAAGGACCACGACACCCACGATCACGCCGACGATCAGCCCGGTCTTTTTCTTCTTGGGCGGCTGCCCGTAACCGGGAGGGCCGTAGCCGGGCGGCGGACCGTATCCGGGAGGGCCGTAACCCGGCTGCTGCCCGTAGCCAGGCTGACCTCCCTGCCCAGGCGGCGGGCCGTAACCCGGCCCCTGCCCATACCCCTGCGGCGGCTGGTGCACCGATCCTCCCCTGGCGATTCGTACGTCCGCGTCGCGTTTAGCCCGCGAAAGGCGACACGCGCCCGGACCTGCGTTTCGCGGGCTAAACGCGATCCGGGGCCAGCATGGCACGAACCCCCGCAGCCGGGCACCGGGAACGCCCGCGGGCACCCCCGGATCGCGATTAGGGGGCTAAACGCAGGTCCGCGCGCGGATCGCGTTTAGCCCGCTAAACGCAGGTCGGCTCAGTGGGCGAAGTGGCGCGTGCCGGTCAGGTACAGGGTGACCCCGGCGGCCTCGGCGGCGGCGATGACCTCGGCGTCGCGGATCGAGCCGCCCGGCTGGACGACGGCGCGGACGCCGGCCTCCAGCAGGACCTCGAGCCCGTCCGGGAACGGGAAGAAGGCGTCCGAAGCGGCGACGGAGCCCTTCGCCCGCTCCCCGGCCCGCGAGACGGCGAGCCGCGAGGAGTCGACCCGGTTGACCTGGCCCATGCCGACGCCGACGGTCGCGCCGTCGTTCGCCAGCAGGATCGCGTTCGACTTCACCGCGCGCAGCGAACGCCACGCGAACTCGAGGTCGGCCAGCGTCCGCTCGTCGGCGGGCGCGCCGGTCGCCAAGGTCCAGTTCGCCGGGTCGTCGCCCTCGGCGGCGATCGTGTCGACGGTCTGCACCAGCATGCCGCCCGAGATCGCCCGGAACTCGAGCGGATCCTGCGACGTGAGCGCGGGCAGCTTCAGCAGCCGCACGTTCTTCTTGCGCCGCAGGATCTCGAGTGCCTCGGCGTCGAAGTCCGGCGCCAGGACGACCTCGGTGAACACCTCGGAGATCTGCTCGGCGGCCTCGCGGCTCACCGGCCGGTTGGTCGCGATCACCCCGCCGTAGGCCGAGACCGGGTCGCACGCGTGCGCCTTCCGGTGCGCCTCGGCGATGTCCTCGCCGACCGCGATCCCGCACGGGTTGGCGTGCTTGATGATCGCGACGGCCGGGGCGTCGAAGTCGTAGGCGGCGCGGCGCGCGGCGTCGGTGTCGACGTAGTTGTTGTACGACATGGCCTTGCCGTGCAGCTGTTCCGCGTGCGCGAGGCCCGGCCGCCAGTGCTTGTACAGCGCGGCCTTCTGGTGCGGGTTCTCGCCGTAGCGCAGCACGTCGCCGCGCTCCCAGAAAGCGCCGGTGACGTCCGGGAAGCCGGAGTCGTCCGCGGGCGCGTAGACGTTGGCGAACCACGCGGCGACGGCGGTGTCGTACGCCGCCGTGTGCGCGTAGGCCTGCGCGGCGAGCCGCTTGCGGTCGGCCAGCTCGAAACCGCCTGCCGTGACGCGCTCCAGCACCCACTCGTAGCGGGACGGGTCGACCACGACGGCGACGCTGTTGTGGTTCTTCGCCGCGGCACGCACCATCGCCGGACCGCCGATGTCGATGTTCTCGACACAGTCCTCCGGGCTCGCGCCCGAAATGACGGTCTGCCTGAACGGGTACAGGTTGACCACGAGCAGGTCGAACGGCGCGATGTCGAGCTGCTTGAGCTGCTCGACGTGCTCCGGGCGGTCACGGTCGGCCAGCAGGCCGGCGTGCACGCGCGGGTGCAGCGTCTTGACCCGGCCGTCGAGAGACTCGGGGAACCCGGTCACCTCTTCGACCGGCGTCACCGGCACCCCGGCGTTCGCGATGACCTTCGCCGTGCCGCCGGTCGACACGATCTCGACACCCGCCGCGTGCAGCCCGGTGGCGAGTTCGAGCAGGCCGGCCTTGTCCGAGACGCCGATCAGCGCGCGCCGGACGGGACGCTGTCCCTGTGCGGTACTCACGAAAACCTCACCTTTCGTCCCTCGACCGAGCACCCGCTCCGGCCGAGTTTCTCGATCGTTTCCACCAGGAGCCTGCGTTCCACGGCCTTGATCCGCTCGTGCAGGACGTTCTCGTCGTCGTCGGGCTCCACGATCACCGGCTCCTGCGCGATGATCGGCCCGGTGTCGACCCCGGCGTCGACGAAATGGACCGTCGACCCGGTGACCTTGACGGCCATCGCCAGCGCGTCGGCCACGGCGTGCGCGCCTGGGAACGACGGCAGCAGGGCCGGATGCGTGTTGATCACGCGGCCGGGGAACCGCGCGAGGAATTCGGCGCCGAGGATCTTCATGAACCCCGCGGAGACGACCAGGTCCGGTTGATAGGCGGCGACGGCTTCGCTGATCGCCTTGTCCCACGCCGCGCGGTCCGGGTGGTCCGCCATCCGCACGGTGAACGACGGCACGCCGGCGCGTTCGGCACGGGTGAGCGCCTCGATCCCGGTGCGGTCCGCTCCGACGGCGACCACCTTCGCCGGGAAGTTCGGCTTTTCGACGGCGTCGAGCACGGCTTGCAGCAGCGTGCCGGAACCGGACGCGAGGACGACGAGCTTCACCGGAGTGGGCAGGTCCAACCGACTAGCCAGAACGGGCTCCTTGCCACGGCGGTACGCACTCGGGCGTACGGCGCTTCACCTGGTCGCGACAACCCTAACGGTCGTCGCCGGAGGCGCTTTCGTCGCCGGACCCGTCGGTGGACTCGGTCACAGCGTCATCGTCGGCACCGTCGACGACATCGTCCTGCTCGGGCTCGGTTTCGGGCTCCGGTTCCGCCGGGATCTCGTCGGCGTCCTCGCCCAGCTCCCGGGCGAGTTCCTCTTCGGCCTCTTCGTCGAGCGCTTCGTCTTCGAGTGCTTCGGTCTCGACGGCTTCTTCTTCGACTTCGGCGATGTCTTCGACGTCGGGTTCACCCGGCGGTTCGGGGGCCTCGTGCGGTCCGGCGAAGAACGCGACGAACCCGCCGGGCACGACGATCCAGCAGAAGGCGATCACCGACGCGACCCCGACCGGCACGCTGACCGGGTCGAACGGCCCGTCGCCGAGCCTGCCGCCGGAGACGGTCCCGAGGACGACGCAGCCGAACGCGACCAGCGCGCCCGCGACGGCGATCGCCCGCATCCGCAGCATCGGATCCTCGTCGATCGCGCGGATCCGCCAGCCGACCAGCGCGCCGACCAGCGCGGGCAGGAGCAGCAACGCCGGCCACCAGACAGCGTGGTGCGACGGGATCCCCGCCAGCACCGGCACTCCGGGCACCTGCCCTTCCTGGTAGCCGAACATGCCGACGGTCAGCGAGCCGACCGAGAAACCGGGCCCGGTGGTGAACGACAGCGCGGCGACGACCGCGTTCGGCAGGTAGGCCACGGAGAGCACGAACAGGCCGAAGCTCGCGCCGAATCCCGGCTCGAACAGACTGTCCACAGTGGACCACGAGAGCGCGGTGGCCGCGGTGAACACCACGGCGCCACAGGCGATGAGCGCGGCGAGGCCGAGTGCGCCCGCCCGCAGGCCGTGGACGGCCACCGGGTCGAACCGGTCCCGGACCACGGCCGGAAGCCCGCAGACCTTGGCGACTCCCGCGACGGCGGCGAGCCCGGCGAGGAGCCCCGGGACACAGAAAGCGGTCAGCGGGTTCACGTCGATCGGCGACCCACCGGCCGCCAGGGCGATCAGCACACCGAACAGCGCGTGCGCCCCGGCGATCACCGTCACGACCGGGACGGCGTCCGCCGGGGTCCGGCCGCCGACGCGGCGGGCGGCGCGCGCGGCCGCCCTCGCCACGAGCCAGCCGACGGCGAGCGTCGGCAGCAGCGGCAGCACACCGAGCGGATGACCGCCGAGGTCGAGTTCTACCTGCCACGAAGCGAGCCAGCCGGGGCCGGCGGCGAGCAGGGCGCCGGTGGCGGAGAACCGGGTCCGGTCGGCGGCGAACGAGACCACCGCGAGCACGGTCGCGATGGCAGTATAGGAGAAGAGCAGGGGCGCGCAGGCGGCGGCGAGCAACACACGAACCCGCTTCGCCCTGGAGACCTCCAGCTCGGGGACGAGGTCGCTCACCGGCTCTTCGCCCGGCGGGCGTTCGTCGCGGGTGAGCAGCTTCATGATCCGCACCATGACATCCGGACTGGGCCGTCCGGGTGAGGCACGCCGCCGCCGCTCGGGGCACGTGGCCCAACCCACCCGGTCGGGTACCCCGGAAAAGAAAAACACCCGCTGTGACACGGAGAGTCACAGCGGGTGCTTTCGCGTTCGGAAGGTCAGCTCTGCTGGCCGAAACCGCCGGGCGGCGTGCCCGGGTTCTGGCCCGACTCCGACGACGAAGACGGCGGCTGCTGGAAGAACTGGCCCTGCTGCGGCGCGTACGTCGTGGCCTGCTGGCCCGGCGGCTGCGTCACCGGCGGCTGGAACCCGCCCGGCTGCGAGAACGGACCGGACTGCTCACCCGGCTGCTGCCCCTGCTGGCCCGCGCCGGGGAACGGCTGGACCTGCGTGGCGGCCGGACCCTGCTGGCCCTGCTGGCCGAACGGACCCTGCGGGCCCTGCTGCGGGAACTGCTGGCTGTACGGGGCCTGCGGCGCCTGCTGCTGCGGCTTCGCGGCGGGCAGCTTGATGACGTCGTGCTCGAAGAGCAGCGCGGCGACCGCGACCAGCATTTGCAGGATGCCGAGGATCAGCACCACGGTGAGGATGCCCGGGACGGAGACGTCCTCACGGCCGCTGCCGTAGCCGATGACCAGGTCCAGTGCCCCGAAGGCGCCGATGACGCTGAACAACGCGGCGAACGGCAGCGTCTTCGGGCCGCGCGGCAGCGCGTGCAGGGCTGCGAGCAGACCGCTGACCAGGAGGAAGAGCGAAATCTGCCCGGCGGCGTCGGCCTCGTCGGAGAAACCGATGAAGAACTGCACCAGGCCGAGGACGGTGACGGCGAGCGCGAGCAGCAACGCCAGGTTCAGCGGGGCGGCCGGTGACGGCGCCTGCTGCTGAGGGAAGGCCCCCGAGGCGGGGTTGGGGTGTTGCTGGCCGCCACCCTGCTGGGGGTAGCCGGGCCCACCGCTGGGATAGGACATCCGAATGCTCTCCTGTCGTTCGACCGGCACCCCGGGGCGCGCGGGACTCCCGGGACAAACGAGGCGGCTGTGATGCTCGAACGCTAGCGCACACGCGGACACCCCACGCCTCGGGCTCTGAGACGTCTCTACACCCGGTCAGGTTCCCGGCGGAACCCCTTCCCGACCGTCGGATCGCGTTTAGCCCGCGAAACGCAGGTCGGCCCGCGACCTGCGTTTCGCGGGCTAAACGCGATCCGGGGCGAAAAAGGCGGGCCGGGCACCAGGGGTGGTGCCCGGCCCGCCGGGGAAAGCTCAGTCTCCGGAGATCAGAGGCTGTTGTACAGCTCGCGCGCCAGGACGGCGGTCTCGCTCGGGGTCTTCCCGACCTTGACGCCGGCGGCCTCGAGGGCCTCCTTCTTCGCGGCGGCCGTGCCGGAGGAGCCGGAGACGATGGCGCCGGCGTGGCCCATGGTCTTGCCCTCGGGCGCGGTGAAGCCCGCGACGTAACCGACGACCGGCTTCGTCACGTTGTCCTTGATGTAGGCCGCGGCGCGCTCTTCGGCGTCGCCGCCGATCTCGCCGATCATCACGATGACCTTGGTCTCGGGGTCGGCTTCGAACGCCTCGAGGGCGTCGATGTGCGTCGTGCCGATGACCGGGTCGCCGCCGATGCCGACACCGGTCGAGAAACCGATGTCACGCAGCTCGTACATCATCTGGTAGGTCAGCGTGCCGGACTTCGACACCAGGCCGATCGGGCCCGCGCCGGTGATGTCGGCCGGGATGATGCCGGCGTTCGACTTGCCGGGGCTGATCACGCCGGGGCAGTTCGGCCCGATGATGCGGGTCTTGTTGCCGGTCGCGACGGCGTGCGCCCAGAAGTAGGCGGAGTCGTGCACCGGGATGCCCTCGGTGATCACCACGGCGAGCGGGATCTCGGCGTCGATCGCCTCGATGACCGCGTCCTTGGCGAACTTCGGCGGCACGAAGATGACCGAAACGTCGGCGCCGGTCTCCTTGATGGCCTCCTCGACCGTGCCGAACACGGTGAGGTCCTTGCCCTCGATGGAGACGGTCTGACCGGCCTTGCGGGCGTTGACGCCACCCACGATGTTCGTGCCGGACTTCAGCATCTTGGTCGCGTGCTTCATGCCCTCGGAGCCGGTGAGCCCCTGGACGATGACCTTGCTGTTCTCGTTGATGAAGATCGACATCTCACGCACCTGCCGCGGCGAGCTCGGCGGCCTTGTCGGCCGCGTTGTCCATTGTGTCCACCACGGTGACCAGCGGGTGGTTCGCGTCGGCGAGGATCTGACGTCCCTCGACGACGTTGTTGCCGTCCAGCCGCACGACGAGCGGCTTGGTGGCCTCGTCACCCAGGATCTTCAGCGCCTCGACGATGCCGTTCGCGACCGCGTCGCAAGCGGTGATGCCACCGAAGACGTTGACGAAGACGCTCTTCACGTCGGTGTCGTTGAGGATGACGTCCAGACCGGCCGCCATGACCTCGGCCGAAGCACCGCCGCCGATGTCGAGGAAGTTGGCGGGCTTGACGCCGCCGTGCTTCTCGCCCGCGTACGCCACGACGTCCAGCGTGGACATCACGAGGCCCGCGCCGTTGCCGATGATGCCGACCTCGCCGTCGAGCTTGACGTAGTTGAGGTCCTTGGCCTTGGCCTTCGCCTCGAGCGGGTTCTCCGCGTCCTTGTCGACCAGGGCCTCGTGGCCCGGCTGACGGAACGAGGCGTTCTCGTCGAGGGTGACCTTGCCGTCGAGGGCGATGATCTTGTCCTGCGGGTCACGGACCAGCGGGTTGACCTCGACCAGGGTCGCGTCCTCGGAGACGAAGGTCTCCCAGAGCTTCACGACGACGTCGGCGGCCTCGTCGACGACCTTCTCCGGGAACTTGCCCGCGGTGAGGATCTCGACGGCCTTCGCCTTGTCGACACCGGCGATCGCGTCGACCGGGATCTTCGCGAGCGCTTCGGGACGCTCGACGGCCAGCTGCTCGATCTCCACGCCACCTTCGGCCGAAGCCATCGCGAGGAAGGTGCGGTTCGCACGGTCCAGCAGGAAGGAGAAGTAGTACTCCTCGGCGATGTCCGAGGCTTCGGCCACCAGCACGCGACGCGTGATGTGGCCCTTGATGTCGAGACCGAGGATCGCCTCGGCCTTCTCCGCGGCCTCATCCGGCGTCTGGGCCAGCTTGACGCCGCCCGCCTTGCCGCGGCCGCCGGTCTTGACCTGCGCCTTGATGACGACCTGGTTGCCGATCTTCTCGGCGGTGGCCTTGGCTTCTTCGGGGGTGTTTGCCACGGCACCCGGCAGAACCGGTACTCCGTGGGCGGCGAAGAGATCCCTCGCCTGGTATTCGTAGAGGTCCACTACTCCAGTCTCCTGACGACACGCCACTGTGGTGGTCCGTTGCCGGACCGCGCTGTCGGACCAGTCGAGGTTAGCGACCTGCGCAGAAGCAGGGGACTCCGCACCTGGTGAAGTCGGTCACCGTACGCGGTCAGACGGTGTTTCCACGGTGTGAGACCGCACACCGGAGACCCAGTTCGCCGCCTCTTCCTGGCTTTCGAAGGCGTTGCCGAATCCGCTCGGGCCGTCACCGACGGCGAAGAGGAGAACGCCGGGGAGCGTTTCGGCGAGCCCTTCCGGTTCGCTCGCGCCACGCACGACGCCGAGGATGTCCGGATCCTCCTGTTCGACCGTCCGGACGAGTTGTTCGACGGTGTCGAGACGTCCGGCGTAGACGACCTCGACGCCTTCGTCGCGCAGCAACCTGCCGAGCGCGACCGCCGAACCTTCCTCGACACCGAACTCGGCCAGCACGACCCGAAGCAGACGACGGGTCATCCGGCCCGCCGTGAACCCGCGACGGCCATCCCGGCCGCGACGAGGGTGACGACGGCGCCGCACAGCGCGAGCCAGAACCCGGCGCCCGCCGACGAGCCCTCGTACTCCGAGCCGACGAGCGGCAGTTCCGCCGCGCGCAGGCCGAGCACCAGCGCGGCCCCGGCCAGGGCGGACGCCGCGGCGACCGGCCGTGAGCGCGGGACGAGCGCGTACAGGCCGAGGACGACGGCCAGCGCGCCGAGCAGGCCCCACGACGCCGCGCCGAAGTTCGACCACAGTCCCGGCGCGGTGTAGCCGGGCGCGCCGAACACCGGGGTGCCGAACGCGGCGATCGCCAGCGCCGCCGCCGCGACGACCGGCGTGAGCACGGTTCCGCTCACGCGCGTTTCGTCCGTCTCTTCATCGGAGTCGTCGCGCTCCACGACACCGGTGATCACCGCGGCGAGCGCGGCCAGCGCCGCCAGCACGAGCGCGATGAACGTCCAGGTGACACCGGAGCCCGCCGAGTAGCCGACCTTGTCCGGCAACGGCACCGGGAGGTCGACCCCGAACAGCGCCGGGTCCACCGCCTTGTCCTCGGTCACGGACAAGGCGGCGCTCAGCACCGCCGCGCCCGCGAGGACGACGCCCGCCCACGTGGCCGCGACGACTCCCCTGGCGAACGCCGAGAGCCGCGGCACGAAGACGAACAGCGCGGGCACGGCGAGCACGACGGCGGCACCGAGCAGCAGCCAGCGCGCCGGCGTCTCGGGGACCGGCGTCGGGCCGTTGGCCTTCAGCACCGGGGCCAGCGCGCCCGCAGCCGCGGCACCGGCGGCCAGCAGCGCCAGGCCTCCGGTGGCCAGCCGCCACCAGAACAGCCCGGGCAGCCTGGCTTCGCCGGCCAGGTCACCGGTGACGGCGTCGTCCGCTTCCGCGACGTCGAATCGGGTGAAGGCGAGCCCGACCAGCGCCAGACCGGCGATGGTCACCACCACCGAACCCGGCGCGACCGAAAGCCGGTCCACGACCAGCCCCGCGACCATCGGCGGGACACCGACCGCGAGCGCCGCCAGCCCCGCGCCCGCGAATCCGCCCTTGCCGACCCCGGCCGAGGGCGAGCTCACGGCCACGAGCACCGTCAGCGGAAGCAAGGCCGCGAGCAGCAGGTACCCGGCCATCGCGACCGTCGGGCCCTCGAAGGCGTTCTTGGCCAGGAGGTACGCGTTGCCCGAGCCGATCGGCGCGAGCAACAGACCTGCCCCGCCCGCCACACCGAGCACGGGTCCGAGCAGCCGCCAACGGCGCCGTCCGTCGAGCTCACCCGCCAGTTCCGCCTCGTCGCGGGCGGTCCCGGCGGCGAAGGCCCCGGCCGCGAGGGTGAGCAGATGCCCAGCCACCAGCGGCCACAGCCCCGGCCCCGCCTGCGGCATCGCGAGCAGCCTGTCGGCGAGGAACAGCTCCGGACGCGCGGCCAGGGAACCGTCCGCGAGCAGCTGCAGATCCAGAAGCAGCCGTCCGGGCGCGAGCGCGGTGAGCCCGAGCACCAGACCCGCCGCGAGCCCCGAGCGTCCGGAGACCAGCGCGTAGAGCACGGCCGCCGCGGGCGCCAAAGCCAGCACGACCAGCAAGGGAGCCGCGGTGAACCCGGGCGAACCACCCCGGACGACGGGCATCAGAGCGCCGGCGGCCAGCGCGACCGCACCGGCCGACACCAGCCCCGCCGACAGCAGGAGCGCTCGCGGGCGGGCGCCCGGTTCGCTCCTGAGAAGTTCGGCGGACGCGGTCCCGGGGACGGCTTGCCCGGTGGAGTCGCCACCAGGGTGCCGTGAGCGCGAAGTCATCGACGGCGACGCTAGCAAGCCGGGCTCGGCCGGGCCCGCCAGCAGGGGCACGTCAGGTCTTCACGCAAGGCCTCACGGACGCGCGGAGGTCGATCAGCTCCATCGAGATGGCCTCGCCATGGGCCGCCAGTCCGGGTAAGGGCCCTTCAACATCGTCGGGCAACCGGTTATTTCCCTCGTTTGCCCCCTTCCCGGCCGTTCGGTACCCCCGAACGGCCGCTC
>Ga0307518_10000444_pt1 | contig 31699 bp, 17 predicted proteins | sample 25_EM_MG_FD_203889 | JGI IMG/M metagenome (GOLD analysis project Ga0307518, IMG submission 203889) | Populus trichocarpa ectomycorrhiza microbial communities from riparian zone in the Pacific Northwest, United States - 25_EM | ecosystem: Host-associated > Plants > Roots > Unclassified | place... | reverse complement strand
ATAATATTTTTTTATTTTTTAAAAATTATTTTTGATATTAATATATTAAAATAATTTAAAAATATAAAAAAAATATTAATTTAAAATAAAAAAATAATAATTTTGTTTTAAAATATTTTTTTTTTTTTAAAAAAAATGAAAGTCTCAACTATAAGTCACTCTACACTGCAGGTATTTTGATTATAAAAGGCATGGAAGATTTTGTTGGAGTAATAGATATACTTTACTATTTATTATAAAAGTGATGTGATGTTTATGATCTCGGCAAGAAAAGATAATTGTTTTTCATTCAGGGGTATTTTGATTTTCTTACCTAAGTTATTTATCATTACTAATTTGTTTGGGTTATTTTGTCGATTTAACTTTTAATAAAAAATAAAATAACCTTAGAATAAAAAAACTAACATTGTTGAACAAGATTGTTTTGATATTTTTACTTTTTAATTTTACAGTATAATTATACAATTGCCATTGGGATAAAAAAATATATACCATATAAATAGGGGTGTTGATGTGTTTTCCTGGAGGTTTTTTTTTAGTTGTAATTTTCGGTCATTCTACTTTTGATTTCTTATTTTGTTCATTTTATCTTTTGTCAAAGTTTTTATGCTTTCAATTTTATTATTTAAGTCAATTTTATGAGTTTTTTTCAATAATAATAAAAATTTTAATCTAATCATTCTTCTTTTGATTTCTTGGTTTTTTTTTTCTTGGCTCTTTTGTTGAAAATTTTATAATTTATAATTTTATCCTTTAAATCAAATTTATAGCTTTTGTTTTTTTCAAAAATAACAACAACAATAATAATTGCAGTAGCAACAAACAACAACAACAAGAATAATAATGGTAGTCATAACAATAATTATGGTGATAATAATAATAATAATAATAATAATAATTGTGATAACGATAGTGATAATAATTAAAATGACCTTGGAATAATGTGTTTTAGTAAATTAGTTATTTTTCTCTTCAATTTAACTTTCTCAACAAAAAGTTTTTTTCCTTTTTTATTATAATTTTTTTTGTCCATTGTCCTTTTGAATAAGTGTTATTCTTTTTCGATTTAGTTCTTCAATTTTAATTTTTCATGTATTTTTTTCCTTAAATATTTTATAAAAGTTTTATTTGTTTATGTTCTCACCTTTCAATCCAGGTTTATGGTATGCTATTTCTTTCAATTTTTCCTCCTTCTTTTATTTTTTTTCTTTTTGCTTGAGTTATTTCTTTTTTTAATTAAACCCTTCAATCAAAAAAATTAGTTGTCCTCTAATTTATTTTTTATTTTGATTTTCACCCTCATCTTTTTAATTACTAGTTTTTATTTTAGATATTTCTGTGTAGTTAGTCCCCCCCCCCACATTATGTTCTTCTGTGTTTGTTCACCAAGTCCAATTTTTCACAAATAAAATACAAACCATTTGCATCACTTAATATTGTTTTTTCAGAAAAAATACAGACCTGCAACGTAGCGCGAGCACATGCCTAATTGATTTCTAAATCCTAAACATTTATATTCCATACCATGAGGATAATATTAACTAAAAAACTAAAATGCATGGGGGATTTATTGTGTAAAATGCATTGTAGATCCCCTCACATGGCACTGTGGATAGATTGTTCACAATGCCATTTATTTTCCATCTTTTTTTTTTATTTGGCCCTTATTGGACCAAATTATAAGCCAATTTGTTGGGGAATTGTAAGATTAAAATATGGAAACCAAAGTAGAAAAAAGAACAAGTAGCGAATGGGTGGCTTAAAGAAGTTGGGGTAAAATATTTATTGTAGTCCCTATATTTTATAAATTATAGATATTGGGTCCCTTTAGTTTTCAAAATTAAAAGAAAATCAATTTTAATCCCAAACTTTATTTTCCTTGTTTTTTTACCCCTTGGTGTGAGAGAAAGGCGCCGAAATCCAACAATTAAGAAAGAATTTCTATTGGAATCGATTTCAACCACGAAAATTATTGAGATTGGTGTCAAATTATTTCTTTTGATGAAGAGAGCTCTCATTAGGGTTTTTTTTTTACCTTGAAATTGTCAAGAAAAACACATATCATCTTGGTAAGATTTTTTATTTCGGGTTGATTTTGGGTTTTAGGACAGTTCTTTGGGTTTTTTAAAGCCATGAATTGGTTTATCAAATTTTTTATGATGTTTTATAGGTGTTTTTGGTAAACAAATTGGGTTGAAAATGCAGTTTTTGGGTCGAAAAAACCATTAGCCCTATTTTTTTCGGTCACCACAGTGGCTGGAAATTGGCAATAAAAAAATGACATGTCATCTGACTTTTTTTAAAATAAAAAAAAAAGCTCAGTCACATAACCCTAACGAAATGGCACAGGCCCAGCAACGTCTGACCATTTCATTTAAAAAAAATTAATGTTTTTTTATATGTTTTTTTCACATTATTTTGTTATTTATATTTAGATTAATACTCATTTTATATTTTATTTTGTTTAGAAAGTCTCTTTTAAATAAAAATTATTTTTTTGTTATGTTGTATGCATTTAATTTTTGAAGAGGTTTTTCTGATTTATCTATAATTTTTTTTTATCTTTTATATAAATGAACTTTATTTTAAAAATAAAAAAATATTTATTTTCAGATGATATTTCTAATTTGTGCAGCCTTGCATAATATTTTTTTTATTCAATCATTTTAATGCACGTGTCTATTTTCTATTATTGTTTGATTGAATTAAAAAAAATTGATAAATAAATTTAGCAAACACAACTGGGTAAATGTCTTTTATTTCGAGATTAAATATCTTGATCTACTCATGTTTTCTCGATTTTTCCAGTTTTATTTTTAGTTATCATTTTAAATTTTTTTTATTTATTAACACATGCACTTAATTTTTAATTTATTTTATTACATATATTCATAAATTTTTTAATTTTTAGTTAAATTTTTTTTAATTATAAAAACATGTCAAAAAAAACCTGCAAGGAAACTGGAGGGAAGTATCTAGTCAGCTACCATCCCCAAACAATGATATAACACAGTAGGGGATTACAATCATCGATCAGTTTTTGCAGAATGACCGGAAGTTAGCCTTATCCACCAAAAGGCGACGACACATTTTCCATACCTGGAATAGATGAAAGGTGATCGGACTAATTCCAGTTCGCCATGGCTATTAATTATAGAACCATAGAGTTGTTTTTCTATTATGTAAATAACAGTACAGAATCCTGAGGAGACTGTACAGTAATAGTTTTGCTATATATATTGATCATAAACACAAGTACAAATAAACAAGCTTCCTAGGTCAATAGAACCAGCTATATGTGCTCAAAACCAGAGATTAAGGACGGACTATTTGATCATGTAGATGGCTATATATATATATAACTAAATCAGCTTCAGTATCCTTGATGGACTGAGAATCCTATATGCACCATGACAATCCTTTCTAGAATTGAAGCGACGAGCAGGACTGCAAAGGGCTAATGAGCTGCAACTTGGAGGATTAATCATAATATCATCAACTTCGTCGCTCTCCATCTCCGCCAAGACTTTGTAGAAAAAATCAACATCACAGGGAAGCAATATTGGACCTTCACTATTGTGTCCATATTCCAGTTCAGCATCTTCTAGCAACATTTTGAACAGTTGATGGTTAGCAAACTCTGCCTTGACTGCAAACCTTTGTTTTTCAGCCCCTACATAGACTGAAAAGCAACCATCTGGAGCCACTTGAGTTTTCTTTTTTGACTTGTTATTAGTACTAATACCATCTTCTTGATCACTTGGTTTTCTGGTGCAGTGCCATGACTTGCTCTTTGTGAACGAGATGACAGAATTCTTTGACGGTTTCTTGCGGCCAACAGTGAGTGATCGATACCACGCCCTCATAAACAGGCTTTTCTTCCATTTAGTGTCCTTCACAGCATCCATTCTTTCTACAGAAAGAGCAAAAAAGCTAAAGAACGAGAAACAGAAATTAACAGACCTAAGGCCCTTTTATTTTTAAGCTTTGCAACTGTTGACTGAAGGATTATCTACAAGATGGTAAAAGAAGCTAGAAGATGGAGCTGATGAAGGTGAGAGAGAAGGGTTGGAAGGTTTTTTATCTCTTGTAACCCAATGAAGATAAGGATGGAAATTTAAGATCATCAGGCAGAAAGCCCCGCACGAGATATGTTATGAAAGTCGAGAGAGTTGGGATAAAAACTTGAACAATCTCTGCAAAGGAGAGGCGGCACTGTTATATAGCATAGGCTAGGCATGGCATATACTCCCAACCCCATGTATTTACTCCCCCATGAAAAACAACAATTGTCAACGCCACTTTTGGAGCATCAAGATTTTTGAATATGACTTGAAGAAACCCCATCATGATAAAGAAAGTACTCATAGAAAAGATGGCCAATTCGTCCCTATTTGACTATTCTAACTCCTCATCCTCATTGCCAAGAGGGCAACAAAATGTGTTTAACAGTAGTTGTTTTTCTACACGGAAGATTGCACAGTTTATCCTTATACATATGGATTGATTATGTAAATTTTTTTATTTTTTTAATTTAATTCTTAAACTTCTTTTTTTGTGCTGTTGCAATTTTATTTTTTTTGCCAAATTCAATGGCAATAAGGATGAAGTTGAAAGATTGAATATCAAATTAGAAAAAACATCGTAAATGAGTGATAATTTCAAAGTTAATATAAAAGCCTAATTTGGTCCTCATATTTTAGAAACTATAAATGCTCAATACCTCAATATTTTATCAATTCTAATTTGATACAAAAGTTCAATTTTATTATTTTTTTGGTCTCTGGTTTGAGAGATGAGAGAAAAAAGATACCGGATTCTGACATACAGAGAGAAAATGTTAGGCTATCAAAACAATCGATCTTTGTTTCAAATGGTTTCATTTAATGAGAAGAAGTCTTATTAGGCAGTTTTTTACCTTGAAATTGTCTAAATAAATAGATTGAGCTTGAGAATATTTTTTGTTTCAGGTTAATGTCAGGTTTTATGATGGTTTTTTGGGTTTTTAGAAGCCATGGATAAGTTTATCATGGCTCATTGGATTTTTTCTAGGTGTTTTGTGTTAAAAAATGATTGAAAATGAGTTTTTGAGTCAAAGAACCATCTGACTTGATTTTTCAACCATAACAAGAGTCGGATTCTAGAAAAATAAGGCGAAGCGTCATCAGATGCAACATAAAGAAAAGGGCCCATACACGCAGGCTATAACAAATGGGCCCTAGCTTTTTAGGCCTATAATGCTGGCCTTTCTTAGTTTTTTAAAATCAATGCTTTTGTAAATTATTTTTCAAATATTTTTTTATTTATATTTAGATTAATACTTATTCTTTCTTTTCTTTTGTTTATAGAGCCTTTTTTTAAGTATGGTTATTTTCTTTGCTCTTTTTTTGCCCTCTTTTATATATATATATCTTAAGTATAGATTTAAGAGAAAAAAAACATTATTTAACTCGTTTGAATCCATGATCTAGTAGATCACATGTTTGACAAGTTAAGCCACAACACCAATGCTATTTTTTTTAATTTCTCTTTTTTATTTATACTTTTTTTAATATTTATTTTTTAAATAATTTTTAAATTTATATTTCAATTAATATCACTCATCTGTGATTTTTTTTTAATATACTTGTTTAACCTTTTTTGGATAGAGATTTCTTTTTAATTATTTTGTGTTTGTTTAATTTTTGAAGCGATTTTTCTAATTCATATATTATTTCTTTTTAATCTTTTGTATAGATGAACTTTATTAACAAAAAAAAAAGGAACAAATTTCATATATTTTTTCTAATATGTGCAACCTTGTATGATACTTTTTTCCTTTTTATTTTATTCAAACAATTTAATGTGTGTGTCTATTTCTATTATCATTTGATTGGATAAAAAAATTATTTTGATTAACAAAATTTAGCAAACACAATTAGATAAATGTCTCATTTTACGAGATAAAATATCTTGACCTACATCTGTCTCTTGATTTTTCTGGTTTTATTTTTAGCTAGCTTTAATGATTTTTTTAAATTTATTAGCACACATAGTTCTCGATTTTTTTTATTTAATGTTTGTATAAACTTTTTGATTTGCACTTAAAAAAAACTTTAGCTACAAAAACATGTCAAAAAAACTAGCATATATAAATTTTTTAATTGTAGATAAAAATATCTGACCCGCGGTGGAGCGCAGGTCACATAACTAATAATAACTTGTTTTTTTTTAAACTATTGTTTATTTAACTATGTGATAACAAAAATAAACAATCGCAAAATCGAGCGTCAAACCAATACTGAGATTTTTTTTAAGACTATGATAACCTCATAAAAAAACGAAACAAATTGTGAAACTCAATTCTCAATCAGTCTAATATCAAATGATAAAATTAAAAAAAAATTTATAAAAAAAAGTTAAACTCGTCAACGGGCCCCTGGATTTTCTAAAATTTAATAACATGTTTTTTTTCCAAAACTATTTTCTCAACTATATGATAAAAAAGAAAAATAAACGATCACATAATCAAGTTCAATTAATAAAAACAAAAAGAAAAGGTACACCGCTAAACCTGCAAATAGGGGCAACCAGGATTATCTCGTCAAACTCGCAAACCGGATTATTGACTCCATAAAATTTAATAACGTAGTTGTTTTATTTTTTATTTAACTAAAGTTTTTTAAAAAATAAATCATACTGCGATGCTAATATATATATTTTTTGTCAACACAATGTTAAGATATTTTTTTGATAATATAATAACCATATAAAGGAAAATTAAAATAAAGTATCTACTCTAAATCTCCATAAACACATTATATAAATACTAAATTAAAAAAAATCAGTAAAAAAAAAAACCAACAATGCTAATAGCTAATAGATGTAAGGAAAAATGTTTTCACCTTTTAGTTTTATTTATAATAATATATGGGAACACTAAAGATCACAATTCTGAAGCACTTTCAATTTGAATAGAATACCTATATTAAATAATTCCTTAAACATTTCCCATCGGCAAGCTTAATTTATTTTTTAGTTTAATGTGGGTGTCCGGGCCAGCTTGCGCGCACCTCGACTAATCTCACGGGCCCTGAAGTTAACGACCATGTAAGCCTCCAGTGGCCATCATATGAGCAACCACATGGCTCGAACCTGAGACCACAGAGGGAGCAAACCTCTTGATCCCAAGCTCTTACCACTGAGCCACCACCTAGATGGTTCATCGGCAAACTTAATTAATGTAAAAGCTCGCGGAGACAACCAAACAAAATTTTTGAGCACCCTTATCTTACTTGATGCAAATACATGCATTTGTGTCGTCGAGCATGCATGTGTTTTCCCAATACAAAATCACGACGGTGAAATGATGAAAAAACTCTTAAAAGCAAAATATTTTAAATAATATGATATTTTTAAAATGATTTATTATTGTTATTATTATGTATAATGGATAATTTCATATTTGAATAAAATATAAAAAATTAAAAACATTATAAAACAATCAAAATATCACGTGAAATCAAAAAAATTAAAACTAACCTTAATGAGCTTTTCAATCTTTTTCCAAAGGTTTTTTTTAATGTTAACAAGTAAAATCACGAGAAATTTAGTATTTGGCTTAAAAAAAAAAGCCTGTGATGCACCTCACAACCGGGGGTGGGTGAGAGGCACACTCTTCCTTTAAGCAGTGTGTGCAACACCTCCCGACATTCAAAAATTCCCTTTCATTATATCATATTTCTGTTAGTGTGACGTGTGTTTTGATGATAGTTTAGTTTGTTATCGATGAATATTTTTTTCCATTCTTCTCTCTTTTCCCCTAAAAATTACAGTTTGTCCCTCTTGGTTGTTGGTATTTCAACTTCAGTTTTTATTCTTTTGATTTTTTATTTTTGGTCTTGGTCTTTTTATAAAATTTTTATTTGTTTTCAATTGCATTCATCAATCCCAATTTACGAAATAATTATATTCTTCAATTTGGTCCTTATTCTTTGGATTTCTATTTTTTTCCATTGGCTTTTTTGTAAAAGTTTCATTGAGTTTCAATGTTATCCTTCAATTCAAATTGATGGTATTATATTTTCTAATTTGGTCCTCATTGTTTTAATTTCTAATTTTTTTCTAGGTCATTTAGTAAAAGTTATTATTCTTTTCAATTTCACCCTTCAATCAAAACATTGTTTTTATTTTTTATGTTAGTTTTGATCATCATTATTTTTAAATTTTTTTGTTCTTTTACTAAAATGATTTTTCTTTTCAATTTCACCATTCAATCAAATGTAAAATTTATTTTGTCTTTCTGATTGTCTTTAATTGCTATTTTTTTAATTCTTCTGTGTAATTAAAATTCTTTTTTCAATTTTATCATTTAATATTTGATTGATTGAGAATTGAACTTCATGATTTGTACAGATTAGGTGCTTTGGGTCTAATGACCCGGGCCACGGGTTTAAAAAGTATACACAATACTTTTAAAGGAATTTATAATCTTTTTTATTTTTTTATTAAATTATTTTAATTTTATAAAATATACCAAGTTGAGCTGGGATTAGTTAAAGATTATAATCCAATGATTAGTGTAATTTCTAAACTTTCTTTCTTTTCGCCTCTCATTAATTTAAGAGGTGAGTTGACATAAGGAGTTGGAAAACGTGGACTGATTATCGAAGCCGCTAATCTACAAAACCAGGGATACCTCTCTTCTCTACCACTTGTAGACTTGTAAATGAAAGAAATAAAAAAGTAAGCCTATTCTGTATTCTCAGTGTCTGTAGTTGCGGTATAGCTGTATTTTTATAAAGATTTATTTTTTTAATTTAATTTTTTATATCATTTTAATATGTTATATTAAAAATGTTATTTGAATATATTTTTAAATAAAAAATATTTTTTTAAAAAAAACATTTCATTCCACTCTCAAAGAAGCAAATATATTTTATCACTTTCTTTAGATGGTCTCTCGCTAGTTATTATCTTCCTCACTCTATATATATATATATATATATATATAATTTTTTTTAGTTTAACATGGGTGTCCGGGTCAGCTTGCGCGCACCTCGACTAATCCCACGGGCCCTGAAGTTAACGACCATGTAAGCCTCCAGTGGTCATCATATGAGCAACCACATGGCTCGAACCTGAGACCATAAAGAGAGCAAACCTCTTGATCCCAAACTTTTACCATTGGACCACCACTTAGATGGTTTATATATATATAATTTTTAATTTAATTTCTAGGTGACACGTACATCTACTCAACAACTTGCTTACCCATCAATAGAACTTATTATATGCAACTTTTTTTATTGTCAAGTTCCCTTTTGACTTTGATGAACATATATTTATAAATGGGATTCAAAATTGCCATCAATCCCCTTCAGCACGTTGAAGATGGCAACCACAGAGAAATATGGCTACTAGGGGAGGCCTTCATTTGCTTCTTTCAATACAATAGTTGATGAACAATTGGTATTTCCCCCCCTTTAATATGCTGTCTTTGTGGGTTGCAAAGCTACTGATTTGCTCGATACCTTCTTCCCAGGCCACTTTTCGTTTTATTTTATAATTAACATTGGAATTTGAGCACTAATGGGTGCAGAAGTGGGTTACGCATAAACATGGGTGCAGTGCTGGCCTTAATCATACCCAATATCTTAATCTAAATGCTACTGATAAATACCGTGTAAATATTTTTTTAAAATATTTTTTGTTTGAAATTTTATTAAAATAATATATTTTTTTATTTTTTTAAATTTATTTTAGAAATTAATACATCAAAATAATTTAAAATAATTTTTTTATGTGGCTACAATACCCACACTCTTGAAATAAGGATGTATCTAAAGTTGTTAATAAAATGGAATTGTTTAGCTACAATACCCAAAGTAAGGTTGTATCTAAAGTTGTTAGTAAAATGGACGTGTTTAGCTAGACAAATGCTGCAAATCATATATATCCACCAGTAGATACAAAAATAATTTAATTTCAAATAAATGTTAAGCAAGTTTATAATATTAGCTAGCAAAGCAAAAAAAATTAATGCTTAAGGTTATTTTATAATTAAATGAATTTTTTCTTCGTATGTTATTATTTAAAATTCAATATTTAAAAAAATATCGTGAATGTTAACGATTCCTGAATATTACGAAATAATAACTCTTGAATATTAATAACTCTCGATGTCTATTAACAATTCCTGAATATTACGAAATAATAAATTTAAGGATAAATTTAAGGAGATTACCAAAAAAATGGTGGTTTTGCGTGGTTAATATATAATTTGGAGTCTGGATTATTATATATTAATTAGTCAATTGACACGATATTAATGAGTTAAAATTCACTCAAAGCAAAAACTATTAGAATATCATTTTCCACTGGCAGACAATCCTGTGGCGACTCTCCTCCTAACGTGAGAAATTTGTCTTTGATTTTGTACAAAATTGACAAGTGGAAACCTGCTGATAAGTGATCAATGGCCCATGTCGATACCTTGACTTGCACCCATTATAAGGATAAATTCGGCTCAAATTGTGTTTTATTTAAGCGTATAATTAAATTATTGTTCCCCTTTTGGGTTCTTTTGCTCTTTTTTTAAAAAAAATCTAAACTAATAGATTTTTACATTTGATTTTCATATGATTTATTAAAAAAGGGAATTTTTTTTCACAAAATCACCTTTTACCTATTAACCCAACCCCCTCACATAAAAAAATATTTTTTTATTATAGCAAAATAATAATTTACTAAGAAACTAACCAATGAAATCCATCAACTCCAAAATGTTAAAGAAAACAATTATATACTTAATAAAGCCAAGAATATAAAAAAGAAAGAATTAATAAACAGGTTAATATGATTTTATCGGTAAAATTAACAGAATGCAAATGTAAATATCAATAAAAAATTTTATGGGTCAAACTATTAAATCTGATGATGATAAATTATTTTCAACATATTCATGAGTGTAGTTTGATCAAGAACTTATTATTTTTATAAGTCATACATGAATAACACATCATATTTTAGACTCGCCGGATTCTATACTTTTTAATTAGAGTTTTGTTCCCATTGCATAAAATATCATCTCACACTCCAATAATAAAGAGTGCATTCGTTGCACCGTTGCATCAATAATGGCATAATTTTATATATATATATATAACCTATATTTGTTGCTTATTCAATGGAATACTTGTTGGAAGAAAAAATCAAAGCCATAAAAAAGGGAAAATGCATCTCAACTCGAGGGAAAAAGAAAAACACGCAAGGATATTTAATTTAATAATGACATGAACACTTGCAAGATTCAAACATGGTGCAGAATATAGTCTAACAATGACCTATAACGAAGGAAATATATACATATATAATGATTAGCTTCCATGTTCTCCTAAGGAAGCATGAACATTTAGGTCAAATCGATAATTAAGAGATAAGAAACTTGAGTCCTTTGATTATGGAACTCAACTAGACCTTCGTGTGTTGCCATACGTATTCATGACATCGGAGCACTCTTTTTATATATATATATATATATATATATATATATATATATATATATATATAGAGAGAGAGAGAGAGAGAGAGAGAGAGATGGGTGAAGTGTGTGGGTGTTAGTGTGATTATGTTATTTTTTAAAGTTTTTTTTATTTGAAAATGTATTAAAATAATATTTTTTTTATTTTTTAAAAATTATTTTTGATATCAGCGCATCAAAATGATATAAAAACACCAAAAAAAAATATTAATTTGAAACAAAGAAAAAAATAATTTTTTTTATTTTTTTAAAATATTTTTGAAATGTAAAAATAAACAGGTTAACCGAACTACGCTGAAGGGATATATATTTATTTATTTAGTGACGATTGAATGTCAAAAATCAAGGTAAGATATATATAGACGTCAGCAACTTCTTAATTTTATTAGATGCCGTTTGGTAACGCCGCAGCCACACATAATATCGTTTGGTAAGAAAAAAAAATGCTTTCTACTGGTAGGACCCACTAAAATTCAAGATGAGACCGCAGGTTTGGAGAAGCAGCATTTGGCTGCTTCTCGTGGGGCAGGAAACTGTACAGTGGGAGTGAATTTTAATTCACTCGCACTGTTCACTAAATTTAAATCAGTTTTTTTTTTTTTTTTTTCTTTCGAAAACCAGTGCGAGTGAATTACTTCACTCGCACTGTTCACATGAAAAGTTTAGTTTTTTTTTTTTGAAAAATCAGTGCAGTTAAGTGATTTCACTCGCATTATTCACGTGAACGTGAACAATATTTTTTTTTGTTTTTTTTTAAAATTAGTTTAAGGTGAATTAAATTTACTCGTACTGTAATCTCAATTTTATTTCTGATAATATTTTATCTAATTTTATTGCACGCTCAAAAAATCATGAAAACTGTAGTTCTTGTCGAATGAATTTTGTACGTAATGAAATTATAAATTTTTTGTGTAATTATGTTCTTGTCAGCTCCGACCTAGTTATAAAAAATTTAGTTTTTTTTAATTGTGTTTTATTCAAAAAATTAGAAGGAGATCGCTTGATGACGTAACAAAAAATTCAGTTTTTGTTGTTGCGTGCTTAAGAAACCATGAAAAATATAGTTATTGTTGGATAGATTTCGTATGTGATGACATTGCATATAGTTTAATGGAATAATAAAAAATATTTGATATCAATATTATTTATTTCATGATGTAATAATAGTAGTTAAATCTACAATATTTAAATTAAAAATATTTTTTAATTATTTTATAACCTCAATTTGAAAAATATTTTTTTAACCAAACACATTAAACTACTTTTTGTTCAACCTCAATTTCAACCACAGTTTTAACCAAACATATATTTTTCCAAACCAACCTCAACTAAAAATAACTTTTTTAAAATCACAACCACGACAGCAATCACAATATCTAACACATTCTTAATCTTAAAGGCATGGAAGCTCAAAGAAACAGTCCAAATCTTCGGTCTGAACACATCAATATGATTAAAAATTATAAAAAAATAATTAAATTTTACCTAACACTCATTTTGAACACAGTTCCAAAAGTGTGGATCATTGGGAAAAAATCATTCTATATTTTCGTTTTGATAAATGGGGGTGTCTCGGGTCCTGGGTCAGGCCTGAATGATTGAGTGACATTCATAAATCACAAGCTTTGGGCCTCTGAGGGTGAGTTGCTTCCTCCATTGAACATAAATGGGCTCAACCAGTTGGACTAGGCTAAAGAAACTTTTTCTTTTTTCCTGAACCCCTCCCTTTTCCACGAAATAATAATAATAATAATAATAATAAATAATTTCACTTGAAGTGATTAACTGGTACACATGAATATAATCTTTTTCTAGCAAAAGGGTTTTTACTTGGCCCGCGATACAACCAATTTTTTTAAGCATAAAAAAAATATTCAAGAACAGCAAGTATTTTAAAAATATTAATAAAAATCAATGATGGGAATTATAAATTTGAGTAGGTAAAATAAATTAGTATTGTTTAATTAAATGATAAAAAAATAAATAATGATTGTAAATCGTCTGGATTAAATAAAAAATATAATAAACTAAACAAAAAAAACTTATTAAAAGGAAAAAGAAAATGATAAAGCTTAATTTCTAACTAGTATAAAATTAAAAAAGAAAATGACAAAAAAAAAAGATTCGAGTCATCCCAAGTTAGCATGTCAAACTTGCAACCTGGTTTATGAGATTAGGATAACTTAGTAGAAAACAAATAAAAACAACTGTGAAACTTAATCTCCAACAAATCTAGTGTACAAGGGTGAAATAAAAAAAAATTCAATTAGCAAAAAAAACAGAAAACTCTGTAAACCTAGGTAAGCCCACCAGACATTGAAAAATCAATAGAATTTTATTTTTTAATTAAATTAAATCAATTGTGTGGGAGTAAGTATGAGATACTCGGTTCATAGTGTTTTGTTTTTATTTGTTTTTTGGTTCACTGTTCTGACAACAAGTGTAACTTCTTTCAGTTATCAAATTCATGAACAGTGCAATTAGCATGAACAGTGTAGCATGCTACACTGTTTCGGCCGGACCGGGTTCGGTCCAAAGCTCAATATGCATTGAACCGGATCCGACCCAGTAAAATAAAAAATAAAAATAAAAATTATTTTTTATTTTTTAATTGTGTTTTATTCGAAAAACTAGTGTTTAACATTATTCAATGACACTACGTAAATTAGACAGAGATCGCTTGATGACGTAGCATTTGCAGAATTTGATCGTAATTTCAATTTTGTTCCTAATTATATTTTACTTGATGTTGTCGCGCACTTAAGAAACCAAAAAAACTGTAGTTCTTGTCAGATATATTTCATACGTGATGAAATTATAGATAGTTTAATGGAATAATGAAAAATATTTTATATAAAGTATTATTTATTTCATGATATAATAACAATAATTAAATCTACAATATTTAAATTAAAAACCATAAATATGAATATATATTTTTAAAATTATTTTATAACCTCAATTTCAAAAGCATTATTAACCAAACACGTTAAACTACTTTTTGTTCAACCTCAATTTCAACCACAGTTTTAACCAAAAATACATAAATATCAAATCAACCTCAACTAAAAGCAGTTTTTTTCAAACCACAACCATAACAGTTACCACAATACCAAACACTAATAAAATCAACTACAACTCCCTCACTCCCCGACGTGAGATACTACATAAATATTTTAGAGAAATATATAAAAAATTAATATCTAACATAAATATCTAAATTATAATATATTTAATTTTAATTGAGATCATGTGGACAACATTCCTTGAAATGCTAAAGTTAAGACAGACCACATTAATCGATCAATGATGCTGATCAAGTTAAATAAATGATATCTTAAATAAATCTATAAGTTAGTAAATGCTATCTTACAAGTGTGTTTGGTAGACATATTAATTTTCGATTGGACCGAAAGGAAAAAGAATCATCACGCGAGGCTGACATATCAAGGCCCTGTCTTGTAAAAGTAACTAGACAGACAGACAGACAGACAGACAGGCCACACGCTCGCTGCATTTAACGGACATCGCCGTTCCATCCACTCTTCAAAGGAAAAAAAACTCGAAACTCCTTTTTCTCAAAGCCACATGCAAAGCCAAAGTCAAAGGCGAAAAAAATCTCCTTCAATTTTTCTCGTTCCTTTTGGTTTTTAAGCATCATGGGTGGCAATGTAAAGCGTGAGATTCTTGAGCCGTTACCTAATCGACGAAACGCCGCCGTTTCCGGCGTTCCTCCCGCGGTAATCGAACTCAGTAGCAGCAGTGAAAGTAGCAGCGGTAGCGGGAGTGAGTCGGAATCCGAGATGGATGGAAACAGTGTCATCTCTAAGAGACCGAGGGGTTCTAGTGGTGTTAATGGAGGTACTGAGAAGAAGAAGAAGAGGAGGAAGAGGAAGAGGAATTTTGAGGATTTAGGTGTTGTGTTGCCGTTGGGGTTTCTCGCTCCAATTACGCCGCCGCCGGATTCGGAGACGCCCTCTGAAGCGAGGATGATGGCGGTGGAGTCGACGGAGAGTAGGAGAGTGAGTTTGACTGGTCAAAGTAGTAAGCAGTTCTGGAAAGCTGGTGATTATGAGGGTGCTCCTCGAGCTAATTGGGATTCATCTTTTGGTATTTTATTTTATTTTATTCTGCAAGATACATTTGCACTTATTATTGTTAATTTGATTATTTGAGTCAGTTTTTTATTTATTGTTAATTGCAATGGGCATTGTAAAGGCTTCTTTTTTTATATATATAATTTGCAGGTGGAATGGATCATGTTCGGGTTCATCCAAAATTTCTGCATTCTAATGCAACTAGTCATAAATGGGCGCTCGGAGGTAAACTTGATTCCTGTCTTTTCTACATTGATGATTACATATGTGGGACTTGATCATTTTGTTTTGGTTTACTGTGATTTCATAAAAAAATTGTTTGTTCTTCTCCTTTTTGCAGCTTTCGCGGAACTTTTGGACAATGCGTTGGATGAGGTTAGTTTTTTGTATTGGTTACTTTTGTGTTGTGAAACTTGCAACTTTTGAGTTTTGATGGTTTATTTGTTTTCGTGTTAGTTTGGCAACGGAGCCCGGTTTGTTAACATAGATATGGTTGAAAGTAAGAAGGATCAGAGCAGAATGCTTTTGATTGAAGGTATGTGCTTATTTTTGCTTAGCTGGTGTTTATCCTTGTTGGGTTTAGTTCTGACTTGAAGTTTAATGGATCACTCGTGATATTGGGCAATTTCGAAGTATATGCAAGTTGTTTTACTTCATTTGTTATGGAATGGGCTTGTTTTCCTCAATCTTAATTTTTCTAGTCATAAACAGGATGCTTTGATGATGTTTTGTTTGTCATTGTGTGTTGTGTCAGTTGTGCTTCTTCTTTTTTTAATCTTAGATGCCTGAGATTTTTTCAGCTTCATATTATATTCTCTGCTTCATGTCTTGTTTTCTTCCCATGAGAGGTTTTTTCTTGATGATGCTATTATATTCTTAATATGTGGTATCTTTTGTGGTGCTTTTTCTTTGTTACAGATAACGGTGGTGGAATGGATCCAGATAAACTGCGACAATGCATGTCTTTGGGTTATTCCGCAAAAAGCAAAGTGGCTAACACCATTGGACAATGTAAATCATAGTCTCTTGGGAAAGATGCATCCATTTTATTTTTCTGGTTGTAGTTTCTTAAATCCATGTATATTTTGTTATCCAGATGGCAATGGGTTTAAGACAAGTACCATGAGGCTTGGAGCAGATGTCATTGTGTTTTCACGTTGTCAGGGAAAAGATGGCAAATTGTTCGAGCTCTTTTTTTTTCTTATAATCATGTTGTTGGCATTGTGTTTTTTTTCTTGTGGATGGTGAATGTTGACAGTTTTTTCTGTTTGGTTTTAGTCCTACACAGAGCATTGGATTGCTATCATACACTTTTTTGAGGAGCACAGGGAAAGAAGATATTGTGGTGCCCATGGTAATAAATTGAACGTTCTAATTCATTGAACACACACACACACACACACACACACACACATATTAAACATGCCATCTTATCTGTATTATGTAGCAGCAAACTCTGGATATCTTTAGGATGATTAATATCTTTGCTGTCCTCTCTTGGTGCCACAGTTTCCAATGACTTCAACTTCACAATATTGCATGCTATTCTGTATAGTTCTCAAAATTGATCAGTTACAGTATTTGGTGTTAATTTTTTTTCTAGTTGAGTTAGCTATTTTAGATCAAGTGTCGTACAGTCTAGTAAAAACTATACAATTTCTTCCTGTAGAGTAAGATTTTGGTTTTCTAGGATCTCTCCTCTTTACACCGTTACTAATTGTGTTTAGAGTTGCATTTAGGAAAACCTCTCATTTTCTTACAGTGGTTTTAGGTTTTGGTTATCATTGGGCATTTTTTCTTTTTTCTTTTTCTGAATGAACTTCGGGCCTTCACTATGTTGGTGGTTTTGCTTGTTTTTTTTTTTATCTGTGTGCTCTGCGGTGTGGCATTCATGATGCATGGCGAACTTATCTGTATTGCATACAGTGGCCATTTGGAGTTGCTGGCATTAGGTTATACTAGCATATGATTGAAATTTAGACAGAAGGATCTTGTTAAGAGGAATGCCCAAATTTGGGTTCTCAGCTCCTCTGTTACTATTTTGGTGGCAACACGCAACTGTTCAGTCTTGATTACATGTTATCGATACACCTTAGTCACTGTTTTAACTCCAATTTTTCGCCATTTATGTTTCTGATAGTTTTATGTGTTAACTATGGAGTGTGAATCATGGTTTCCTGGAGATTAATAATTAAAAACCTTCAATGAAGTCTCACACATCTAAACTTTGTTGTTTTGTGAATCTTTATGAAGCTTGACTATGAAAGAAAGGGACGGGAATGGAGCAGGATGGTACGGTCTTCTACTGGTGATTGGAATAGAAATGTGGAGACAATAGTTCATTGGTCTCCATTTTCCAGTGAGGCAGACCTTCTTCGTCAGGTATTTACTGTTGATGAAGTGTAAAACAAAGAAAAATAATAATACACCTGTGTACATGCTCTTCTCTTGTCTTCTGCGTTTGGTTTCCATTATTTCTCTTTGATGGTCTAGTTTTCAGAATTATCATTGTATTGTCTATCTAGTTCATGCATATCATTTTGCTGCTCTTTTATCCAAGCGTGATTCTCTGTTTTTTTTTTTTTTTTAATAACCTTATCACTTGTTTTAGTCTTTTTTTTTGCTGTAAACTTCTTCTTCTTCTTGTCTTTTTTTTTTTTTTGTTAACTTCGTGTTTTTGTACTTTACAGTTTAAGCTTATGTCAGATCATGGGACACGCATAATTATATACAATCTTTGGGAGGATGACCAGGGAATGTTGGAACTTGATTTTGACTCTGATCCTCATGTATGTCTTCAATGTCTAATCTCATTCCAAATAAGATTTTGAAACTGATCTTTTGGAGAGTATTTTTATGTGGTGTATAATCTGACAGGATATCCAACTAAGAGGCGTCAATCGAGATGAGAAGCATATACAAATGGCAAAAGAGTTTCCCAACTCCAGACACTTCCTTACTTATAGGCATTCATTAAGGGTAGCTAATCCCTCTATACTGTTGCTCTTATTCAAATGATGAATTTTTGTTCTCTAATCAGAATTTTGATTTCCTTAACAATTCATATCTGGTTGATTATCTGTGCTTTATCTGATAGGCTGATCAAATTTTGATTCTGTAATCCACATTTTCTACTTTAATAGAATGATTTAGCTAATCTCTCCACACCATTATTTCTATGCTTCATTATTTTGTACCTTTTCTACATTTTCTACTTTAATAGAACTAGTTTTCTTTGAGTGCAACACGTTGGATCTTATCTTCATTGTAACTCGGGGAATTTAATAAAGCATAATGATTATGAAATTCAACTAGCAAGAAATTTTCAATTTTTTTACCTTTTAATATAATCAAGATATATTATCCAAGTCTTGAGAAACTTGACATGAAATTGTTAAATGCTTGAAAAAGACTTTTTTTGGCTGAAACCATTTTGTTTGAAAATTCCTATAGTGGCATTTTTAGTTCATAAGTTTAACACGGCGTAGGTGTTTTTACATCTATTTTACTATTTAGAAAAAAAGAAAAAGAAATTGTAAGAATGTAGGGAACAGGTTGATATAAAGTGGGGATTAATCCGAATAACTCCATTTGTGACCTGCTTAAATTTGTGGAAATTAATATGGCTTGACTAATTTGTTCTGTTCAATTAGACAGGCTTATTTCTTTGGCTGTTTTAAACATCCTTGATCTCTCGTTTAATAACTGATTGGTCGATGCTTATCTACTTCCATGTCAACCTCCAGAATTATACATCAATTCTCTATCTCAGACTGCCTCCCAGCTTTCGAATCATTCTCCGTGGAAAAGATGTTGAGCACCACAATATAGTGAATGATATGATGCTATCTCAAGAGATAACGTACCGGCCACAACCTGGTGCTGACAGTGTTCCGAAAGACACAAATGTAATACAAAACTTGGTTGGATAATTCTCTTCTTTGCTTATTCTGTTACTGATTGCTCGCATCTATTGTCAGCAGATGACTGCTGTCGTCACCATTGGCTTTGTGAAGGATGCAAAGCATCACATCGATGTTCAAGGGTTCAATGTTTACCACAAAAATCGACTAATCAAGGTTTGTTTTGCTTTCAGAGAAATTATCATTGATTTTCTTTTCTTTTCTTTTCTTTTCTTTTCTTTTTTGTTGTAAAACTCAGTGATGCTGTGATACTGAATGCATGATGATGTGTTTTTTTTTTTATAATTATTATGTCCATTTATATTTGTTTCTTGGCCCTTTTTCTTTGTTTGAACTTTTGTGCGCTTGTGTATTCTCCAGAATGGATGAGTATGGTTAGAAATATGGTCAGCAAAAAGTTCCCAACGTGCCCCATTTCTCATTTTGTGAATGAACTGTGAACAGACAAGTGTGTTTGAACCATGAGTAGATTCATTAATGTTCCATGGAAAAAGCTAGAGGAATTAACAAAGTGTATGAACTTATATTGCATTTTGGTCTGAAAAATCATGTAAAAGTTGGCTTTGGGGTAATGAATAATTGGGGGAAAATGAATTGCACATATCATTGGATTTGACATTTTTTATTTTTGCATCCTGCAAAAATTGCCAACCCCAATTTTTTAATGTTTCACTCATAAATTTGTGGACGATGCATTTTAAATATTTTCTCTTTTCAAATTATCATGTCCTTTAAAGCATGCAGATGGGAAGTATTTAATATGTTAATATGCAGATGTACATAAAAGAATCCATCTGAATTATCAACAAACATTTGATTCCCAAAGCATTGAGTTGCTGTAATTTGAGTACGCCAAACAAAGTTAATTGATTGCAATTGTTCTTAACAAAGCACTGTCTGTTTTATAGCCATTTTGGAGGCTTTGGAATGCAGCAGGAAGTGATGGACGTGGAGTTATTGGTAAATTTTTGCATTCCATTCCCCCAACTATCCATTTCTAATACTTTGTAAACATTAATGATTCTATCTCTGCTGACAGGTGTGTTGGAAGCTAATTTTATTGAGCCAGCTCATGATAAGCAAGGATTTGAACGCACAACAGTTCTTGCAAGACTTGAAGCTCGATTAGTACAAATGCAAAAGCATTACTGGTTTGTTGTTCATGTTTCTAACTGATTGTTATCAATTGCTCTTCAGGATATGTGAGGTTTAAATCCTACTAATAGCTGTGCACAACTTTCTTAGGTGCACTTACTGCCACAAAATTGGTTATGCTCCAAGGCGAAATAAGAAACTGATAAATGAGTCAGATAGAGGTATATTTTGGGATGTTTTAATGTTTCCAAGTATATGGTGTTTTGCATCAGGCATTGCCTTCTTCTATTGTATACTAGTTTTGAAAGCTTTCTTATTACCCCCTTACTGATCTCACACAAAGTTGTCTTTCCAAATGAAGAGAATTCTCCTGACGATCTACCACCCACATCTTCTCAATCTAAAAAGAAGTATACTTCTTTGAGCAGTAAGATATCCCCCTCACATTCTAACCGTGGGTATGTTAATGGAAATGCCTTCAATAAAGGGAATATTAGAACAAAGACCCCAACCAAATTGGGAAAAAACACTGTATCTTCGCGACCTTCACCTCCTGCTCAAGATGAGAGTAGTGAAGATGATGAGCGTGTTGCTCTTCCTATGAGAGAAGCAAATGGGAGCACTCAAGAGACCACTCCTACTAACAAGTCTCTTGACAAAAATGGGTTGCCTAAAACGTGGTCGTCTTCATACTTGGAAGATTCTGGATCTCAACAAGATTGCATGTCTGGAGGGGCAACTGTTCAAATAGGCACAAGATCCCAACCAAAGGTCGCTTCTCTTGCATTATTTTTTTATAAATCTATGCCAATTTACGGGCCACACTTATGAAAACGTGCTTTTAGTTGATGATGTTTCCCGATGCTATCCTTTTTATCTCTGTTTTGTGATGTGTGCTTTTAGCTGGTGATGTTTTCCAATGCTATCCTTTTTGTCTCTTTTGTGATGTGGGATCCTATCCCTGGTAATAACCCAGATGGTAGTTTTAGAGATAGAAAGCTCCTTTGACAAGTTCCTTGTCTGAAGTTGATCAGAGACTCCCCGGTCATTAAAAGATCTACATTGAGCTGCTTCAAGAACTATTGCAAAAGAAGCAGACCATGTTAATGATAGCTGTCAAAGATTTTTCTACTCTTTAAATCTTCGGGCACATCTGATTATAATTAACAGAAAGGCTTGGTCAACTGTCAAGTGCTTCATGTTGTCAAGCAATTTTATTTCCTTATCATTCATTTTTAGTAAATGTTAAGATTGATTTAGGTTTGCCATCCTTTCTTTGTGTTCTGTGCCTCTGCATGTTGTGTTGGAGTTACAGAAATCATATTCAGGCTGTTTAATTGACAGGTGGGTGATGTTGATAAGAGGGATCATGCCCTTCCGGAATCTGATATGCATGTCCTTGCTTATTTGAAACAAGAGAATCGTGAGCTAAAAGAAAGGTTGATTTTCTCTCCCTCTGATCTTTTAAGAACTATGCTTCCTTCTATTTTATTTAACTCCTTCCTTGGTTTGCAGATTACAGAAACTGGAAGGAGAGACTCGAGGGAAGTACATGAGTGGTTTTCAGTGTGAGAAGTGTAAATCACTTGAGATACAGGTATACAACATCTCCACTTGCCATTAGTTAATGTGTTGGATGGGATATCGGGAATATAGGATTCCAATTGTATGCTTTAGGTGCTATTGTTTGCCACATGGCTTGTTGAATTTGAGATCTCCTGAAACGTTAATTCCCTTTCTGCTTCTTCAGTTGCAGGAAGCACAGCAAAAACTTGAAGAATTGAACAAGGAACAGGAAAGTCTGATTGATATATTCTCAGAGGAGAGGGACCGACGAGACCAGGAGGAGGAGAGTTTGAGAAAGAAGCTAAAGGTTTTTTGCATTATCCCTCCCCCTTGTCACCATTGGGGAGAATTTGTTGCCTGTGCTTTTTAATTTGTTTTTTTCCTTCTATTATTTGTCATAGTTGGATGACTCTTGAGGTGTATCCTTGCAGGATGCATCAAATACTATTCAGGAGTTGCTCGACAAGGTCAGGCTGTTGGAGAAAAGATGAAATCTCATCTCAAAGGACTATGCTTGAGAGCACTTCGTATCAATCTCTTCCACTAGTTATCTTGTGCAGATTGTAATCTTCCTCTTTAGTGTCTGGTTTTCATCATGACCTTAAGCTGATGTAGCTTTCGAGATTCGCTAACATAGGAGCTGGGTACATGTTTTTTCTTCACTAATCCCTTATCTTTGCACTTTCTCCTGGTATCCTGTTTTCTCTTTTCGGCAATTCAGCTCGGGCTGCTAGATCATACGGTGGTATTAGTGCTGGCTACCAGATTTGGTTTGGGCACAATTCCTACTATTTGTGCGGAGGAAAACGGGGAGGAGAAGAGCTCCATTTGTGAATGTATAGAGATCCCATACCTTGAGCTGTAGGCACATTTTTGTAAATTCTGTATATAAATCCTGCATGCATCTCCCTGTTATTTGAGTTTGGGCAATCATAACAGTAGAAAATTGTCATATCTATTGCTCGGTATTTTGGTGCCTGTTAGCCCATCTCTGATGTGGCCCAATGCTTCTTTAAAACCCAGGATGGGCCGCATAAAGTTAACTTAGGTCCTGTTCGGGGGCTGGGGTGGTTGTTGTACTAGGGTTTTTATCTTTTAATCAGATTTTGTTTTTTTTTTTTTTTGTTTTAAATTAATTTATTTTAGATGTTTTTGAATTGAAGTAAAAAGTAAATTATAAAATTTAAAAAAATATTATTTTAATATATTTTTAAATAAAAATATTTTAAAAATTAATTATAACAGAATAAATACCCATACTTGGATTGATTAGAGGCAAAAAAATGTATCTAGTATTATATATTATACAGTATTACTTATTTGTTTTTTAAATAATTTATTGTTTTTTTTGTTTTAAATTAATATTTGTTTGTTGTTTTCAGATTGTTTTAATATATTAATATAAAAATAACTTTTAAAAAATAAAAAATATATATTATTTTAATATATTTCTAAATAAAAAAACATTTTAAAAACAACAACAATTATATTTTCAAACATGCTTTCATGTTTTCTTTTCGTAATTTATTTATTACAAATAAAAGGGTCTAGCAGGGGGGTATTACTAGTTAAGCTACTTATTTTAATTTCCTTTAGTTTTTATTGAAAAAACTTGCTAAAAATAATAATAAAATCTTTATGTCAAGAAATATGAATAAGAAAAAATATTCCCAACAAATATATATTTTTTCCAGAATTTAACTCATTATATTCCTTACAAATATTTATTTTAATTTTCATATAAATAAAATAAAATAAAATTTTGAAAACTATCTAGTTACGTTTAGAAAATGAGTCTAAAATACTATTATTCGACCCATATAAAAATGAGGTTTGAGAGAGGATTCCATTATAAATTTAAATCGAAACCTATAATCTCAATATTAAAATTAAAATTCAATCACCAAGAAGAAGAAGACGACTCATTGACATCCAAAAAAATAAATTAAAAAAAAACCCATAAAACAAACACACATTGAATGCAATGATTATTTAAATGATTTCAAACCTTTTTTTGGACCATCATCTCCAAGGCTCCAAGCTTCCCACTCAGCACCTTCCTCTAGCCACCATCTCTTGAGCATACTCTGTGTGTGTCCTTCGTTTTTCATTTATCGAAGGATATTTTCTCATTCGCTCTACGTTACCATCCAAGGTTTTTGGTATCAAAAGCTATTATAAAAGATTTTTTTTTTATGAATGTATATATGAATCATGTGCTAGAAAAAGATTTAATCTTGATGCAGGGACTAATCGAGGATACAATTTTAGACTAGTAGGGATAAAATAATATAAGTATATATATAATTAAATTGATTAAGATCCAAAAGGCCCAAAAATTATGAGCTTCTAAAGTTAAAAAATGTACAGCTATTATAAATAAAATTCTCAACAAAATTTATTTTTTTTCTTATAATCCATAATTGCTCCCTACATTTCATATGTTGAAAACGTTATAAGATCTTCACATTATCAACTTTTAAATATCTTTTTTTTCCATATAAGTAATCATATAATTATTCAACCAATCATTCCCAATTTGATTGCATAACTGGCTTTTAACCAATTTCATCGCTGAAAATATCAACCAATTATCACATATAATTCCATTTTATTAATACCTAAACCAATTAAAACCACCATTATTCTTTTAACTATCACCAAATATCACTTATAATCTTTTAAATATTCTTCAATTCTTATGTATTGTTGAAAAAAAAATAAAAACTATAAACTTGATTTGAAGAATAAAATTGAAAGTTATAAGAACTTTGACAAAAAAAAAAATTAAAAGTAGAAAGACCGAATCGAAACACCTTATAAACACAAATTAAACACTAAAGGCTAAATTGAAAACAAATAAAACTTCAAAAAAAGAGAAAATAAATAAAAAATAATAATCAAAACTAAAAGGTTTAGATCTGAAATAACAATAACAATGATAACCATAATGTATTTACCAGGGTAAGAGCTAGAAATGAAGGAAGAAAAAAAGAAAGGGTCACCGGCGATACACTGACCACATTTAAAGAATACATGCCGCCTATAATAAAAGAGGAGATAAAAAAGAATAAATTTAGATGGTGGACACCCATTTTTAACCATCGGGAACCACTGTACTACCCAAAGTGTGCAACTGCTTCAACGCGCTGACGTGTACTCCGCACGCTTTTATAACTTTTTAAATGTGAAATTATTATTTTAATGGTAAATCATGTTAATACCATCAACTAAACTTACAATTAATAAGAAAAATCAAGGCTAAAAGACCCAAATACTCCACTATAATAAATTCAATATCTTGCATCCAAGGGTACATGTGATTATACCGTGTATGAAAAAATAAAAATATTTAAATACTCCTACTCAAGACCACATTTATTTATTTTTATCTTGGGAGTATTTCTGTATTTGTGTTATTTTATAATAACTAATACACATTATAAAAATACTAAAATAACTCTGGTATAAAAACATTTTAATGAGAAGGGTAATAATTATTACACTGTAATTGTATTGGTAAATTAAAAAAAAGTGAGAAGGGCCGATTTATTTTATTTAGTTGGTTTTTTAAAAATATTTATTTTATGTCACCTCCTCCTTTATATATGGAATGCTCAATCATTTTCCATGTAACTCCTCCCTCTCCTATCTTTATCATGATCTTAAAAGAAATTCTTCTCCTCGAAGCCTTTTCTAACCATTTCTTGCATTTATTTTTGCCTCTTCATTGTCATGCTTTTCGAATAAAAAGAAAGAAAGAAAGTAGAAGTCACGAGCTCAGAGGGGCAAAGCCTAGAACCATCGGGTTCGATGCATGACAAGAAAGAATGCTAGTATGGTGGAACCCCCTCCGAGCATTTTATCTCACAAGCTGCACCTAGTCACCATCAAAGAATACCCGCAAAAATACAAAACCCAGGTCTCAAGTCTCAAGCGCAAGAAGAATAACGTCAGCTGCCCAGTTTAGAAAACCCAGGTATCTGGTTTTTCCCTAATCTCTTTCTCTCAATCTGTAACCAAACAAAACGCACGCGTTTCGGTGTTGATTGTTCTGCATCTCTCTCTCTCTCTCTGAGGTGAATACGGAAGGAAGAATCAGTGAACTCTTCTCTCCAACTTCCGGACGTATACCATACACCCACACATACACTCACGTTGTATGGATGTACGTATCTATTTGAATACGGTTTTTTTAGCTTGAAGGGTACGAGTTATAAATGCAGTGTTCAGAGGAAGATACTGATGTTTTTTGTCATTTCTGGCTTCAACATCATCCTCTTCTCCCTGTCTCTGCTTTTTGTCTACACCGTTATAGCGTAGTAAATTCCGCAGTCTGCAGCAGCACCTTTTTTTATTTTAATCTTTATCTTCCCTCGACAACTTCCTCTGTTGAAAACTCTGCCTATTTTGTTTTTCATTTTTCATGCTCGCTTTCTTTTGTTTACAGGTCTGTTCCAAATCTCCGTAGTCCTGGCTTCCAGTGCATGCTTGGAAGTGAGTTTTTAATTGTATTTGAGCCCGTTTTAAAAATATATTTAATTTAAAAAGTATTAAATTGGTATTTTTTTAATGATTTTAATATGTTAGTATTAAAAGAAATTTAAAAATTATTTTTTTATATTTTTAAATAAAAAATGCTTTTGAACAGCCTTCCAAACATTTAAAAAATCTTTCTCCCCTCGTGTACCTAAGATGTTTTAATTTCATAGGCAGGGATAGTAGTCGTAGGCTCGTAGCTGTTTCTTTTCTGTGTTTTGAAAGTCAAATCTGAACCATTTGTTTCTCTTATAATCTGACGGTCGTTCCTTGATGTGATATGTCTACAACTACATAATACCTCTCTCGTTATTTTTTGCAGATTTTTGAGAGAGAGTGAGTGAACATCTTATCAAAAACCAAAGCTCTCCCCGAGTCAGACTCCGTCGTTTTGTTCTTACTCATTTTCGAGTTGTTCTATCATTAGTCAGTCTCTTCGTCTTTGACTCCTTGGAGACGCCTTTCCTTTTGACAGTTTCAAGAAGAGAAGCTTTTGAGTTGAGTTTGAGAGAGTGTCAATGAGTTTTTCTTCTTCGACGATGAGGACGGTGGTTTCGAAGATAATTGGCGTCGTTTTGGTGATGGTCCTCTTGCTGGCTATACTGATATCCACGTCTTCATTTCTCTCAGGTTTGTCTCTGGATTTTTATTTATCTTGATGGATTAAAGTGATTATTTATTTATTTATCGTTGAAGTGGTGGGTTTTGGTTTTAATAACCTTTTGTTTTTGTCTTCGTTATTTTGTTTTTGTTATAAAATCCAAGATACCTGATCCATCTCGTCATCTGTTTTCATTCCTCTAATTATTATTATTTTTTATTCTGTTTTGCTATTTTTTTAATATTAATTTCCAGGTTCGGGTAAAGATGAAGGTGGATTCATGGGCTTGAGCCACATGTTTCTTCACGAGGAAGGGAATTACAGTGTCTCTGCCCTGCATCGCAAGCTGCTTGTTCGCTGTAAGGACTCATAATTCTTGCAAAATTATTTTAGGTTTTACTTCTTGAAAAAGAAAATAAACATCAGGTGGATTTTGCAATTTCTTTTTAAAATGGGATTTTGGTTATTTATATCTTCGAAATAAAATAAATGGGGGCCAAAACAATGTGTTACGACGTGGGGGACGGTATATGTGGGTCTTTTATGGTTTATGACACTCCCTGATAACATAAACCCTTTTATTTCGCCAGCAGGGAACACCGTCGGCACATTATTCAGATGAGCGTACGATGTACTTGTCAGAGGTGCACGTCCGTGTTTTCTAGCTATGTGTCATGCTAACGTGCACCGCTGGCAAATTGTGGTCCCCTACACTGCGGACACCCTTCTTCAACAATTGGGCTGTCGTAGTAGTAGTAAATAGTAAAGTATCTTCTTGATGGGATTTAGAATCCCTTTTATGTTTCTGTCAACCCTTTTTAGCCTTTCTGCCTAAAAATTTGTGAGCAGTGCCTTCGCAAATTGTTTTGGGCCAAAAGGTCTGGCTGGTTGAGTTTTCAATTTTTGTGCACGGGGAAGGGAAGCATTGAACTTTGAATAAAGGATGGATCATGAGTTAATTTTCTCTGTTCCTCTCTCACATAATTCCTGTGATTCGCCTCCAAAAAGTATTTTTTGTCTTTTCACGATTCCCTTTTGGTGGGTCAGTTGGTTGAGTTCACATCACGTTTTAATGAGGCTGCCAAGCGTGTCGCTACATTTTTTTTTTTATTTTAAAAAGCATAGCTTTCACTGTCATGGAATTTAATAAAAAGGTTGCCTTTTACCTTGTTTGTACTGCTTCACACAGCGCTGGCAATGGAAGAACCTAACAGGATCGGAGAAAAGTGTACAAGCGCTGATATTGTGATAAGTCAGGGACCCACAGCTCCTCTCTCTAGTGGCATACCTACCTACACTGTTCAGATCATGAACATGTGTGCCACTGGATGTGACATCTCCAGGGTTCACCTCAACTGTGGCTGGTTCAGCTCTGCTCGCCTCATCGACCCCAAGATATTCAAGCGGCTTCGCTACAACGACTGCCTTGTAAACGATGGAAAGCCTTTGGTAACTGGTGGCATTCTCACCTTTGAATATGCCAATACGTTCTCGTACCCTTTGTCAGTCTCCTCCATATCATGCCATTGAAGAGAATACAAGACCAAAAACTAGCACGTAGCTAACAATAACAAGCAACATTGGCATATTATATAGCGCACACTGCTGGATTTTTGTCGAACACTTACTGCCCAGAGGCCCTTGTGTGTTTTGGATGGATTTTTTTGGGGGGATTGAGAGGTTTAGAAATTAGAATACGGTACAGGTTCTTGCAGACTAAATTGGGACGAAGCAATTAGATGTGATTCTGATTTTTTCTGGGGTGACCTCTCTGTACATGGTTTATATTCGTATATTGTAGTTAATATTCGATCATGGATGCGAGAATTTGAAGCTGTGATCAGAGAATGTTTGTGTTGTTATGGTGGATGAGGAGGAGACGTGGGTGGATAAATGATTTTGGCTGCTCAAGCACTGATCTGTGTTGTATACTGTTTTGCACGTCACAAATCTCATAATGGTCTCGTACTCTCTCTGTTAACCAAAACTTGCTGCTTCCCATGTAAATGTGTGTTTAAAAAACGTTTTTAAAAATTATTTTTACTTTAAATTATTTTTTTAAATTTTAAATTGATTTAATAAAGCACATGCGAAACGCTAATTTAAATATAAATACACTATTAAACTACTTATGCAATATTTTGATGAGTTGCATGTGAACTATCCATGCATATAAAAACGTTTAAATGCCTATTAATAGAGATTATTACGTGTTCTTAATTATATGATGTGGACATTCTTGGCTATAAAAATCATAATTATTTGTAGATATTTAGAGAAGTATAATATCTCAATTATAAATTTATTAATAGCATAATACAAGTATATATAGGCTAGAATTAATTTCTAACATAATAGCTACTAGATTTGATTATATCCCTGGTTATGAAAAAAATAAATAATAATTACATGATCATCTAAAATAAAAAATAGACATAATATATAGGAAATATAATAACTACATGATCTTGTATATTATTTCTTGATGCTGCAATATCTACTATATTAATCTTCAATATGTGCAAAAATCTATAACTTATATTGTAATCTCAAGAGTATTCAATTGATAAATTTCTTAAAATGTAGATATTCAAATAAAAAAATAGAACTACACACACTTATATAGAAAAATTAAAAAAATATAAATTCATCAAAAATCTCAAAAATAAATAAATAATTTATCTATAACTCCGATAAAAATACCTTTCTTTGACTTTAATTAACATCCCCCATGGTCAATCTGGCACTAGAGAAGGCTGAATTCAAAAAAGGCCGGCCGCTGACCTGACCTGAACCGTGTGAAGTTTAGCCCTACATAAACCTAAGAGCAACGTGTTAAATGGAGAGTTAAAAATAAAAAAATAATATTTTAATTTTTCTTTGTTTACTTTTCATACTTAAAAAAGAAATACTAAACAAAATATTAAAATGGTTTTTTATTTCTACAAAGATTATTCTTAAATGTCTCTTAAAAAAATCAAAACTAATAAAGTGAGGCCAACATAAAAATAAACCAATTAAATATAGTCATGTAATTAAAAAAACATTAAAATTATTAAAAAAAATAAAATATTTATTTATTTCTCTTTAATACAATTAACTTTTCAAATAATTTTTTTATTAAAATATTCATTATAAAAAAATAATTATATTTAAAATATTATTTTATCAATTTAACTCTTTAAAAATTCAAAAAGCATCTCCAACAAGTGAAAGATCCACCGGTTGCTCTTGCAAAATCTTTTATCATCAGCTTTGACCAGACACAGACTGTTAATACCCCAAAAAATTAAACACGAAAAACCAGTGTAAAAAAAATAATGGCTTCGATAATTACAGGTGATAGTGTTGGTTTAGGACTTTCATGTTCCGCAACAAGAAAGCTATATCAGACAAGAAATCCTTCTTCATCAAGGTTGTCCTTTTGCAGCATTAAAATGGCTGTCTCTGTTGAAGAAGAGTTTCACTCTTAAAAAATCTGAAGAAGCTTTTAATGCTGCCACGGTAAAAATAAATCACCACCCTTCTATTTTTTTTCCTTTATTAATAATGGGTTTTATTGTTTTGTTAATTTGAGGTCTCCAGTTCCTATTCTGACTTCTTAAGGTCCCAAGTTTGTGCTTTTTTGAACACAGGAAGAGTCTTCTTAGATTTGGATTTGGTTAAGTTGCTGAAATTGGTTTATTGCTGGTTTGAGTTTGATTTGAGAGAGCAAATTGTTGATTTTGTAGAGCTGTAGCTGAAAGTTATCTTATTTTGAAAAGTGTTTTGGAGTTCTCTGATTGTTGGCTTATGTCATTGTTTTTGGGGCAGGAAATGATGCCAGGGGGTGTGAATTCACCTGTACGTGCTTTTAAATCTGTTGGTGGACAACCTATTGTGTTTGATTCTGTCAAGGGTTCATGAAGGATATTGGAGGAAATGACTACATTGATTATATTGGTTCTTGGGGGCCTGCTATAATTGGCCATGCAGATGATGGGGGTTCTATTCTTCTTCTCCACCATTTGCATTTTAAGTATTTATGAAATTTTGTCTTTCTGTGAGAATCTTGGTACTCAAAGATTGTTCATGTTCCATTTTTATTAGAGAAGTGGCCCATTTCTAAAAGTAGAGCATGGGTTAGCTGACATTTCTTCTGTTGGAAATCTAGGATTGAATGGTAATGGAGATTGCCATTATTTAATTATCCAGAAAAGATTTTCATTCTCTTGCCTGAATCAATGGAAAAGACTTGCTCATAGCAGACGGACCATTTAATTGTCTGTTGTTTCTCATGGAAGTCTACTAGGTATTGGCTCTGGAATACAATGTACCCTTTGGTTTTATTTTTCAATCTTGCGGACTGACATTTACT
>Ga0307518_10000443_pt1 | contig 31699 bp, 37 predicted proteins | sample 25_EM_MG_FD_203889 | JGI IMG/M metagenome (GOLD analysis project Ga0307518, IMG submission 203889) | Populus trichocarpa ectomycorrhiza microbial communities from riparian zone in the Pacific Northwest, United States - 25_EM | ecosystem: Host-associated > Plants > Roots > Unclassified | place... | reverse complement strand
TGTAATATATGTAATGTTTACCCGTGCCACTGCCTAGTAATACATAAAACCATGCTGTTCACATAGACACACTGCCCTGCAGGGTGTGAATGGTTTACAGAGAAGAAAGCATCCAACACATTGGCGATGCTGTCTGCAATCTCGCTGTCCATCAATTTTTGTTGAGACCAGTTGACAGACTCCGACTCGCCCAAAAATTGGCTGTGGAATCCGCAATCCAGGGCCGAACATCGGCCTATTTTGTCAACATCTCGACCTCAAATCCGCAATTTTGGGCCGAAGATTTTGCACTTTTGGGACCTCAAATCCGCAATTTTTGGGCCGAACATATGGGGGAGCTTCAGGGGGCCTCTAACCATTCCATTCCAAAGCTAAACGACATACGACAATACTGAAGGGCTAGCCAAAAGGTTTCCTGCTTCGGTACCCATCAACCATAACTCTCCAGTAGGCTCTGGAAATACGACCAGAAGCCATGCTGCGCTGCGGCGTAAATGTAGCAAGCACAATTACGAGGACTATAGACACGTCTCGTCAACATATATTCTCAGTTTATCGGATCTATCTTCGTGAAGTAAGGAGGCTCCCGCACATCTATCTTCGGTTAGAAACGGCCCCTTGACCGATTTTACTTCCACTGACGTTCTGACATTTGCAGTCAGTTCTACCAGATCCAAGGCTCAGATCAATTTCGAGCCCTTCTTCAAACCAACTTCGGTGATTCTAGATGCAGAAAACTCAAGAGAATACTAAAGGCAAGCATTTGTTGTGGCAGTGCTGAGAGTCACTGTGCTACAATGACGTCCAGGGTTTGCGAAGGCTGCAATTGGCAAATGGTGGCGATCACCTGGCTTTCAACCGTATGCTAGACGTAGCCTATGGGAGAGTAGGTAAACTGAAGTATGAGTTGATGGAGGTATGAGGCAAGGCTTACCATACCATCTGATCCTCATATAGCCTTGACAGCCCCTACTTTCGAAACCTGGTGCTCCACTTCCTCCACCCATCGTTCCGGGAAGAGAAAAATCACGCCCACCTGTGTATACTTCAGAGCTAAGCGCGCTCCTCACTTCCGCCTGTTCTCGCGACAACCCTCGGAGAGGCAGAGTCCTTATTTGTCCTCCTATCGTTTCCAGCCGCACGAACCCCAAATCAGAAGATGCTTTTCTTGGGCCTTTGAGGAAGCGGCGTGAAGCCAACGCTCGTTGGCGTTATTTCAGTGCGGGGTGGAAAAAGGTTCTGCCCCCACTTCAGGTGTCGGTCGAGCCACCATCATCCAAAGAGGACTCGGGTCACGATGTGTCATCTCCCCGTCTCTTCGGTTTTGAAGAGACCAATCTACTCCAACAACTATTTGACTTGGCGGGATACTCCCACATATCACCTCCACCTAAGGGAAGTCAATGTAATCCGACTTCACGTCTGGACGGTAAATTGCCTGCTCGATGGCTTCGTCGACGTTACAGAGAGCTTCTAGGAAGACTCCCTATTCTGACGTACCGCCGGGCAGCAAACGAGGTACAGGAGTATTCTGTATCTTTACCCGAGAGTGCTTTAACAGGAAGGAGAGTGCAAGTTTCGCAGTTACACTCGCTTGAAGAAGAAGACAGGGTGTGGTTAGCAGACATGCTTGACAATCAGCGGACATCCGTAGGACCATAGGCCATATGTTCGTTATGTCGGTGAAGGTCTGCACGCTGCACACAGCAGACCCTAGTTGACTATGGAATAAATACAACTATACGATAACATATCTACTCGTGGCAAAGTTTTATGGACCAGTGTCGACTGAGCTCTCAAGCTCCAAGCCATGCAATTCGATGGCGTACATGCCATAGTTGTGATCCGCAGCCTTGGCGACTTCCGCGTCTCCTAGACCCCGATCGACACCACACTGGAGGTCCAGTATCACTTTGTACTCGTCGAATGAAAACACTTTGTTGGCGCGGGCGCTGTCGAGCAGACCCTGGCAAACGGTCATGACCAATCTCAAAAAGGAACTCACAACTGACTTGTGGACCAATCGTAAAGAGGGAGTAATACATCCGGGCTCTTTCGAAATGGGCAGTCTGTTGACCACTTTCAATGGTTCTTATACCCTGCTGCAGTGCTAGAATATCCCGCATCAGTTTTTCGATTCCGAACTTGTTGGCCATCCGTATATGCCGAGCACCAGCAATCAGAAGATGTTCCACAAGATGTTCCAGGCCGCAGAAGACAAAGCTACATCATATTAGTCGCTTGGAGTGGTCGTGGGCGAAAGAACGAACTCTTGTTCTTCCTTGAGTAATGTCGATAAAACACATTCGTCGATTTTACCAAGTTCCATGTTCAAGCCAACAATATAAGGATCGGGTTCCCCGATCTCACGGTCAAGATCGAAGTTCCCCTACAAGGATGGTTAGAGAATTGTCTATGAGTAAATGAAGTACTGACCAGGCGGAACGCTGCATCCACGTAGTACATCACCCGACACCGAATTTCTATCCTGATCGTATGAAGAATTATCTCAGCCAACTGCGTATAGGTCTTCAACAGTGCTCCAAATCGCCTATCGGTTTTCTTAGGTGAGTAAGAGCTGTGAGACGAAACAAATATAGCTTACAATCCCATTTCGCGAGAGAGTGGTAAGGTAATATCGTCTTCCTTGGAAAACACCGGAAGGGAGGGAAGGAAGGGCGATGGAGTGAAAGGAGTGAAAACATTGGGATCTACGCGAGATGCAGAGGTTGGCGAAAGTGAACTCTCCGATGATGACTTCAAGCCAATCAATTGTTGGGTAAACCAAGCCTGTAGGAGAAATTAGATATGTGAGTCGGATAGCACTACGGTTTCTTACCACACTCCGATGCAGGCTGCAAAGCGCTGTAATACTGCGAATTGAAGCGGTCAGGTCATCTTTACCCACTGAAGCGTGGCTCAGATAACCCATTTCGAGATGCATTTCTTGCCTACAGAGCTGCTGCTTAACCGAAGGATCCTACTGGTGATGAGTGCCATATTCTCATCCTCGGAAAGCTCATGCAACTTACAGTTCTTGTGTATAGTTCCGAAAGGCACGCGCTCAATTCAGGTCTCTGGGCCCATTGAGCAGCCAGCGACACATGTGATGGAGAACCTCCGTTTTGGTCTCCGGAGACAAGATCATGAAAGCGATCGCTACATCGTTGATAAAATTGAATGATGACTCCAATGATGAGACGTGAATAGTTTTCTTGGTGAAATGGCGTGGTACGAAGCATAGCACACAATGAATTAATGAGAGCCATTATTTGTGTGGTCACCTGAATTAAAATAAGGATACAATGTATGATCAAGCTTTGGTACGTATACCTTCAGTATTGGCAGAGGACTGAAGCGAGTTGATAGAATGTCAGGCTGAAATGCATCTGGACCTACTAATAGTCAAATTTCGAGTTAGTAATAAGAGTTGGAATCCTTACTTGAAACCGCGTGATGGAATAACCAGGATATTTTTTCTTCCAATTGTGGCAAATATACTTGGAGAACGAAGTTATCTAGGACTTCTGCGGCTGAACGGACACTTTCCATGCCTTGTGGAAGGACATCCGCGATTTGACTCAAAAAGGCTAGTGTGGGCTGGAACAGCACGCTGACATGAAACGGATCGGGTTTAATGAGTAATCGATGATGTAGAGTAGTTCCAAGGGTATGATCATCCGAGACAACCGTGGAAAGTGCGGTGTGCGCAGCGCTTTCTGAAGAACTTTGAACAAGTCCGGGCATCGTCTCTCGAAGAGAAAGCATGAGTTCATCTTCATGCTTTCTAAGAATTTTTGTTGATGCTTTGATGTCCGAATCGGAAAATCGGAAAATCGTCTGCCAACAAAGTTGATAGTAAGTAAAGAGATTGGTGAAATGTGGCAATGAAACCTTGAGCTTATCCCGCGTAAAGCGCCCTTCTCGAAGTACCTCGTTGATGGAAGTAATTGGGTTTCGACCTGTCACGGAGCTTTGCTCTTCATCCGTTAGGTAATCATATAAAAGGGTTCGAACCTGCAAAAACGTCAGAATGAAAAGGGAGAGGAAAAGCAGTGGCAAATACTTCAGCTTGTACCAAAGCCCACACATCGGCAATAGGGAAAAGCGTTCCTGGTTTAGCACCCGAGGAGTCCTTGAAATCTCGACGCTGGATTAGATAAAGTGATGAGTGAATCACTTGGGTGGCAGAACATTTTTCACGCACCGCTCCAATGCGGTTGGAGACCTCGAAGACGACGCGAAGGCCCTGAATAGCAGCATAAAGTTTCGAGTACATTGACCAGAAAAGGTCTTTCAGGATCTCTTGATCGACGCGTTTCGTTGACGACTCAAGAGCAGCGAGGCGGATCGTAGACACCCTCACAGCTGTCGTTCCAGTAGGAGTCAGGTATAACTGTGTTGAATCCATGACAGTCGACATATTAGATGTGAAGATGTATCCTCCTTCCGACTTATTCCTGAAGCCATTGCTAAGAATGAGAGAGCTCCTTTTCGTTTGTTCTGCTCGTTCTTCCACCTCGTTGACGGTTGCCTCGACCACGGCATAAATTTCGCTGGGGAGGCGCTGGATAACCGTGTCCAGAGCAGTCCCGACCTTACCCAAGACAGCCAAGGACTCCAACAACATTTCAATGTAAGCAAAAGAGTCCGCTTCTGGATTGATTGTTGTCTGGCCAAATTGGGACGACGCTGTAGGTACCCCACCAGTTGAAGTCGGGACAATGGACACAGACGAGGTCATTGATATATCTTGACCAACCCCATGGCTGTGGAAACTTAGCTCATTAAGATCATAAGGAGGGTCATTAGGTCGCAACCCCAGATTGCTAAGGTAGCGCGACAAACGTGTGGGTTGCGAATTATGAGGAAACGGTGTTGCAACAGAACGGGCCGCACCGGTCTGGTCTAACTTGGCGAATTCATCTTCGAAAGCAACCTTTGGCACTGAACATGTTAATTAGTCATGCAATAGCAACAAAGAAACCACGTACGCGTCGTCTGATTGGGAATGTATGCAGCCCATCGCATGTCACACCAAAAGGATTTGAGATAAAGATGATTATGAAGTTCGTCCACCAAGATTTCACGGAGAGCCTACAAGAAGTTAATTTCCTAACCTGGAAAAGTAGATTGCACGTACAGTCTCCTGACCGGTAAGATAACTCCTCAAGTCATAAACGGCGCCAATCTCCTGCATGTCCGGCTTATTGATGAGTTTAAGACTGCGCACGAGTAGGACGGATGCTTGAATGAGCCGCTTTTCTGAGATGAGAGCTTCCAACACATCGGGAATAGATTTAAGATGTTCACTTAAAATATTTAAGCCAAATCTCCATAGATGTAACAACGAGAAAGCTGACATTTCATCCAACAGTCGCATCATTTCTTCAAGTATTTGACCCCGTGACCACAGCTGAACAAGGTCAGCACGCCTGGTTCCAAGAGCTTCCTTAGCTTCTTGCAAAGATATTCGAGTTTCCTGGGCTTGGGTCTGCACGAGACCTAGGTGGTTCAGCAGGCCAGTATGATGCGGCAGTGCATCTGCAAAGGCCTTGTAATGCTCTACCCACCCAAGGATGCGAATTAATGGGGAGCCATGACAGGTGTGAATTACTGACTGTCAACAGAGCCTTTCAACGCTTGCGAGAGCATCACTTTGGTTGCGGTAAATGAGTCCAAGCTCTTGCCGCTGGACGGTCCATCCAAGAGAGAAAGAGCCAGTTCTACGTTGTTGAACTTGGTGGACATAGCCAGGGTTAGAACCAACAATAACGACACGATTTCGTTCTTACGTCGGGGTCAATGACAAATTCCCAGTCGTCTTTGATCTCGTCTAGGACAGCTGTGAATGTGCACAGTGACTTAGTCGAGATTTGCCAAAGTTGGACCCAATATATCTGTTTCGCTGAGAGGATTACTCACCATCGATATCGCCTGCTTTGGCCTTACCCGTCGCCCTTCGTCCAGGTATGCGGTCTCTAATACGTTCCTGTGTCACTTTTTGTCGTTCAATTTCTGCTCTTCTTTCCCTCTCAAAATCCTCATCAGCTTCATCCGTCATCCTTCGCCTTCTAGCGCCAGCATCTTTGAAGGCGGCCATGATGGTAGAAAGGGACGGAGATGTTGTACTAGACACCGGGGACGTGGTTACTCCCTCATCTGTGGCAGTAAGAGCAAGGTCCAGCCGGGGTTTATTGCCAAAAATGGTTCCGTTATTGAATCGTTGTGAGGTGGAAGCATCCGAACGAGTTGTACTCGAACTGTCTCTGCGATCTCTCGAGTTGTAATCATAGGCCACGCGTGACGAGGTGGATGTTCGCTCAGAGGCGGAATAATCGGACGTTTGTCGCGATCTTAGTTCAGATCTTTGGGGACGAACGGGGCCCTTTGGGGATGCAAATGCAGGTGCCTTGGGCGACGATGGAGCGAATGCATTCGTAGTGCTTGGGGTCACCGGACGGGAGGGTGGTCGGCCAATCTGAAGTGGCCGGGTGGAAGCTAACGAAAAGTTTCCATTAGTATTCGATACGGAAGGTGCGCGATTTCTCCGCTGGGGCTCGAGGGGTAAGGTTGGAATGCGAGCCATTCCTTGGAATGTAGGGCATAAGTACCAGTGAACATCCAGCCTACGTCCAGCAGTGTAGTGGCTGTGCCGCATGACTAATGTGGATTTCGTCCCTGTCTTCGCTCAGCTGTGCGCCCCATTCAAACAAAGAAAACCAGTACTATAGCTAGTGGTACCCTCAACTTGAAGCGCGTATCGTCAGCGTACCATTGAACTACGATTCAAGAATTACTGTAGTATGTAACAGAGGTTATGGAGGCATTCCACGTGACCATTATGTAATTGCTGACAAAGGAGAATTAGTCTCGTGTCTCGCGCGACTCGCTTGTGCAGCGTACATCGACGCGTGTCCAAAGCGTCCTCGAAGTCGCTCTTCTCCAGAGGCAGCATACCATGGAAGAACAGCAGTCTAGTCCAGATCCTATACAGCTCTCCAAACCTCCAAATCACTTCGATTCTCCAGTCGCCGTGGGCACGACTGTAGTCCCCTCTGCAAACGCGAGAAGTGAAAAGCTCGCTTTTCATATAGAAATACCTCGACCCCCTTCTTTTCAGAGGGAGCTTTATGAAGCTGTACCGGATACCTTCAAAGACGGCGTAGATTTTGTTCGCGATGATCTCGAAGCCGTGGTAGGTGAATGGCGCGACGGCCGCACATTGTATTATTACGTGCGTTTTATAGATGGCCTTGCGCACAAGGTATGCCTGCAACATTGCCATTCCTGTCATATTCTCTTAGCCTCGTACAGTTTCCTGCTGTGGAATTCAAGGCTCAATATGGGGATCTTGTTGCTGCGTATGGTATGTCTAACTCCGTCTTCATGAAGCAGTGTTGACCTTGTTTCTTCAGAGAGAAAGAAAATGGACGGCTCCCTCGACCCTTTCGACCCTTCATCTAGCGCTGTTCAGGAGAAGTCGCGAATCAAGCATATAGTCACCATAAACGGAGTTTCTGCTACGCTGAGGACATCCTTCGGTGGCGGGTCCCACTATTTGAGTTCAGATGCTGAGGTATCGTCGCTTACGGAGGAAGATCCTGACGGCAGCGATGACGAAGACTACATCCGCGAACCTTCTAAACACAGGCCAAACACAAGAAGCAAGGGTATGAAGCAGAGCAAGCTCCCCTTCAGCCCAAAGAAGTTACGAAGCAGGCGAATGCAGCCACAGGCGCTTTCGGACTCGGGTGATGATTTAGGAGGGTATGTTGAAAGCGACGCAGAAGAAGAGCCAATTCCTGCAAGACGGTCGACGCGTACGAGTAAAAGCGCACGCTTAAATCTCGACGACGACCCGCTAGATGAGGGGATCGAAGATATCGATGACGAGACGTATGACCAAGGCCTAGACAAAGCGAAGTCAGATGTCGGGAAGAAGCGTAAACGTCGCCCAGCTACGTCTCGCCCCGCTTATGGCCATTTTCGTGACATCAATGATCTTGAATTTGATGCATATAACGAAGAATCTACCGAACCACTTCGTGCACACAGGGATATTTGCGAGAAATGCCACAAAGGCCCTGCTCACGTACTGCTGAAAGCAGCGAAAAAACTCAAACGGGGTCGCCACAAAAAGTCCCCTGATGCAGATACGGACCTAGAAGGTGGCGAAGAGGAACGCATTCAAAGTATGGGCGGTTGGGTTCGATGGTAAGGGCGTTCCGATATCTGTTCAAATACTCTCTGACCCTGCCCCAAGCCTCAAATGTCCTGTGGCAGCTCACTGGCGGTGCTTAGCGAGAACTCAAAGGGAGGAAATTACAAGAGCTGCTTGCTCTCGCGATAATGAGGAGCGGAAGGCTGGGCATGGTGAAGATTTCCTAGACAGGGAACCTATGCCCGGCATATTGCCGGATAGAAAGAATCTTCACATCGACCAAACCACAGAATTCCTTTGTGGTCTTTGCATGAAGGGGGGGATGTGCATGGAGTGTGGCGAAGTAGCCCTGGAGCCCGATGCGTCCGTGTTCCGTCAGCCACCTATTCAAGGTGCAACCGTCTTGAAGAGCGATTCCACGCAACCGATCCTTGCCCCAGAGGCCGGTGAACATCCCACTAACATTTCGCCTCCAAGTGATAGCACCTTCAACCTTTCGAGAGAACTCCTTTTCCGCTGCCTCTCATGTAAACGGCTCGCTCACTACAAGCATCTGCCTACCCCTCATAATGAATTACCGCCTCCTTCGAATGCAGAGCGGGCACTTTACTATCAGGTAGAAAACGGCTGGCAATGCGCTGACTGTGCATCATTTGTGTATCCTTTGGACAAAATCCTCGCTTGGCGCCCTTATCCAGTTGATGCGGTCGAGCCCAAATCTTCCCCAGATATCAAGACTAGCCTTCCGAGGGAGTATCTCGTGAAGTGGGCGGGCCGAAGTTATCGAAGGGTTCAATGGGTCCCGCATATGTGGCTCGTCTCCACATACTTTGCAAAGCTGAAAAACTTTCTGGCCACTGGCCCCAAAGTTGAACTGCTGGACGAGCTAGTAGCTGATTCTGAAGATATGCACGTTGATCCAGGCCCGCAAGCTATCGTTTTTGAACCTGGGGACGATGCCTTTGACATAGCTCAGCATAAGGTTAAACCGGCGGGTTCTTCCCCTGAACCACTGAAAGATGCGCAACTTCGAATTCCTCCGGCCTGGAAGACAGTTGATCGTATCTTAGATGTTCAACTGTGGCACCCACCAACTGGATCTAAGAAAGGACGCTCTCAGCGGAAGCTTGCCATGGTCAGCGATGTCGAAGAGGAAAACCCCTTACGCCAGGGCCTTCAGTCACAGTTAGACCGCGCGTTTGAAGATGGCGAGCAACCGGACGATGCTTTACTGGAATCCGTAGATGAGTGGGAGGCTAGGACAAAGCAGAAGTTGAACATAAAGCAGATCAATCAGGTCGTTTGGGCGTTCATCAAGTGGGATGATCTCGGATACGAGGAAGGTATGTCGTCTGGTTGCAGAGGTACAGCAAATAACTACCTTGACTGCTACAGCAACCTGGGACTCGCCGCCTCGTCCCGGAGAGCCTGGATATCCCGCCTTCGAAACTGCTTTGTCAGCCTTCTTGCAGTCTCGCGATGTTTTTGTTGTGAAATCTCGCAAGGATATCGAGAAACTCGAAAAACGAGCTCCAGAGGGCTATGGTCGATACGCGATCGATTCACAAACAGACCAGCAGCCAGATTTGGGCCAGAGCAACCAGCTAAAGTTGATGAAGTTCCAGGTTCGTGATCTTCCCAGTCTGCTTTATAGTCATGCAAAATCATTCGTCAGATTGATGGGTTTAATTGGCTTTGTGATAATTGGTGGAATCAGCAGCCATGTATACTAGCTGACGAAATGGGCCTCGTGAGTGAAGCCATGACCTATTGCAATCTTTCCATTTAGACTTCTCCATCAGGGAAAAACTGTGCAGATAGTCACATTCCTTGGGATGGTGATTAGCAAGTTCAAAGCGGCTCCTGCCTTGGTTGTGGTTCCCAACTCCACGATCACTAATTGGGTTCGAGAGTTCTCTCGTTGGGCACCGATGCTTAGAGTGGTGCCGTTTTGTGGTGAAGCCAAATCAAGGGAGATCGTCATCAAATATGAACTTTACCATGGGTCAACAAAGAGCGAGCCGAAGTTCCACGTACTGATCACCACTTATGAGACCGTCACTGGTAATCACTTTTCTCTCGTTTTCAAGAGAATGCCTCGATGGGAAGTCTTAATTGTGGACGAAGGTCAACGGCGTGAGTTGTGTTCCTCTTGCATCCATAGCGAAGTTCCTAAATGTGGCACGTTACAGTCAAGGGCGACAATAGCTTGTTGTTTCGGAAGCTCAATGAGATGAATGTCATGCATCGCATTATCATGACTGGAGTGAGCCTATATATTAGACCATTGGTCGAGCTCACCTTTCTTTTCAGACCCCATTAAACAACAACATTCGGGAACTTTTCAACTTAATGAACTTTCTCGACCCTGATGAATGGACAGACCTTGAAAGTCTTACCAAGGAATACGAAGAGCTGACTGAAGACTTAGTTCGTCAATTGCATACGAGATTGAAGCCGTATTTCCTGCGCCGTATCAAGAGTGATGTCCTCCAGCTCCCCCCCAAGGTTAGTGGGCAGCCCTTTTGCTGCGTTTGTGGTACTAAGTTCGCGTTCGTTAGAACGAAGTTATTGTTCCTGTTTCGATGGCACCGTTGCAAAAGGAGATATATCGCTCAATCCTTAGTGTGTGCTACGTTTATGATGTCGAGTATAGCTGACTTGTCTTACAGGTCAGAACCTGGATATTCTCAGGACTCTCATACAACCATCAGCCGCCACGGCACAAGGTCGCCATCTAGGAATCAAATCTAAAATGAGCAACATACTAATGCAACTGCGGAAGTGAGTCTTTCTCTTCGACTTTGCCCTGACGTGCTAATGTTGTCAGATGCTTGCAACACCCATACCTTATCTCAGATACGATAGAGCCTCGTGACCTTGCTTCTTCGGAGGCCCATGAGAGGTTGATCAGCGCAAGCGCGAAGCTTCGGTTACTGAGTGGCTTACTGCCCAGGCTGAAGGCACGAGGTCATCGAATTTTACTTTTCAGCCAGGTGAGTACCATTCGAATTTTTCGCTGAGTAATTTCTTAATTTTTCTTCTTTCAAGTTTGTTATCGCACTTAATATCGTGGAGGACTTCCTAATAGGCGAGGGCTACAAGTATTTGCGACTGGTATGCGTAAGCTCTTCACACCTACTGTTAGCTGACTTTGTGTCTAGGACGGTGACACGAAGCAAAGCGTTAGACAGAAAGGCATGGATGAATTTAATAAGCCCGACTCCGACATCTTTATATACATCCTTACTACGCGCGCGGGGGGCGTCGGCATCAACCTGTACACGGCGGATACTGTGATCATTTTTGATCCAGACTTCAATCCACATCAGGTGCCTGCTTTGTTTTTGGAACCTAAACCCATAATTCATTAATATGAGCAGGACTTGCAAGTCAGAGACCTCTCGATGTTTATGACAACATGCTGATTTCCAGTTTAGGCGATCGCCCGTTCTCATCGTTATGGTCAACAGAAGACTTGCCTTGTTTTTAAGTTGATGGTCAAAGATTCTGCTGAGGGTAGGCTTCACCATCGCTGTAGGAATTGATTACCAATCCCCTCCAAGAAAGAATAATGCAAACTGGCAAGAAGAAACTTGTTCTCGATCACCTTATTGTCCAGAAGATGGACGATGATGAAAATGGCGGTGATGACTTGAAATCGATCCTCACTTTCGGAGCCAAGGCTCTCTTTGAAGATGATCAAAACTCCCGAGACATAGTGTGTTAGTATTCCTTCCTCTTTTGTGATTGACGGGTACTCACGAACTGGTTTAGACACCGATACCGACCTTGATAAACTCATTGAAAAGACTGAGATCGAAGGAGAAAAGGATGACGTTGCTAAGGAGTCTGGTTTGAAATTCAGCTTTGCAAAAGTTTGGGCTGCAGACAAGGATGTGCTTGAAGACATTGGCGACGATGCACAGGATGTTTCACGGGATGATTCGTGGGCTCAAGCTCTGGAACGTATAGCAGCAACAAAGAATGTGGCCCAGGAAAAAGAAGTGATGGGTCGTGGAGTTCGTCGCAAGGCGGCCGCTACCTTCCCCCAGGTTGGCTATTGGTTTTTCCTGGACATCTCTGGACCACTTACTCTATTCCAGCAGGAATTGGACTACATAGAGGGTCTTGAGGATACCCCACGTGCCCGCAAAAGTAACTCGAAGAACAAGCACCGGCCACCCAAATCCGGGATATCATCCGACTCCGATGCGTATGCTGAGTCCGCACCTGGCGATGAGACGGATTCTTCCATGAACGTAGACCCCGCACTCTTGTTGAAACTCGAGCGGGATTTACACCGACGAGAAACTGATACCCAGATACAGACACAATCCACCACCCGAGACGATGTCCTGCCCTGTGGCTTGTGCGGCGAGGTTCACGGACCAGGGGTGTGCGCAATGACTGATGATGTCGCTAACTTGTTGGAGTACCGCAAGATCCTACTCTGTTCAGATGACGAACCAGTGCCGACAAGAGTAAGTAGAAGATTGACTTTGCACCGCATTGTCTTCATCATCGAGATACAGGAAGCTGCAATTGATGCGATCGACGAAGAGCTGCGTCGCCGGGGCCAGTGGCATTTGATTTTAGACCAGCCGAGAAAACATGTCAAGAAGGCGAAGCTGACATCGAAGAGGGTTTCTGAGCCCCAGCCCAAACAACGAAACTTCCAAGTCAACGAATATCGATCGTCGGCACCGTCCGTGCCCACAAACCATAATGGGGCTTTACGTTTCGTGCAACAGACTGGCGAGAAGCCAAACATGCCCACATCCATGCCTCCGCCAGATGGTACCGTACGGTTCAAGCAGTCGGCCGACAAGAAGATACCTCCTCCGCCCATGCTTCCATCAAAGCGCCCAACCCCTCCTCACCCGCAAGCTTCGTCGTCCAAGAAACATAAACAAAATGGATCACAAAGTTGTGCAATTTGTAGTGGACCTTGGCATCTTGTTAAGGCCTGTCCACTAGTAGCTGGGGCGACGACAGAAAGGTACGAGGGTTATACAGAGCTGGGCACGTCTGTAATCGCACCCCTTTTAGCATCGAGAAGCTGCTCGTGCAATTTTCTGGTGACGTGAATGATGAATCCATAGTCAGGCGTCTTAGACGCGTGCTCGACAAACGAATCCGACGAGGGGATGGGGCGACGCGCTGAACTGGTTTGGGACTGAGTGTGCAAGGTAGTATATAGTAATGGTAGATTCCACCCTATTTGATACATTACAATACGAATTCAGCTGGCTCGGCTCCGTTGCTGACGAATCGTACATACATGTACTTGATCACTGCGTCCGTGTTTCCGGTGTAGCTCCGACTCATTCCTGATGGTGCTCACTCCCCGACTCCGAAGCCATATCGCCGATCCATCAGCCATGGAAACCGATATGTCTCCAGAGCCCAGCGTGAGCTACAGTTCTCGCAAGCGTCATCGATCCGTCACCTTCGACCCACCGAATGCCGTGAATTGGCCAGATCTGCCCGAACTTTCGAGCAAGATTATCCTCGATGTGTTCACCCATGCATCGCTGCGACTGGCGTGCCATGCCACATACCAAGACAATGAACGTCTATCTGTGCTCGGACACCATATTTTGGAGATGATCACCACCCAATTGTTATTCTGCAGGAAACCGAAGCTGCGGAAGGAGACAATAGAGGTGAGCCAAGGGAACTCAAGCATGGGTACGCATAGTAACCCTCACAAGGCCCAGAGGCGGGCGTTGCTGTCGAATGAGAACATTGATACTTGGTCGAAATTGTACTGTTTACGAGGTGAGCTGCGGTACGATCCCGCCTTCCAATCGTTGGTCCAAGAACCTGAGGTACGTGATTCTACTTTGATGGATAATACACTATGGACTCTAACTCTGGGGTCCAGCAAGGGCGGCTCTTGTTTCTCGCGTATCTCGCTGCTGTCTTCGAAGAGCGTGGGCTTGGTGACGTGCAAAAATGGATCGGTGCCCTACTTCGACTCACCACTGACGCATTCGAAGAATTCCACTCCATTGAACTTGGCCCCGATGAGTTCGAAGAACAGGCTGGGAAGCGGGTTAAAGTAGAGGAACCTGCACCGGGACTCTCGGCGCTTCCGATGAAACTTACCCCTCCACCCAAAGCGGCCTTCGAATTCCCCAGACACTATAATCCTTATGCCAATCAACCGGCACAACCTCTGAGTGCTCCACCTCCATTGCCCCCGCAGCCGCCGCCGCCGCCGCGCCAACCACCGTTCACTTCCAACCCTCTTGCACCCGCCCAACCACATCTTGCCTTTTTACCGTTGTTCAACCAAACAGCATCGCAGCGTGGTTTGAGCGTCGAGTATCCTGCAACATTTATTGGGCCCCCGCACGCGGGGAAATGGAATGTAGCATGTATCGGTGAGCGTAGTTGCTAGTCTGAGGGGCGTATGATAGGCTCAACTGCGTAATACCTAAAGTGAATGGGATTGAAAGAGGGAAAGGGTCAGGGTCAAGTAAACAGCTCGCGAAAGAGCAGGCTGCCAGAACGGCATACTATGCGATGGGCTGGGCACCCCGTGCGTACTCTTGAATCTGGAAAAGGCCATCTAACTGACATGACTGACGTCACCAAAGGCGGATGATGACAGTCTCACAGTCGTGCTTTCTGAGCATTCCGCAGTCTTGTTCACTCTTGTTCAATCGTTTTAGAGGATGAGACTGCGGCATACTTGGACAGCACTACTGCGGGAGACTGACAATGGACACAACTAATATCGTGGAGGGATATATAGGGAGGGGTGGAATAATGTGTAGCCAGTAGAATTAGTGGTAGTCCGAGGCACTCCAGTCTGCTGACTCAGACTGGACTGCTGTTCGCTAGTACAAAGTTGATGCAATGGTAGCGGGTATGCAGCTTTTTTGCCAGCTCGCCATTAGCGCTGAGCCAGACCATCCAGTCCCCAGCCTGTCTTCACTCCCGCCCCAATGAGCAATGGCAACCCACGCAGCAGCCCATTCCACGCCATCCATGTCCAACTTGTCCATTTCGCCATTCGGCCAGTCCAATCACATAGATTTGACTCTAGACGACGATGATTCCCATCACGCCTCTGCTGGACTACATGCCGACTCTTTGCGCAGGATCCAAAGACCCGAACCACCCCCATTACCGCCAAGGTCGACGACTTTCTTTGACCCGATTCGCTCTGCAGTCCAGCAACAGCAGCAGCAGCAGCAACAACAGGCAATTCAATCGCACACCCCAAGGTCTTCGGTGAACCCACCTGTATTTTCTCCACCACAACAGCAATCATTTTCCTCAGCATATCCGCCCCCTCAGTCCCGCCCCGGCTTTCCCGGCCCTTCCAACCCACATTTTTATCATCCTAATTCTATGCGCTCACAAATTCCTGCTCCTTCACCCTATTCTCCCCCACCAATCCCTCGCACGTTACCACTGCATACTCCTACATATTCGCCGTATTCTACTCACCTTCACGACCAGGTGATCGACCTCACCAACTCCCCCTCTCCTCCATTGTCCCCGCGTCCGCACCCCTCTGTGCCAAACACGCTATCGGATGACCTTCCACCGAAGACCCCCGTTTGTATTGGGCAGCTTACTGTCACTGCTCTAGTCCTTTACCCAGTACATTATATCCAGTCGCAAGACATAGCGCCACCGCCCGACGGTGATTGGGTGAACGTCCGCTTGCAGTATGAACACAACCCTCACAAAACCGGTGCAACAGAAACCATCCATATCAAGACCCCGCCGACTAGAGACCCATCGAGTGATGCTCCCCATGGGGAGGCCTTCGGTGTTGTTGAACAAAGGGTTGCTTCTCATCTTGGTCCGATGTTAGGCAAGGGCCTCATTAGACTGGACGCCAAAGTGCGTCGTGGCCAGGGAAATGTGAGTGCAACCGAGACTTTTATCCTGTTCCTCGATTTATTTTTCTACCCCTTAGCTCCCTATTCTGCCCTTGCAAATGCTTGTGTACACTCCCAAGGGTAACATCACCGCCGTCGGTAATTATCTCCACCAGTGCGGCTTGTTCCTTGATCACCCCTCCCCGCCTCACGATGTTCAGCGCCTCTCAAATTATCATTATTTCAATCCGCACAACCCACCTCCCGGAGGGCACCGCCAAGCCTTGTTACCCCCGCGTACTCCCTACGCGGGTCCTGGTGGTAGTAGTTCCCGCTGGACCACTCCCTCAGTTTCTGGAAAGACTCTAGAGATCCAACGAAGCCAAGTGGATGAATTGTTTAAGAGTTTAAAAAGTGGGGACGAACTCACGGAGACCGAACCTGGTAATTTACTGTGTATCTTGTCTTTCCGGTTTCTTGTACAAACTTATTTTTATCGGTGAACAGCATTTGAAGTCGGAACGCCGCTCTATCCCCATCAGAAGAAGGCCCTCACCTTTCTTCTCGAGCGCGAACGCGAGAAGCGTTGCTCCGATGGGCGGTTTTCATCCCTGTGGCAATATAGACTGGAATCCCACACTGGACAGCAGTCCTGGTTTCACATTGTGACTCAGAAGGAGGTCTTTCAGGAGCCCCTGGAGGCTAGAGGTGCTATCCTGGCTGATGATGTAAGTCCAATTACTGTTCCATCCGATTAGTTGACTCAAAGTTTGGTAGATGGGATTAGGGAAAACAATTACGTGCATCTCATTGATTGCAGCCACCCTAGTTTCTGCTGAGACATTCGCATCTTCACCGTTGCAAGTCCCTTCCCCTCCAGACCGCAGTAAGTTTGAGGACACTCTTTCTGCCGCGCACTTTGCTGGAAGTGTGTGGGGAATGCCCGATATCTCTGATGGAACGTCGAGCGCCAAGGGTAAAGGCAAGATGGCCAAAGATCAGGACAAGGCCGAGGCTGAGTATGCACGCGCCTGTCGTATCAAGGCCAAGAGTCGGGCAACATTAATTATCTGTCCTCTTTCCACAGTCTCAAATTGGGAGGACCAGTTCAGAGAACACTGGAGAGGGGAGGTCTTCGTCGTTGGTGGAGGCGGGATGAGTTGCTCCGCGGCTGCCTCGGCTTCTGCTCCGGTGAATTCAACGCCTCCTGCATCTCAGACGTCCACACATTCGGACCTAAACATCACCGCGAAATCGCCTTGTCAGCGAGACGGCCGACCGTTTCGGGTCTATGTGTATCATGGAAATTCTCGTCGACCTGATGTTGCCTTCCTTGCAGATTTTGATGCCGTCATCACCACATACGCTACTTTAGCTTCCGAATACTCGAGGCAGAATCGTAGCATCGTTTTTACTGAAGGAGACGACGAGGATGACGGAAGTAGCGATGGGGGACTTGGAAGCGGTGATACTGATAATGGTGTCATGCGAATATCCAAGCCGAAGAGAATAGGCATGAAGCGGAAAAAATCGTGCTATCATCTTAGTGGATCGACTGAAGCCTCAAGTCCTTTGCAGATGATCCATTGGTTCCGAGTCGTTCTCGATGAAGCTCAGTACGTATTACAAGTTCAGCTCAGAAAACTATTTTTTAATCTTGTACAGCTCTATCAAAGAAACAGGGACTGTCGGCAGCCGTGCCTCATGTGACTTGGTGGCCGATCGTCGACTTTGTTTGACTGGTACCCCAGTTCAGAACAAACTCGACGATGTCTTTGCTTTGATCAAGTTTCTGCGCCTAGGACCCCTCGACGACAAGAATATCTGGACGGAATATATTGGCACACCCGTCAAATATGGCCAATCTCTTGGGGTCGTCCGACTGCAAACTATCATGAAGTGCATTACCCTTCGTCGTACGAAGGAGTCCAAAGCTTCCGATGGAAAGAAGATCCTCAGTCTACCACCTCGGAGAGACGAGCTCCGTTATTTGAAATTCGAACCTCATGAGCAAATGGTCTACGACCAGTTTTTCTCGGAGTCAAAGGCGGAGTTCAACGAACTCTCCAGCAAAAACGAAGTGATGAAAAACTACGTTGGCATTCTGCAGAAAATCCTACGGCTGCGACAGATATGCGACCACTTTGAGCTTGTGGAGGGAAAGGGGCTGGGCGACGTCCAATCCGCCGAACTCAGCAGTTACGAAGACATTGTTGCCGCCATCGAACGTGATGGGTTAAGCCCAGCTCGTGCGGCCGCGATCGTCATGCTACTTAGGGAAGCAGCGACAACACAGTGTGTCGAGTGCGGAGAGGAACTTTGCACCAACGGGGAACGTGAGCAAATGACGGAGAGTGGGATGGGCATGGACCTTGACGGCCCCTCAGCGCCTAAGCGTGGCAAGAAGGCCAAAGGGGCCTCATCCCGTGCTTCGACGAGGGCTAGCAGCCCCTCGGTACCCTGCCTTGTCTTAACCCGTTGTTTGCACCTCTTCTGCCTTGCGTGCTATCGGCTGTGTACATGTCCTAGCTGGCCCGATGTCCCCCATGACACATGCCGAGCTTGCTCAGCATGTCAAACAGGGCTTTTACCTTGTGATGCCATACAGGTTCGTCCGGATTGCTCGACACAGGAGGCACCGCCGAGGAAAAAACCCGGAAAGAGGGAGAGGAGGGCAAAAGGAGTTGGCGTAGAGAAGTTCCAGCCATCCACCAAGGTCAAAGCTCTGCTTCGTGATCTCATGCAGTTTTCCAAGTCGAACCCCTACTCCACGAATTATGATCCAGAGTCTATTGAAGTACAGATGGTGGATGGTGAGGGAAAGCATGTGGATGAGGGAGTTATCAAGACGGTGGTATTGTGAGTTATTGGGAGATGTTTTTGGGAACGTGCTGACTTCCCCATGTTTAGCTCTCAGTGGACTTCAATGCTCGATAAGTATGTTTCCGCACGAACCGATGGCTTGTGACTTGACATGACATGTTTCAGAGTGGAAGATGCGTTGGAAGCAGCAGGCATTCGATACGATCGACTGGATGGAACCATGAAGCGCGATGAACGAACGCGAGCGATGGATGCCCTCAAGTATGACCCTGGCTGCGAAGTACTTTTGGTTAGCTTGAAAGCTGGTGGTGTGGGTCTCAACCTCACTGCTGCCCAACGGGTTTATCTGATGGACCCGTATTGGTGTGTGATGCAAGAACTTTTCTCTTGTTGATATTGATGTTACTCATTCGTTTCAGGAATCCAGCTGTAGAAAATCAAGCTGTTGACCGCATTGTGGGTGATCTAGCCCATGGCCGGTGCATGTTTTTTACATCGATTTTTTCAGCATCGGCTTGGGCAAACGCGGCCAGTAACTACTGTCAAGCTTATCATTGAAAATTCCATCGAAGATCGACTTCTGGAAGTTCAGCGGAAGAAGACAGAATTGGCCAACATGACCTTGGGGCAGAACTTCAGCAAAGCGGAGGTGTTACAACGGCGGATGGACGAGCTACAGCAGTTGTTTGGAACGTAAATTACTCGAGTCATTGTACCCCACCCATCACAGAGGTGGTTGTAATGTTTGGACCTTTGTAACTCAATTTATCCTAGAATTTAATGCATATAACTGATGGTTCCTATAACCAAATCCCCTCGTTCTGAGCGCGTGCATAACCCCAGTAAAGGAATTAGTGACAGACGGACCTCGGAGGTCGCCTTTGTTTACCACGCTTAAGAGTTCTGGTTTGACTTCAAGCCAACCCACGTCACAGCTGCAATTCGACTTAGACGGATATGCTACAGGGTGTGTGGTTCTAATTACACGTGTACAATTATTCAATATCCAATCCCCATCTTCGTTCACTGGTGGACATATATACTGAAAGCAACCGACCAAGTCTGCCCCGAAATAGTATACTGAAATATAGCAATAGAAGGGCTGCTACAAAGTCAAGGGAATTCAACTGTTTCGCAGTCAAAAGAACGAGCCTTAAATTAACCGCCGGAGCATTAGTATTTCCATTCAGTTGCCTCCCTCTTCGGAAAATTTTCACCTTGCCTGAAAACTGAGGATGTGGCCATGCGATATTTCCCCAATGCACTAATCTAACCTCACTAGGTCAGCGCTTCAAGCTTCAGCTGCTACATAAGTCGCCGCAACTTATGCCGTCCACAACGTTCCGAAGTTACCTCACGAAACGATTACACTGTGCTGGCATAATAATCGCGAAATGCTGAGTAATACACCGGGCAGGCACAGGGCCGAATTCGGAAATCAACATCCATTGCAACTTTGAGTCACTTGACAGAAATTGTCGACGCGTCCCTGGGAGTACCTGGGACCAATAAAGGATAGTGGTCATGTGCAAATGGATCTACACTTGCTACGATACAAACATTTTGGTATAATTCATACAAGAGTTGTAACAGTCATACATCGAGATTATAGAGCCAACCATTCACCATATCTGGGGGGCAGGTGGGAAGTAATCTGCGGGTAAAAGGAATGCATCCATTCCTTGCTGGTAAAACGTGTTGCCGCCCAAACTTTGGTCACTCATCCACATAGGCAAGTGCTCGTTAGAAGTCATTTCGAATCCTCGCATTATGGTATCAGCGTCTGCTCCGTATTGCCGCACAGGGCCCGCCTGGACTTGGTGCACCGCTTCTGGGCTGGAGAACGAGGGGTCGTACGTGGGGGAGAACGTGTCATGATTTATTGGTGTGCTTGACTGCGCTTCTAGCGCCATGGGCACGGGCCTTTGTGTCTCCCTGGAAATGTTGGGCGAGCGACTGATGCGTTTCTTGGCTCTTTTGAGCATGAGCTGCAGAGTAATCGCATACCGCTTGCCCGGTACTGAAAGAAAGTATGAGAGGATTAACTTGGTACTGATCGTTACTTACTAAGAGACATCATGCTGACCAGTCGCTCAACTTGGTGTTGAATTTCTTGTGTGTTGCAATCGTTCGGGCTGATGCACCACAGTTAGGTACATCTGTTCATATACTGATATTGAAAACTCACAAGAGGCGAGCCAACCTCAGAAGGAAAGACGCCGTAAATGTAGCAGTAGCATGAGTGTAGTGGACAGCTTCCAAGGTGTTAGGCAATTGTGAAGCCCATATAACAGAGGTCACTGACCGTATTTCATTCCCTCGCTATAGGACGGGGAGTTGACAGTGATGTCCAAGCCTTGCCTTGCGGTCTGTATTGAGCGCAGAGCCAGTTCCCTCTGTGCCTTCGGCATTTTCTGCACATCCTCCGGGCCATTGATGCCGCGAAGGGCAGTCGCATTATGGAAGAGTTCTGCATGCAATTGCTGAATTTGCAAACTTTGCCGATAGAAAGCTAGATGCCTTTTCAATCGCCATTACAGCCCAGTTGTCAATTAACACACCTGCATCTTCATATTTCTGAGAGAAGACCTGGTCCCAACTTTTGTACCAATTTCTGAATTCCGCGTCGGTATGATGAAGAACAGTAAATGTGTTTTCATCAACAGGCCACTCAAAGGGAGAGAGCTTGTTGTGAACTCTTTCACGTATTGCCATAAGCTCCACAGTCGACACAAGACGCATGTCGTCTTCAATGGAAAGCGGGTGTTGCAAGAATAAACGACATTGATAGATACTGTCGTCATCCGTCAGAATCGCAGGACGACCTGTACCATAGGACAACCTGTGTGGCATTATCAGCAAAAATCAGAAGAAATTTGGCGCATCGCGTACTGGTGCTCAAAAAGATACAAACAAAACCATGTCCGCGACCCTACCACGAGCTCCCTATCATCATTAGGATCGTAGCTGGAGCTTCTGTTTTGCATCCGTCTAAGCAACTTAGGCCACGCCTTATGCAGTGCTAATGAAACTTAAATGCGATCGAAAACGTTGCAACAACCAAAATTGCTCACAGAGTTCCATTGCCATACGAACAGCATGGCCACCACTTAGCCAGCCGTTGTCAGACCAACCTGCAACGAGAACTTGGAAGACAATAGGAACGAATATCAGAGAGTACGAAGTAGGGGAAAACTCACTCATGGCCCGAACAGCTTCTACTCGTGTGACAGGTGCGAAAAGGGTGGCCCGTGAGATATTCTGCACTGCATCCAGACAACGTGTATATGTTTCACTTGCTTTGCCTGCCAGGAAAATATTCAGGGGACCCTAAGAGTGTGAACAAATACCACCGACCTCCTCCATCACGAACACGGGATCCAACCATGCAAATAGCGTCAACCGCGAAAGGTGAACGCTCGTGCAGAACATCAAAGGTATCAACATGGGAGTCAAAAATAGGAAGAAATGTAGAACATCCAGCATAGAAACTACTCAAGTGTTAGTCAACCAAGCCAAACCAGAGCTAATCAACCCACATTCGGAATAACTCGCGAGCTTCGTTCTCAGAAACCAAATTTTGTGTGACAACTAATGACAAGAATGCATTTCGCTTCTGTGGAGACACAGTTGCCAAAAGAATGATAGTGCTTACCGTCAGGGAAAACGGGACCACGAGGTGTCTTGTGTCGAATCTTTCTTCTCTTACTTGGTCGAGATTGATGGTCAGGAGACGGTGTCCTTGTCCGACTGTGGGGTTCACTGCTGGCTTCGCCGTGTTCCTAGATCAATATATATATGTCCTTGGCTCAGAGATGGCAACTCAGATCATACAAACCTTGTTAGCCCTTTCGATAGCGACATCAGCCAGTCCACGAAGGACCTCCCACGGAGCAACCAAGCCGGATGCTGGTAATTCTCCGTTTTCCTCGTCGTCTACGTCCGACGAATCGGCGCTTGTGACATTAGACGACGAAGGTAGGGCACGTCTAGAACTGGAAGGGGTTGGAGCTCTGAAATTTCGACTGCTATGGAAGCGTTGGGAAACATCAGTCGGATAGCGAGTAGCAATATGGCCATGAGCACCGCTGGTGGCCATTGCACCGATGCTTGAAAATGGCGGAAGGACTGCCCCTGAAGAAGGGGACACATAACCATACGGCTGTTGACCTGGACCTTGTGATATATGGGAAGGGGGTAGCTGGGGTGGATGATAATCTCCGATTATCTGTTGCTGGGAAGAAGTAGCAATGGAACTTTGAGAGTTCGCGCCTCGTGAATGGCGAGACGATGCATTAAGCATGGGGGGAACAGATCCATGGAAGGTTGTGGGAGTGGCCGAGCCGGCCATCGTATGATCAGAGACGTGAGATCCATTTGCGCCGGCTGGCATCGAAGGGGATCCACTGGACTGTGTGGTAGGCGAGTGGGTATACTGGTGCTGCGAAAATGCAGAGGGAGAGCGGGGACGATGAGAGCCGGTACCTCTAAGGTGTGATACAATTTCGAGTAGTGTGTTCTGTATCGATGACTGAGTGGCCTTTATATCTGCAACATGAGTTTCGAGATTGCGAATGCGCCTAGGAGGAAGATCAGTATAAACACCATGAATATATTGATTTGGCTTACTCCAGCCCAGCTTCCCCGGTGAGGGTGGCCTCTCTGGAAGGCTTTTCAAATAAACAATCCAAACCTGCATGGCGGCAGCGACGGCAAGGAGGGTTGTCTGCCCCCTCGCAGCGCATCTTCTGCTTTCGGCAAGCATTCTGTATCGAGAGAGAGATCAGTAGGGGACTGGGCTGGAGAGAAAAGGCCTTACACAGGCCCCTGATTGAAGAGGGGATATCGATGAGTAGGATGGCAAGTAGACTAGGAGTAGAATGCGTACGAGGGACTCTGTTGAGCGTCTTTACGACAGGCTTGACATCTTGCTTGGGGGGTGGTTTCGTGGGATCGCCCGAGGAATCCTCTACCTTCTTGACGGGCGTGTTGCTGGCATCCATGACGAAAACAAAGGGGTTTCCCGGGAGAGAGGGTGGGGGAAAGGTGTCCACCGTGTGGAATGGGTGTCGGGGAAGATAAGTGACTGAGAGGCGTCAAAGTGGGGTGGCCGAAGCCCGGGCGAGGGTCGAGCAAACACGTCGTAGGCCACAAACACCCGTCAACTTCTACTTCATCAATCATCCATGATGTTGACCTCGCTCGCATCCCACCTTCTGTGGTACGTTGTTCTGCATATTCACACCGCGGGCGTATAAGAATCTTTCGTATTAGCTCGTGGTTCGTGTTCTTGCTGCCATGTTACTCCACATTCAAGGCTCTTTCCCGCGCGCCTGTACCTGGCGAGTTGGAGGTCATCTGCATGTATTGGGCTGTCATTGGCGCTTTCACCGCTGCTGAAAACACAGTTGGACCATTTGTCTCTTGGTCTGTGTCCCTTTTTTCTGTCTTCTGGCGCTGCCCTGACTGCCACCAGGCTTCCCTTCTACTGGGAGCTCAGGACCTTGTTCTTGCTTTATCTGTCTCTCCCGCAAATACAGGTTCGTGCCACTGTCCGTAGTCATTCTTGCTGTATTGATTCTCTTGACAGGGCTCAACTTACCTTTACAAAACATACCTGGAGCCATTTTGCCGAACCAACGAAGCGGAACTGGATGCTGGAATTGCTTCCGCAGCTAGCAACTTTCTCAACTTTTTCCAATCTCGCATGTCTGGCATTACCGATATCGTCTTCAGCGCACTCAATAAGGCCCCCATGACCAAGCCACCTCAAGCCAACGGTGATCGGGTATCTACCAATGCATATTAAATGGTTGCGTTACCATTTGTTTTCCTCCGAGCGGGCTTCTTACTTCGAGCGGGCTTATACCAGTCGGTACCTCTATCATGGAGTAGCATGATATAGATACACATAGAGTAATGGTATTTTCATGCATGGTGGCGTTTAAAGGCGGCCTCGACGTCGCTGGCAGTATATTCCAGGGATAATCCACTGTCTGCATAACACTCCGACACCCTCATGCCGAAGTTCTCCGTCACTTTCTGCAACTCCTCTTCGCAAGCTTTCCACACTCCTACCATCACTGTCCCGGGCGCAATGCCACTACGATCCTCTCGTGTGGTGTTCTCTTCAGCTTCAGTGAAATGTTTCTCCACTCGTCGGAAGAGAACATCGACATGTTTGCGAACATCTTTGCCATCGAACTCCTTCAGAACCCGCTTCAGTGCGGACTTGCTGTAGCTGTTATTTTTCTGGACTTCTGATGGTGCAGTGGTTTTCAATAGTTGTTCCAGGCCATCGCAAAAGTCCTGTGTATCTTTTCAGTCAGTGGTGACATGCCGAAAACGTTGACACGACTCACAATCAACTTGGCAAAGGGTCGTTTCAACACAATTTTCACGTATGCGCTCAGGCTCTCATTGTAAATGGACTCGGCCTGTTTCAAAAACCTAGTAACAGAACCAACTCCAAGTTGCGACATCTCAGCGACGAAGTAATGCATGTTTTCTACGAGCGCGGTGAATTAGATGAAACTGCCAGACTGGCAATACTCACCGACCAGCAAGACGTGATAGTTGAGCTGCCCTTTGTCTTCACCATCGCCATCAAGTGTAGCCATATGTTTCAGACATTCAAACATGCTATGCACAATTTTCTCGTACGCCAAGTCAACACTTGCCCTGATCTCATATCCATCCGCGCTGAGGAGTTGCTGCTCCATTCGGCCGACGTAAACAGGGAAGTACTTGATGAAGTGTGCAACACCTTTACGCTTTTTGCTCGTGAGCTTGGTCTCTTCGATCATCTTAATTTGCTGGTTCTGCAGAAGCGTTGTAAGAACTCTACTAGCTAGAGATGGTCAAGGTACACACGATGTGACGATCGAATGATCCTTTCAGGCGGATGTGTTGTTTGTCCAGCATTTGTAGCCAGAACGCATTACCGCGTTCTTCCGCCTCTGCAAGGTACCGCTCTAAACATGCGACGATGCCGACTACTTGGCTAACTAGGTTGTCAGCCTTCTCCCACTGCGGACTGGGTCGGTCTTACAGAGTATCTTTCCCTAGGGCATTGTCAATCCACTGCTTGACCTCCTGGGGAAGGAATCCAAAAATGAGGTCCATAGCTCCCCGGACAAGCTTCATCGTCGATTGGCTAAGCCCACTACCCCGTGCTGCCTGGCGTCTAAAGTAATTCTCAAGCCCAGCATAGTCCGCGAACGTGAGGCCCGCGTCATTGATCTGCAAGAAGTCTGCGATGAAGTCACCTTCTCTGATAATCAGTGGCGCGATCTCCTCGAAGATGTAACCGAGAGCCTGCGGTCCAATCAGTGTGGGCGTGTGTACCCAACCGCGTAATAACGAACCTCCGATGATGAGTAGTCGTCATCACGTCGCTTGTCTCGATCACGCTTCTGTGCTTCTATCGGGGACCGCACAATAGTGCCTGCACGCCTGATGGCCCCAGTCTTGACATTGCTACTTGCAGCCGCAAAGCCTGTGCAAAATTCAGGGACACACGAAGGAGGCTCTGTCGGTTACCATACTTTGTTCGCTGTCTTCCTCAGACGGTTTCTTCAACAGAGCTGCATAAATCGAGAAGAATGTCTTCATTTGTTTTCCGTGTAAATCGCTTGCTGCCGAAAAGTATGCCTGCCCATACTTAGCCCTCTCAAACAAAAAATATTGACAGACTCACAGCACATAGCTTTGAGTATACTCCCTCATCCATTTCCTTGAGGTACAGTATCAGACCAGCATATCTACCGAGGTATGTTTCCATACTCCGATGGTCAACTATGGTGGGCCGAGCACGAACGCTAGCTCGATTGACCCCATGATTGCCTTCCAGGATGATTTTGGCCTGGCGAGACATTATGTTCTATCCATGAGAGATGACATGGCAAAGGCCCACCTGAGCGACTACCATTATCGAGAGGTAATCGAATATGCGTTTGCAGAACTGTGAATTATAAGTCCGGTACTCGTCCAACCTCTCCATCGTAGCGGCCATTGCTACTACCGATCAGGACTGCGTTCACAGTCCAATTGATGTGACCTTACCTGTATCGTGACTTGCTTGTAATGCTTTGTAAAGTTCAGTAGCAGCTTCCTCGAGTCGTCGTATGCTAGCGGGTTTCTCAAGGGACTCCTGCGTCAAGGTGACAAGGGCTTCACGGTCGACTTGGACCGTATGCTTCCGGCAAGTTTATACCTAAGACATTTCCCGAAAAGTGGCGTCACATACCAGCAGATTGCCAAGCTCGTTCAGCAATGCCCTTTGATTTTGAGTGTGTACCTGCAAACCACGTCGTTGCGACTGGATAAAAGAGATGTCATCTCTGACCGCCTGTGGAATTGTGTCAGTCCTACTATTTGGGCTCGATTCATATCACGTACATTCAGATGAATTTTATAAGACGATAGCAGACTATCGATGGTGTCCACCTCCGACAATGATGCATCCAAATACTTGATGACAAGGTTGACTCGATCATCCGCTTCCAAGAAGGAATGAATATTGGCCTTTGATACTGCCGATCAGTGAAAAAATGCCTAATCCGAAAACAAGCCGACCTTTTCCAATGCTGCTAGCTCGTCAAGTAGCCGTGCTTCGACCAAATCTGCAGCTCCTCTTGTCGTTGACTTACGGCTAAATATGTCGTCGCTTGCCCAGTCATAACCTTCCAACATTTCTTCAACGCTTAGTATAGTTGCATGGGTCTCTTCGACCCCTTCAACATCCTCCTTATCGCCAAGGTCTCCTGCAACAAGTCTGCTGATGGAAACTTGGTTAGCGGGGTCAAAGAAGGATACTCTCTTGTTGTGCTCCCTCCGTGTATGCTGTGGTTCCGAGGGTTTGGGCGTGGCTGCACGGCTTGCAGCCTGAAGCGAATTGGAGGACTCTGTGCGGGAGGGTGGGCGCAAACCTGCAGTTGCAGGGTATGCTGGTAACGCGCTAGATGTCTGAGGCAAATCCAAAGACGGCTTGTTCCTTAAAGTATGATCTTGAGAAAGTCTCGAAGATGGTCTGTTGATCTGGTGTCGTGCGGGCATGAGACTCGAGGGAAGGGATGGCGCTGTGGGAGGGGCAGATAAGGGAGGTATCACGTTAGATGGTTTGTTTGTGTTCCTAGGTCTCGGTCCACCGGGTAGGTCAGACAAATCCGCTTGAGGTTGCAGTTGTTGCACATTAGATGGGGATGGTGGACGGTGGGTTCGAACAGCTGCGACATGTGTTGGAGGAAGGCGCAATGAGTCGGTGGGTGAAGTAGAACGAGAGGGGGGATTGGCGAGGTGGGAAAGAGTAGATGATTGGGATAGGGGTGTATGCATGCGTTCATGACTGAGCTGATGTGCATAGGACAGAGCTGGTAAGGGTGTTCTTTTCCCAGCAGTGGGGAGATGAGGACCGGAATACGACTGGGAAGGGACGCCTGAGAGAATGAGTAAATATATGCGCCTGATTCCTTTCGAAATTGCTCACCAGGAGCAGGATCCGTGGATGGGTCGTTCACTCCTACTAGGTGTAATTGGCCACCTATGAGCGACTGGAATAGCTCGACGAGTGCGTGAACAAATGCAAACTGATCGACATGATTCTCTGTCTGCCATTTGTATGTTCTAGCAAGGGAGATATTGAAAGACATGGGCTGGTAGGGACGTCAGACAATCAGTGAGTGCAACCATTGGCTACTGACGTTGATGACTTCAATACCTCGCAGTTCTGCGAGCTTCCATGTCTTGCCCACGGAAAACGAACCATTTGTGTTCAACTTGGACTTGTGAATGAAACCAGTACCGTCGGTGGCTCCTAGTGTGCATTAGAAGGATCAATACGAGGGTATGTTGCCGTGGACGGACTGGATAACAGGATGTAGCGGGGTTTCTTCCCCTGGCCCTCACTGGCGTCCTCCCATATCTTAACGTGGGCGGCGTACGACTCTTGGACGCTAGAGCCAGCGTTACGCTTGTCGAACACGGAGGATATAATCCGCTGGCGGGTGTGGTCGTTGTTGTCGGTCATGGCTCATACAGTATGTAATACAGTAGCGCCCCCACAGAAGTCCTATTAGTAGGCGAGTCTCGCCGCCCTTGCACCTTGTTCCTCTCCAGCATCCACCAGCAGCGAACCGCTGCGGTCGTCCTTACTGCCATACCTCACTCAAGATCATTCGTCGTCTTGGCCCGCTCACCTGGGCCCACAAGACAATAAACCGTCTGACTTCTCTTCCACCCCCGGACAAAGGACCTGGCTAGCTGTCAGGCAAGTCTTTTCTCTTCAATTCATCCACCTTCATTCGTATTTATAGCTATCATAATTATCGTTCTCGGTCCCCCATTCTTTGCCATGCCGCAGTCCACAGCAGGTTTGTCGACCACTTCGCAGTCCATCTCTCCCATTCTGTCGTCACGAGACGCCCTCTCTTCTTGCCATGCTCAGGAAGATAGCTCTACCACTGATAGTCCTGTCTCTTCCTGTTCACGAGATGTCTCTGTAGATATCCCTATGCACCCCGCAGACATGGATGAAAGCATACCCTCGGCTGCAGGTTCTCTGCTGCTTCATCCCGACTCGCAGTCAAGAAGAACATTGAGGAAGAGGAATCCAGGGATCGACAAGTCCTCCCTCCGCTTCAGACCCATCCCGGCATCCACGTCGGGTTCCCGATCTAGATCAAATATACGTGATGCCTCCGCAGAGCATGTCACCAGGCAAAGACAATCCGGTTCCCAAGCAGCGCGTGGGGTGCAGTCGGAAAGGGATGTCAGAGTCCGCCAACTCAAGAATCGTGCTCTGTCCATCCCTTCCACCGGCAAAACCCCCGCAACAGTGCGCCAACGCATGGTAATGCAAATGGTCTATGACGAAATCACCCCTTATCCAGACGAGGCCTGGGTTTCACAGCTTGGCATTATTATCAACAGGTAATCATTCTGCACTCTTGTTACCCTATTCTGTCGCTCATCAATGTTACAGGGAGTACCATCAAGTGAAGAACTGGTTCTCCAACCAGCGGCAAAAGGATGCTCGGGATTCCCGGCAACAAAGCCCGTCCCTTGCTGCAACCAATGCCCTGGAGGCCTCATTACGCAAGATCAGTTGTGATGGTCGAGAGATGCGGATTCGGGTGTCTGCCCTTGACTACTGCAGCGCAGAGGCTTGGTCTGATGGATTCTTCGATGAGGTAGTTATGATCCACAACTTCCGGCTTCTGGCCAAACACAGTCAGGATGAAGCAAGAGCGGCTCTCAATGATTCTAACACTAGCACCATGGACATAACACATACATACTCATGTCCCCCATGATCATCCACTCATCCTTTGTAAGTATACATCCAAGTTCTTTGTGTACATTCTAATTACTACGCCATCCATATGTGTACACTTATAATCTCGAGCATAATCATGATACTGTAGAAGTCAGTTCATAACGGTATTACGTTTCAAATCCGCTGCTAGTGATCTCTACTCGTGTTCGTGTTCTGCTGTGGATACTGACCAGTGCTCTTGACCTGACCTGCCTTCATGACCTGATATCTTTCGCCACGCCATACCACCTCATTACCAAAGATTGCAAGCAAGAAGATAGGCAACGTAAGCAGCTCCCGAATAAACCAAGCGCCGATAAACTGCCATCGCTTCTCCCGAGGCACCGGATGCCGAGCTAGGGATTCGTGTACATCAAAATCAATCCACAGCCAGGTGGCGAGGTGAACGGAGAAGAAAAGCCACGGAGAGACGTCGAAAAGGTACCATAGGCTAGTGGCTGCTATTGTGCTTGCAACGAAGCTCTCCGTGAACGGTTCAGCAATTGTAGCTGCAAGGACCATATGCTTCCGAACACGTATCCAGCGGACCCGGCGCCAAATGTAGTCCATGAGCGTCATTCTGCCAATTGCGTTGTTTGCAGTGTCACAGGAAATGTCGTGACGGAGGTCCAACTCGTGCCAGAGAGCACTGGCGATCATATTATCCTCGGCTAGGAAGGATCCAAAGGCAGCTAGTCCGCGTTTTCCTGCGAGTGGTTCACCCTCTCCCTTGTTGGGTTTTAGCGAACCGTTGACGCGTTCCAAGTCGGAACGGCGGTACAAATTGGACTTGCCAACGACGCACGATTCGATGGCGACAGTGTTGATAGCTAGATACATTTTGGCGTGGTTGGTGTTCAAGAATGCCTCCTCCACCTTAGCGCCTAGGCAGTTCTCGTGTGTGATGGCGAAAGGAACATGATGGACAAGGGCGACGCGTTTCCTGGACGAATTTTGAGATGGGTCACGGGAGAGGATGTCCACTGAACGAGCAAGTGTACCGGGTGCTACTGAGATGTTTGAATCGATTACCCAGAGAATGTCATGAGCTGCTTCGCGGTAGGAGCGGACGAGATTGTTTACTTTCGGATTGACTCCTACGACTTCTTCTCCTACGATTGCAAGTCAGGGAAGGTGAGCAACGCGAGAGACAACATACCGATGATGATTCTGGCATTGACATGGGGGTGTTTAGCAATGAGGTCTCTGACGATGGTGAGAGCCTGGTCATGGTGGTGGGCGACCGAAACGAGAATCTCGAAATTGGGGTATTCTTGAGTGAAGGTCGATTCTAGGTTTTCATACAGGTTGGTATCAAGACCCTTGAGAGGGCGTAGTATAGACACGCCGGGTGCATGAGGAGAGGTTGCAAGTGGGGAACGGGGTCGACTACGGTATCGGATGCGGCTGGAGAGCGAAGGTGAGAGAGAGGAAGAGGGATTGATGCTGAGACGCACGCTATCCTGCAGCCTAGGAGGCCAATGGACCAAAGAAGTGTGTACCAGGCGAGGCCGACGACGGCGAGGACAGCGACCACGCTCATAGGAATTA
>Ga0307518_10000442_pt1 | contig 31746 bp, 14 predicted proteins | sample 25_EM_MG_FD_203889 | JGI IMG/M metagenome (GOLD analysis project Ga0307518, IMG submission 203889) | Populus trichocarpa ectomycorrhiza microbial communities from riparian zone in the Pacific Northwest, United States - 25_EM | ecosystem: Host-associated > Plants > Roots > Unclassified | place... | reverse complement strand
TATTTTTATCTAGAATGTTCCGATTTAAACTTATAGCATGAAGTGTGTCTACTTTGTCAAATCATGTTTGTTCTCAATACCATAATTATTGATCTTTTGAATAAGATTTGAAACTCTTTTCCAATCTTTTTTCACCTTATGCAAGGATTTCACAATCGATATTATTGGAGAACATGTGGACCATTTTTTCTAATTTATCTATGGTGATGAATCCTCTCTTAATCACTCAAATAGCTTTATATGGTTCATGTTATGCCCAAGGTTGTCGATTCTGTTCTAGTTGGCATTTTATTTTTCTAATTGGAACGATAAATTTTGGTTTTGGAGCATTTCAGCGTTTCGTTCTTGAGTCATGTATATATATATTCAACAATCATGATTCCAATTCAAGTCTAAAGATAAATTAGCTTTAAATTATGTAATACAAACACATTATCAAGTATCTAAATGTAATTTCAAAATTTAAAACATTCCTGGGAAGAGTCGAGACTGAAGAGAACTTTTAACTTAAAGTAATTTAACACAAACAAAATGCTAAAATATTGATAAAATAAAATATTTTAATACAAAAGAAGTATAAATTAAACATCATCTCCATCATTAATAAAGAAATAAGTATCTTGATCTTGTGGTGTTATGTAATGAAAGTCATCAACTACACATTTCGATAGATTGTTATTTCGACTAAGCTCGTTATTTTCACTAAGCTCATCATCGCCTTCAAAATTGACCTTTTCATACTCTAAAGTCAAAGTAGACAAAGAAACCTTAAATGCCTCCCAACTTAAATCCTTTCCATCAAGAAGGCTGGTTTCTTCACAAATCCAATTAGTGCTATCAAGCTTCTCTTTCTATTAGCTTCTATTTATCTATAGGTTATGTAAATCTTACACACAAGAAATCCACACAAAAAAGAAATTCCATTGAATAAGGAATTCTAGATAAAATAGGAAAATTTAAATATTTTTAATTGAAATTTGATACAAAATATAATGCTGGACATTTTCCTTAACAAACATTTTATTGTCGAAGCCTATAAGGTGTAGTTGGAAGTTGAAAAGAGATTTTGATCAGCCTTTAAATGTTACTGTTGTGGTGAAAGTAAGAATACTACTTGATAATAAAATATAGCTAAAGTTCTTATGCGAATAATTAATTGAATGTTCAAAACTAAAACTAGTCATCACATATGTCCTCTTGATCTTTTATCCCTTGGCAAAGGCAGAAAGTCTAGGCTTGAAGTGAGCCGAGTACACCTAAAAAGCTAGCGTACATGCACAATAGCAGGGAGCTGTAAGCAGGGCGGTATCAAGAGTTAGAAGGATGACCCGGATTCTCTTTATACAAGGGAGGAAATGAATAGAAACAAGATATAACAAACAAAGAGGTGTCACTTCATTTGTTACTTTTGCTAATTACAATGCTATAACCTATAGTTAACAAGTTTTTAGGTTAAAAAAAAATCTTCTCTTCATTAATCTTACAATATTAAATTATATTAAAATTTTTTGGAGTCAAGATATATATAGGAGAATGTGTAAACGGGAGATCTAGGATTTTTTTTTATAGAAGAATTATAGTTCGCTTATCACTTTATCCAGAACAAAATAAACCTAGAATATTTCGGCAGGAATTTGGGCAAGAAATCCAAAATGACCCGAGATTCTCGAGATGAAATTTTATTTCACTTTGTTCTATTTTTTGAAATGATACGAGGTATATTGGTCATTCTGGCTGAAACTTAACGAAATTGACAACCTTGACTATACCCAATAAATATCCTTTTGTTATTCTTGATTAGAACAACATATAGTCATGATCAAAGTATAACATTGCCTGAATAAGATAATTCAGTTATCTGAAGTCTAAAAATCACTTACACAACTGTCGATCTTTCCACATGGAATCTCTATACGGGTTAGTTCAATGTATATCATATGACAAACATCTACTTATTAGTTCTAGATATCTCTTATATTTTATAAAAACAATTATTTCTTTTCATAAAAAAAAAACATAATGTTCCAGGGCATTTAGTGCAAGTTACTTTGAAAGCATTGTTGAAACCTGCAGTGAGCTCATATTCATCACTTATTTTTTGCAATCTGGGTGCAGCAAGAAGTCAGAGATGGCCTGGTTCCTAAGTATCAAAGAACATAGTTTATGGAGTAAAACTCTCTTATACAAACATCATAATTTTATACCATTTTTTTTAATCCATCTTATATTCCACGGTTGGAATATTTTACATTCCGTTGGCATAGGTAGACTAATGAAATTATAGAAGAAATTTTGAAGTCCATGTGGGAGTGGCTGGGCTGTCAAGACAAGTTTTTTCTGGAAATTATTCATTCTTCCCTTTGAATTTCCATCTTTTTCCTTGAAACTTTTACAATTGTTTGTTTCTGTTAAATTATTGAGTCATACTTGCAGATTAAGTTTTGCTCTTAGAATATAATATTCCATGAATTATAATCTTTACAGGCTTCACTCTTCGTTGCTGTTGCAGATATGGGTTGCGCTTGTTGTAGCCACTAATAGCACTACATGGTTTGGCACAGCTGTGCTTGTAACCAACATGAGAAACTTCCCTCTCAGTAGAGGCACTGTTTCAGGGATTCTCAAAGGTTATGCTGGGATCGCAGCTGCAGTATATACTGTGATATACAAACTGGTGCTTAAAGAATCAGATTCAGAGCTTCTCCTAATTCTTACACTTGGCATTCCCATTTTATGTTTAGCAATGATGTACTTTATTCGGCCCTGTTCTCCAGCTTCTGGAGTAGACTCTTCAGAGCATGTCCATTTTATTTTCAGTCAAGTGGCAAGTGTTTTGCTTGCTCTTTATCTTCTCATAACCACAATAATAAGTGGTGTGGTTTCTCTAAGTGATACTGTTTCATACATTTTAGTTTTGATAATGGTTATTATTCTGATGTCTCCTCTCGCAATTCCAGTCAAAATGACCCTTTTCCCTGCAGAACATAAGAGACATGTCCCACCTAGTGATTCTTCAGATCATTTGGTCCCAAAAGAAGGTGAATCAACCCCAACGGATTCTTTGTTGACACCATCTTCTTCAGGTACTAATCTCGGTAGTTTTTATGAGAATGAGGATGCTTTGGATGCGGGCATGCTTCTTGCTGTAGGTGAGGGAGCAGTGAAGAAAAGGAGGCCCAGGAGAGGTGAGGATTTTAAAATTCGTGAGGCTCTTATCAAGGCTGATTTCTGGCTTCTTTGGGTTGTAAGCTTTCTTGGGGTTGGTGCTGGAGTTACCGTTCTCAATAATTTGGCTCAAATTGGTGTTGCATTTGGACTGGAAGACACAACGCTTTTGCTTACTCTCTTCAGCTTTTGCAATTTTGTTGGCCGTATTGGCTCAGGCGCCATTTCAGAACACTTTGTAAGGTCATTATTCATTGCCTTAACATAAAGTACTAGGTTGAAATGTGAAAATCCCTATTTCTTTTGAAGTAGCACATGCTGGATATTATCATTAGGCATTCCTAGCACAAGTTTCCGAACAATTTAGTAATGTGAATTTCCTAAAAAGTACTTGACATTTGCAATATGTGGAATTGGTTATGTGCAATTAGGTTTATGCCCTATATTTCCTACAGTTTTAAATTCCACTGCACTTTGGATGTGATTTTCTTTCTAATAAGGGAATGATGGTGAAAGTGATAAAATCTCATTGCAGGTTGAAAATGATCCCTCGAACCTTGTGGATGACATTTGCACTAATGGTCATGCTCATGACCTTCATTCTTTTTGCATTTGCTCTTAATGGAATTCTTTATGCTGCTATTCCTCTGCTTGGCATCAGCTATGGGGTCCTGTATGCTATAATGGTGCCAACTGTTTCCGAGCTTTTTGGCTTGAAACACTTTGGTTTAATTTACAGCTTCATGGGGCTAGGCAATCCTATTGGTGCACTTCTTTTCTCAGGTATGCTTGCTGGTTATGTATATGATGCGGAAGCAGCTAAGCAAAGTAGCTCTTCTTGTGTTGGCCCCGATTGCTTCAAGGTGACATTCCTGGTTCTAGCTGGAGTCTGTGGGTTGGGTACAATCTTGAGCATAATTTTGACAGTTAGAATTCGGCCAGTTTACGAACTGCTTTATTCAGGGGGTTCTTTTCGCCTGCCTCAAACATCTGGCCATTGACCAATGGAGATCATTTGTATCATCTAACAACGTTGTGACGTGCTGTTTTGCAGAGGTCTGCTTCACTGTTGTAGCACTCTAGACAGTGGCTTACGTTGCCTAGATTTTGTTAGATGCTCCAAGATGCTATATTTTGTTTGTTGTCGGCCTTTCAATGGCGGTATCCTTGATGAAGCTTGCTGTAATGACTTCAAATTAATCAAATTGTGGGAGGTAGGCACATCCAAGTTGTAAGTAGGTTATTGCTATGATATATGTCAATCAAATTCAGGATTCGCTCTGAAACTTAAATAAGATAAATCAGTACTGGTTTCGTCCAGTCTTTCCTGGCATTCGAAACAGGCCTTTATTCCCCTTTGTTTTCAGGGTGACTCGTTCCATATTTCTAATTTCCATCATGTTTCTCATCATTTGTAGGGGAAATTCATCCTGGAATCTTTTCTATACATGAACTTAGCGATATACTCGCGCTACGATACTATATTTACATCCACTTTGTTTGCTCACACATACATGTGCACACACAAGCTGCTGCCTCATTTTTTCCCCTTCCTCTTCCTCGAAGTAGAAAGAGCAGTATTTGTGTTCAAGACCAGTTTCCTCTTCCTTGCTTTCCAGTACTAATCTGCAGGCACTTGACGTTATCTCTATACCCCTCTTCGTTGCCAATTGCTATGATCTGTTGCCACTTACATTAGAAAGCGATAAACGTAGCCTAGTGAGCGAAATTTTTTTATACAGAAGCATAAGACAATATGTTTGGATGCCTTACCACATGGTAATTAACTTCGTATCCTAAAACAATCAATCTATTAAAAGCCGATAATGCTTTCTTTTTGTCTGCGAGTAAGACTACAAAATACAAAAGCAGGGGAGACCATCTCATTACTAAAACAGACCCTGATGCCGCCAAAAAGCTTGCAGCTCAATCGACACTCATCTCCTCCCTTTCTTGAGAGGTTTCAGCTTCGAGCCTTTCATTTGTAACAAAAATAAGAAGAAAAAACAGTCCCTGACGCCAAGTTGTGTTCCTATCTTAATCTGACCCACCCACTAATGAAAACAAGAAGAAAAAAATGAATACATGAGCAAGACTGAAGACTCAATGGTGGAAGAACACACAAAAAATCCATCTCTCACCATTTAAACTGACATCAAGAAAGAGAGAGAAAAAGGGGATAAACTATAACAATTCATGTTGGTTTCAGATTCTGGAACATGGTATCCCACCTGATCTCTTCAACACCAGTTGTCCAGTACCCCTCATCACCACCCTGATCCAACTTCTCTTTGTTGAGATCATAAATCACAGGGCTTGAAAAACTATCAAGGGTTGGGCCAGCAGAAATCATAGGGGTGTTTGAAAAGCTACCATTTGTAAGCAACAACCTACCTTGTTTAGACATCATCAACTTCTTGTTCCTCTTCAACATAGTTCCTCTCCATCTGGTACCATAACCAGGCCTTTGAAGAAGAACAAGAGCTGACTCCTCGCTGCGAATCCATGTCCTTATGTACTTAGCTAGACACCTCTTTGTCCTCTTGATTGCAACAAGAACCCTTGCCATGGCACGAGGGCTCTTTCCTTTCTCCTTTCTTGCAAGCTTGAGGATCTCAAGCCTATGTTTGGCTATTGATATCCCCATGCTTTGAAGAAACTCATGATTAAAGTAAGGTATATCTTCTTCTTCAAGCTCATTGTGAGCAAAAGCAAGGCCGTATTCATACACAAGAGAAGGCTCAAGGCCAGTTTTTGATAGCCATGAGAACCAATCCATAGCTTTTGAGGCTGCGTCCGAGTGAATGTGTGCGCCTCAAAGTTTGAGAGGGTGTATGTATATAATGTAGGTGGTGAAGCAATTGTAAAACCAAAAGAAGATAAAAGAAGAGGGTGGAGCTGCTACTAGTAGACTTGGACTTTTTCTTGAGGAGCTTAGCTTTTCTTTTGTTTTTTTTTTAAAAAAATTTGTTACGGTAGTTGAATCTTGAGAGTGACTAAAGAAAAAGAGATTAAAGGTATGTGGGGGAGGGGTTTCCATGGGTGTGTTCCCTTCAAGAAATGGGCCAAATTAGGAGTGAAACCTAAGGATTCTAACAAGTGGAACATCAATCACGGCATGGGAAAAGACTAGCCTGTAGGGACACAACAATACTTGTCTTTGTGCGTGTAAAGTGTAATATCAAGGGAGGAAGGTGGCAAAATGGACTCAAACTTCAAGCATGGCAACACTTTGGATAAAAAAAGAAAGAAAAAATGAAACTAAGATGGAATATATTTTGGATAGAGTAAAAGCAATCCATAGATGGGAATTTCTGTTAAGTTATTGACCAATTTTAGTTAAACATCAAATCTAAATCATTGTAGAACTTGTTTCTTTTGAGGACTGGCCCTCGCTGATTAAGATTTCTCAATTAGCAGACCTATTTCTCTTATCTCTTATTTGTTGAAAAAATTCATGTTCTTTGAAAGTTTTAACGTTGATCTCTAGTCTATAAGATCCAATAATATGAATTGTCTTAACATTTATCAATTTATAATTATTCGGTATATTATAGAAAACTAGAAAAAAATAACTGCAAATACTACTATAATTGTTAACTTACCGATAAAATTATCACTGTCATTCTATCGATGATATGTAATTTTATTAATAAAATTACATACGGTTCTTCAATTGATTATATGTTAAATTATTTTAATATGTATATTTTGTCTATAAAACAATTAATAAATTTATTAACAACGGACTGATTACATTACCATAAATTACCTATAAGTTTCTTTTCAGCGTTATGTTCATAATTTCATGATAAAATAATCACAGACATGCTCTTATAATAAACTGTTAAATCCGTTGGTCTTATTATCCAGAGAATATTTATTATTCAGTGCTTGGTGTGATCACGGGGAGGTTTTGTCACCTTGTAAAGTTGTTCGTTTATTATTTATCTTTAAAGGATACTGCTTTTCTAAAGCTCACTGAAGCAGAATTGTTGTCCAGAGGCAGGAAATCTCGTAAATCCTGCTGCCTGATTACAAGGAAGCTTCTCCTCCTTTTCCTCTTAATTTCTCGTAGAATGAGCGTCAGCTTTTTGTTGAGGCATTTATAATCTACAGTGGAGGGTTGGAAAAATAATATTTTAAGGAAAAAACTTTACTAAAAGATGATACTGATTGATTGATAATATACTATATAATTAAATTTGTGATTATACACATCAACATCCATGTCTTCGTATAATTTCGGATTACTTTTATTATATTATCACAAGTTTGGTGGGTTTCTCAACTCATTCATATTAAAGTATCAACAATAAAATTTGAAAAAAAAAAAAAAACTTGAATATTCTCTCATTGTCCCATGTCTCAAACTTGAGAGAATACAACACATTATGTTACTTTAGCAAGCTTTTAACCCTTCACATAGATATACTTTTGTTGTTGAATCCTCGACGAACACGATGATTAGGGCACAAATGATCACAAACTGCATGCAGCAAGGCTGCCGCCCATGTACAGAATATGAAGTTTTTCTCTTTCAACTGATGGTAGAATTCTTAAAGGAAAAGAAAGGAAAGGGCAGTGATTTGATGATGGAAATGGGACCTTCACAACATCCCCATCGTCACATGCAACATCTTGCTAATGGTTCAATCACTATGTCTTGTCTCAAAATGCCGCATCAAAAGCATTATCACATGCCCTAACAATTGCATTTTGAAATAGGATGGGTTCACGGGGATGCATTGTCTAATGCTATAATAAAAGAGTATTGGGGGATTATTGTCGATCTCCATGAGAAATCAATTCTATCATGTCCCACTTTAAGGTAAAGCCCTTTTGAGTTTTTCTATACAAACAAAGATCGCCATGCTCTCTCTCTCTCTTTATATCACCATCCACATGATAAGTCTTTTGTTTGAGATCCTCAACAACCCACGTTACAGATCATGGAGTACCTTGCTAATTTCAACGATAGATAATAATGTGCATATATATATATATATATATATTAGGTGCATAAATTAATGAATGCTTGAATTGGTTAATCACACACCTAATACATAACAAGGTAACTTATGTTATGCAGTAGGTTAAATTTTTTCTAATATAAAAAAAGATGTTTATATAATAATAACCTGAGTTAATTTATGATAACTTGACTAACATGCGATCTGAGATATGAAATCGAGATAACTTTGCATAAATGAAAACAAATAAAAATATATCACAAAACTTTGCATAAATTTTTTCTAACATAAAAAAAATCAAGGAAAGGATAAGAAAATAGCAATCAAAAGAATGAATACCAAAATTGCATAAAATGAATAAATAAAATAAAATGATGAGGGGCAAAATTAAAAAAATAATCAATAAAAGGATAAAACACCAAAAAATAGTAATAAAAAGAATGAGGACCAAATTAGATAAATAAATTAAATGAAATAAAATGTCCAGGGATGAAATTGAAAAAAATCTTTAAAAGCATTAAAAGCAAAATGAATAGTAATCAAAAGAATAATAGTCAAAATTGATAGAAATAAAAATTGGAGGGCACAATCAATTTTTGGAAGTGCTAACATGAATTTCTAGGCTAAAAGAGAGAAGAGAGAGAGGAAAAGAAAAAAATATCACTGAAACTCAATCGCACCTTCGGTGCGCACACGCGCCACACTAATAAGAAAAGGACGACATGCCGCTCCAAACATCGTCATTGATGGCTGATTATGGCAACCATACGGTCCTGCATGCGCTGCTCAAAGGGCACAGGGACAATCACACATGTTGAACGTGTCATCAAATTTTTTAATAATATTTAACCTTTAAAATTATCAAATATCCCCTACATCAACCCAAAAATAACAAAAAACACCCATAAGAAAAAGCCAAAAATACCCACGAAACCATGCTTATATTTTTTTGTCATTATAAGGGCAATTTTGTAACTTCGTTGTTAAAAAAAATGAAAAAAAAAACAAAAAATGCCCTTGCACAAGTTTAATGGTTTTTTTTCTTTTAGGGGTATCACTGTAATTTAACTATACAAATAATAATGAAAAGAAAAAAAAAATCCCTAAACCAAAGTTTTTTTTTATTTGTAAAAGGCAATAAAATCATTTTGTTGCTTAAAAAAATATGTGTGGACCAGTTTATCATCAATCAATCTTGTAATGTCTAATGATCCCTTTGAAAAAATGATTTTACCTCCAATTTTAAAAATAAAAGAAGTCACCAGATAATTATTTCCAAAAAAAACCAGTTAACCACTCTAAGCATGATGAGATAAGGTTTGGTGATGATGGGAACCTGCATAATTGAGATTAAGAGTTTACTATTGGAAGACATCATCTCGTCCACAACTAATTTGGTTTGTTTAACCGAAAACCATATATTTATATATATAATTTAACATAGTGAGTGATGATTTGATCCCTTTTCTTTCCTATGCATACGCATGCAAATTTTACAATAAGATTAATTAATTAATTCCGAAATTAAAATGCAAATCTCATGCACGTCTTGTTCCTTCAAAGGAAAACATATAATGGCCCTCAGTCCTTGGAGAAAGTTCACTAATCACATGAGAGGAAGTGTACATAATTCAGACAAATTGATGAATTGGAGGATAGGACTTGAGCTTTCACCTCTCTTGCTAGAAAAGAAAGACAGTGAATGAAATTATGGAAGAAAGATGAAATTATGGAAGAAATAACGTCTATACTTGCAATGCCTTTAAGAAAAAACTCATGCAGTTAATTAAAACTGAGTGGATAACATTTAAGGAGACCCTAAATATAAATACAAACCGTCTACCCAATCATATATGGAGTAGTGGATCGATAAATACACTAAAGACAGATTACCCAAGAAGTTTAAAGGTGTCGCTGGATATAATTTATGAAATGCTGACAAAAACCGAGTACAAGAAGGGTAGTTATGAAGAAGGATTAACAAGCAGGAATTTCTGGAAGTATCACGGTGAAGAAGGCCATATGATCAACTTGTACGAAGGCTTCTGCAATGAGGTGATACAAATATTAATTCAAAGAACTCTTAGAATTGAAGGAGGAATGGGTAGAGAGGTATCCATGGTGGATGAATCTAGCAAAAATAAAGAAGTGTGCCAGGTGTAATTTACTGCAAACAGGTTGCCCAAATTGGTCTTGTCTAAACCTATAGTGACAAATAAGGAAAACTATAATGCCTTACCGCATAACTACAGGTAATCCTTCTAGAGCACGCAACCAACGCTCGTCTTCCAAGTAGAAGTCAGAGGTCTAACCCGTAGCAAAAAATGCTTTACCTCGGAAGAAATTGAGAAATAAAAGAAGGCTAAGGGGAAATAAGTAGTTGACCTGACTAAGGAGGTGAACAAACTCATCATTGAAGAAGAGACCGATGAGTTCTTACAACTGATGAAACACAATGAATACAATGTTATTGAGCAGCTTAAAAAGACTCCTATCAGAATATGATTGTTGTCATTGATTTGAAGCTCCAAATCACATAGAAAGGCTTCATAAAAGGTGTTGAATGAGGCGTACGTGCCTCAGGATATCAATCAAGAAACTATGTACCACCTGGTAAGGAGAATACATACTTTAAATTATCTATACTTCATCGAAAATGAGTTGAATCTTGATGGTACCGGGCATAACAAACCATTGTACATCATTATGCGTGCAAAGATATCCTAATATAAAAGGTACTGATCGATAATGGTTCGACATTGAATGTGCTATTAAGGCACATGTTGAAAGAAAAGTCCTGCGATAAGTCCTACATAAGACCTAATACCATGATGGTAAGAGCATATGATGGCTCGCCAAGGCAGATAATTGGGACCCTGAAAATAGAGTTATATGTGGGGCCACAAGTGTTTCTGGTGACACTACAGGTGATGAATATCCACCCTTCTTATAATATATTGTTAGGAAGACCATGAATCCATGCGGCTGGAGCAGTAACCTCCTCATTGCACCATTTCCTGAAATACATTATGAATGATCAAGAATGTGGTTGTACCATTTATCAAGGTAGAAGATTGCAGAGACAAGAATATTCATGCTTTTGAAATTGTGAATGCTGAATGTGTTCCTGAAGGCACGGTGCTAGAAAGGTAAAAAATCTTGGAAGTGGCAAGGACGACGGCTAATTCCATCTAAAAGCATGAGATTCTTTTCCAGTATGATCCTGATACTAGGATGCCTAAGCGAGTTAATTTGATGAAACTAAAATGTGCTGACCAGGGGTTTGAGTTTGGATATAAGGCAAAAAAAAATGACTACAAGCGAGTTGCCAAGATAAAAAAGAAAGCTAGAATAATAAAGATTGAAGGATGAGATCTAGAAGATGTTCGTTAATGGTTTTCATTTAGTTTTGCACATGTTCGATAATGGTTTTCATTAAAAATGTTAAGATAAATTCCAATATATCATATCAAATAATTTTAAAATTTTCATTATACAAGCTAGTAAATTGAAAAAAAGAAGAAGAAAAATTTAATGTAATTTGAAACTAAAATTATCTTTTAGATTATATTGAGATTTAGCGCCTTTGAAAGCTATCAATAATAGTGAATGCATTGCGAGATGACATTATCTAATGTCGATTAGATTTAGGGTTAAATTGATAAAATCAAAAGATTTGGATTAAACTGATAATGAGGTTTTTAGGTAATACGCCGCGAGTTAAACCACACTATTCAATAGCTGGGCAAACTGGGCCGGGTCAAAGAGGCCCGCCACCTGTTCGACTCAATTCTTGCTATCTGGGTACGCGAAAGCTGGATTGATTAATGGAGCGAACACTATATCTTAAACAATTTCGGAGCGTAATGTTGTTAGTGGGAGCGCAATGTTAACTGCGTTTCTGCAGACCGGTGCTATAAAGAATGATAGGAAGTTGTTTGATGAAATTCCGGACAGAAATGTTTCATCATGGAATTCGATTATAACAGGGTATTGTGGAAGTGGGCTGATGAGGGAAGCGAGGTATTTGTTTGATAGGATTGGGGGATTGAAGAATCTTGTTTCTTCGATGGTTGTGATTTCTTGGAATGCCCATCAGGCTTTAGACTACACAAAAGGGGCTTGTTCCCATGTCACCAAGTGAAATTATCAGCTAAACCAGCCAACATCCACTTTGTTCTGTATTTCTTGTTGTTGCATTACATGCTGAGTTCTGCAACTGGTTAAAGTTTGTTTCCTACGGTCCTTTTATATTATTCTATTTCGGCAACTGTTATTGGATAGTGAATGATGGGTACCATCATGACTTATGGTAAACATGTTTAATCAGCATATAAGATTAGAGGTTGTGGTTATATAATCCCATGTGCGGGCTGTGCTCACTATTTCCTTTCTTCGTGTGTTTTCAGTGTGGGGGGTAAAAATTGGTATGAAGAAGAAGATCCTGGGTGGTAGAAGCTTTAACTGTCAGAATTGCTTTCCTAGCTTTCTTGTCAGATTTTGATCACCCTATAGGTTGGAATTGCTCAAAAGCCATTATATGAAAAGCTCTTCCTAGTTTGCTAGTATTGACATTGAAAATTCATAAGAAGAAGATCCTGGGTGGTGGAAGCTTTAATTGTCAGAATTGCTTCCCTAGCTTTCTTGTCAGATTTTGATCACCCTATAGGCTGGAATTGCTCAAAAGCCATTATATGAAAAGCTCTTCCTGGTTTGCTAGTATTGACATTGAAGATTCATAAGAAGAAGAAGAAGATCCTGGGTGGTAGAAGCTTTAACTGTCAGAATTGCTTTCCTAGCTTTCTTGTCAGATTTTGATCACCCTATAGGTTGGAATTGCTCAAAAACCATTATATGAAAAGCTCTTCCTGGTTTGCTAGTATTGACATTGACAGTTCATAAAAGTCATCTCAATCTAATGAAACTTTAGTTATGCTCAAAAGTTTAGAAATACGTAGATTTGACCACTCATAGATGAACTTAAGTTCACACAAGGATCTGCTTGCAATGCAACGGTTTCTATAGAGTTCATTCCATGCAGTCATGCACACTGTAGATTTCATTTGCTCGCTTAAACAGTTAGAAATAAACCTTTTATCCCCTTTTGTTTTTCATTTCTGTCCATTCTCAGTACGAAAGAGCTGAGAATTTTGCTCGGATGATGCCAATGATTCAAGGCAAGAATGTTACCATTTATCAAAGGCCAAGCTTGTCCAGGCAATTGGCTTGCCTCTGGCCAGTTACCATTTTCCAGTAAGTCCTGTACACAGTACAGAAATAGGGGATGGGCTGTAAGCAAGTTATCTCTTTCACAGTGACATTTCTTGTGCTGCTCATGTAACTGTCCCAAATGCTTGTTACAGAGGTGTTTAGTAGTGCAGATATGCATGGATAGGAATATTCGCTAGTTATTAGCAAAGGTGTCTCTCTCCCTGTAGCCAGTAGGTAACCTTTACCTATTCAACATCCTTAAAATGTACACAGCTCATCACTGGCGGTATGTTATAATGTAGTATTATTAATAGAACAGACACATTTATTCAAACTCTCTTGTTTTTCAATTTTTTTGGCTTTGTGCTACACTATATGCTCATGATTTCTTTTCATCGTTCGTTGCTGCTGATTATTGTTGTTTGTGAGTGAAACACAGGATTTTATGGAGGAACTCTTGGTTCGCTTGTTTCGACAAGTGCTGCGCTGTCTCATATTGCTCAAGAAAATTGTTGTGCGGCATTCTCTGCAAATCAACTAGTTTCTTGGCCTATATTTAGCAACTGAGGATGCTCTTGTTGTTGCTACTTGCTAGAAAATGTATGTGTTGTTTTGAAGCGTGTGCGGTGTGCTTGCAAATAAAGATGAATAATAAAGGCCCAATTTTACAACTTTCTCGGTATGTTTCTCAGTAAATGGAATCTATCCGCCTTTCATCGTAGAATAAATGATAGATGTTATTGCGATTATTTTATGTTGTGATTGCAGGAATACAGGGAAGATAAAATTGGTCCTCGAGATGTAGAATCTTCTTACAGAAATACAAGTAAAATGAAGTCATAAATATGCTCTTTGATGAGAGGAGTTTACCTTTGTAAAGGGTTAGGTTTGAGCAATACATCAGTATAGTGTCTCTACTTTTGGTTCTACGGGTCCTGCTGCTGCTGCTGCTGCTGCTGCTGCAAATATCAGGATGAAGGTTCGCGCAAATTCTGCTCCAACCTGAGTGTGTGTCTAATGGCAATTTATAAGTAAATTGTGATGGTGTTGGACTAAGTTTTAAACTCAAAGAAGCAAGGAAAATAGTAAATCACATTAACCATCAAACCGACCTCTTAAAGTTTTCTCTAACAAAAGTTGATTTAATATAGATTGTGTTTAAATAAAATGAGAAGAAAAAAAAGTAAACTCAGAGTAAAAAAGAACACAAATAATAAATAAATAAGCATTTGTGCGGTTGATCCCATGCTGGAGCATTCAAAGGCAAACAATTAGGCATTGTCTTCCGTCAGTCAACCCTCAGCCCCGTAAACAGTGGCCCTCCAGGAGTCACCGTCGTGTTCAGTGCCGACACTGCCGATATCCCTGCCTTGGATTCCAACATTTCTTTGTATTTTTGTTTTTTTTCTATTGATATTTAACCCTAAAAGACACCAATCCTTTTTTTTAGTTTTAATTTTTCGATGAAGAACAACATTGCATGCTTTACAGTATTTTATAAATTTGCTGTCACGGAAGAGGAGAAATGATACAAGCCAGATTACGACCACAAAACCATAAATCATCTGAACAAGAATAAGAAGTTGCAGAGGAATTGAGATGGAAAGATGCAAGAAAATGGGGATGGTATATCATATTAATTAATAGTTGTACAAAACGAGTTGAGATTGTGGTAGTGGTTGTGATTAAAAGTGTATTTTTGCTTAGAAATGCATTAAAATAATTTTTTTTATTTTTTAAAAATTATTTTTGAGATCCGCACATCAAAATAATATAAAAATATAAAAAAATAATTTTTAATAAAAAAATTTAAAATTTAAAAAAATGCGGTTGAAACCGCGTTTCCAAACGGTCTCGAAACGAATGTGGCTTGATAAATCTTATATATATCGAGTTCAAAATTTTTTCCTTTATAAAAAAAAAAAAATTTGAAAACAAAGTAAACGAAGTCTGATGATCAATAAGTCGATGGACGTGTATTGCAAACATGCTATATGTTTATATATATATATATAAAATAGGAGGCCACTGTAATTTTCTATGGACTATTATGAACTTCATTATCCTGCCATCTTGTACAAGGAAATGTGTAGGGTTAAAATTATACAGGAAATTATTTTTTGACCAAAGTTTTTTAATATGAAATATTAATATAATTAAAATAAATTATAGATGAATGAAAAATTAATTTTAAATAATTATTGATTAACATGTTTTTATAAAATCCAAAATTCTTTATCTCACATTAAAAAAATACATAATTATTTTATAGTTTATATATGAAAAGTTAAAAATTCATAAAAATAAGCTCAAGCAAAGTGGCTTTGAACTTGCGCTTGCTTAATAATGAATAAAGAGTTTGAATAATCTTTATTTTTTTTATGAACAGTTTATTTTCAAAGAAAAAAATCTAGATGTCAAGGCAAAAAGATGTTAGGTCGTTGTTTTTTTTTTATGGGTAGTTAAGGAAAAATAATAAGAACTAATTCTATTAATTATTGGAATTGATTCCACATCAATTTTGGTTTAAAAAATCAGTATAAATAGGGGTTGAAAGAAAGACATTCTACACGCTTTGTATTAGCTTTCAAACCTTGCAGTAGCTCTCAAACCTTCTTTTCTATTTTTTTTCCTAGTTTCTTTTGCTTCTAGTTTACAAAGCTTTTTTTTTTTTTTTTATTTTTTCTCTATTCTAGAGCTTAAGTCTTTTATAAAGAGATTTTGAGTTATATTTCCTAGAGTTCATAGAACTTGTTTAGTAGTGCAACTAAACTAGATGATGATGTTGGAATCTTAAAATCTTTAATGAATTCATTCCATTTACATCAAGGGATAAGCAATATAACATTAAGAACAAATAAACAGTAATTAATTATTGTTAATTGATCATGAACAATAATTAATTACTGTTTGTTTATAATTCTAAAGTCATTAACAAGTAAATACCTTACACTGATTTTAGATTAATATAAAAATCTCTTTATATATATATGAAAGTATATCTTTTATGATTCAAGTTTAATTCTATGTACTAATTTATATGTTTACAATGCATATTAGGTTTATGTTTTAATTTCATTGCAAATTGAGGTTCCTTACCTTGTTTTATATGAGTTCATGTAGCTTAAACCAAGGTTGTCAATTCCGTTTCGATAGGTGTTTTGTTTTTTCAATTGGAATGAAATGTTTCAATTTCAGAGTGTTTTGGCGTGCCGTTTCGGGGTTGTACTGTTCATATTCATATATATATATATATATATATATATATAATTCAACAAACATAATTTAAATTCAAGATAAATTAATTATAAATTATGCAATACAAACACAATGCCAAACAAATATAATTTTAAAATTTAAAATATTTCTAAATAGTCAAGATTAAATAGATTTTTAACTTAAAGTAATTCAACTTAAACAAAATATCAAAATACTATGAAAGTAAAATGTTTTAACATAAATATTTTAAATATAAAGTTAGTTCAATGTTATCAAAGTTAATGGAATCTAAAGCATCCCTTGTTTTGCTCAAATTCCTAAAAAGTATAAATATGAAAAAAACAACATGAATATAAACCATATATATAAGTGATAAATCTAATTTTAAAAAAATAATATCATTGTTAATGAAAATAGTAATAATAATTTTCAATATTATTATTAATATTATTGTTATTGAAAATAGTAATGAAAAATAGCTTTTTATACTTGGGTGATTTAATTAATTAAATTGAATAAGATTCAATTTGATTCAATGGCTTTTCAAGAGCGGAACGGAACATGTGGAATGAAACCGGAACGTTCCGGCCGGAATTTAGCCGAAAAATCCGGAACGGACCGAGATTTAAAATGAGATGAAAATTGTTCCGTTTTGTTCTGTTTTTTGAATTGGTATGGATTGTTTCGGCCATTCCGGGCAAAACGGAACATAATTGACAACCTTGGCTTAAACTAAACATTGTTATCACTAGTCTGATTTTTTTGACAAAAATCTAAAGGCTTTACTCTTTCTAGTTATTTATTTAGTTTATTAAAAGTAATATTGTTTATAATTACTAATTTATAAACCTTATAACTGTTATATTTTTGCATGCATATTTATTAGAGATTTCTTTGTTGAAAGCTTTATTTATCTACTAAAATTCTGGATATTTACATTTTGAATGAACCAAGAAATTAATTTAATACATTAAGATTAGAGTAAAATTTTTATTTAAAGATGTTTTTAAGTCTTAATTTTTATTTTTTATTGTTGCCTGTGTATAGTCAAATATTAATTTTGTCTATTATTCTTTAAAACATATATCATGACTTCAATTCAAGATTTAGTTATCTCAACCAATGTTGCTTCGGCTTGGTAGGGAGGATTCCATCATCATCCTTTTGTGGTGCATGATAAAAAACCTAAAAAGTTCAATGGATAAACTTTAAGAGAGGAAATAGAAAATGTTGTTTATTTTAAACACTTGAACTTTGCTAAGTTCTTTTCTAAACAAGTGTTAAAGTTATTAGAAAATAAATATGACCCCACTGTTGTGGAAATTGCGAATGCATGGCATCATAATGACTATGTATAGAAGAACTACATCTTAAATGAAATGGAAAATATATTTCATGATGTCTATAGTTCAATAAAAAGAGTAAAGGTACTATGAAAAGTTTTGGATTTCAAGATGGTCAATTCAAGGATCATGATAAGTTAAGTTCAAGAGTTCCAACTCATCTTGCATGATATTCATCCTGAAAAAAATAGTTCTTAACGAATCATTCTAAGTGGCTGCAATTATTGAAAAATTTTCTTTTAGAGCCCTACTGAAAGAGTTGGATATTCTTTTGAATAACTTATTTTCCTCTTCTACCATCAACCTCAGTTTGTGGACTTCAAATCTCATTTCCTTGCACTTATGTTTAAGGTTATTCTTGAAATCTTTTTAAGATGGTGACAATTTTTTAATAATTGTAGTCATTTGGAAGGATTCATTAAGAATCATTTCTTTAGCATGGATATCATATAAAATGAGCTGGAACTCTTGAACTTGACTTGTCATAGTCTTTAAATCGACCATCTTCAAGTTAAAAAATTTATCAGCTATAAATTGTTTCATACCAACATCATTAACTTCATGCTTTCGGTTCAAAGATTTTCATAATGTTTTTGTACTTTTAATTGAACTATACACATCATCTAATATGTTGTCTAATCTGTTCAAAATATAGTTTTGGCACATGAAATCATTTTGATTCCATGCATTTACAATTTACAAAACAATGAAATTAGATTTATTATCTAACAACTTTGATGCTTTTTCAAATAAAAACTTTTTCAAATTCAAGGTGGTTAGATAGAAATACATCTTTTGTTGTCATATTTTAAAGTTCATTCCATCAAGATTTTTAGTTTTCTCATAATGCACTACAAAAGATAATAGATATAATCCTTCTTACCAAAGAAACTTTGGTTAGAGTAACTGAATCTTGAGTTGAAGTCATACTAAATGTTTTATAACAACATCCAAATATATACAATTAAATTTGGATTTAAACATACAATTCATAAAGAGACAAATAAATAATCAACTTAGAGGTTAACTAACCAATTAGATAATGTATTTAGATATGATAGATAAGCACATAAAGAACACAAATAAATGAATAAAATTTTAGTCTTTAGTTTGTTGGTGATATTTTAAAGGTTGCGATTTTTAGCCTAGATTGCATGTAATTAGTAACATTCCAATTTTTAACACTCTTAGAAAATTGATAAATATAAACGGAAATACCGACGAAAATATTCCAATGAGAAAAAAATAATTAAAACAAAGCAAAAAAGAATGATGATGTGTCATTTATATCAACAGAATTACCGACGGAATTAATTTTATCGGTAAAATCATTGGAAAACTGTTAACACTGTTCATCATGTCAATTATAAAGGGAATCACCAACGAAAAATTTCGTCAGTATTTTCTACAGAGCTTTGGAATTGTTCATTTTTCAATTGCACTGTTAATTATTATTCTTTACAGATAAAATTACCGACGGATTGAAAAGTCATCAGTGTTATTTGGAGGGCTTCTGAAAAATTTTGATTAAATTGAAAATTTAAATTAAATATTACAGACGAAATCACCGACGAATTGAAAAGTCGTCGATGATATTTGATGGTTTCTGAAATTTTTTTATTAAATTAAAAATTTAAATTAAATATTATAGAGGGAATCACTAAAGGAATGTATTAAATTTAAATTAAATTCAATTATCCGTCGATAAAACATCTCAATAAAAAGACTAGAATCCCTAATTTCACAACAGACGAACCTCCTTTCTTCTTCCTCTTCTTCTTTTTCCCTATATGTAAAAAAATCGTCATCCCTTTCTTTCTCTTCTCTTCTCTCCTCAACTCCTTCTCTTCTTCTACATGCTCAGGTTTGTCTTCTTCTCCTTTCTTCTTTTCTCTTCTCAGTCTTTTTTTAATTAATATGCTTTATGAATTTGTTTTTTTTCTCTTTTCAGCTTCACTTGCAATTACATTAAGGTAAGATTTTTCTTTTTTCTTTTTTTTTTCATGTTTTTTTTCACTATATTTGTTTTTTTTTAATTTTTTTTGTTCTTAATAATTATATGAATGTTGTTGTAGGATTTTTTTTTCATATGAGATCAATTTTTAGTTGATTTATTTTTAGCAATCGCAACTTCATTTTTTTCATATGAATTTTTTTTAGTTAATTTTTTTTGTGTTATTTATTTGTTACAAATTTGTTTGTGTTGATTTTCTTCTTCTTTTTTCCAAGCAACTCAGTTTTGAGTATTATAGAGTGTTGATTTATATTAATTTAATTATTTTATAGTTTTGTAAAATGGATTTTTTAAAAATATTTTTAAATAATTACCGACGGAATTACATACGGTATTTTTCCGAGGGAAATACCAACGGAATGAAGCTGATAATTTTTTTATGCCTTTTCTGTCAGTAAATCCATCGGTAAGAATATTTTTTTTATTACCAACGGACTTATCGACAGACAAAAAATTATCGATGAAAGATTCACTTACGGAGCATTTCTGTTTGTGATTCCATTAGTAAACTAATTACCGACAGAATCACAGTACAAATACCGATGAAATTTTCCGTCGATAAATATAAAGATTGTGGTAGTGTAACACATTGTGTCCGAATAATATGCTTATATGCAACATTAGAGTTTTTTATTTGTTGTAAATTCTACTGAAATTTGAGTAGAATTTCCCTTATACTTGAAGGGTACCAAGTTATCGACATCTTCAATTACAACCAAACAACACCACAAACATGGTCCAATCCTCTTGGACCTTATCCCACATTAACATAGCTTAAGATTGGAATACAATAAATTTTCTTCCATGAAGTATGAATAATAAATCTTAAAAAAAATCAAAAGGACAAGAATATAAAATATGTAATAAGAAAAGTAAATGTACGATACTACATTTAAAGAGTTTACAAAATGATTAATTTACATAATAAAGTTAAGGATTCTACTAATTATACATAAAAAGTGTGAGAGTACAAAATATACCTAACACAATAAAATCTACCCCTAATATATCAACCCTACTCTACAATGTGTGATGATCCTGCAAATGACAATAATAAAATAATAAACAATTTAATAATGAAATTCATATGTGCACACCAACATTTAAATAAATTTTGATAAGTCTTGACACACTAATTATCTTTTCCTTAATATAACATATTTTCCCTTCCAAACCAAAATTTTTATTTTTTTACAAGCATAGCCTTATCTCCATCCTAAAAGTCATATTCAATATTCACATACACTTCATTTTATTGGTTTCTTTTCTAATAATAGAAACAACATATTATTGACTTTCATTCAACCATGAAAGCAATCGATAGTGGTTTCTACTCGATTATGGAAACTACAAACATTGAATTTCATATATGTATGAAAGCAACATAACAATAGCTCTCATTCATCAATAGAAACAACAAACATAACATTGGCTTCCATTCAATGATGAAAGCTATAATCGTTGGCTTTTATCCAGGTATGGAAGCAACATAACAATAGCTCTCATTCATCAATGGAAGCAACAAACATAATATTGACTTCCATTAAACAATGGAAGCTACAAACATTGGTTTTCCATAACCCCTTGTCAGGATACGTTTGTCACATTTATCAAGGTTTATCAAGTGTAAGAAAGTGCAAGACTAAAATACAAAATTTAAAAGACGAAGGTGCAAAAGACCTACCTGATATCTGACCTCCAGATGTGACACCCTGTTATTGTCCTGCTAATACAACCTCTTTTGTACCAAAAAAGACAATCATCACCGCCAAGTTCCACAAACAACAAAAGTATCATTTCAATTCTCATCCAAATCCAAAGTTTAACACATGTACACAATATTTTGTTTGTCGTAATTTCTATAGTGTTGAATTCCAAGCAAAGGTTGATAGTTAATTATTTTTGTCATTCAGCCTAAACCCCTCAAAACACTGTACAATATTTTAATCATAACCGGAGTTGTAGAACTTAGTTTTACAAAAAAAGGGTTTTTAAAACTAAATGAACCATAAAAACCCTCTCTTGAAAAATAAAAAACCATTTAGAATCCTATGAGGCTAATTGCAGTCATTTTATTCAAAATTCCTTGTTGCCACCACTTGTCTTCATTCATGTAGAACCCTTGTTTTTTCTTCTTGTTCTCCCCTCCCCTCCCTTTTCTTTTTTCTTTTCCCCCCCCCTGCTTTTTTCGTGTGTTTTAATTGTTATTTTTGTAGTTCATAAACTAGTTTATACAAAATATAATTTTATAAAATATTAGCATGCATACTAAACATAAATGAAACAACTATTAAATTTAAAATAATATAAATTCAAAAGTAAAGTACTTATTTGTTGAAGCACTTAGAATCAAATAATTATTATTAAGGATAAATCCTTTATTTTTAAAGCTTTCTTGCTCACCTATTGGTGCAAATAGAATGACTAAAATGAGTCTCATAGGATTATACCTATACTACCTTGTTTAGTTGCACTATTAAATAAGGTCTACAACTCAAAACGTAGATAGGAGCGAAGGATAAAGGGGTTTATTACATGTTAAAATTCTCAAAAACCAAAAACACCATAAGTATAGAGAGACAACCAAAATTTCATTTTTATTTATCATAGTCTCCAGTTTTCCGGACATTATTACAACCCTTTATATAGAAAAAAACTAGAAAACACTAATAATACTAAATATGAAAAATAAACTAGGAATAATACTCCTTTTAAATAGAAAAAAACTATAAAAGCATTATAATAAAGAATAGCACAAAAATAAAGTTAACTAAGGAAAATATCTATTTTCCTAAAAAAAACTCATGCATTAGTTATGTGAACCTCGTGATCACATTGTCAGGCAACTCACAATAAGATTGACAACGAATCTCGAAAAGCCAAAACATGTCTGATAGGAGTGTGACATAATAAAAACTTGTCTCAAGGTATCAATATTATTGGAATAAGAACCACCACCCTATAAATACTAATTCTCGAATGACAAGTATAAGGAAAATGTCATGAAGCCAATTAATCTTCGATAAGTCAGTTTTAGCTCTTCAAAGAACCAAATAATACGAGAAAACCTCTCAACATTTAAGAACAATAGTTCGGCAACAATATTAATCATAAAACTTAATAAGAAGTGTCTTACAAGGAGTTTATATAATCCAAATAAAAGTACCCTAATGGATATACCTTAGTAGACTGATTTGAACCCATTTATCCAAGTTGTAGGTTGATGTGAAGCCTAGTTACAATCAGACCCAATACTTAATTGAAATAAACCCAAGACATGTAAAAATAAAAATTAAAATAAAGGTTGTCTATGCTGCCACAAATAACCAAAGAGAACTAAAAAAGATAAGTCTGATTTTTCTAGCTTAAAAAGTTTTTATAACTGAAATAAACCTTCTTTGTAACTTTATGAAGAGTTGCCAACTTTGGATGTCCCAAATAGACTAGAAAAATATGATGTGAATGTGGAATTAATTTCATCACCTCTTGTTTTTCCTTATAGATCTAGGATTCTTTGTAATACTTGGACAATAATAAATACAAATATATTTCTTTATTGTTGTCTTATTAGTTTCCTTCCTAGGAGAATTATTAAATAATCAATCCTAGCTAAGAAATCATACCCGACTGAAATCTTCCTTGAATTAATAAGAGAATATTTGCTCACTTGAAATCATTATAACATTAGGAAATCTTGCCTAGAGAAGGATTCCATAATGCTGGACATATCAGGCCTATGTTGAACATGGATTGAGCCTTTCTTGCACTTGGATTAGAAGGCCTAGAACCTCCTTTTGATGCTCCAATGGATCTCCAAAATCAGCCCTAGCCAAAACCTTTCTAACAAGCTCATTCATTGCCTCCTTCATTGCTTTTGTCTTAGACCTTGTGATTGGAACAATTGAAACATGTAATGGATCCCTGATTGTGTTTATGGGCTGATCCGTATCAATTAGTCTCTCCAAGTTGGAAGGAACTCGTCATCGAGTTCAATCTTTAACTAGAAATTGTCTTTCATCAAGAATATCCTTTTGTGCACGAGCCACCCCATCGTTGATCCCTAATACCTTTGTACAATTCACCTCATCATGGGCTCCTAACACAACACCTTTGTGCAGGCCACCTAATTATAGATCCTTAATACAATTCCTTTGTGCGGGTCATCCCATCATGGATCCCACCACTATGATTTCAAATGACATCAACTAATATATATGAAAATAACACACTAGTTCTTGGAAGTCTTTTTTTAGGGAGAATATTTTTATCCCCTCCTACACAAGCATGTTGTATTTTGCAACATTTTTCAGCCATGTTTGTCGTACAACACATAATAAAGTAAAATAACCACCAATGATTGTTGGGTTTTGATACCAATTAATACAGACCAGAGCAAAGGATACATGAATTTGTTACATGTTAAAACTCTCAAAGACCATAAAGGTCGTAAGTATAGGGAGACAAAAAAAAAAACTTAATTTTTATTCATCACAGGCTTCACTTTTTGAAAGGCTATTACAAGCTTTTATATAGAAAAACATGAAAAAAAACCCTAATATAACTGATAAAAAAAACTAGGAAAAATATTACCTTCACATAGATAGAAAAAACTCGAAAAGAATTTAAATAAAAAATAAAATAAAATCAGGAAAAATTAAAGTTAGTTAAGAAAAATATCTATTTTCTAAAAAAAAGCTTATGCATCAATCTTACAACAAAAACTAGAACTCTAAAATGTATGAAAAAACATAGTAAAAAGAAACTAAGAAAATCAACAAAAAAGAGAGGCTTGAGAGCTTCTATAAGGTGTGCAGAACAACGTCCATTCAACCTCTATTTATACTGATTTTTAAAACCAAAACTATACAAAATGAATTATAGTAATTACTATAATTAATTTCCACCATTTTTCCTTAATAACCTGTCGTAAAAAGAATAAAAACCTGACAGTTTTTTACCTTAAAAACCACATGTTTTTCCTTTAAAAAAGACTATTCAGGAAAAATGATTGTTTATACTATTTATTCATGAGCTGGTAAAAAAATTTATGGTTCAAAAATTTATTTTATAATAAACTAAAATTCAAGTTCAAAATAGATTGGCAAAAAACAAACTTAAGCTTTGGAACTTGAGGCTCAAGCTCGAGCCTGAGCCTAACGCATATGTATGAGTTAAATTCAAACTACTTTGATGAGGCTCATTTATGACCCTTCAACTTTTCACTTTATAAATTATAAAATATTCTTATCTTTTTCAATGTAGGATAGAGGATTTTTAGTTTTACAATAACATATCAATCAAGAGTTTTTTTTATATCAATTACTCATTGATATAATTTGTTTTAATCATGTTAATGTTCTATATTAAAAAACTTTTGTTGAAGAATAATTTCTAATAAAGTTTTAACCCTATAAATAAATAAATTTTACTTTTTTAGACGCAAATATGTTCATCAACCATGTCTTTAAAACAAATTTTCAACAATTTTCTTTGATTTGGGTCTTCAAAATACATGTTTTTTTTTTATCTTTATTTTTTTTAACAAAAAAAAAATCAAGATCTTCATGGATTTAATTCTATAGTTTTTTATTGTCTTATTTTATATTTGAATTTTGGTTTTGAATCCTTATCTCTTATGCTTTTGAGTCCTTTTAATTAAGATATAAATGATGATTATATTTGACTATAAGAGTGTAGCACCCATTAAAATAATGGATCTTTTATCATCATTAAGACTAGCAATGTGGTAATTTTTTTCATTAATAAATAATATCTCATATTATTTGAATGCTTTCATTTTAATTAAAGTTTCAATAAGTTGTATCTATTTTTCATTATAAGTTTATGACTACTAATCTAGAAGAATACTAATTTACTTACTATATGTTTGTGACTAGCTTATATTCACCTAAAATAAAAGTCAATTATCTATATTAATTGCTTTGATTTTGAATAGGAAATAATTTTGTTTCTAAACTTGTAATTTTATTAAATTGTTCCGTATTAACAAAATTATTTTCTTATAAAATAAAAAAATGGAATAACTAATTATTAATTGCTCTAAACCCAAAAATAAGTAATATAGAGTACTAGATTTTGCTTAGGTTATCATTCTACTAAACATAAAGGTTGCCACGTAATTATTTCTATGGGTCATTATGCCAAAAAAAAAAAAAAAATAGTTATCAAACCCTACTAGCTGGGTTCCAAGTTACACGGGTTGATTCGGGTTAACTTGAATCAATCCAAATCAACTCGGAAAAATAAAAAAAATATTTAAAATTTTAATATTTCATATTAAAAAATTAAGAAATAATTTATGTGAATATATGATATATACTTTATGTTCATATATACTTATATTATTCTTTTAAGTTGAAGTATTTAAACCAATTTTTTTTTTTATCTTATATTGAAAAATCATAACTTTTTTCTTGTGAACATACAGTATAACATACTAAAAGACTTCAAATTCCACATTAAAAAAATAATTTTTTTCTTGTGAATATAAAGTATATATATCAAAGAGTTTCAAATCTCACATTAAAAAAATAAAATATTTTTCTAATATTTATATAATGATATTTGAAAAAAAAAATAATAACCAAAAAAATATATATAAAAAAAAGGATTTCTGGTTTCGCCAATTTTTTTCTTAGTCCGATCTTTTATCTTGTCGAAACTAGTCTAGCTATTAAATCAACCCGCTAGACGAGTTCAGACGAGTTCGGGTCTAATAATTATGGATCTCCCGAACCACCAATAGCAAAATCTCATTCTCTTCAAACTCTCCTCTTTCTCTCTCGCTATGCCGGTCTTCCTTTAAAATCAAGAGAAGAGAACGTTGACCCTGAGAGAGATCCAGGCCTCTCCCTCCCGCCCTCCCTCCCCTACCCCAATCTGCGTTAAATTCAATCCAACATAACTGCTTTGCTCTTCAATACAACCCAATCTATTCCATCCATCCTGTAAGTCTTCCCATTTCATACATTTTCCTCAGTTTGTGTTGTGCTTGTACATACAATGGATAGCAATTACACAACCATATCAAATAACTCATACGTAGATTTACAAATACGTGATGATCCTCAAAACCCATTACCCCAAAGAAAAACCCACATCAAATTGCACCCTCTTCATGAAGTTGAGAATTTTATTGGCAATGGTCAAAGTCTTGACGACGACGATCAAGATGATTTTGACATTGATGATTATCCACTCGTTTCGAAAAAGAAAACAAGTAAAGATTCTGGTATTTATGGTGCCGTTTTTAATCTCACTACTTCCATTATTGGGGCTGGGATTATGGCCTTACCTGCTACAATGAAGGTTCTTGGATTGGTTTTGGGATTTATTTTGATAATAGTCATGGGTATTTTGTCTGAAATTAGTGTTGAATTGTTAGTTAGGTTTTCAGTTCGGTTTAAGGCTTCTTCTTATGGTGAAGTTGTTCGGTTTGCCTTGGGGAAACCTGCTAAGGTTTTGTCTGAAATTTGCATCATTGTGAACAATGCCGGTGTTTTGGTTGTGTATTTGATAATTATAGGTGATGTCATGTCAGGATCGCTCCATCATGTCGGGGTTTTCGACCAGTGGTTAGGAAATGGGTTTTGGGATCATAGGAAGTTGGTGATTTTGGTTGTTGTGGTGGTTTTTTTAGCACCCCTTTGTGCATTGGATAAGATTGATTCTTTGAGCTTGACTTCGGCTGCTTCTGTGGCTCTGGCTGTGGTTTTTGTTGTGGTATGTTTTATTGTTGCTTTTGTTAAGCTCATTGAAGGGAAAATTGAGTCCCCTAGGATGACTCCTGATTTTGGTTCGAAGCAGGCTATTTTGGATTTGCTTGTGGTGATTCCGATCATGACAAACGCTTATGTTTGCCACTTCAATGTTCAGCCTATATACAACGAGCTTGAAGGACGATCACCTCAGAAAATGAACAGGGTGGGCAGGATCACCACTGTTCTTTGCGTTGTGGTTTATGCTTCAACTGCGATATCAGGTTATTTACTTTTTGGCAAGGATACCGAATCTGATGTGTTAACCAATTTTGACAAGGACCTTGGAATTCGTTTTAGCTCTGCCTTGAATTATATTGTTAGGATTGGCTACATTCTTCATTTGGTTCTCGTTTTTCCTGTTGTTCATTTCTCTTTAAGACAAACAGTGGATGTCTTGGTGTTTGAGGGATCAGCTCCGCTTTCAGAGAGTAGGAAGAGGTCTTTGGCCTTAACAGCTGTTCTATTGGCACTGATTTATTTTGGGTCTACTATGATTCCAAATATTTGGACTGCTTTCAAATTTACAGGGGCGACAACGGCAGTTTCATTAGGTTTTATATTCCCATCTCTTGTTGCATTGAGGTTAAGTCAGAGTGGGGAGGATTTAAACGCTGGAGAGAAGTTTTTGTCATGGCTGATGTTAATATTGGCTATAATAGTTAGTATTGTTGGAGTGATTGGCAATATTTATAGCCTCAAAAGCGATTCTGAATGATTCTTAGTACTTTTCGGATTTGCTTTTGTTTAACTGTAAAACATTCTCAATTTTGAAAAAATAATGGGGGTGCCAATTTCTCTGTTCTCATTTTGATCAGTGTTGTTTGCTTTGAACCATCAAGTCAAACTGGGGTTGACACTTTGCCTAGTACACCGTTTCAATCTAAAGTTCCAGGTCCAGTTTAGAAAGACCCCTGTGGCATACTCATTTTTAGATTTGGTTCAGCATTTCATTGGTTACTTCAGGAGATCACTTCTGTGGTTACCCACCATATGTAAGGTGATTGAAAATTACACAATTTTCGTGCCCTATCATTTGGTCTTTAAAATGAGCTGGATACTTCTTATATTGGCATTTCTTTCATTGTCATGTTTATCCCATTACAAGGTATGTTGCTGGTAAATGAAAGAACAAAGGCATCCTATAACCATTGGGAGGGGCTTGCTCTGAACTTCAAAAGATATTTTGATGCGCTTTAGCTTCCTAACCTGAACAAACTAGCAATCTAATATGAAGATAAAGGAAAATAGGTTTGGTTATATGGTTTTTTCTTATGGTGTTTAGGATGAGAATTACATGATTTGTAATGTAAATGAGGAATAAAATCTGAATGAAACGCTTTGATAAGTTAGAGACGCCACAAGGAATTCCTATCATGATAAAGACGTCACACTCCTTATGATTAAGAGTGATAAGTCTGATTTGTTTTTCAATCAATTCTTGAAATGGAAGAACAATGAACAAAACTCTCTAAAGGAGAAGTTAAAAAGTTTTATATTATTTTCAAAAGTTTTACAAGCCTCCAAACTCATCAAAGCTTCAGTCATGCTAATCTTATTTGTTAAGATACTTTGTAGTTGTTTCGTCCGAGCTCTTGTCATTGTACCATTTGAATGCCCATACATATTAGAATTAACACCATAAGAAAAAAAATCATATAACCAAACCTACCTTCATCTTCATATTAGATCGCTAGTTTGTTCGGGTAAGGAAGCTAAGGTTTCAGAATTGATTTGGGACTTAATATGTGATTGACATGAGATTAGAAATATCAAGGATTGTGGGTTGAAACAAATTGTTTTTTTTTACATGGATTTGGATTGGAACGAGTTTTTCCTTATTGATTTTGGTGGCTATTCATATTTTTCATTGAAATTGTTATTCGAGTTGAAAAACATTGTTGTTTAGATTTGTATATGAGTTGTGAGAAATTGATATACTATGGTTGGAGAAAGAGACGAAGTTCCAAGGAGAATCAATTTGGAACAAGCGCAACTTATTGGGTTGTAACGATCTCATGACGAGATTCAAGAAGAATTGTCAGGAATTTATGATCATATAGATGCCCTCATGCAAATGATTCAAATGAACAATTTGCAACCCCACAAAGTGTCATAGGGTGCAACAAAATGTTGTCGTGGAGGCTGAATTGGAGCCGAATGGAGAGCGCAAGGCTAAACGAATTACAAAGGTCTATAAAGAACATGAAGAATGAAGCTTCAGTTCAACATTGAAAGGATGAAAAATGAAAGAGAGCAACAATGGTTATATATATATATAAAGTGGATGACAAGGCTTTCTTATTTGAAATTATTAACGACTACTACTTTTATACAATATTGTTGGAGGCAATTGTTGGCAAGGAAAGAGCTCCTAAGACTTAAACAAGAGGCTAATGAAATGATCACTTGAACTTTACTGGAATTGAGGGTTTAGAATCTGAAATTTCAGTAAAGGATTCAGTTGATAATGATTTGATTCCTCACAGTGTAGAACTAATTCCAGCCCTATAATTTATTGATTGGGTTGAAGAATACATAAACAATTTCGTGAAAGATAATGACATATCAATTATCCTGTTGATGATTAGAGAACGAATTATCTTCATAAGAGAGGGAATGATACAATTCTGGCAATGGAAAAATGATCAGATTCGGTTTCTATTGTAATTTTCTTAACTATTCAGTTTTATGGCAACAAACGTAACTCTTAATCTGATTGTTGGATCAGATTGAAAATTTACCCAGAGTTTCCAGATATATTGTTAAATATGGGGTTAAAGTTTCAGATCAATCGGAGTTCAATAAGGCAACGTAACATAGACTAAAAGCTATTGTACGGGTTATATTAGCTAGTTCCTTTTGATTTATGGACTTCTTGTTTGTTATGAATTCTTATCCTAGTGTATGGTTTTAACCATTGTGTTCCTATTAATCTGATACCTATTCCAATTAATGAGAGGACTTCTATGGATAAGGTTAAAAAGGCAGAAATGATAAAAAAACTCCATGAACAATTTCAATCTCATATTGAGGAGAAGATAACAAAGTATGCCAAGCATGCTAATAAAGGGAAAAAAATGGTTAGACTTGAGCCAGGAGATCTTGTTTGGATCCGTCTTAGCAAAGGCATATTTCCAAGCAAATAAAAGTCTAAATTGATACCGAGAGTTGATGGATCATTTCGGGTTATTGAAAGGGTGAATGATAATGCTTATAAGGTTGACCTTTCTAGTGACTACAATGTTTAGCTACTTTTAATGTAAAAGACTTGTCATCTTACTTAGAGGATGTTGACAATTATAATTCGAAGACAAATCACTTTCAACTCGAAGGTGATATGGATCATGATTATAACATGGAAAATGATGGTTCTAATGTGTATGAGTATTCAAATGGTCTAATGATAAGAGCTTAGGCGAAACAATTACAAAGTTCCTTAATAAGTCAGATTAGCGTGACTGAAGCTTCGATGAGTTTAGAGGCTTATAAAACTTTTGGAAATAATATAAAACTTTTCAATTTCTCATTTAAAGAGTTTTCTTCCTTATTCTTTCATTTTCAGACTTGATTGAAGAACAAATTAAACTTATCACTCTTAATCACATAGAGTGTGACGTCTTTATCTTAATAGGAATTCCTTATGGTGTCTCTAATTTATCAAAGAATTTCATCTAGACTTTATACTTTATTTACATTACGAATCATGTAATTTCAGCCTTAACATCATAAAAGAAAATCATATAAGTAAACTTACCTTCCTTTATCTTCATATTAGATTGTTAGTTTGTTCGGTTTAAGAAGCTAAGGCATATCACATTCTCGCATTTAGGTGAAGGGAATCATTTGCCAATCATATAGTAGGTGTCCTAACTTGTTTCCCATTTATAATTAGTCCAGTCCACCAGCCAAGCATCCTTTCATATAGTTAAGAAAGTTAACCATCTAGGTGGTGGCCCAGTGGTAAGAGCTTGGGACCAAGAGGTTTGCTCCCTCTGTGGTCTCAGGTTCGAGCCCTGTGGTTGCTCATATGATGGCCACTG
>Ga0307518_10000441_pt1 | contig 31783 bp, 19 predicted proteins | sample 25_EM_MG_FD_203889 | JGI IMG/M metagenome (GOLD analysis project Ga0307518, IMG submission 203889) | Populus trichocarpa ectomycorrhiza microbial communities from riparian zone in the Pacific Northwest, United States - 25_EM | ecosystem: Host-associated > Plants > Roots > Unclassified | place... | reverse complement strand
AAAAAAAAAAGATTCATTGAAAAGGAAAAAACAAAGTAAAGCATTATTCCAATGAATATTGCTTTGCGAGGAGGGGTACAATAAAATCCCCTAATGAGATTATGATAATCTAATGAAAAACAAACAAAACAAATCATTAAGTTTAATTCTCAATCAAATCGATATTAAAAGATGAAATTAAAAGAAAAAAACTAATTAAGAAAAAGAAAAAAAAACAGAATCAACTGGGTTAACCCGTCAAACCAGGTTAATCCGTCAAACCTGGGATCCGTGTCATGAGACTGTGATAACTAAATAGAAAAAAAAAATATTAACAAACTAAATCAAACAAAAAAAATATTAATTAAAAAGAAAAAAACAAAAAACAACCTATAAATAAAAAGGCATCTGCCTTTCACTGTGGATTTGCATAGTGCAATCCATAGTGAAAGGTTGATCTCTTTTCATTATAGTTACAATATTAAAAGATGAATTTGGAAGAAAAAAACTAATGAGGAAAAAGAAAAAAAAAACAGAATCAACTAGGTTAACCCGTTAAATCAGGTTAACCCGTCGAACTTGAGATTCATGTCATGAGAGTGTGATAACTAAATAAAAATAATAATATTGATGAACTAAATTAAACAAAAAAAATATTAATTAAAAATAAAAAAACCAAGGAAAAAAAACCTATAGGAAGAAAAAACCTATAGGAAGAAAAAAAACTAATGAAGAAAAAGAAAAAAAATCTGAATTAACTGGGTTAACCCGTCAAATCTGAGATTCGTATCATGAAAGTTTGATAACTAAATAGAAAAAAATTTAATATTAACAAAATAATTTAAACAAAAAGATAATTTAAAAGAAAAAAAAGATAAAAGCAAACAAAAAAAAAACTAAAGGCATCAGCCTTTTCACAGTGGATTGCATTGTGCAATCCACAGTAAAAGGTTGATGCCTTTAGTTATAGTTAATATTTATTCCCCGTTTGTTTGTTGGAAAGTAGTTTCCTTTTGGAAAGTGAATTCCGGGACAATGAATTATTTTCCGATGTTTAGTAGTGTAATGGAAAATAAATTAGAAAACATTTTCTAGTGTTTGGTTATGTCATGGAAAATGAGCTGAAAAATAACTTATTAATGTTTTATTTTTTTCAAGTTTATTAAAGTAATAAGGAGCAAATCTTACAAATTAAAAAGTTGAATGAGAATGAAATTGAAAAAAAAATAATTTCATAATTTTCTCTCATTTATAAAATAAATAATAATCAAAATAATAGAGATCAAATCTAACAAATAAAAAAAATTAAAAGATGAAGAAATTAAAATAATAATAATTACCATTTTATAAATTATTTCAAATAAAATAAGTAACAATCAAAAGAATGAGAACCAAATTTGATAAATAAAAAATTTCAATTAAAAAATGATAAGGAAAAAGCAAATAACAATTATAAAAATAAGGACCAAAGTTAATATAAAAATTAAATTCTAAGGGATGAAAAGTTTGAAAAAAATTCAAAACAAAATATATATAGCAATCAAAAGTTTGAGGACCAAATTTGATATAATTAGCAAATATTATAACTTTTCTAATTTTTTTCACAACTTTCGGAAAGTGTTTTCCGCTCAAAATAAAAGGAAAACACTTTCCTGGAAACCAAACTAAATTTTCCTTTGACTGGAAAGTGTTTTCCGTTGATCAACTTTTCTAATGATAAACAAACACAAGAAAGTTTGGAAAGTGATTTCCAAAAAATCATTTTCCATCAAACAAACACCCCCTTAGAGGAATAATCTTTCGTAGATATTGGCTCTAAGTTTCAAACTCAAGAAGTTAAGCGAGGAAACAAATCTTCTTTACTGTTCAACCTACTCCTTAGATGGCATTTGAAAGTTGTTCCAGCAAAGGAGACGCATGAGAGTTTTAGAGCAAATTATTTGTTATCTTAGCTATTTATTTTTTATGGTGTTTTTATTTTTTTTCCTATTTAGTTTATGAAATCAAATTTTGGTTGATTAGCTTGTATTTCAACATATTACTTGAAGAGAAATATTTAATAATAAAATTTTGAATTAAAATTTTTATGTAGTAATCTTATTCAGCATCTTGTGTTGCTTATGCTTGTTTTTTTATTATGCTATTTTCATTTGTGTTAATAGAATGAAAAAAATACAAAAAAGACAAAATAAAACAGAGAAAGGAGATAAAGTTATGTTTGATAATGACGTATAAAATAAAATAAGTATATCAATATCTTATATAGTAAAGCCTTTTATATCTTTATATTATCTTGTATTAGTATAAAATAACCATATGATGCATGTTTCACTTATTCAATAATTTTTCAATTGTAATATTTAAATAAATTATTAATTTAGTATGAAACTTTTTTATTTTTATTTTATATAAATTTTAGTAGAATCATTCTTGAATAAATTATAATTTACTTTGGTTCATTATTTTTTATTAATGTAAATTATAATATATATATATATATATATATAATAAATTATAATCTACTTTTCTTATTTGATTTTCTTCCATATTCATTTGTTAAAATATAAGAAAAAAACTAAATTTAATTGTATATGTAACCAATATTTTAAAAAACTATATTTAAAATATAATTAGAAAGGAACGAAAAAAAATAATAAGATTGAGACTTTGACCTAGAACTAAGCCCAGGTATGGATGGGCTTGGAGTCAAGTGTAGGCACTCCTCAGTTGGGACACATGTCATGTTTAAATCCTTTAAGACGCAGGGGACCTATCATCTAATATTATCTTGTTCAATGAGTCTTGCAAGTTTATAAGGAAACTCACCAATCACTAGTTTCTAAAGACTCATTTTATTAATGTATATATCATTTAATCAATCAGTTGGTTGCATGTGAGACTAATTTTATTTATGTAAAAGCACATTTATTATTAATAAAGACATTCTTTATCTTTAATATTCATTGATGTTTGATTAATGAGTCAAGCATAAAGAAAAGTTTTTGAGACAAAAATGCTTGGCTAATGAAATTATAAATTTGTTTTAATTATGAGATTTTTATTGCATCAAAGCATTATTTCTAAATATTTTTAGTTGATACTCTATTAATATTGGACATTAATTAAAGTTGTTGAGTTTGATGCATATTATGTTTTTTTTTTTATGAAAGGAAGCAGTTATTATTCTAAGGTGGGGTATGAAGGATACCTATAACTAATATGTAGGTGTTTGTCAATTGACATTTAAACTAAATTAACCCGCATAAGAATTCTATATAGAGAGATCATATGTGAATATGAAAAGGCTCACATGATAAAAGTGTAAGTGATCCTTAGACTTTTGATCACTAAGTTATTGTAACATCCTTCATTTTTTTAAATCAAGAAAACAAGGTGATTTTTTTAATAGACAAATATAAGTAGTAATGGTCGACCAGTTCAATTTTATCTAAAATTTTGGTCAACTAGTTTATTTCATAGTATAACATTTTCCTTATTGGTTGATCAATTAGTCGACCAGTTCCATTGATCGATTAAGACAATAGCAAAATTAATTGTTCAATTTACCAAACAGTCAACCAATTCATTTAGTAAATTCAATTGGTCAACCAATTTAGGTAGAATCATACCTTTTTGTTATTAAACCTATGTTCAAATATTAGCTTTCAACATCACACTTAATTTCTTGACTTGGTAGTATTACTATCCAAATCCAAGATAGATTTTCCTTTACCCTTGGATTTATCAAGTTATCCTTAACTTTCATCACACCATATCTTTTTATCATGATTATAGTCCAAATATCATAGACTTATCTCATATCTTATAATTCATTTTCCATAATTAATAGATAATTACAAGACATGATGCAAAAATTATAGGAAAACATTATAAGGTAGATTTTATATGATTTAAATTCTAAAGCACTAAATGAAATATAACATCGTAAAAGTTTGTTGAGAAAATCATATTAGGATTGCAATCTTGACATTAATTACATACCATACTTTACATTACAAAAGGATTAACATGTAACAAAATTACATCTTCATTAATTAACAGAAAGAAACTCCTAATCATCACCTCATTCCATACGAGGTTGTAAAGCACCTGAAATTAATTTATCACACATTATAAATATAACTATACCATGAATCATTAAATCAATAAAACAACTTTAATGATACATTTTAGTCTTATTAGATTATTTTCGATCAATTTTCTCTTTATAGTTTTAACAAACCATCATGATAAATCATATGTACTAGTCATTATCGACCTAATGCCACTAGCTCACTATCAGGCATTATCTCCCCCTTACTGAGTGTTTAGCTCATTGCCCATTACCAAGCTTTAGCCCCATCAATAAGAAGCTAGTTCCTCCATCCATTACTGGGCACTAGTTCTATTACCAGAAAACTAATTCCTTCACCAATTACTTGGAAGCTAGTTTATCTGCCCATTACTGAGCACTAGTCTCATTACTAGGAAGCTAATTTCTCTACCCATTACTGGAAAACTAGTTCCAATCACATTAAAACTAAATTAAAAACAAGGCATATTTAGGTTGTGTTTGGGAACGCGGTTTGCACCGCGTTCCCTTAAATTTTGAATTTTTTTTGCTTAAAATTAATTTTTTTTTATGTTTTCAGATCATTTTGATGTGCTGATGTCAAAAATGATTTTTAAAAATGAAAAAACTTTATTTTGATGCATTTCTAAGTGAAAAGCACTTTGAATCGCAATCGCTACCACAATCCCAAACGAACCCTAGTGAAATTGTAATGACTTGTCTTAATACTAGAGTATTAAGGTGGTATACACCTACTTGTTGTTGTACAACTTCTAGGACCTATCCTGTATCAACATGTATATCATATTATTTTTCATTCAATGCTTATTCCGTATAATATAATCTAAGTTGATTCCTTTTGACTTAATCATCATTTACAATTTATCTTGTATTGAAATTTCATTTCAACTTCTCATTTAATCTACATTATCGATCTAATTAACTAGAGAGACTTCTTATAATTCATAAACACACATACATTTTAGTATACTCGAGTTTTGTTCTTAAAAATTATATCATTTAAGTTTTACTTCAAAATCATTGTTTCTCATTTTAATCATAACCAAAGTTATTACGTTCAGTTTTACGCTTCGCTTATCTCTTCTAAAAGCTAAGGTACAAAACTACAAGTTTACCTAAGAGAAGAAAATCCAGTTTCGCCATTAACACACCCAAAACTATAAATCATGGCCACCTATTTAGTCTGTCTAGCATGATTTAATTCGACCCCTCCTTAGTTTTTAATCCATAAGTAGAGTTTGATAACTCCAAATTAAGCAAGATCAATTTTGTTTGAAACTTAACATCTCTAATTACAACTTTTAAGAAGAGACTTATCTCAAATTTTATCATTTTCAAGTCCTAATCTCCTCTAGAAATTAGGTGATGAAATTGTCCAGTTTTCACAAGTAAATAAAAGCTCATCATTATCAAATAAAATAATTTAACTCCTTTAAATTATCATTTGTATAATCATATAAATATATTCACTACATTTCACAAGCATTATAATAATCATATTAACTTCCGAGTTAGTTACTTTTTTGGTTGGTTGTACTCATAGCCAAAACACCTAGATTTTTTTTTATTCAATATTTTAAGCTATTATATCATTATTTTAACCCAATTACATCATAGTATAGTAATTCTTCAATATCCCCAAATGTTATCAAGAAACCTAATTCTCCAAATAGAAGATTTTTAATCAAAATCAATTAACCCTAAAATAACATGTTTAAATAGCATTAGAACACTTTACCAGGTAATAGTCCAAGTTTTAAACGATAACCAGTCAAGAATGTCCAAGTCGTTTTTTCTTCCTCCTCAAGTTATGACCCTCTCCTCACAAACTCCCTTGCTTCTCACAAAATTTCTCTCCCAAATCTCTTCTATTATGGTGTTTAGGTGTTTACTTCTCTAAATCCTCATTAAGATTAGCCTATCACATGAATTTTCCAAGAAAACTTGATGGATTTATTCCCACCATGTCCCCACTTTGCACGTTTTAATTGCCAATAATATTTTCCCCTTAGTTGGAACGTATTTTAATATTGATTTTCAGTTGACCACATCAATTTACATCTCAATACCTTTCTTCCCTCCTACCTTACTTTTATTTAAATTTTATTTGCATTTATGTATTTTTTGGACATTTTTTGTATTCTATTTTTAAAAAAAATAATACACAACCAATTTATTTCTGATATGAAAATCAAATATCATCTCCTTAATTTAAATGTCCAATTTACTTAATTTGTACCTCATTTCATAATATTTTTAATTTAGGTCGGGGTTTACAATTATCTTATATAGGGAATGATATGTTTTGATCATAACTATATGTTGTCTTAATTAAAGGTAACAAACAGGTAGATATTGAGTATAATATGAACTATATTAAGGTATTTAAGTGATCAAGAGATGATTTATCATTCGAAGTGAATTAGAAAAAAAAGTTATTCCTGTTCTCGAATAACATTAATTATGAGATCCTAGCGTAAGGTGAAATGAGATTTGAAAAAAAAAATTCAATCTTATTTAAAGAGTCAATGACTATGATGCTGAAAACAAACATAATTTAACATAACAAACACATCCAATGCTATAATATCTAAATCATAATATTATTAATGAAAGGATAATAATTACAATGAGAAATTGATCATTGAAATGTTAAGTCAAACCACATATGATTTTTCTAATATTTAAGGGATCATAACAAGATGCTAAATATTGTACTTGATCTTCAAATATAAATTAATTAATTTGTTGAACATATAATAAATTAAATTGTTTAATTTATTTTATCTTATTTTATTAGAATTGTGATTTATAAACCAAAATATTAAGGAACTTAATGCGTCACACACATTAAGAATCATTGGTAAAAAACTAAATTTAGATGATTGATCGATTGTGATTTGATTGTAAATAAGTTTTAGAAATTAAGAACTATAATATAATTAATACAAGATATTACAATTCTAGACCTAGAAAAATCAAGTAGGGACTTTATTAAATAAACTTCTAAAATTATTTTGAAATAATATATGTGATATTTTTAGGGGACAAGTGATATTTTACCATTTATATGGTAATTAGATTTTCCCAATAAATATAATGTTATACCTTTATATTTTCTTGAAGCTATGTTACAAAACATATGATAGAGAAACACCTAAAAACATTAAAAAAAAAGGAGCTAGCACTCAAAGTGATAGTGACCCTCTCTTTTAAAAAGGTTTTAAGAGATTTTTCATTGGTGTTTCATGTAGATTATTGTTAAAGATTGAACACATAGATGACTTGTTGTTTGCGATAACCCGATCTTGAAGAAGTTAATCAAACGTAAAAAAAACATCTAATCTTCAAGTAATCTTCGCTCAAACCTTAAACAACCTTAGATTATTTAACGGGTCCTTGGGACTCCTAAAAAAAAATTAAATTATTATTTCCGCTGCGTTTATATGTTTTAGAAAACCTAACAACATTGTTTTTCATTAATTGTACATGGTTTATATAACTCAGAATTGAGGCAACTTTTGTAATGGTTAATTAAATAACCTCGAACCTTAGGGTAAGATCATAGTCTTTAATTCTACATAAATATTGCTCTGCAACTAAACACACACATACGTGTTCACATAACTTCATAAGATTTTCATCTCCTATCTAAACTAACTTAAGCATCGGAGGTCCTCAAACCTATAAAGGAACTTATTTTATAGGTAGTGTAGATGTCAAAGCCTAATATTGTTTGCATTTCAACTTTCAATAACATTAAGACACCGTTCTCAATAGAGGTTTTCAACAACCTCATCACCGACTGACCTAGATTTTTGTAAACTTCTCAAAAGGTTATCCCTTTAGATTTGAGGACTCACAAATCATATAAGATATCTATGTTAAATAGTAAATCATTAATGATTAATAGCATTATATATATGAACTAGTCCATTGACCTGCGTTTTACTGCGGGTTGGACTAAATTTTTTTAAAGCATAAAAAAGAATACTAAGAGTGTGAGGATTTTTTAGCAATGCTATTAAACCCGAGCAAGTAGGTAAATCTTGAAATCTCTTAACCTAGCTCATTGCTTAGTGTGAGTTTCCAATTAAACCATTTAAGAGCCCATCCAATGTGAATTGGTTGATTTAATGGGTTTAAAGGAAACCTGGATAATTAGAAAAAGCATGGATCAACTTATAAAAAAATCAAGAAAGATTTATTTTTAAAGTATTCAAGCAAGTAGGTAAATCTTGAAATCTCTTGACTTAGCTCATTGCTTAGTGTGAGTTTCCAATTAAACCATTTAAGAGCTAACTCAATGTGAATTGGTTGATTTAATGGGTTTAAAGGAAACCTGGATAATTAGAAAAAGCATGGATTAACTTATAAAAAAATCAAGGATTTTTTTTAAAAGTATTGAGATGGTGACATATTGGATGACCCTAGTCACACGTGACTCAGTTCATAAACTTAGCTAGATTTAATAGCTTTTTTAAAAATAATTTTTACCTAATTATATGATAAAAATTAGATGTTTGTAATTTTAATAATAAATCCTAATATAGACGTTCGTTCGAGACTGTGATAACCCTAAACAAAGCAAGGAAACAAAATTAGACCCAAATTAAGTGTTGTTTTGTATTTATAGGCATTATAATAACTTAACTTTGCAAAAAAGAATAAAAAAGAACAAAGGACACTAAGGGAGTTATCAACTCCCAACGTGAACTAACAACCTTTATGCATTGAATTCCTAAATATTGATGTAGCTTTTGAGTTAAAATCTGGTTTGATTCATTTACTATCTACTTTTTGTGGCCTTGTAGGTGAGGATCTCTACAAGCACTTGAAGGAATTCCAGAGGAACAAATTAAACTAAGGGCTTTCTTATTCTCCTTGGCTGATAAGGCAAATGATTGACTTTATAACCTTCCATCCGGATCTATTACGACATAGAACGATCTAAAAAGGGATGTTTTTGAAAAGTTCTTTCTGGCTTCAAAGGCAGGTACCATCATAAAAGAAACCAGTGGAATTTGTCAGAGTAAAGAAAGGCGCTTTTGAGAGGCAACCCAAGCGTGGTGTTGCACCACGACCAACAAAGATTTCTATTATTTGTTTAGTTAATTTTATTGCTTTATCTATTTTTAGTATTGTTTAATTTGATTTTTCTCCACCATATTTTCTCCTAAGACTATATTCCCTTAGTTGGAACTGCAGAGCACACTGAATGACATACTATTTTTCAGTTGTCGAATAAGCTCTTAATGATTGAGCTAAACACATTCAGAGTAATTTGCTTTACTTCCTCATCTCTTTTTAGTACGGTCATTGAGGGCAATGCCTATATTAAGTATGAGGGGATTTAGGGGCTTTCCATGTTGGTGGAATTATACTATGTTTTTAACCTTTTTATGTTGATGGCATTATGCTCTGCTTTGGCAATTCTAATATGTCTGAATCTTCATGTTTTAAAATCAGTGATTTGGAGGCTGTTTGTTGCAAATGTAATTTTCATATTTGTGGGACCGAAATATTTTTTATGATGGTGATATTTCAATATCTTAATTGTTAATATCATTAACGAATTCTTAATTGAGCTCGTTAAAAAATCATAACATGATTGAATGATGATTTGGCTTTTTTAAAAGATTGTTTAGTTAAGTTATTTTCTTTAAGACTAAAGTAATTGGATTTAGTAGACACAAGATTGTGAGACTTTGAATCTTATGATTGACACATCTATATTGATCTCTATTTTTCTTTCATGTGTGATTTTTTTTCCATTGGTATTGTTTCTCCAAAACTTGCTCTAATTCTAATCAAGACCATATTTTTACATGCATGCTTAAACATGATTAATGTATTTTTTGTTTGTTATGTACCTTATATAGCCTAATAACCCATATTTTGATAAATGTTTCCTTTGAGACCCCCTTTGAATTTATGGACTTTTTCTTTGATTATAAACCCGCATTACAAACTATAAACCAAATAGTGTATTACCTAAGCTGTAGAATTAATGGAGCGTTATACATCATTATACATGTATAGGAAATACATGAAATAAGTGTGAGAGTGTCTTAAATTTATAAGTGGCTATGTTAGGTGTCGCGGGGTGCGAGCGTCATGACATCGTCTGACGACGGTGGAGGCTTTTGTCGTGCCTCCCTAATGAGGTGTGGTGTGTTGGGAAGAGTTTTTGGATTTAATCATAAAATTATGATTAATGTTTAAGAGTCGCCACCTAGTATTATGATCACTAGGAACCTATGGTCTGCGAGAGTCTGGGGGTAAGGGACTCGTTGTGCAAGGGGAAGATGCATCACCCCCAGTGCACCCTACCTAATGTAAGCTGCATTGTTGTTTGATTGTTTTTCTAGGTTGAGTTTCTATTCATTGGTCTTTTCTAAGGTTCAAGGCAGATCTCTCTTCATGAGAGAGTCTCTACCTTATCGGGTTAAATTCTAACCATTCTAAAGTCTGAATTTTAGCATCACATTTATTTACACTTTGTATCTTTAATACCTGAGGGTGTACTTTATCGTATAATTTTACACCCCACAAATATTAAAGTCTACATTTAGACCCTAAAAAAGATTGGAAAAAGGTTTTTGATATTTTGGTCAAACCCTAATGGATGATCATAAACTGGTTATGATATCCATTTTTTTTATTTTCAAAACATGAGAAAGATGCAATTTTTTAATGAAAATATGCATTGAAAATTTTTAAGATTTGGCCGCATGTATGAAAAAAAAAATATTTTTTGTTTTTTAAAAGGGAAATTAATTTTAAAGTTTTTGAGAATTTTTTTTTGAAAATGTTTTGAATGTTTTTTGAAATATTTCAGAGAAAACCGGGTATTTTAATATCGGATTTGTATTTTACCGTGTAAATCTACGACCTGATATCATGCAAAATAGGTAGAAAAATATGTGAGAAAATCACAATTTTTTTTGAAAGGGTTCTTGAATTTATTTTCATTTTTTTGGGGGCCGGACCCGGCCCAACCATTTGGGTTGGGCCTGAACTGGCCCGGGCCAAAGGAGATGTTAATTACTTTGACATAGTTGCAGACGATGGAAGAGAAAAATGGGAGGCGACTTGACGGAGGGGATGGAATTGTTGTTACTGGCCTGGAGTGAAGTGGGCAGAGGTGCTAGTGGCCGGAGTCGGCTGTAGGAGGAAGAAGAAAAGGTTGTAAAGGAGAGAGAAAGGATGGAAGGAGAAGAGATAGAGCCGTAGTGGCTGCTTGGTGGTCGGTTGGTGGTTGTGTTGGCTTCCTGTGGTGTATTTGGTGGTTGAAGGGCTGGTGGCCGGTTGGTGGTTTTTGGCCGATTTTCTCCTCCCTCAGGGCATGAAATCCACTTTTATTTATAAGCGGTAGAAGTGGGCAATCTTGTCTACACTGGGAAAAAATTTCAGCCCTTGATTCAGTTAGGAAGGATCCCAACCATTGGTTCAAAGTAGGCATTCTTAGTTGTCAAATTTGCAGGAAAAGGCTGACTGAGTTGGCCTCTTTAGGCCGGCGCCGGCGCTAATGGGTTGTCATTCAGCCTGAACAGGCCATATGGGGTTGTAGAGAAATTGTAGAGGATCATTTGCGTGCAAGATTTGTCAATTTTGATGGACATTAGATGCATTAAATGCACCTGCAAAGTAGCCTCCCTGAGTTGTCATTTCAGAGAAAATTAAAGAAGAAGATGAACAATATTAGAGTTCTGTTTTTGGCCAAAGTTCATTTCAGTCCTCCCTCTTTAAATTTGATTTAATTGCACTCATAATTGACCCTATACTTTTGATTTAGTGCAATTTAACCCCTGCTGAACTTGAATTAGAACCCCAAATTTACGCGCCTTTTGCACTATGGTCCCTAGTCTTAGTTTTATGCAATTTAACCCCTAATTGACCATTAAACTTTCAATTTGTTCGATTTCACCCCTGGTTTTGGTCAATTAAGCCCCTATAGTTTGGCGCCTTTTGCAGATTGTTGACCCAAAAACTTTAATTTTCTTGCAATTTGGCCGCTGATTTCAATCAATTAACTTGGTACAAATTAAATTTGGTCTCTTAAAAATTCCAATCTTCTCAATTAAACCCAAATTAGGATCCCAAACTTAATTTTTCACTAATTAACCCCCAAATAAATTTAATTTGACCCATTTAAAGTATAGTTAAGTCCTTGCACTTAACTAAATCCTTTATTTGGACCCAAATTAATTCAATTTGGTCCATAATTAAATCAAATTGGCCTATTAAAAATTTAATTATGTCATTGGACTTAATTTTTATGCAAATTTGTCCATTAATCATTTAATTTGACGTTCAATTTGCATTGTTTTGGCATAATGGGGTACAAATAGACCTTGAATTTCCTCCGAAATTACAGCTTGATTCCCCGACTTGCTTTCTCCACTTTGCCAACCTTTATTTTATTTTTTTGATTTTTATTTTGAAAAAAAAATGTTATTTTTGGGGAATAACCCAGAATTGGGTCATAATATCAGGTGCGAGGGAACAAGCTTTTACTTTGAAAAGAAATGCAAGCCACATGATATTATGATGGCAGATTGAGGAATTTGTTCTATCTTTTATATCTTTGATTCCTAAAAAAAAATTATAATGAAGGTTTGAAGTTTTATAAAGGTAAAAGATCATCATTTAGTTTGAACCAAAATTTTGTTCTGTTGAATGATCAATTTTCCAATAAATATTATTTGCCGCGTTTAAAATGGCTAGAGGAAGTGTTTAATATTCTATATCTTCTTTTAGGGTATTTTGTTTCATTGGTTTCAACGACTTTTAAGCTACTTTACTAAAGATTTCCTACCTTAAACCAAGCCACATTACAACCCTTGGAAAGACCTTATGATTTGTGAAATGCATGTAATCTAAATGGTGGAGAGTGAGATGATTCACAAGCTTATGGTAGATCATTTCTATTGGAATGAATTTGAGTGAAATACTAACTTTTCAAACACATGAGAATTAAGTGATTATTTATGTGAGGTCTATTATTTGGTTGTTTTATTCTAAAATAAAAACACTTGAAAAACAATTTTAAATTGATTGGAATGTCATTCATGATATGTTATGTTGGTTTGAGAGTTTAATTGTTATTCGTTGATTGCATTAAATTTTTTACATTGAAAAGTAAAATTAAAATTTTGCCTAAGGATGTGCAAAAGTTAAATGTGAGGGAATTTGATAAGTGTAAAATATACATATGTTTTTATTCCTTTTAACTATGCTTTTTAATGTATTTTGAGCTTATTGGAAATTATTTTTATGAGTTTGGCATGCTTAAGAGATTTTATGAATTAATTGCTACAAGATAATAATTTCTACATTTTATGTTTTTGACCTTACTTCTTGTGACAGTTTTTTCACTAAGTTATAATTTTCAAATATGAAAGTGGGATGAATAAAAGTTAAAGTACACATATTAAACTTTTCAGGAAGTTATGGGTAGAAATCTAAGTTGGTTTGGATCTCTAATCAAACCTGCAAAATCGGGCCAAAATCTTACTTGCAGCAGAATTCTCTACTTTCATATTACATATTCAAACGAGCATATATTGAGCCTCAAGTATCGAAATCATGAAATTCAAAAGCACAAAATCATCTACACATTTAGGACCACAGCTTTTATGAAGGATGCCAGGTTAGATAAAATCGTTTTGAAGATGAAAATCCAAATGCAATCTAAAAGACAAGATTGATCTCCTGATCTGATGAGAAACTAACGGTGCCGAACATCCCACTACTGCTGAGAGTTTGGCATAGAAACAGTGGGCCTTAGGATCTAAGAAAGGTGCAAACCAAGCCTCTAACATTCCATGAATAAAAGAATATAGCTGGAACAGCTGGATATTGCAAGAAACCAAGTCAGAAACAAAGTCTAAGTTGTAGTAACGTCTAAATTACAACATAGTCGTGATAACAATAGAGTCAACTTTCAACACAAATTCTGAGAGATTTCACCAACCTTAATAACAAGATAAGGAAGGAGGAATTAAATAACATTAAGGACTCTTAATTAGGAGAAGAATCTTAACGAAAGACAACAACTGAGAAAGAGAATAAAAAAGCAAATCACAGCAGAAACAACTCTTTTATTCTTCTTTGCAACATTCTTTTCTCTTTATTTTTGTTAATTTTTCAGCAGTTATAAACTAAACTTTGGCTTTTGGTTCAAGAGGAATATACACTATCTCCATTATCATTGTAATTCTTTCATATTCAAGTACTTATTTATATTTCAGAATTATGCTATTGATTTCTTTTTATGCTTATTGATTTTTTTTTAGATGATATATATATGCTTTCTAGTTTCTTTCAATCCATAATTGTTGTGAAGCAAATGAGTTTAACTTGATTGCTATAACTATCACTTTAATTTATTAGGGAGGAATTAGCTAAGTTAAATTGCTTAAGCTTTTGAATGGTTGCTTAAACTAAATTTCACAGACTTTGCTCCTAAAGTTACTGCCAAGTGAATTAAAATTGCTTTTCAATATTAAATTCGTTTGATGGTAAGAAATTGATTAGAAAGCTTTATCTAATTAATTTACTTATAATATCCTCAATTTCCCTTAGCTTTAAGGGACATAGAATTTATTTGCTTAAATTGAAATGATATTTATTTTACCTCGATAATCAACAGATTTATAGGAATAGATGTCTAGATCTTTAAACTTGAGTTAACGAGATATCAATTTATTATTTTTATTTTTAAATTATGTTTCTTTATTATTTTTATTCAAATCCTCTATTTTTTTTAATTTCAGTATATTATAGGAAGATTAAACGAATTTTCCTTTGGGTTCGATATGGTTTTCATAATCATACTACGGATTTATTTTGTTTGTTATAATAAAGCTAGAATTATATTTTTGAAGTTCCGATAACCGACCAATCTTTATCTCTAAATGTTGTATTTTTACCATAATTCCAATCCTAATATCTTCTATTTAGGCTATCAAAAGGCTTGATTGAAAAGAAAAAAATTTAGAAAATTAACTTTTTTTAAAAAAAAGTTGACGAGATGTACAATGAACCATGAATCTCATGTCTTTCGGTTTTTAGCATAATCTAATCATATTATAAACCAAATATAAAAGCTAATCCATGATGATGATGATGATGATGATGATGATAATGATGAAGATTTTAAAAGCTAATCCTAAATAATAATAATAAAAAATGGTAATTCAAGAATGCTATTGAAATATAATATAAAGGAAAATAATTTTAATGTGAATAATAAATATGTTTTAAATAATTAAACTTAAAGAAATTTAAATTTGTAATGAATAATTTTCAAATTAAAACACCACCTAATATAATATGTAAAAAGTAAAAATAATGCTATAAAAATCTGCTATTTTTCAAATGATAGTACATTTTTTTAATAATTTTTTAATTTATCAAATATGAATTGATGAGGAAAAAGATAAAAAAATCTAAAAATAAAAATAGTATGACATAAAAACATAATAACTGAAATTATCCAAAATATATATAAAAATCAATCCAAAATAGAAAAAAAACCAACATGAGAAATAAAACTGAAAAAATTAGTTATTTTTTTTTATGAACTGAATTTGATTTAGCTTTAATTTCAGATATCACAAATAAAAAATAAAATTGATAAATAAAAAAACTAAAAATTAAAAAAAAGATTATATATAATTAAACCTAAATAAATAACCAATTCTTTTATATAAAACAGTCAAAACTTTAATAAAAATAACCTACTTTTTATTTTTATTTTTTTGACTTATTTAGATTTATTCAGTTTTAATAAAAATAAAATCAAATCAATTGAATATATTAGTTTGATTTTTTTAATTTTATTTAGTTTAAAATTAAATAAAAAATTAATTCTATTGAATTTCTTAATCCAAAACTTAACCATTTGAATGATCCTTATCAAACGACTATTATTTTCAAATCAAATTCCGAATAATCGTTTTTTTTTGTTTTCCTGTTTTTGTATTTCTTGACTTGTCGAGTAAGTTTACATGAAATAAAAAGGAAACAACTTTCTCCACTTAACCCCTCCACTCTCTCTCTCTTTCTCTCAAGCAATCTAGGGTTTCAAAATCCCCAATTTCGAAGCCCTCAAATCAAACCGAATCAATATAGTTGACGCAAACCCAGTTCAATTAACGAGCTAGGGTTTCTGAAATCTCAATCAATGCCGGAAACTATGGTTAGCTCTGCGGGTGGACTGCTGGCTATGCTTAATGAGAGCCACCCTTTGTTAAAACAACACGCTCTCTACAATCTGAATAACTTTGTCGATCAATTTTGGCCGGAGATCTCTACTAGCGTGCCTATAATGTAAGTCTCTATTGTAAAGATTGAATCTTTTTTGGGTTTTCTTTGGCTAGGGTTAACAGGTCTCTTTTTTACTGGATTTCGATCTGTTTTTGAACAACACTTTGAATAAATAAGACTGTTCAATGTTGAAAATAAAGTGATGTGTTTTATGAGTAATCTTGTGTTAATTTAGCTTCAAAGTTTGAATTCTTGGGGTTTTCTAGTGAATAAGAGATTCCTGAAGTATAGGACTTTTTTTGGTGGTTTCAGAGATGGGGTTTTAGTGTTGGGTAATTAGGATTTGGGGCTTATGAGATTGAGAAGATTTCAAGGTTTTATTATTTGCTGGGATTGACTTGAATTCTGAAGTTAAGATTCGTGTGTTATAGCTTGTTGTTTTGTATTTATAATGTGATTGTGGATATGAGTTTTCCGTAATTTTTTGTTGTTATTCAGAGAGAGTTTGTATGAAGATGATGAGTTTGATCTGCATCAGAGGCAACTTGCCGCATTGCTTGTTTCTAAGGTATTGACTTTCTTTTTCCTTGTGTTCCTTCTCCATCTCTCAGTCCTTCCCCTGTATGTCACATAGAAAGAAGAGGAAAAAGAAGAGAATGGATTGTAGAATTTAACAATGTCAAACCATCCAAAGTCCACCTCCTTATCCGTACATATTTTAGGAAGTTGTATACTTGTATCTTATTAGGAACCCTTGTTTGCAACATTTAAAAACAAAAATGCCTCAAATAAAAATGCCTAGATTAAAGTAGGCAAATAAACTGATAAACCCTTGTTTAAAACTGATTAAAGTAGGCATTTGAGTTTTTGGACAATGACCACCTTAGTCCTGTATTAAAATGAATTAGTGTTTCATCTTCAGGTTTTCTATTACTTGGGTGAACTTAATGACTCACTGTCGTATGCCCTTGGAGCTGGATCCCTCTTTGATGTTTCAGAGGATTCTGACTATGTTCATACTCTTCTTGGTACGTTGCTCATCAACTTGCACTATTTTCTTTACCTACAAACCAGTGAAATTACTGTAAGGACACCTAATTTTAGCATGCCCCACAATTACCTTTAAATAGGATGAGATGTTATGACAATTTGTCATAGCATGCATGAAGTTGTCAACACTGTATAGTTCAAGCTTCTATTGTTTTGTCATATATTTTGTGAAGTGTTTCAGGGATGTTATAAGGATACTTTCCTGGTCTACTTATATTTTGTCTTTGTTCCTATCTCCAGCTAAGGCTATTGATGAGTATGCTAGCCTAAAGTCCAAGGCAGCTGAATCAAATTCTGATGGAGCTGATGTGGACCCTAGGCTGGAAGCAATTGTGGAGAGATTGCTAGACAAGTAACTTAAATTCATTTATTTTTTATGCGTCTTTGTACTACTAGTTATCTTATTGTTTCTCCATTAGGTGCATCATGGATGGAAAGTACCAGCAAGCTATGGGAATTGCAATTGAATGCCGAAGATTAGATAAACTTGAGGAAGCTATCATGAAGAGTGATAATGTCCATGGAACTCTGTCCTATTGTATTAATGTTTCCCATTCATTCGTTAATCGCAGAGAGTATCGGCTTGAGGTTAGTTTGTTTGCATTCTAGCTTTCCTAACTAATATTGTCCCATGTTATTGCCATTGCATGGAAGTGATCATGTGGGAGTATGTTCAACACTGCATACAAGCTGTTATGTGTATTGTTTGTTGATTGTCCACTGTTACAATTGATAACATTGTCTTTGGTTGGATAGGTTGACATTTGTTATGAATTTTATGGCATTTCTATCTTTATCACAGTTTTCCAATTGCATTGGGTAATACTTAAATTCTTTATTTTGTCTACTGGTCTTAATACATGAAATCATGAACGGCAATGCAATTTTTTTGTTGTAAAATATTGGATGGTTTTCGGGAATTAACACTTAGTGTTTTTCTGTGAGTGTGTGTTTGTGTTTCCTCACTCTTTCCAGTTCCTTTATTTTTTCTGATCACTTGTCCATACTGCGTGCCATGTTGCATAATCTCTGGTTAGTTATGAATGTGGTAATGGATTCTGAATTTCATAGATTTTCTTGCTGTTTGGCTTCTTTTATTAAAAATCACCCTATATGGAAAGTTGTTGAATGGTCTATTTATTTCTATTGAAGAAGATTTGTGATACAAGTTGATGACTGTTTGCTGTTTTTTGTTTTGTTCTTTTTTTTTTCCCTGCAGGTCCTCCAGCTTCTTGTTAATGTATATCAAAAGCTGCCTTCTCCTGATTATTTGAGCATTTGTCAGTGTTTGATGTTCTTGGATGAGCCTGAAGGTGTAGCTAGCATATTGGAAAAACTTCTACGCTCAGGAAACAAGGATGAAGCTCTGTTGGCATTTCAAATAGCTTTTGATCTTGTGGAGAATGAGCATCAGGCTTTTCTTTTAAATGTTAGAAACCGCCTTCCACCTCCAAAGTCTCAAATTTCAGAGCCAGAACAGCCAAAATCCTTGGTTCCAGATTCATCTCAAAATGAAAATTCTAGTGCTCCAGAAGATGTTCAAATGACAGAAGGAACCTCATCTTCTACCGTGCATGAACCAGATCCAAGTGAAGTAGTGTATGCTGAGAGGCTGACAAAAATCAAGGGAATTTTGTCAGGAGAGATGTCAATACAGCTGACTTTGCAATTCCTATACAGTCATAATAAGTAATGCTAAAAAGTCCTGTCATTTTTTTATTAACTGTCTTAGCTTCCTATATGCCTTCTTAGTTAATAATACTTGTTATTTGCTTATAGGTCCGACCTCCTTATATTGAAGACAATCAAGCAGTCTGTTGAGATGAGAAACAGTGTCTGTCATAGTGCAACTATTTATGCTAATGCAATTATGCATGCTGGAACAACTGTGGATACATTTCTCAGAGAAAATCTAGTGAGTCACACATCTTTGTTTTATCTTTTATTTTATTATTTTTTTTATGCTTTGGTCTATGCACGTCTGTTTGCAGATTTTTGTGCATCCTCATAATTTATGCTCAACTATTTTTGGCTTATATATCATGTCAGGACTGGTTAAGCAGGGCGACAAATTGGGCCAAATTTAGTGCAACAGCAGGTCTTGGTGTCATCCACAGAGGTCACTTGCAGCAGGGCAGGTCACTGATGGCCCCTTACTTGCCTCAAGGTGGTGCTGGTGCTGGTGGTGGAGGTAGTCCATACTCAGAAGGTGGCGCTCTCTATGCTTTGGGACTCATTCATGCCAACCATGGCGAGGGCATAAAACAATTCCTTCGTGAAAGCATACGTAGCACCAGTGTGGAGGTGTGCTAACTGTTCCAATTTTCTATTGCTTTCTATAAGAATAAAGAAATGTAGTTAATTATGGAATTCACACTGAAATGTTTTGTTCAGGTTATTCAACATGGTGCATGCTTAGGTCTTGGTTTGGCAGCTCTGGGAACCGCTGATGAAGATATCTATGACGACTTCAAAAGTGCATTATATACTGATAGCGCTGTTGCTGGTGAAGCTGCTGGTATCAGCATGGGCTTGCTCATGGTTGGGACTGCAAGCGAAAAAGCTAGTGAGATGCTTGCATATGCGCATGATACACAACATGAGAAAATCATCAGGTAAGTATGGGGTTCATTTTTGGTTATTGGCTGAGCCCTCGGCTTTTATATTCTGCTTTTTTGCTTATATATTCTGCATATGCTGCAGGGGATTAGCATTGGGAATAGCCCTTACAGTTTATGGAAGAGAAGAAGAAGCAGACACGCTAATCGAGCAGATGACACGGGATCAAGATCCTATACTTCGTTATGGTGGCATGTATGCATTGGCATTGGCCTACAGTGGTACAGCAAACAACAAGGCCATTCGCCAGTTGCTGCACTTTGCTGTATCAGATGTGAGTGATGATGTCAGGAGGACTGCTGTTCTTGCACTTGGATTTGTCTTGTACTCTGAGCCAGAGCAGGTAGGTTCTTTCTTGTGTTTTTCATTTTCTTTTTGCGCTCCATGGCCCATGGTTGTTATTGCTGTTGTCTTTCCAGTATAAATGCTTGACATCGTTTTGGATTAAAATCATCTGTTGATGTTTTCAAGCTCTTGCTTGGTTCCTTTGTAGTTGACTTTTTTTTATGTTCATTACACAAACACATGGATGTGCATTTATATTCTGTTTTCTGATTATGTTATAACTTTCTGCACTGTTAAACTGCAGACTCCTCGAATTGTCTCCTTGCTTTCAGAGTCATATAACCCACATGTACGATATGGTGCGGCTCTTGCAGTTGGCATCTCCTGTGCAGGCACTGGCTTGAGTGAGGCTATATCATTGCTAGAACCTTTGACGTCAGATGTTGTTGATTTTGTTCGTCAAGGTGCCCTGATTGCAATGGCTATGGTCATGGTCCAGATGAATGAAGCCAGTGATTCTCGTGTTGGAACATTCAGGTATTGCAATATAATGTTGTATTTTTCCATCTGATTTACTTAACTAAGTCTAACATTTAGTGCATTTTAATCATCCTGCCCCTTTTACAAAGCCTAACCTCGCTTCTGTGAACCTGTTGTTGCAGACGGCAATTGGAAAAAATAATTCTTGACAAGCATGAAGACACAATGAGCAAGATGGGAGCAATCCTTGCTTCTGGAATACTTGATGCTGGTGGTAGGAATGTGACTATAAGATTGCTTTCCAAGACAAAGCATGATAAAATCACTGCTGTTGTTGGCCTTGCTGTTTTTAGCCAGTTTTGGTACTGGTATCCTCTTATCTATTTCATAAGCCTGGCATTCTCACCCACAGCTTTTATTGGACTCAACTATGACTTGAAAGTTCCAAAATTTGAGTTTATATCAAATGCAAAGCCTTCTCTGTTTGAGTATCCAAAACCTACTACCGTGCCTACCATGGCGTCTGCTGTCAAACTTCCTACTGCAGTTCTGTCAACATCAGTGAAGGCCAAAGCTAGGGCCAAGAAAGAAGCAGAGCAGAAAGCTAGTTTAGAAAAGGCGGCAGGAGCTGAGTCTTCACCTGCAGCAACAACTGCTGGAAAAGGAAAAGCATCTAATGAGAAGGATGGGGATGCTATGCAGGTAAATATCAATTATTAATGTTTCTTTACCTTGTGTTGATGTGCAATTGCATTTTCATTTTGAATGGAGAAACAGAACTGCTAAAATATATCAGTCCATCATCATTTTATTCTGATGCTTTCTCCAGTTTTTAAGATTGGCATATCACCTGTTTTGGATTGGATTATTTACTGTGTTGGTTGCCTGTTTTGACAGGTTGATGGGCAACCAGAGAAGAAAGCAGAGCCCGAGCCTTCTCATGAGATTTTGACAAACCCAGCCAGGGTTGTTCCTACCCAGGAGAAATTTATTAAATTTATGGAGGATAGCAGATATGTGCCGGTGAAGTCAGCACCTTCAGGGTTTGTTCTCTTGAGAGACCTGCAACCAACTGAGCCCGAAGTGCTTTCTCTTACAGATACACCTTCATCTACAGCATCACCCGCTAGCGGTTCAGCCACAGGACAGCAAGGTTCAGCATCAGCCATGGCAGTTGATGAGGAACCCCAGCCTCCACAGCCTTTTGAGTACACCTCGTAATTCTGGTAATTTCTCATGTGGTCTCTGCTCAGGAGTTCGGTCTGTAAACTTCTTTATTTCTTCATATATTTCAATGTTTTGAGGGGCTGGGGAAGGAGAATGCGGCAGTTAGAATTTAATTCCCAATCAAGAATTTATTTCTGCTAGAATCTGGTGCTGAACAAGTCCAAGTTTCTCCCATTATTTAGGACGAGTTACTGTGCCCTGTGTGCCTCTCCAATCTTTGAAGTGAAAACTTTAGATCATATTGTTTCTCCTATTTATCTACGAGTTTAAAATCAACTTAGACCGTCTTTCCTGTTTCCAATGCAAGTTATATTTGATCTCAGTGCATCTCTTTTTTTTTTTTTCCCTATTTGTTGTTTGAAAGAAAATTTTTGATTTTCCTTTTTCCATTTTCAGTGGAAATTATATTTGATCACAGTAACCTTCGTTTGGGACATCTACCTTGGTAGCTAAAATCTCTCTCATAACCAGGTGCAGGCGGCATTTCGTGTGCAATTCTTGTGATTTGTAATGTTGTGTCTCCTTGGACCCAAAGCTCATCGAGAAGGGAGAAAAACATTCATTTGTATCATGTGAACCATGTCAATTTCATGTAGGGTGACAAACAGCATCGATTCACGTCTTTTAGCCTTCAATGGATCGAATGGACTTCTCTTTTAGTATGCATTGCCCTTTTGCTGTGGTTCACAGCAAAAGCATCTCCTAGGAATTTAGTTTACAAGAGCTTAGCAACAAAAACTCTGCTTCATGGAGTAGAGCCTAACTAGAAAGTGAGAATTATTTTTGGTCCATGCGGAGTTTGGTCTTGAGATCTCGAGCGAAAATTCAAGCTTCAAAATACATGTATTACAAAGAGTAGTGGGAAAAGACTGCTGCCCCTTTAGCCTAAAGTTAATTCTTTTCAAAATTGTGCCCCCCCACGATCATATGCCCACAAATATGATTCTAGACTCGATTGCACATATATAGAATTTCGAAGAAGCAGATTCTGTCATGTCAAAAGTTTTGACTCAAAACTATGGAGATATTATGCTTCGACAGAACATTTTCTTGTAACTAGAATATACAAGATCAGGACCTTTAAGTTGATGCTCGATATCCATCAAATGGGATCTCGAAACAATTTTCATACTCAAATTTGGTCCTTCAGTTCGAAAAAGGAAAAAAAAAAAAAACTAGTGGCCTTACACTTTTATTAAAACTAGACTGGACTGGTTGGTTCAATATAAAACTTGATTAGATATGCAAAAAACCGAGTCGAATATAGCCGAACCCTTTAAAGTGGACCTATCGGTCAAACATTGACCCAATTGAAAAAGAAACATTAACCCAATTGAAAAAGAAAAGAAAAATTAACCTAATTGAAAAAGAAAAGAAAAATTATAGTTTGTAGGACTTGAACTTGGTACCTTTAACTCTTAAAATTGCACTTAACACAATTTATTATGCTTCATATGTAGTAATAAAATTTATATTATAGTACTAACAACCTAGTGGTTTGACTGGTGATCCTTATGCATACAGAAACAATAACAATAATTTCTCATAATAAAAAAAATATTTAAATTTTATTCTTAATAATCAAAACTCAATATTATAGCTCCCCTAGAGTGCTTAAGTAATGCAAAAAAATCCTAAATAAAACATTAAAAATAATAAAAAAGTTCTACAAAAATAAAAAAAACTTAAATTAACTAGGAAAATATGATAAATCTCGAACACTTTTGGTCCTAATTTAGGGGCCTTATCGATCTCTGATGACTACAAGAATTTAACCATAAAGGAACATGGGTTCTAGAACCTCCTAGAAAAGTTTTAGCCCGATCTAATAGTTAGTGTTGTTATCCACTTTTGAACCAAAAAAAAAAAATCATGAAAAGAAAAAAAATAGAAAAAGAAAATCTAAAATACAAGAGGATATACATGAAGAAAGCCAAGAAGATTGTCCAAGTTGGTGATGAAAAACCAAAATAACAAGTGGAAAAGCTGGAGGACTAACATGTACATGATTGACAAAATTAGCAGCCCAATTCTGATTGACAATGAGCTCATTTGGTGAAAATATTTTTATTTAGGGTAAAGAAATACAAATTTGGATAACTAAGAACTCAATAAGAATTTTGAAAGGTTTAATTAATTTTATTGAATACTTAATTGCAATGATATTTGAAGTCAATTTAGGCTTTGATTGGAAAAAATTAAAGTCTGGAAGTCAATTTGCAATTTTAAAGAGTTAATTTGTTCAAATCAGGGATTTAATTGCATAAATATTAAAGTTTGATGGGCAATCAGACACTTAATTAAAGAAATAAAAAACCAAGAACCAAACTGAAAAAAACGCGTGATTGTAGGGGCTAAAATTGACAAAATCAAAGGCAAATTGAAGAAAATTAAAAGTTTGATGGTCAATTAAGGGTTAAAGTGCACAAATCAAAAACTAAGGACTAAGATGAAAACGACACTAAGCTTTAGAGCTGATGATTGAGTTTGATAAGGGTGAAATTGCATGAAATTAAGAGTTTGAGAGACAATTACGAGTGAAATTAAAAACAATTGGAAGAATATGGACTAAAATGAAATATGTCAGATCCCAAAATAAAAACCCTAACTTTAGGGTTTAACCTAGATGACATGTTGTTCAACTACTATTTAGGTTCTTCTTTGACAATTTTGGTTGATCGAGTAGGTACTTCAGATGAATGAATGTGGTATTTCCGATCATCTCTAGGGCTGTAAGTCTGTAACCACCACCATTCAATTGAGAAATAACCCCTCTACAAAGATTAGTTACTCTTATCAAACGTTTACATCCTATTTTTTTTAACGAACTCAACAACATCTTGTCCCCGATCAATCATCACTGTATTTTCAAATTCTAAGCTGACCGGGTTAACACTTTCAAACGAATGAATGTGGAGCTACAGACCTCCAAACTGTGTAAGGTTGGATCCAAATGAAAGGTGTGCACCCCATCTACCAAGATCAAGTGGTCTTAATTAATTTTGATTGACAAAAGGCCTATTTGGTGAAAATATTTTTATTTGGGGTAAAGAAATATAAATTTGGATAGGTAAGGACTCAATGATAATTTTAGAAGGCTTAATTAATTTTATTGCAGAGTTAATTGCATTGATATTTGAAGTCAATTTAGGCTTTAATTGGAAGAAATTAAAGTCTGGTCAAATCAGGGGCTTAATTGCATAGATATTGAAGTTTGATGGACAATTAGAAAATTGATTGAAGAAATTCAAAACCAATGACCAAACTGAAAAAGACACGTGATTGTAGGGGCTGAAATTGATCAAATTATGGGGAATCCTCAATAAAATTTGTATCAAAATAGAAATATAAAATTGACAAAATATAAAATGGACTCGTTAAATAAACTATTATTTATTTTATCACAAAACACCTAAGTCATAAATTCAAATTAAATTTCTTCAATTTTCAAACAAATATAATTTTATAAAATCTCAAACAAACCCTATTATGTACAAATCATATATTCATATAACAAATTTCTACGAGAAAAAATTAAAAAACGAGTAAACACCAAATTAAACAAAATACATATACAATAAAAATATACAATAAAAATTAACATTTTAAAATTGAGTTAAATAAAAAATGGATAGTTTTGCTTATTTGAAGTGGGGAATCCTCAATAAAATTTAAATCAGAATATAAATATTGACAAACTGAGTGTTAGGGTGACTGGATTTGTAGTGAGAGGTTGATTTGTGATAAAATTGTGTTTTTGTGTGTGTGTTATAGATGCATAACACACACACAAAATTTTCACCATAAATTTAAATTGTCAGGTCATACATTAGATATTATAGATGCATTTAGCAACAAATTTAATCCATAAATTCAAATCCGCCAGAAAGTCAATCTGTTTGTGAAAATAACAAGTCATTGTACTTCTGACTATTTTTTTCATTGTTTCTTTTCCCACTGTAATTCTCTTGGTATATACTGAAAGAATATTTCTGTTGGTATTCACTAATGAATACAGTGAAAGACTATTCTGTCAGTAAAAGTCACTGTAATCTAATGATAAATTTTTTTTATTGGTATTTATTGGTATTTATTAATTTTCTAGTATTGAAATTAATTCCATGATAATCCATATATCATCTAATTTTCAAAGGTCAAAGTTGAAAACACCAAATCTGCAGCCTTCCATCTTTAATTAGAGTCATGAAAAGAGGTGGTAAAAGCAATGAAAAGAGCGTTGTTGGCCTGTGAAACACATAAATAATGGGAGGTGAAAGTGAGGTGAAACTGTGAGGTGGGCATTAATCCAAAAGGATCCTCCCTCTCCCTCTCTCTTTCTTCAAGTCTTCAAGTCAAGCCAGCTCTTCCAGGCAATCTTGGCTCATTATGTAAAGACAACACTCACCACCCCAATCCAAGAAATTTTCAGTTGATATAAAATCAACTTCCATGGTGGTACCCCATGCTTCTTCTGCTCTTCAAAATAACATAACCCCACTTAATTTTCACCATTGTCTTATTATACTCTCACTGTGTGGTCTCTCTCCAATCAGGTTATTGTGGCAGCTTCTATTCCAATCACTTCCATGCAACTTTGTTTCATATTTTTTTGTACTCTAATCAAAACCTACACACACACACACACACACACACACTAGCTAGTGTTATTACTACAATATTTACTTGCTGTTAATTTGATGGAGTCATCATGTTTTTGTTTTGTTTTGTTTTTCTTTTCTTTTCTTTTCAGGTGGACCAAGTTAAGGAAATTTGACTAGCTAGCTAGGGCTAGCTTGTCCTTGCATGAGGGTTGTCGATTAAAGGCATTCACATCTATATAGCAATGGATAAAGACGAGAACTACTCGGTATCTTAGCTCTCATTAGTAGTATTATTTGTATGTTTTTGTTGATAAATCAATTCACCACGATGTTATTTTGCTCTGAGCTTGACTACTTGCAGGCAAGTTTTGCTGGGCTAGATTACTCTCTAGACCATCATCTTCATCAACAACAACACCACCACGAACTCACGAAGCCGCGGATAGGTGAAACTTCTGGTGATGATGACAGCAACAATGGGATGATTTATTATATGCTCAATAATCCTCATCAGCATCAACCACAAATGTCATCTGGGTTTTGTACTTCTACTTCTTTCGATAAATTGAGCTTAGCTGATGTGATGCAATTTGCAGACTTTGGGCCTAAGTTGGCCTTAAATCAAACCAAGATATCTGAGGAAGAAATTGGGATCGATCCAGTTTACTTCCTAAAGTTTCCGGTTTTGAACGACAAGATTGAGGAACAATCTCTAATGGTCCCTCAACTAGGTAGAGAAAATGATGAGAGGTTTACAGGAGTGAGTAGTGATGAAAACAGGGAAGGCATGGCGGGGGAAGAGGGGGGTGTTAGGGAAGATGAAGAAGCTAGGCTTTCGGATAATAACTCGGTGCAACTTCAGTTGCTTGGAGATCAAGATCTTCAAAACAAGAACTCTAAACCAGGATCGAAGAACAAGCGAAAAAGACCAAGGACTATCAAGACAAGTGAGGAAGTGGAGAGCCAAAGAATGACTCATATTGCAGTTGAAAGAAATCGAAGAAAGCAAATGAATGAACATCTTCGAGTCTTGAGGTCTTTCATGCCAGGATCTTATGTACAAAGGGTATCAAATTTTAAGTTCTGTTCAATAAAAAAAATGAAAAAGCATCAGATTTTATGCGTTCCATTCAAGAAAAGAGAGAAAAAAAATTGCTTGTTTTCATTAAACAGATCTTGATTTTTTAGATCAACAACCAAAAAAATTGGAAACCATTATGCTTTGAGGGAATTCTATAACAAGATCATATTGGTTTTTGTGGATATGCAGGGAGATCAAGCTTCAATAATTGGTGGAGCGATAGAGTTCGTTAGAGAATTGGAGCAACTACTTCAATGCCTAGAATCCCAGAAGCGGCGGAGACTAATGGAGGATTCCGCTGTTGCAATCCAACAACCTCATCCTCCATTCTTTCCTCCTATGCCTCTACCAAATGATCAAATGAAGACTCTGGATCTCGAGACTGAACTCCGTGAAGAAACCGCTGAGAACAAGTCTTGCTTGGCTGATGTTGAAGTGAAGCTTGTAGGGTTTGATGCAATGATCAAGATCCTCTCTAGGAGAAGGCCAGGTCAGCTGAGTAAGACCATTGCAGCACTGGAAGATTTGCAGCTTAACATACACGACACCAACATTACCACCATTGATCAAACTGTTCTCTATTCATTTAATGTCAAGGTATAAAATCAGCTGCTGTTTGTTCATTTAACAGCCTTATTTTTAAAACGAATCAATCTTGAATATACAGTAACTTTCTTCTTTTGTTCAGATTGAAAGTGAATCTAGGTTCACAGCAGAAGACATAGCAAGCTCAGTTCAACATGCATTCACTTTCATCCATGCAAACAGCAGCATGTGATGCAAATCTAAGATGGACAGAAAAGATGAGCTGTTATGTATTTCGTTACACCTACTTTTGGATTATCTTTTTTTAGCTACTTTCTTTCTTCTTTTTCCATTGGATTTCCTATTTTTATTCTAGAAAAAACCACTGGTTACTGATCTAGCAACTAAGTATTGAATAGTTTCGGTTGGTGATCATTCTAATGAGCCGATGCGTATGCAGTCCATCTTTCTCTTCTGATTATGTATCTTAACTATTGTGTACTGTGGCAATGGTGGGTGGTGATTTCCAAATCATGCAAGCACTCTCTTGGCCTTTTCTTTTTCCTCTTAATTATTTGTTGCATGGATCAATATATATTATTAGATGCTACGCTAGATAACAAAACTGATTTGCAGTAGTAATCTTTATTTTTGTTCTCTTCATCTCGTTCTACAATTACTATTTAAGCCTATTGCATAATTGCACACGTTGCTCCTTCAGAAAACATATCCTCCACGTCACAACCCATGACAAATCCCTCTTCAGTATTGCCACCCCTTATAAATCCCAATAGAACGAGCATGTTTGGAAACACGGGTCAATCTACAAGTTAATCTGTGTTTTAAAAAGATTAATTTTTTATATTAAAAATTAATTTTTTTTGTGTGTTTTGAATCGTTTTGATGCGTTAATTTCAAAAATAATTTTTAAAAATAAAAAAAAATTATTTTGATGCATTTTAACATAAAAAGTATTTTAAAAAATAACCGCAACCATACTTTCAAACATGAAATCGGCAGTTGCAACCTTCAATATGCTCATCGCCATCACTCTTTGAAACTTACAAATAATAATTGTGTCTTTTGAAAAAGCTAAGGTTCAACCCTTTCTAATTAATTGGCTAGGTTTATTTAATTCATAAATGATAGCCATCCATGCCCTTTCAAAACCATCACCATTGATAACATCATAAAAGTTAATCCAGTTTATGCCATATGTGCACAGCAAGATCTACTACTCAGTACATTATTTCCCTCCCTCTCCTCTCATGTACTATCTTTAATTATTAGCTGTATCATATCTCGTGTTATTTGGACCACCCATCAACATTGGTCTCTCCCTCCATAACACACATTATGTTTATGCACTTTACTTTAATTGAATGAAACTTGATAGTCACACGTATATGGTGTCATAGCAATTATCTTTTTAGATCGAAATCTTCATGTGTGAATGAAAAGAATAAGGAATAGCAAAAAATAGATTTGAAGTCGCTATCTAATATTTTGATCATTATAACCCTAATTAGTCTTCAGAGTTTGGATAAACGAATTAATTATATATAAAAAGAACAATATTACCCCTAAGATAAATTACATTGTTTATTTGTTTGAATACTAAGATACTGTTGTGTTTCTCTAATCGTTGGCTTGTCTATTGGTCAAAACATGTTCACTCTAGTATAGTGGAATCATGACTTTATAGGTGGAGTCTAGCCATTCTAAAACCCAAACATATATTTTTTTTTTTTATGTTTTTGTTTCTTTTAATATTTGGAAATACACCTTACGTATAAGTTCATAATCATTTGTATTAAAATAAACAAATTGATTTTTTGGTGTTTTTGAAATGTACGCCAAGTTTTGAAGGATTTAATAAACTTGTTATTGAATCTAAAAATACATGCAAAAACATACAAAAAAAAACTATTTTTCTTGAATTTGGTATTTAAAAAAAAAATGCTAAATCCTATGTGTGTTTTTATGCAAATATGATTTAATTTGAGAGACTTGTCCATATGCAATTAAATATTTAAATGCATTTTTTGAAATAATTTCTTTTGTTGTTTCTTTTATGAGTAATAAAAAGAAAAATATGAGAGACATAAATTTTTTTATTGCAAATAGGTCCCTTAAAGGCATAAAATCAAATTAATTAAAAAGAAACAAAGGTTTTTTTTTTTTTGGAAAACACTAAAAAAAGAAGAAACAATGTTGGAAAAATTAGTAGGGTGTGTTTGGCTAAAAATTATAGGATTAAAAATTACCTTAAGGTCGCGTTTGACAAACACGTCTTAAGGATTAAAAAATTGCATTTTCCCTTTGAAAAAACTTTGAATAACAAAACACGCTCTTAACACTAATGGACTCAACCCAATCACATGGGCTGGGCTTCTCAACCCAAACCCGAAGGCTAAAAAACATGACCCAGGCACCAAAAAAAGAAGAAGATAAAAAACGAAACTTTTTAAATCTCATACAAGCACACGAAGAGCAAATGAAGAACCTAGAAACCAAGTTATAAATTTTGGCTAAATCATGTTAAATCAATGGCATAACAACATGGAGTATGAAATATTGAAGCATAATGATGCATTGGATTAAAAACCAAACCAAAAAGGGCTTGAAATTATACCCGACAACCATGAACACAAAGCCAAACATTCAAACTTTCAAGGATTGATTAATACAAGACAAACAATTAATGGGAAAAAAAATGACAGGTAATCATCATATATAGGTCTAAGATTTGATCAAAGTACTTCATATTCATTGATTGGAAGGTTAACCCTCGATCAACTTAAATCTGCCAATGCAGGGAAGGATGATTGGAGATAAGATATTGGCAAGTTTATTGAGCCAAATAAGGTACAAACATTTGATGAGGATAACTGATCCTTATAGAAAAGTGTTTCTCAGTCATTTGGTGTTGATTAGAGCATTTAAAGTTGTTGGAGATGCCACATTCATTCATCTGACAGTGGCATCTCGACCAGCCTTCTCGGTTGAAGAAGAAGAAGAAACAAAGACTGAATGACTTTCACTCATTCTTTTTATTAAATTTTGAGTAACATGTCGTTTATCTAAACCTTAAAAAGTAGGGTTTAGAAATAGGAATTTTAGGAAATTTCAATCTAGTCCTTATTCTTCCAATTTTGGGGTATACATCCTTAATTATCCCTAAAACTTCTTACTCTTTGCAATTGCATCCCTGGAAACATCGATTGAGATCCTATAATTCACGCGACTTTTGCAAATTAGTCATTGGTTTCTAGATTATGTAATTTGACCCCTATTTCTTATAAAACTTTCAATTTATCACAAATTGACCTTAGCTTGATCAATTTTAGTCCCTAGATTTTTGTGTTTTTTGCACCTTGGTCCTTGTTTTTGAAGTTTTGCAAATAAGTCTTTAATTAACCTTTAACCTTTAAATTTCTTTCATTTAAGCACTTGATTGCACCAATTTGACTCTTTAAAGTTTTAATTAGGTCCCTTTTTACAATTATAGCAGATGTACTCAATTAGTCCTCCAAACTTAATTTTTGTTCAATTGAGTCCTTGGAT
>Ga0307518_10000440_pt1 | contig 31800 bp, 37 predicted proteins | sample 25_EM_MG_FD_203889 | JGI IMG/M metagenome (GOLD analysis project Ga0307518, IMG submission 203889) | Populus trichocarpa ectomycorrhiza microbial communities from riparian zone in the Pacific Northwest, United States - 25_EM | ecosystem: Host-associated > Plants > Roots > Unclassified | place... | reverse complement strand
CGCGGGCAAGAAGATCGTCGGCGTCGAACTGCCGCGCGCCCGTGACCTCGGCCCGATCCTGATCGCGGCGGCCGCCTGCCTCGGCGTGCTGGTGTTCGAGAAGGACCTCGGGACGTCGCTGCTGTTCTTCGGTGTCACGCTGGTGATGCTGTACGTCGCGACCGAACGGGTCATCTGGGTGGTGCTGGGCGTCGGCTTCTTCGCCGCCGGCGCGGTCATCGCCTACAACCTGTTCACGCACGTCCAGCAGCGTGTCCGCAACTGGATCGACCCGCTCGCCACCTACGACGACGCGGGCGGCGGCTACCAGGTCGCGCAGGGTCTGTTCGGGCTCGGCACCGGCGGGGTCGGCGGCACCGGCCTCGGCGCCGGACGGCCGGACATGGTGCCCGAGGCCAAAACGGACTTCATCACCACCGCGATCGGCGAGGAACTGGGCTTCATCGGCCTTGCCGCGATGCTGATGCTGTACCTGATCCTGGCGATGCGCGGGATGCGCAGCGCCCTCGCGGTCCGCGACACCTTCGGCAAACTCCTCGGCGGCGGCCTCTCGTTCGCCCTGGTCATGCAGATCTTCGTCGTCGTCGGCGGCGTCACGAACCTGATCCCGAACACCGGGATCACCGCCCCGTTCCTCTCCCGCGGTGGTTCTTCACTGCTCGCGAACTACATCCTGGTGGCTCTCCTGCTCCGAATCTCCGACGCCGCCCGCAAACCCGCGGTGCGGCCGAAGCCGCAGCAGCCGCAAGCGCCGCTCGCCGAAGCGCACACGGTGATGGTCCAGCGGCCGTCAGTGAACGGTGAGGGGAGCGCTTCGTGAACACCCCGCTCCGCAAGGTGGGCGTCGCCATGCTCGTCATGGTGGTGCTCCTGCTGGCCAACGCCACCTACATCCAGGTGGTCAAGGCCGACGACTACCGCACGGATTCGCGCAACCTTCGGGTGCTCTACGAGGAGTACTCGCGTCAGCGCGGGCTGATCGTGACGCCCGACGGCGCCGCGCTCGCGAAGGTCGACCCGTCGAACGACAAGTACAAGTTCATCCGGACCTACGCCGACGGCCCGATGTACGCGCCGGTCACCGGCTACTACTCGATCAACTACGGCTCGGGCGGCCTGGAGCGGTCCGAGGACGACGTCCTCAACGGCTCCGACCCGCGGCTGTTCGTGCGGCGCCTGTCGGACATGGTCACCGGCCGCGACCCGCGCGGCGGGAACGTGCGGCTGACGATCAACCCGGCCGTGCAGAAGGCCGCGTACGACCTGATGACGCAGAAGGGTTACACCGGCTCGGTGGTCGCGATCGAGCCGAAGACCGGGCGCATCCTGGCCATGGTCTCGACGCCGTCGTACGACCCGAACAAGCTCGCCTCGCACGTCGGCAAGGAGCAGATCGCGGCCTGGGGCCAGTGGCGCGACGACCCGAAGAAGCCGATGCTGAACCGCGCGATCTCGGAGACGTACCCGCCGGGTTCGACGGCCAAGCTGCTCGTGACCGCGGCCGCGCTCGAAAACGGCAAGACGGCGGATATGCCGGTCAACACCGCGCCCAACGTCAAGCTCCCCGGCACGCAGACGACGCTGGAGAACTACGGCGGCGCGGCCTGCAAGGGCAGCACGCTGAAGGAAGCGCTGCGGTACTCCTGCAACGTGCCGTTCGCCGAACTCGCCGGCGAGCTCGGCAAGGACAAGCTGAACGCGACGGCGAAGAACTTCGGTGTCGGCGAGGACCTGGCCGTGCCGATGCGGGTCGCCGCGTCCTCCCTCGGGCCCCTCGAGTCGAAGGCGGCGCTGTTCCAGAGCGCCATCGGGCAGCGCGACGTGCGGCTGACCCCGATCCAGGACGCCCTGCTTTCGGCGACCATCGCCAACAACGGGATGGCGATGAAACCGCAGCTGGTGCAGTCGCTGCTGGCGCCGAACCTGTCGACCATCGAGGACTACACCCCGACCGAGCTGACCGGCGACGCCGCGATGTCCAGCGCGAACGCCGCGATCCTGCGCGACATGATGCTGGCGTCGGAAGAGAACACGAAGGGCGCGGGCAAACGAGGCGACATCCAGATCGCCTCCAAGACCGGCACCGCCGAGCACGGCAACGACCCGAAGAACACCCCGCCGCACGCCTGGTACACCGGGTTCGCGCCGGCGATGGACCCGAAGATCGCCGTCTCGGTGATCGTCGAGTCCGGGGGTAACCGCGGGCTCGAAGCGACCGGTGGCACCGTGGCCGCGGAGATCGGCCGCGCCGCCGTCAACGCCATGCTCGGGGGTGGATAGCGGATGCTGTCCTCGGGTCAGCTGCTGGCCGACCGGTACAAGCTGACGAACCGGATCGCCGTCGGCGGGATGGGCGAGGTCTGGCAGGCCAGTGACACGCGGCTGGACCGGACGGTCGCGGTCAAGATCCTCAAGGCGGAGCTGTCCGGCGACGCCGAGTTCCTGCACCGGTTCCGGACCGAGGCGCGGATGACCGCGTCGCTGAACCACCCCGGCATCGCCGCGGTGCACGACTACGGCGAGACGGTCGCGGACGAGCTGTCGATCGCGTACCTGGTGATGGAGCTGGTCGAAGGCGATCCGCTGGCCGCGATCATCACCCGCGAAGGACGGCTGAACGCCGAGCGCACCCTGGACATCCTGGAGCAGGCCGGTAACGCGCTGCAGGCCGCGCACGAAACCGGTCTCGTGCACCGCGACGTCAAACCGGGCAACATCATGGTGACCCCGGCCGGGCAGGTGAAGATCACCGACTTCGGTGTCGCGAAGGCCGCCGACGCCGCCCCGGTGACCAGGTCCGGCATGGTCATGGGCACCGCCCACTACATCGCACCCGAGCAGGCGCTCGGGCACAACGCCGAACCGGCGAGCGACGTCTACTCGCTGGCCGTGTGCGGCTACGAATGCCTCACCGGGCACCGGCCGTTCCTTTCGGAGAACGCGGTGACGGTCGCGATGATGCACATCCGCGACCTGCCGCCGCCGCTGCCGCCGGACGTGCCGCCGGGCGCCCGCGCGGTCATCGAAGCGACCCTGATCAAGGATCCGAGACAGCGGTACAACAGCGGCGGCGAGTTCGCGGCCGCCGTGGCCGCGGTCCGCGCCGGTCTGCCGCTGCCGACCCCGTCGGGGCTGGTCAACGTGGCGTACTCCGCGGGGCAGCCCGTGATGCAACCCGGCCCGCACTCGCCACCGAACCCGATGGTGGCCGTCGGGCCCGCGTCGCATCCGGCGATGCACCCGGTGACCGGACCGCCGCCGATGGCGGTCCGCCGTCTGCCCGGCAGACGGACACAATGGGGCTGGTGGCTGCTGCTCGCGGTGATCCTGATCGCAGTACTGGTGGCAGGAGCCTTCCTCATCGTGAGACTGGTCGGTTCGGGCAACGGACCGCAGTCGGGCGGCGTGGAAACGAGTGAACACGTGCCGGCTCCGGGTAAGAAGTCCGAAGGTCCTCCGCCGACATCCGCGTACCCCGCGGTTCCGACGGAGGGCGGCACCGAGGAGCCGGCCGGACAGGCGAATCCAGGAATGATGAGCAGCAAACCTTGGACGGAATGGAACGGCACGCAGAGATGAGCACACCAAGACTGCTCAGCAACCGCTACGAGCTGGGCGAGACGCTCGGCTACGGAGGCATGTCCGAGGTCCACCACGGCCACGACGTGCGCCTGGGCCGGGAGGTGGCGATCAAGATCCTGCGTGCCGACCTGGCACGGGATCCCCAGTTCCAAGAACGTTTCCGTCGCGAGGCACAGAACGCGGCGGCACTGAACCACCCGGCGATCGTCGCCGTCTACGACACCGGCGAGACGAACACCGAGTTCGGCCCGCTGCCCTACATCGTGATGGAGTACGTCGAAGGACGGACTCTGCGCGACATCGTGAAGACCGAAGGCCCGATGTCGCAGAAGCGGGCCATGGAGGTCATGGCCGACGTCTGCGCGGCACTGGACTTCTCTCACCGGCACGGCATCGTGCACCGCGACGTCAAACCGGCGAACGTGATGATCACGAAGAACGGCGCCGTCAAGGTGATGGACTTCGGCATCGCGCGCGCCATGCACGACGGGCAGTCCGCGATGACGCAGACCGCCGCGGTGATCGGCACGGCGCAGTACCTTTCGCCGGAGCAGGCCCGCGGTGAGTCCGTCGACGCGCGTTCCGACGTCTACGCCGCCGGCTGCGTGCTGTACGAACTCATCACCGGCGAGCCGCCCTTCACCGGCGACTCGCCCGTGGCGGTGGCGTACCAGCACGTCCGGGAAGACCCGAACCCGCCGTCGTCGGTCAATCCGGCCGTGGCGCCCGAGCTCGACGCCGTCGTGCTCAAGGCGCTCGCGAAGGGCCCGGCGAACCGCTATCAGTCGTCCGCGGAGATGCGTTCGGACCTGGTCCGGACGCTGTCCGGTCAGCGTCCGGCCGCGCCGATGGTGATGTCGGAGGACGAGCGCACCCAGGTCATGGACTCCGACCGCCGGGTGCCGCAGCGCTACGACCAGTACGAGGACGAAGACGAAGACCCGGCCGCGAAGAAGAAGCGCCGGGCCTGGCTCATCGCCGGTCTCGTGGTCTCGCTGGCCGCCGTGGTGCTGCTGATCATGTGGCTGTCGAACGCCTTCAACAGCGACAGCGCCGAAAGCAAGGCGATCCCGAAGGTCACGGGCCAGTCCGAGGCCTCGGCGAAGGACACACTCCGGGGTGCGGGGTTCAATTCGTTCGAGCCCACCAAGAAGATCCCCTGCACCGGTGAAGCCGTCAACGGTCTGCCCGCCTGCGACGAGAACATGATCGACAAGGTCATCGCGATCAACCCGGCCGAGGGCCAGGTGACGCCGACCACGGACAAGATCACGCTGACCGTCGGTGCGAAGCCGGGCAAGGTCAAGACCCCGGACCTCAAGGGCAAGACCGTGACCGAGGCCACCGCCGCGCTGACCGAAGCCGGTCTGAAGCTCGGCGCGACCACCGAGGAAGAGACCGACGACACGAACCAAGCCGGCAAGGTCATGTCGCAGAACCCGAGCGCGCAGGCCGAGGTGGACCAGGGTTCGAAGGTCGACATCACGGTCGGCAAGGGCAAGGAACTGAAGACGGTCCCGAACTACAAGGGCAAGACTCAGGCCGAGGCCGAAGCCGGGTTGAGGGCGGCCGGATTCACCCCGCAGGTCACCAACGTGGACTCCGACCAGCCCAAGGGCACGGTGCTTGAGCAGACCCCGAACGGCGGCAAGCTGCCCGTCGGCGGTGTGGTCAAGCTGTCGGTGTCGAACGGCAACCAGGAGACCTTCGACATGCCGAACCTGAAGGGCATGACCGAGGAGCAGGCGACGCGGCAGCTGCAGCAGCTGGGCTGGAACGGCACCCTGGACACGCAGGCCGACAAGAACGGTGACCGGGATCAGGCGGGCAAGGTCAGCAAGACCAACCCGCAGGCCGGTGCGAAGGTCGCGAAGAACGCGCCGATCACGCTGTTCATCGTCGAAGGCGATGAAACGCCGACGTCACCGACCAAGTCGGGCATCTTCCCGCCGTGATCCACCCCTGACGTGAAAGGGCCTCGCACGGTTTCGTGCGGGGCCCTTTTGCGCTGAGGCCGGGCGCGACCACGACTGTCCACAAGGGACACTTTCCGACCTTCGGGGTGCCCGATTAGCGTCTATATATGCGGTTTCAGATGGGGTCGTGAGTGATAAAGAGGGTTAGAACGCTCTTTATCACTCACGACCCCATCGCAAGACCGCGCATACTGCCTAAACCGGACACTTGCCTTCAGTAAAGTGTCCTTTGTGGACACTCGGACCACCCCTCATTAGGACGTCAGGCCGCGCAGCAGTCCTTGGTACGCCTGCGTGATCCGCCCGGCGCTGGTCCGCACCACGACCGCCTTCGGTCGCGTGGCGATGAGCGCCACGAGCCGGTCGTACATCTCCGCCAGCCGCTCGGGTCCGCGCAGCATCTCGTGCGCCTCGACGTGTTCGGGCTCGGCCGCCGCGCGGGTGCGTTCGGCGAACCGCCGGAGGACGTTGTCCTTGGTGTCGAGGAGGACGATCTCGTGGAACTCCGCGGCCGTCTCCCCGGCGAGGGTTTCGAGGCGTTCGAGGAGATCGGCGCGGCCGAGGAATTGCGGGACGATCACGTCGTGGCCCGCGAGCAGATGGGTGCGAGCGGCGCTCACGGCGAGGTCGCGGGCGAGCGTTCCGGCCTTCGCGGCGTTCTCGCGCCAGGCGCCGAGCAGGCCGCGGAGCCGGTCGATGTCGAGGTTCAACGTCAGCGGATGGTCTTCGGCGTACAGCCGGGCGAGGGTCGACTTCCCGCAGGCGGGCGGGCCGTTGAGCACGATGAGCCGCGGCATCAGGCGTTGCGCCGGAGCAGATGTCCGACGGCCGTGGCGCTCAGCAGCAAGGCGGCCACCGCCGCCACGACGGCCACCACGAACGGGCCGGTCAGTGGTTGTTGCGAGGTCAAGGCGCGCAGCAGCGGGTTGGCCAGCGGCAGCCACTTCACCAGGAGCACCGCCGCGAGGACGAAGATCGCGGCCAGGACGGACCAGCCGACGCGCGGGACCAGCAGCCGCGAACACGGCAGGCCGATCGCGATGCCGAACAGCGCGCACAGTGCGTGCGCGGAGGCACCCAGAGCGAAGGTGCCGATCGTGAAGCCGCCGGTCCGGAGCCCCGACCACAGCACCGTCACGAGGATCAGCACGACAGCGCAGCCGAAGACGGCCAGCGTGGCGCCGCCGAGAACCGATCGCCAACGTCGTGCGTGGCTGAACGTCACCAGCCGCTGGACGGGGTCTTCGACGTCGAGCATCGCGATGGTCAGCCAGCACGAGACGACGAGAAGCGAGCCCGCGCTGATCCCGTACTGCGGCAGCAGCGGCGACTTCGGATCCGTGTAGAGCACGGTGTTCACCGCGATGTAGGCGAGGATCGCGGGCAGGTAGCGCTGGGAATGCCCGAGCAGCGCGAGGTAGTAGCGGATCATGGCGAGCACGGCGCCACCTCCCGGACCGAGAAGCCGCGGTTGAGCGCGCGCAGCAGGATGGCGTCCGTGTGCCCGGCTTCGACCGTCAGGATGACTTTCCCGTCTTCGGCCACGGCTTGGCTCACACCGGGTTCCGAGGACCAATCGCCGCTGGGGCCGTGAAGGACGATCCTTGTCGCGCTTTCGGTTTTCACGGCGGTTTCGACGCGGGTCAGGAGGCCGTCGTCGATCCGGTAGACGTCGTCGGCGTGGGCGTGCACGACGGAGGCGCGGTGGTCGGTGAAGACCACGCTCGCACCCCGTTCCTTGGTCTCGGCGACGAGTTCGCCCAGGACCGTGTGCGCTTCGACGTCGAGACCGGACCAGGGCTCGTCGAGGATCAGCAGGTCCGGCTCGGCCAAGACGGCCTGGGCGAGACCGACCTTCTGGGCGTTGCCCTTCGACAGTGTCCGCAAGGGCGCGTCCGGGCCGCCGACCAGCGCCAGCCGCTCCAGCAGGGGATCGATCATCGACAAGTCGACATGGCCGTCGATGCGGGCCATATGCCGCAGGTACGCCCTGGCGCTCATCCGCTGTCCCGCCGGGAAGCGGTCCGGCAGGTAGCCGACGCGCGGATCGCCCACGACGGTTCCCGAAGTCTCACGGGAAAGTGCCGCGAGGATCCTGAGCAGCGTCGACTTCCCCGAGCCGTTCGAGCCGAGGACGCCGATCACGCGCCCCGCCGGGACGTCGAGGTCGACGTCGGCGAGCACGGGTTCGCCGCGGCCGTAGCGCTTACCGACTCCTTCGAGCCGGATCAGCGACGTCACGCAGCAGCGGCCTTCTGCAGCGCGCGGGTCGCCTGTTCGAGTTCGTTGACCGTGGCGTCGAGGACCGGATGCCCGGCCGAGGCCATCCAGTTCGCCAGCATCCGGTGACCGCCCTGGGTGAGCACGGATTCGGGGTGGAACTGGACGCCTTCGAGCGGCAGCTCGCGGTGCCGCATGCCCATCACGACGCCGGACTCGGTGCGGCCTGTGATCTCGAACACGGCCTCGTCGATGGTTTCCGGCAAAACGGTCAGCGAGTGGTACCGCGTGGCGGTGAATTCCGCGGGGAGCCCGGCGAGCACTCCGTCGCCCGAATGGTGGACTTGACTGGTCTTGCCGTGCAGCAGTTCCGGGGCGCGGTCGACGGTCGCGCCGAAGACCACGCCAAGGGCCTGGTGGCCGAGGCAGACGCCCAGCATCGGGATGCGTTCTTCGGCGCATTTGCGGATGACATCCATGCTCTGACCAGCGCGTTCCGGGGTTCCGGGGCCGGGAGAGACGAGGACCGCGTCGAACTCGCCGAGCTTCTCGATGTCCACCACGTCGTTGCGCCAGACGGTGCAGTCGGCGCCGAGCTGGGCCAGATACTGGACCAGGTTGTAGACAAAACTGTCGTAGTTGTCGACGACGAGCACGCGCATGCAGCCAGCTTAGCGGCTCCCACCAGGTGGACCGTACGCCAGATCACAATGATTGTTAGGGCTGCCTAACTTACCGTGGTAGGAGTGAGCCGTTCTCTTCGTGTAGCCATCGTGGGTGCCGGTCCGGCCGGCATCTACGCCGCCGACATCCTCGACAAGTCCGACGCCGACGTGACGATCGACCTGTTCGAGCGCATGCCGGCGCCGTTCGGGCTGATCCGGTACGGCGTCGCGCCCGACCACCCCCGGATCAAGGGCATCGTCACCGCCCTGCACAAGGTGCTCGACAAGCCGAACATCCGGCTGCTGGGCAACGTCGACTACGGGACCGACCTGAAGCTCGACGACCTGCGCCAGTTCTACGACGCCGTGATCTTCTCGACCGGCGCCATGGCCGACCGCGCGCTCGACATCCCCGGGATCGACCTCGACGGCAGCTACGGCGCCGCCGACTTCGTCTCCTGGTACGACGGGCACCCGGACGTGCCGCGCACCTGGCCGCTGAACGCGACCTCGGTCGCGGTCCTCGGCGTCGGGAACGTGGCACTCGACGTGGCGCGGATCCTCGCGAAGACCGCCGACGAGCTGCTCAGCACCGACATCCCGGACAACGTCTACCAGGGCCTGAAGGCCAGCCCGGTCACCGACGTGCACGTGTTCGGCCGCCGCGGCCCGGCCCAGGCGAAGTTCACGCCGCTGGAGCTGCGCGAGCTGGACCACTCGCCGAACGTCGAGGTCATCGTCTACCCCGAGGACATCGAGTTCGACGAAGGCAGCATCGCCGCGCTGCGGGCGTCGAAGCAGATCGACATGGTCGTGAAGACGCTGCAGGAGTGGGCGATCCGCGACCAGGGCGACCGGCCGAAGCGGCTGCACCTGCACTTCCTGCACTCGCCGTGCGAGATCGTCGGCGAGGACGGCAAGGTGACCGGCCTGCGGACCGAGCGCACCGAACTGACCGGTGACGGCAACGTGCGCGGCACCGGCGAGTTCCACGACTGGGACGTCCAGGCCGTCTACCGCGCGGTGGGCTACCTGTCGTCGCATCTGCCGGAGATCCCGTTCGACCACACCACCGGGACCGTGCCGAACCAGGCGGGCCGGGTGCTGGACATCGACGAGGAGCAGGTGCCGGGCGTCTACGTGACCGGCTGGATCAAGCGCGGCCCGGTCGGCCTCATCGGCCACACCAAGGGCGACGCGGCCGAAACCATCGCGAGCCTGCTGGCCGACGCCGACGACCTGACGGCCCCGGCCGTCGAGGACCCCGACGCGATCCTCGGCTTCCTGACCGAACGCGGCGTTCCCTTCACCACCTGGGAAGGCTGGGGCAAGCTCGACGCCCACGAGAAGTCGCTCGGTGTCCCGCACGGCCGGGAACGCGTGAAGGTCGTGGAACGCGACGAAATGACCCGCATCTCGCGAGGCTGACAACTGCGCGTGAAGGCCCCCTTCCCTCGGCTGAGCCGAGGGAAGGGGGCCTTCACGCAGAACCTAGGTAAGCGAGGACCGCGAGCACCCGGCGGTTCGTGTCGTCCGAAGCGACGATGCCGAGCTTCGCGAAGATGTTCGCGGTGTGCTTCCCCACCGCTCCCTCACTGAAGTGCAGCCGCCCGGCGATGGCGGCGTTGGAACAGCCTTCGGCCATCAGCCCGAGCACCTCTCGTTCGCGCGGGGTCAGCGCCGCGAGTGGGTCGGAGGCGTTGCCCGCCACCAGTTTCGCGATCACCTCGGGATCCATCGCGGTGCCGCCGCCCGCGACTCGCCGCACCGCGTCGATGAACTGGTCCGCGTTGAAGACCCTGTCCTTCAACAGATATCCGATCGCGCCTGCCCCGTCGGCCAGGAGTTCCCGCGCGTAGAGCTGCTCGACATGTTGCGACAGAACGAGAATCGGCAATCCGGGGATGTCACGCCGCACGGCGAGCGAGACCTGGAGCCCTTCGTCGGTGAGCGTCGGCGGCATCCGGACGTCGACGACCGAAACGTCGGGCCGGTGCGTGCGCAGCGCCCGTTCCAGTTCCGGCCCGGTGCCGACCGCCTCGACGACGTCGAAACCGTGCGCGGTCAGCAAATGCGTCAAGCCGTCTCGGAGGAGGTACTGGTCCTCGGCGACGACGCATCGGGGTCGAGCTGGCACGGGATCTCCATGATCGCCTTCGTCGGCCCGCCGGGCGGGCTGGTCAGAGCAAAAGTACCGTCGAAGGCGCCGAGTCTGCGTTCGATCCCGCGAATCCCGCTTCCCCTGGCCGCGTTCGCGCCGCCCTTGCCGTCGTCGGTCACCTCGATCCGCAACAGACCGTCCTCGTAACCCAATTCGATCGACACTCGCCGCGCCTCGCCGTGTTTCGCGGCGTTGCCCAGCAACTCGCTGACCGCGAAGTACGCGCACGCCTCCGCCGGCTGCTCCAGCCGAGGCAGGGTGCCGTCCACCGAAGCCCGCAGCGGACTGTCGAGCGCCATCGCGCGCACCGCGTCACCGAGCCCGCGCTCCGACAACACCGGCGGGTGAATCCCGCGCACCAGCAGCCGCAACTCGGTCAGCGTTTCGGACGACGTCCGCCGCAGCTCGGCGGCCAGCCGTTTCGCCGCGGCCGGGTCGCTGTCGATCAGCGCTTCGACCGCGCCCAGCTTCATGCCCATCGCGACCAGCCGCGACTGGACGCCGTCGTGCAGGTCCCGCTCGATGCGCCGCAGCTCGGCGGCCTGCGCGACGGACGCGTCGGTCCGCGTCTGCTTCAACCGCTCGACACGCTGCCCCAGCCGCGAAGCCTCTGTCGGTCCGAGAAGCAGCTTCGCGAAGCGTGCTCCCTGACGGGCGAGCCAGGGTGTCAGGACCAGCCCGGCGGCGAAGGCAGCCAGGGCCACCGGAGTCAGCGCGAGCGCTTGCCCGAACGGCCGCGAGACCCACAACGCCACCACACCCCAGAGACCGCCGAACACCAGCGCCGCCGTCGGCACCACCATCAGCAGCAGCACCACGGAGTTGATCACCGCTGCGGCCAGGTCACGCCAGGTCGCGCGGTCGGCCATCGCCCAGCGCAGCCGCGCCAGCCTCGCCGGCCACCACGGTGTGTCGTACAGCTGCCGTCCGTGCCGGTACATCCCGTCCGCACGCGGCACGGGGAACGGCGGCTCCGGCAGATACGGGCGATCGATCCGCACGCCGGTCCAGTTCTTGGCCTCGCGGCGCAGGGTGTCGGTCACCGAACGACCGGCGACGACCATCGCCGGGAACAGCGGCGCCGGCCAGATCAGGGCGAGCAGCGTCGGGATCGCCATCCCGAGTTGCGCGACCGAAAGGCCGAACAGGCCCAGCTGGAACCCGAGCGCCTTCAGCCTCGCCTTGATCCAGCCGTCCCCGGTGCGAGCCGGGCGGGGCCCGAGCCACCAGCGCGTCCACTCCCCGTACAGCCGGAGCGCGCGCGGCCCGGCCAGCAGGACCGCGGGCACGAGCACCAGACCGGCCAACGGATTCCACAGCTGCCAGCCGAGATCGCGGCCGGTCGCCGGATCGTCGGAGATCCATTCGAACCGTTTGGTCCACTTGATGAACCACGACCGTTTGAACAGGCTGTTCCCATCGCGATACCAGCCGTCGCGCTCGCGTTCCGGTTCGGGCGGCGCCGGCCGATAGGGCGGCTCGACCTCGACACCGCACCAGCGTCCGGCCAGGCGCCGGGTGAGCGCGGCACGCGGACGCGTCCCTTCGAGCGCGAGGGTGTAGGCGAAGACCAGGCCGACACAGAGCAGGCAGAAACCCACCAGTTCGAGCAGCAGGTCCAGCCAGCTCACCAGCGCCAGGCCCGCGAGCACGAAGCCCCGGCGCACGGAGGTGAGGTAGGTGCGGATCATGCGACGAAGTCTTCCCCACCGCCCCGGCCCGGCACAGTGACCGCAGGCCCCCGATCAGGGTGGGTCCAGCCCCACCCTAGCTGTGGGTTCAGCGCCATTCTGGCCAAGTCCGTTGCGCCATAACGTTTTTCGCATGCCACTCATCGAAGTCACCAACCTCCGCAAGACGTACGGGGAGCACGTCGCGGTCGACGACGTTTCGTTCCACGTGGAACAGGGCGAGATCTTCGGGATCCTCGGGACCAACGGCGCCGGCAAGACCACGACGGTCGAATGCCTCCAGGGACTGCGCACACCGGACTCCGGCACCATGGCGGTCCTCGGCCTCGACCCCGGCAAGGACCACACCGCCCTACGGCAGCGCCTCGGGTCGCAGCTCCAGGAGAGCCGCCTGCCGGACAAGATCAAGGTCCACGAGGCGCTCGACCTCTACGCCTCCTTCTACGCGAACCCCGCCGACACCGGCGACCTGCTCGCGAAGCTCGGTCTCACCGGGCAGCGGGACAAGTACTTCGGCAAGCTCTCCGGCGGCCAGAAGCAGCGCGTCTCGATCGCGCTCGCGCTGGTCGGCCGCCCCGAGGTCGCCGTCCTCGACGAGCTGACCACCGGACTGGACCCGCACGCCCGCCGCGACACCTGGAAGCTCGTCGAAGCCGTGCGTGACACCGGCGTCACCGTCCTGCTCGTCACGCATTTCATGGACGAGGCCGAACGCCTTTGCGACCGTCTCGCGATCTTCGACGCCGGGCGCGTGGTCGCCACCGGCACCCCCGGCGAGCTCCGTGACCGCGCCGGTAAATCCACTTTGGACGAAGCCTTCGTGACCCTGACCGGCCGCGACTGAGCCAGGAGACGACCAATGAACACACTCGCCAAGATCACCCTCACCGAAACGAAACTCGCCCTCCGCACGCCCGGTTTCGTCATCGGCGGGCTCGTCCTGCCGACGGCCATCACGGCCGTCCTCGGCGCCATTCCCGCCATTCGCGCGGACAGCGAAACACCGACGGGCATGCGCTTCCTCGACGCCTGGGTGCCGTCGATGGTCGTGCTCACCATCGCCATGATGGGCCTGCAAGCGATACCCGGGATCATCGCTTCCTACCGCGAACAGGGCATCCTCCGCCGCTTCGCCACCACTCCGGTGCATCCGGCCCAGCTGCTGGTGGCGCAGCTGATCATCAACGTCACCGTGACCATCGGCGGGGTCGGCATCCTCCTCGTGACGGCGGGCGTCGTCTTCGACGTCCCCACCCCTCGTCACCCGGTCGGCTTCCTGCTGACGTTCGTCCTCGGCACGACCGCGATCTTCGGCCTCGGCCTGATCGCCGCCTCGGTCGCCAAGACCAGCCGCGCCGCGGGCGGGATCGCGCTGATCGCCTACCTCCCGATCATGTTCCTCGGCGGCGTCTACCTGCCGCGCCCCCTGCTTCCGGAGGCCATCCGCGACATCGGCGCGTACATCCCGCCGGGCGTCAAAGCCCTCGAAGACGCGTGGACCGGCGCCGGCGCGCAACCGCTGCAACTCGCCGTGTTGGCGGCTTTCGCGGTGGGCAGTTGTGTCGTGGCGGCGAAGCTCTTTCGCTGGGAGTGACGACGGCTTCCGCCAAAGTGGTGATGATGATCGTTTTCTCTTGTGGCTTGAGCCGCGGGTGGGTAGTCAGGTAGACGGCCCACGTTCACCTTGTCTCTCTCGGAGGTTCGATGTCTCTGGATGTATCGCCCGCGCTGCTGGAGAAGGCCGAGCGCGGGGAGGTCTCCGACGCCGAATTCGTCGCCTGTGTCCGGGAGTCCCTGCCCTACGCCTGGACCGTGATCACCGGTGTCATCGCGGAGGCCGAGGGCGCGGCCGACGGGTTCGCCGACAACGAGACGCCGCCGCCGAGCGAGGCCGAACGCGGCCAGCTGCTGCGGGCGCTGGCCTCGGACGCCATCCGCGGCGGACTGGAACGACACTTCGGCGTGAAGCTGGCGTTCCAGAACTGCCACCGCGTCGCCGTGTTCAGGAAGTCCCAAGTGGACAGTGACCGCTACCGCGCGTTCGTCTCGGTCCGCGGCCAGCTGCTGAACCAGAGCCCGGAACTGCGCGACTGCTAACCCCGTCGCAACGCGGGTAGCACTTCTTCCCCGATCCGCGCGATGTTCTCGAGCGTTCCCTCCGGCGTACCGGACGCTTCCACCATCATGATCACGTGGGAGACCCCGGTACGCCGGATGCTCGTTCCCAGCCTGTCGACGCAGTACTCCACTCCACCGATCGGGTGCATCTCGCACAGCCGGTCGGTGTAGGCCACCGGATCCTTGTCCAGGCCTCGTTTGCCGTCGAGGTACACGTGCCCGGCGAATCCCTCTTTCAGGGAACCCGGCAACGCGGACCGCACGACGTCCAGCGCGTCGTCCCCGACCTGGCACATCACCGTCGACACGTGCTCGGCGGCGGAATCCCCGTACGCGGCAAGGGTTTCGATCTTGCCGTCGTCGTCGGTGTGCAGCCCGAGCAGCATCGGCAACCCGCGATCGGCGGCGAGCCGCACCGCACTCGAGCCGGCGTCCCCGCAGGCCACGACCAGACGTGGGGCGCGTTCCGGCCGCGGCACCATCGGCACCTCACGGAACTTGAAGTGGTCGCTATCGGCCGAGACCGTCTTCGACGTCATCGCCGCGAGCATCAGGTCAAGGCTCTCCTCGAACCCCGTTTCGTAGCGGGAAGCGCCGGTGCCGAACACCTCTAGGTCCTGCCACGGCCCGCCTCGGCCGACGCCGATCCGCAGCCGTCCGCCGGAAACGGCGTCGAGCAGCGACCACTGTTCGGCGAGCGCCACCGGATGCGCGACGGACAGCACGCTCACCGCGGTGCCGACGGCGATCCGCTCGGTGCGGCCGAGCACGTGCGCGGCGAGGGTGATCGCGGACGGGCAGACGCCGTACGGCATGAAGTGGTGCTCGGCGAACCACACGTCGTCGAACCCGGCCCGTTCCGCGGCGATGGCGGCGTCGACCGACCGGCGCAGCACCTCGGCGTCCTCTTGGCCGGGAAACCGGCCGGAGACGAGAAAGACTCCGAATCGCACGTCTACTGGACCGAAACCTCGTTGAACCACAGGCGCGGTTCCAGCCACGGGAACACGACGAACATCAGCAGCGCCACGATCCCGAGCGCCAGCACGACCGCCGTCGCCAGCTTCACCGCGAAGGGGCCCGGCAGCTTGCGCCAGATCCAGCCGTACATCAGCGCGCCTCCGAGATCTTGGGCAGGAGTTCGGCGTAGGAGCCGACCTGGTTCTTCGGCACCTGCTGGGCCAGCACCGCGTGGATGATGAGCCGTTCCTTCGCCGAGAACTGCGGGTGGCACGTGGTCAGCGTGAGCAGCGAGACCTGATCGGCCTTCGGCAGGATGTCCGGATCCTTGTACGGCACCGGGTTCACCGTGTCGCCCTTGGTCGGGAACACGATACGACGGCCGTTGGTCTCGCCGTAGGGGCCGCCGTCGGCGGCGTTCGGGTTGCGCAGCGTCCCGACGTTCTTGCACTTCGGCTGCGCGCCCTTGCCCTCCGCCCAGCCTTCGACCTCGTCCTTGTACGGCAGCACCTTGTAGATGTAGAAGTCGGTCTGCGTCTCGATGACGATCTGGTCGCAGGAGCTGAGGTTGTCCAGGTCGTTGAACGGCGCGCCCTTGCCGACGCGGTGCCCGGCGACGGCGAAGTTGCCCGGTTCGCCCGGCAGCGCGGTGCCCTTGTAGTGGCCGGGGCCGACTTCGAGCGCGGCCTCGGTGGTGCCTTCCTGGATGGTGAAGTTGAAGTCGGCGCCGAACACCGGGATGTGGATCCTGGCGAACGCCTTCCCGTCGACCAGTTCCGGATGCAGCTGCCGGTCCTTGCCCCATTCGCCGTCCAGCTCCGAACTGGCCTCGGACTGTTTGCCCGCGGAGAACAGGTCGGTCACGTAGACCTCGTAGACCATGAACAGCAGCACCACCAGGCCGGCGGTGATGAGGAGCTCGCCAACGGTCCGGATGGCGACGCCGCCCTTGCCCAGCTCGCGCGGCGGCGGACGTTCCTCGGTCGCGGTGCCACCTCCGACCGGCTCGAAGATGACGGTCTCTTCGGTCGACCCCGGCGGCGGCACGGGACGACGCCGCGGCGGTGGCGCGTCGCTCCGGCGGCGCGGCGGAGGTCCGTCGTACGCCCTGCCGTCCTGCGGCCGCCGTCGAGGCGCCTCTCCGGAGGCACGACGTGGCGGAATTGCGTCCTCCGGCCTACGCCGGGGGGCCGGACGGCCTCCGCCGGGTGGTCGTTCGGAGTACCGCCTACGGTCCCCACCCGGCTCTTCCCGCTCAGCCACGCAAAGCTCCTCAGTCTCGAACCCAACCGCTGCCGAACCGTGTGTGACACCATTGTCACAGTGCGGGAAATCGACCGGTCCCGGACGGTGCCCAGCGGCGCTCGTTTACGTTAACGTGTGCACGTGGCGCTGGTTGCGCACCCGAAAGCGGGTCATCGCCACCAGGGAAGCCGAACAGTACGCGAGGAACACGATGCCGAAGTCCAAGGTCCGCAAGAAGACGGCGTACACCCCGCCGACCGATCGCCGCACGCCGGTGAAGGTCAAGGCCGCGGGCCCGTCGAACCTGTTCTACAAGATCGTGATGTTCGGCCTCATGCTGATCGGCCTGTTGTGGCTGGTCGTCAACTACATCGCGGGCGACAAGATCCCCTTCATGGCGGATCTGGGCAACACGAACTTCGCCATCGGTTTCGTGCTGATGATCGCCGGGTTGCTCATGACGATGCGGTGGCGGTGAGCATTACCCCGGATGGCGGCTTGACGCCGAATTACACCGGTGTGACTCATCCCCAGTGTGGATAACCCCTGTGGATAACTACCCCACCTCGTGGGCGCCGCAGCGGAACGTTGTGGTAGTGGCCTGGGTGCTCACCCTGTTGCTGCTGGCAGGCGTGCTGTGGCTGGCCGTCGGCGGCGACGTCGGCGGCACCGTGCTGACGGGGGTCGCGATGCTGTCCGTCGGCGCGCTCGCGCTGCACGGCACCCTGCTCCGTCCCCGGCTGGCGGCGGGCCCCGGCGGACTCCTGGCCAGGACCGTGGGCGGTGCGCACCGCTACTCCTGGACCGAAGCCCGGCTCCGGCTGCGCACCACGCGACGGCTCGGCCGGGACAACGTGACCCTCGAGGTCGAATCCGGCGACCACCTGCTGGTGTTCGGCCGGATCGACCTCGGTGAGGACCCCCGCGACGTGCTGGACGTCCTCACCGCCCTCAAGGGTCAGGCGTTGTCGTAGCCCGCTACTCCGGGTAGCAGGCGTACGAGGGCGCACCCCGGCTGGTGGTGAGCTCACAGGTCGCGGAAATCGTCTGCGAGTCCTTCCAGACGATGAGCCCGATCATCGCCACCACGACGATCGCGATCCCGCCGACCTGCCATTTCAGCCGGTTCTTGTCCGGCGCGTACAGCAGCGCGAAGGTGGCCAGGAGCCCCGCGACGAACCCGCCTGCGTGCCCGAGGATCGAGATGCCGGGTACCTGGAAGGTGATGAAGACGTTCAGGCCCAGGATCACCAGCAGCCACGTCGGATTGAGCCGCAGCTTGATGACGATGACCGTGTACGCGCCGATGAGCCCGAAGATGGCGCCGGACGCGCCGACCACCGGGACGGCGTCGAGGTCGCTGAAGACCAGGTTCGCGGCCGAGCCGCCGAGCAGCGAGACGAAGTAGAGCACCGTGAACGGGACGCGGCCGAGCGCGGTCTCCAGCGGGCGGCCCACGAACCACAGCGAGAACGCGTTGCTCGCGATGTGCAGCAGCCCGTACTGCAGGAAGCCCGAGGTGAGGATCCGCCACCACTCGTCGCCGGCCAGCGTCGCGGGATTCCACAGCTGGCCGTACTGGAACAGCTCGGAGAAGTTGTTGTTCGCGAGGCTGCCGGACTGGAAGACGGTGATGAGGAAGATGAGGACGTTCAGCGCCAGGAGGACCGGCGTCACGACAGCCGTCCGAGCGGGCTGTGCGCCCGCGAGGGTGCGCGAGCCGTAGCCGGCGTCGCGGTACTGCTTCTGCTGGACGCGATCCTGCTGACGACCGGCCTGGACGCAGTCCGTGCACTGGAAGCCCACGGCGGCTTCGCGCAGGCAATCCGGGCAGGCCGGACGCTCGCAGCGTGAACAGCTCAGCCCGGTCGGCCGGTTCGGGTGCCACCAGCAGCCGGGCAGGGCGGCCTGCTGGTACTGGGGATTCGGTGGTTGGCTCACGATGCCACCAACCTACCGAAATCCCCAGTGACAGGCTCTGCGATCAGCGGCTGATGCTGACCTTCTCGATGACGATGTCGTTCAGCGGCTTGTCGGCCGGACCGGTCGCCGTGCGGCCGATCGCGTCGACCACGTCGCGGGAAGCCTGGTCCGCGACCTCGCCGAAGATGGTGTGCTTGAAGTTCAGGTGCGTCGTCGGCGCGACGGTGATGAAGAACTGCGAGCCGTTGGTGCCGGGTCCGGCGTTGGCCATGGCCAGCAGGTACGGCTTGGAGAACTGGAGCTCCGGGTGGAACTCGTCGCCGAACTTGTAGCCGGGGCCGCCGCGGCCGGTGCCGGTCGGGTCGCCGCCCTGCAGCATGAAGCCGTCGATGACGCGGTGGAAGATCGACCCGTCGTAGAACGGGCCCGAGTTCGTACCCTGCGCGTTGGGCTGGGTGTACTCCTTGCTGCCCTCGGCGAGCCCGACGAAGTTCGCGACCGTCTTCGGCGCGTGGTCGGGGAACAGGTTCAGGTTGATGTCACCCTGGTTGGTGTGCAGAGTGGCCTTCAGCGCGCCACCAACGGGGGATCCCTTGCTTTCAGTCACGAGCTTCATCGTGCCATCTGCGGCAAGATCTGGGGAAAAGGGGCACGATAGGTTACAAGCAACGAAGCAGAATCAAAACGATTGATGAGGTGAAGGCCATGACCCGGGCCGCAGATTCGGTGAGCGAGTCGGCGAAGGCCGGCGCGCTCGGCCTGCGCAAACGTGCTGTCGAGGCGGGTAAGGAAGCCACCGCCCACGCCGTAGAGGTAGCCGAGCAGAAGCTCTCCGAGAGCGCCGGTGAGATCGCTAAGACCAGCCGTCGCGCGCGCAAGAAGCTCGCGAAGAAGACGGAACTGACCCGCAAGGAGCTCAAGCGGAGCTCGAAGGCGGCTCGTAAGGAGGCGCTGGCCAGGCTTTCCGAGATGCGGAAGCCGGGCCGCAAGGCACGCAAGGCCGCCATCCAGGCCGCGAAGTCCGCCGGTGAGTCCAAGCGCCGAGGCAAGAAGGACTTCAAGGCGGCGAAGAAGGACTTCAAGGCCGCGCTCATCGAGGCGAAGACCGCCGCGAAGGGGACGCGCAAGCGTCGTCGCTGGCCGTGGGTGATCGGTATCGCCGTCGTCGGTGCCGGTGCCGCCTACGCCCTGCGTTCCAAGCAGGAGCCGCCGGTCGCGCCCGCGCCGCCGAAGGCTCCGCCCGCTCCTCCCGCCAAGCCCGCCGCTCCGGCCGCGGCAGCTCCGAAACCGGCACAGCCCGCCGCTCCGGCGAAGCCCGCCGCTTCCGGTCCCGCTCCGGCCAAGCCCACGGCTCCGAAGAACGGGCACCAGGCTTCGAACGCGGGCTCCGCCGACAAGAAGAACTGACGCCTCACCCTTTCTGCTTGTCGCGAAGGGCCGCCCAGGACCACTTCTCGGTCCCGGGCGGCCCTTTCACGTCTTGGTGACGGTGCGGGTGAGCATCGGGCGGGTGTGCGCGATGAGGTTGTCCCGGTCCATCCGGTGCCCGTCGGCGATCTGCACGATGTCCGGTGTGTGATAGCGGTCGACGATCACGTCCGCGTCCTCGTCGCCGTTCACCAGGTCGTCGTGGAAGGACAGGTGGAAATCCGCGATGAACTTCTTCGGGTCTTTGCCGTGGAAAGGCGCCATGGTCGCTCCCAGCCTCACAAATGATCTCTTACAGGCTGTAAGATATCCACGGCCCATCAATTCTGACAAGGTGTAAGAGATGTCTCGATCCTCGGCACGGAACCAGCGCTCCGACGCGCAGCGCAGCAGGGCTTCGATCCTGGACGCGGCGCTCCGGACCCTGGGCGCCGATCCCGACGCCGGCGTCGAAGCCATCGCCACCACCGCGGGCGTGACCCGCCAGACGGTCTACGCCCATTTCCCTTCACGAGGGGAGCTTCTGGCCGCGGTACTCGACCGCATCACCGAGGAGGCGGTCGCCGCGATGGACGCCGCGGACCTCGACGACGGCCCGGCCGCCGAGGCGCTGGTGCGGCTGATCGAAGCCGGCCGCCGCACGTCCGGGCGATACCCCGCCTTGCTCCGGAAGATCACTTCCCTGCCCGCGAGCCCGGACGCCGACGAGCGGCGCCACTCACCGGTCGCCGAGCGGCTCGAACGCGTCATCCGGCGGGGCAAGGAGACGGGCGAGTTCGACGATCGGCTGCCGACGGGCTGGCTGGTGGCGGTCACCGTCAAACTCGGTCACGCGTCCGGCGAGGAGGTCGACTCCGGCCGGATGTCCGCCGACAAGGCAGCAGACGCCCTACACACAACCCTGCTCCGGGTACTCGGCGCGACACAGTGAAACCCGAAGACCAACGCACCCGAACAACAGGACCGGCGGACCCGTCTCGCCGAAAGCGCGCCAGCGCGACGGCGAGACTTCACCGATCGCGCCCTCTTTCGGGCCGAAGGCCCACGTAAACGCGATGAAGGGGCGCCCTCCACTCCCAACAGGATGTTGAAAGCGAACCGGGCGCCCCTTCGGCGCGCTTTACGTCAGCGCGATCAAACAGACGCAGCGTGCTTGTCGATCAGCTGGCCGAGGCGGGGAAGGGCCTCCTCGACGTTCTTCTTGCCGTTCGGGCGCAGCTTCGAGTACACCTTCTTGATGCTGTCGCGGCTGCTCTTCTCGGCGCGCGAGTCGGTGACCGACAGGAGCGCGTCCGAGGCCTCGTCGCTGCGGCCGACCAGGTAGGCGCCGAAGTCGTTGCCGCCCTTGGCCTTGTAGTCACCGTAGAACGGCTCGAGCGCACCGGTGAAGTCGTCGAGCAGGGTGTCGACGGCGGCGGGGATGATGCCCGGCTTGATCTTCTTGACGGCGGCGAAGCCGGTCTTCACGACGGCACCCGAAACGCCGCCCTTGTCCGAGACCTCGGCGTCGACGAGGCCTTCGAAGTCGCTCACGACCGCCGGGCGACGGCTGGAGTCGAGCAAGATTTCCTTGAGGGTGTCAGCCACGAAACCTGTCCTTTTGTCTTATGGGGAGAAATGATCTTTTGTGCCGCCGAGCCACACCGCAAGGCGGCCTCCGCCGGATCTGGCGCCGCGCTGGTCCCGCGAAACCTCGCGCGTGCGGCACAGGGTAGTACAAGATCAACTTCACTCTGACGTGTGGATACCACTACCTAGAGCTTCAGCTCACCGATAGCCTCCTTCGCCACCGTACGTGCCTTGATGCTCTGCTTCTGGTTGGTGGTCACGACTACCGCGTTCTCACCCTTCGCGACGGCGTAAACGGCGCCTTCGCCGGAGGGTTGGTAGCCGCCTTTCCAGCCCGCCGGTTCGTCGGCGGGGTTGGAGGTGTCGATGGGCGCCGCCTGATCCACCAGCGCCTTGGCCACGGCGGGTTCCCCGACGTACACGCGCACGGTGAGCTGCAGTTTCCCGCTGAGCGCGTAGAAGAAACAGGTCGGATGCGGCTGGTCGGCCGAGGTCTTGACCTTGGAGACCTTCTGCCCGTTGGCGTCCGAGACGAACTCGGTGCCCAGATACGGGCACGGCCCCTTCCCGGTGGGTTCCGGGGCGGGCGGGATGCTGGGCGCCGGGGTGTTCGACGGCGCGGGCGAACTCGCCGCGGGCGGCGGCTGTTCCGTCGGCCCGCAGGCCGCCAGCAGCGGCACGACGAGCGGCAAGATCAGAAGACGTCGCATAGTGGCGTCCAGTGAAGCAGATCGCCGTTCGTGCGACGATGGCCGTGCGCGAGGAGTCTTCGGGAGGCGTCAGTGCTCAGCAAGGAGCAGTACCTGGGTGCGGTGGCAGAGCGCATCCAGCGCAGCGGCGGCAGGCTGAACACGGTCCAGATCGGCCCGAGCGCGGCCGTCGTGGGCCTGTTCACCGAGTCCGTGATGATGTCGACGATGAACTACTGCGTGGTCGCCGCGGCGATCCCGGAGGTGACGGCTCCCGCGTTGTACGACTTCACCAGGCTGGCGACGCAGCACGCGCGCGCGAACGTGATGGGCACGGTCGGCTGGACGGCCGCTTCGGTGGTCATCGCCGGGCTGATCGGTGACCGCGTGTTCCCGGACGCCGCGCAGGCCGCGTCGGCGAAATCCGGCAACCAGTTCGGCGGCGAGACACGGATGGTCGCCGTCGACGTTTCGGCGGCGCAGATGTACGCGTTCGTCGGCGGGAAGCTGTGGGGCGCGGCGGTACAGGGTTCGGTCAACGCGAAGCTGACGTTCTGTTTCCCGCAGCCCGGCGAGGTCTATCAGCAGGTGCAGTGGGCGCAGTCGCAGGGCCAGCAGCCGCCGATGCCACCGGGCCCGCCCGGACCGCCTCCCGGTCCGCAACAGCCACCGCCCGGCTGGCAACCGCAGCAGCCGCAGTATCCGGTCGGGCCGCCGCCCGCGCAGGGTCCGCCGCCGGGTCAGCATCCGCCGCACTATCCGCCGCCCGCGCCCGGTTATCCGCCGCAGCGTCCGCCGGGGTACTGATGGGTCGCACGTTGCGCGGCTGGCCTTCGTTCCCCGAAGAACTCCCGGAGTTCGACACCGAGGCCACGCCCACGACCCCGCGCGAGCTTTTCCTGGAATGGCTCGACGAAGCGGGGGAACACGTCCTGGCACCGCACGCCGTCACACTGTCCACAGTGGACGCCGACGGGATACCGGACGCGCGCGTCGTGATCCTCAAGGACGTCGACGGGGACACCTGGGCGGTCGCGACGAGCTCCGAAAGCCCGAAAGGTGTTCAGCTGGCGAAGAATCCGTTCGCCGCGCTGACTTTCTTCTGGCCGGGACGAGGCCGTCAGATCCGGATGCGCGGCCCGGTTTCCGTCGCCGATCCCGAGGTGTCCGCGGCCGATTTCACCGCCAGGCCGCCGGCGTCGCGGGTGGAGGCGTTCATCGGCAGGCAGTCCCAGGTGCTCGACGATCCGGCCGATCTCGACCGCGCGGCCGCGGAAGCGGAGCGGTGGGTCGAGGAGAATCCCGGCGTGGCACCGGAAACCTGGACCCGCTACCTGGTGACGCCGTCCGAAGTGGAGTTCTGGCAGGCGAGCCACGACCGGCGGCACCGGCGGCTCCGCTACCGGCGCGCGGACGGGACCTGGCACAAAGAACTTCTCTGGCCGTAAACGGTAACTGGGAACGACGATCGTCGGGTTGTCGTGGACGATTCACTTCGGCGACGGTGAACGCCACCTTGTCCCCAGATCGTTCGGAGGCGAAATGTCCACACGCCGTCGCATCGGGGGCGCCTTGGCCGCCACAGGGCTCGCCCTGCTGGCCGTCACGACGCCCGTCGCGAGCGCCCAGACCGGCGACCCGGCGAGAGGGCTGTATTCGGTGGAGGGCGCGTCCACCCCCGACAAACGCACCGAGGTCGCGCGCACCGGCGTCGACGTCGCGGGCTCGCGCGGTGGTGCGCTGACCGTCGTCGCCACGCCGGGACAGGCCGCGGCCCTGCGCGCGAACGGCTTCGGACTGAAGTCGCTCGGCGACTTCGACAGCATGCTGAAACAACGCAGTGGCCGGGCGGGCACCTCGGCTGTCGCGGGCGACTTCCCGCCGGGCGACGAGGCGTACCACACCTACGCCGAAACGACCGCGGAGCTGCAGAAGGCCGCGAAGGACCACAGCGACATCGCGACGCTGTCGAGTGTCGGCAAGTCGTACGAAGGCCGTGAGCTGAACCTGCTGAAGATCAGCGACAACGCGGGCACGGACGAGAACGAGCCCGAGGTCCTGTTCACCTGCAACCAGCACGCGCGCGAACACCTCACCACCGAGATGTGCCTGCGCATCGTGCAGCGGTTCACCAGCGGGTACGCGAGCGACCCCGCCATCAAGAAGATGGTCGACGAGCACGAGATCTACGTGATCCCGAACGTCAACCCGGACGGCTCCGAGTACGACATCACCGGCGGCGAGTACCAGGGCTGGCGCAAGACGCGGAAGCCCGTGCCGGGCAGCAGCGCGGTCGGCACCGACCCGAACCGCAACTGGGACTACAAGTGGAACTGCTGCGGCGGGTCGAGCAACAGCCCGTCCGCCGAGGACTACCACGGTCCGTCGGCGTTCTCCGAGTCCGAGACCAAGGCGGTCGCGGCGTTCATCGACTCCCGCGTGGTCGGCGGCGCGCAGCAGATCAAGACGCACATCGACTTCCACACGTTCTCGGAACTGGTGCTCTGGCCCTACGGCTACACCAAGGCCGAGACCGACACGGGCCTGAACGAGGAGGAAGCGAAGCGCTTCGCCGACGTCGGCAAGCAGATGGCGGGCACCAACGGCTACACGCCCGAGCAGTCCAGCGATCTGTACGTCACCGACGGCGACATCAACGACTGGGCGTGGGGTAAGCACAAGATCCTCAGCTACACCTTCGAGATGTACCCGAAGGACGGCGGGATCGACGGCTTCTACCCGCCCGCTTCGGTGATCCCGGAGCAGACCGCCCGCAACGACAAGGCCGTCGACATCCTCATCAACGAGGCGAAGGCCTGAGATCCGCCACTCGCGACGCCCGGCTCTTCGGCGAATCCAAGCTGAAGCTCCGGGCGTCGCCGAGTTGGTCACGGACGAATTCCTCGGTCTTCGCGATCGTCTCGCGCAACGCGGCGTCCTCGTCGCCGAAGAACCTGTGGACGATCTTCCCGGCCTCGGTGTCGAACTCCCATAGGCCGGCGATGCGGCCCCTGTCGAAGATCACGTGGCTCGGCGGATCCGCCTGCCCGCCCAGCGTCTCCCCTGGCCTGCCGCCGGGCACCGGTCGTTCGACGTCGGCATCGACGAGCAGCCGCGACATCTCGCGGTGCAGGAGATGGATGCCGTCGACCCCCGCGAGCAGCGCGTACGACGGCTCGGGTGGCACGGTGAACGCGGCGAAATCGTCCGCGAGTTCCTTGGGCAGCACCAGATCGGTGCCGTCGAGCGGCACGAGTTCCAGCTGTTCCGCGATCTTCTTCACGCTCGCCGCGGTGAACCCGGAGAACCAGCGGAAGTGCTTGAGCGACGCGGGAGCCGCCCACGAGAAGTACCGCCGGGCGAGTTCGATCCGTGCGGTGTCCATATCGGACAGTCCGCCGCGCGGGGACGGCGTCCAGCGGACATAGCCGTAGCGCTGCTGATCCAGCCGTCCGTTGACCGGGACCCGGCGGATGTCGCCGCGCGCCTGGAGCAGGCCGAGCGCGAGCGGCAACGTCGTGGTGGTGCCGCGTTTGCGGCCCGCCTCCCCCAGATTCCGCACCGCGGCCCCGGCGGCGTCCTTGATCGCTGGCGGGCCGAGCGGTTCGTCCGACGCGTCAAGCAGCTCGGCGACGGTGACGCACAGCTGCTCGATCTCGGCCTGCGTGACGCCGAGGTACTTCTCCGCGGCCGCGAGTTCACCGGCGGGTGCCCCGGCCCCGACGGTCAGCCCGAGCTCGAAATCCGCCGACGGCAGGACGTAAGTGCAGCCGCGCGCCGAAGGCAGTTCGTGGATGGCCAGCCGGGCGACGTCCGCGTCGACCGTCTCGCGATCGAGGCGGGCCCTGGCGAACAGCCCGAGATAGGGTGCCGACCCGCCGACCGAGCGCATCCAGCCGGTCCGTTCCAGCACGTCGGCCGCCGATGACCCGTGCAGCGATCCGTCGAGACCCTGCCGATGTGCCCACCACGCGCGCAGCTTGTCGGTCGCCATGAGTCCACGGTATGGGCATCCGGTGACACCTCGCAGCCTGGCACGATGGACGGATGCTGGTCGAGCTGGCAATCGGCGACGCGTACGGGGGCTCCTTCGAGCACGCGTACCCGAGCTTCGTCGCGGAGCACAACAACCTGACCGGTTACGTGCCGCATCACGGGCAGCCCGGCGCCCCGGTCGGTCGCTACACCGACGACACGCAGATGACGATCGCGATCGCCGAAGTGCTCGTCTCGGGACTGCGGTGGACGCCGCTGCTGCTCGCCGAACAGTTCGTGCGGGCCTATCACCGCGATCCGCACGACGGCTACGCGCCGAGTTTCCATCAGCTGCTCAGCGAGGTCCGCGACGGCGAAGAGCTGCTGCGACGGCTCCGGCCCCAGAGCGACAAGAGCGGCGCCGCCATGCGCGCCGGGCCGATCGGGATCCTGCCGACCGTCGACGACGTGCTCTATCACGCGAAACTGCAGGCCAGGATCACGCACGACACGCCAGCCGGGATCGCCGCGGCGCAGGCGGCCGCGCTGGCCGTGCACTATTGCCACCATCGGGTGGGACCGCTTTCCGAGATCGCGAGGTGGATCGACGGGATCCTTCCCGAGGATGTCGGGCACGGCGGCTGGGCGCTGCCGTGGTCGGGCAAGGTCGGGCCGCGGGGCTGGATGAGCGTGCGCGCGGCGCTGACCACCCTCGCGCACGGCCGGAGTCTGAGCGGGATGCTGCACTCCGCCGTCGCGCTCACCGGCGACGTCGACACCGTCGCGACGATCGCGCTGGCCGCCGCGTCACGCTCGCCCGAGGTGGCACAGGATCTGCCGCCGGTGCTGTGGCGCGACCTGGAGAACGGCGAGTACGGCCGCGACCATCTAGCGAAACTGGATGAGCGCCTACTCGAAAGTTAGGGTCACCTAACTTAGACTGGCCGCATGGATTCCTTGACGCCGGTTCGCGAAGCCGCCGACCATTTCGGGCTGGCGATCTCGACCCTGCACTACTGGGAGCGCCGCGGACTCATCACCGCCTTCCGCCGCTCGGGGCAGCGGTACTACGACGACGATCAGCTGTACCGCATCGCGCTGATCAAACACTGGCGGCAGATCGGCGGCCTGGGCCTGGCCAGGATCACCGAGCTGCTCGCCGAACAGCACCGCTGGCGGGAAGTGGTGACGGGACGGCTCGCCGAGATCGAACGGGAGCGCGCGCGGCTCGACACCGCGCACGACTACCTGGTCGAACTGCTCACCTGCCGCCGTGAGGGGAACCTTGAGGACTGTCCCTGGTTCCGCGACCGGGTCGATCTGCCCGCCCACGCGGCGGCGAGCTGAGCCCGGGCATCGTCACCGCCGCGACCACCGCGGCGGCCGCGAGACAGGCGGCGGACGCGAGGAACGCGGCGGTGTAGCCGTGCACCAAGGCCTCCCCCTTCGGCAGGCCGGGCGGCGAACTCGCGGTCACGGCCGCCGCGAGCGCGGTCAACGCGGCGAGCCCGAGCGCGCCGCTGGTCTGCCGGACCGTGTTCAGCAGACCGGCGGCCAGGCCGTTCTGGCGTTCCGGCACCCCGCTCGTGGCTGCCACGGTGATCGGGGTGAAGGCCGCCGCCGTCCCGAATCCGAAGACCATTCCCGGCACGAGCACCGAGACGACGTAGGAAGAATGCGCACCGGCCAGCGCCGCGATTCCGGCGAAACCCGCCGCGCCCACCGCGCAGTACGACGCCGCCGCCCGCCGGGGCCCGATCCGCACCGACACCCCGCCCGCCGTCCGCGCACCGGCGAACATCGCCACCCCCACCGGCAGGTAGGCCAATCCGGCCTGCATCGGCGAATAGCCGTGGACATCCTGCAGGTACAGCGAAAGCAGGATCGGGCTGGCGAGGAAACCCAGCCCCAGCAAGAAGATCACCACGTTCCCGCTGCTGACCGAGCGCAGCCGGAAGATCCCGAGCGCGACCAGTGGTTCGTCCGCCCACCTGTGCTGGTGCACCAGGAAAACGGCGAGCAGGACGAGCCCGCCGGACAACGGAAGCAGCACGGACCCGCTGCCCCAGCCCTCGGACGACGAACGCATCACCGCGTAGACCACGCCGACGAGTCCCGTCGCCGACAACACCGCGCCGAGCACGTCCAGCCTGCCGCGAGGGCGGCTTCGGTCCCGGAGCGGCAGCACCGCTCCGGCGACGAGCACGGCCACCACCCCGATCGGGACACTGACGAAGAACACCCAGCGCCAGCCCGCCCACTGCGTCAGCAAGCCGCCGATCACCGGCCCCGCCGCGGCTCCGGCCGCGCCCACCGCGCTCCAGGTGCCCAAGGCCCGCGCGCGACGGGCGGGTTCGGTGAAGGTCGTCGTCAGCAAGGACAACGTCACCGGCATCAGCAGCGCGCCGCCGAACCCTTGCACCGTGCGGGCGACGAGCAGCGCTTCCGGGGAACCGGCGAGCCCGGCGGCGAGCCGCGCGACGGTGAACAGGCTCATCCCGAGCACGAAGATCCGCCGGACCCCGAATTCGTCGCACAACCGGCCGCCCAGCAACAGGAAACCGGCGAAGGCGAGCGTGTACGCGTTCACCACCCAGGTCAGCGCGCCGTCGGGGAAACCGAGGCCGAACCGGATCGCGGGCAGGGCGACGGAAACGATCGTCGCGTCGAGGATCACCACGAAGGATCCGGCGCAGGCCAACCCGAGCACGACGCCTTCACGTTTCATACCGGCAGCGTGCACGCTGAAGCACGCTTGAGGGCAAGCCGCGCTACCAGGAAGGCCGGTACCGCAGGCCTTGCTCGTAGTACTGGTCGTCGGATTCGGGCTGCTCGTCCTGTGCGGGCCCGGCCGGTTCCTCCGAACGATCCTTGAGCACCACGTTCTCGGTGCCTGCGGTGGTCCGGCGCGGCGCCGGCGGCGTGACGGTCTCCCCGGTCTCCTGGAACGAAGGGGTGAACCCGAGCCGCCAGCGGAGCCGGTCCGTGATGTACCCGGCGTTGCCGATCGGCGCCATCAGCTCCGCGCTGCGTTTCGCGGATCCTTGCTGCGCTTCCTGATAGGTCCGCATGACGGTGTCCGCGATCTCGGCGGGCGACATCCGCGACGCGGCTTCGCCCACTCTGAGCCGCGTCATCACGCCGTCGGTGTTGACCGAAACGGAAACGGCACCGTCCGGCGAGGACGCGTCGACCGAGAGGGCGGCCAGCGCCTCGAGCATCGCTTGCCGGTCGTTACCCGGTTTCTTGGGTGCCGGTTTTTCGGCCACGCTCACTCCTTGAGGGGTGACAGCTCCCGCGGCGGTTCCTGGAACTTGCCGTCGTTCGAGATGTCGACGTTCTTGTCCCGGACCCGCTTTTCCGTTCCCTTGTCGGTGTTTTCGGTTTCGAAGTTGCCGGGATCGAAGGTCTCGCCGGGGCTGACGTCCGGCGGTTCGGGAATGATCGGCAGGTTGTTGATCTCGGTGTTGATCTTCGAGACCAGGGATTCCGACGCGCGGAACATGGCTTCACGGATGTTGACCACACCGTCGTGGAAGCTGTTGTAGATGGTTTCGGGGCTGTCGCCGACGATGTCGGCCTGCACGGTGGCCGCCGTGGCGAGCCCGGCCCCGGCCGCCGCGCCGGCGACCTGCACACCGTTCGCGGTGGTGAAGAACGCCGCCGCGGTGAGACCGGCCGGTGCCGCGGCCGCCACGAGCAGAGCGGTGACAGCGGCGGCGAAGGTCGCGGCCAGCGCCTTCTGCAAGGCGGATTCGGCCTGCCGTTCCTTGTCGTCCCGGTACTTTTCCGCGGCGGTCATGAAGGAAGCGGCGAGTGTGCTCAGGTCGGACCGTGCGGTCGCGATGGCGTCCCGCGCGGCCACGATGTCGGCTTCCAGCACGGTGAGTTTGGTGCCGACCCGGGCGTAGGTGTTCACAAGACCCTGGATGTAGCTCTTGGCGGTCTCGGCCCCTTCACCACGCCATTTGAGAAGCAGGACCAAGGACCGGTCGAGCGGCGCTTTCGTGTCCTGGAAAGCGTTCCAGAGGCCTTCGTAGGCCTCGATCATGATCTGCAGGCTGTTCTCGCCGACGAGTTCCGCCTCGGAGAACTCGATGAAGAAGTCGCGGACCTCTTCCTTCAGACCGCCGCTCAAGTCGACGTCGCTACCGAAGATCGGCGGATAGAGGAGATCCAATGCCGAGAAGGCCTTTTCGGCGCCCGCGGTGAGGTCGTCGGAGATGCCCTCGAGGAGTTTGCTGTTGTCGCCGAATCCGGAGGTGCTCTCCGCGTCCAGTGCGTTGAAGTACCCGTCCACGCCGCTACCCCTGGTTCCCGTACGCCGCGCGGTTCAGCCGCTGCTTGTTGTCTTCGTCGGCGGCTTCGTAAAGCTCGGCGACCCTCGCCAGTGCCTGTGAGGCGTCCTGCGTGCTGCGGTGCAGCTTCGCGAGCATCTTCTCGACGGCCTGGCGGTGTTCCTCGTACGCCGCCGAAACCCCGCGCATGCCCAGCGTCTTCCCGAACGCGGTGTCCGGCGCGAAAAGCCCGGGCATGAAGGCACCCGTGACCGGGTCGGGGGCGGGGACGTCCTGCCCTCGCACCCCGGTGTGCGCGGTACTGACGATGTCCGCGGCATTCTGCAGTTCCTTGCTCGACAACCTGAGATCGTCGAGGTCGGTTTCGAAACTGACCATGTTCACCTCGCTGTCCGGATTCCACCCCCATGTAAGCAGCGTTGACTTGGCTGAGCGTGCGACTTTGTCATCCGCGTACGGTGACGAACGTCACCACTCAGACGCAGACCCGGCAGTAGAGACGGTCGCCCCGGGTTTTGGCGTTACGGGCGAGTTCCTCGAGGCCGGTCAGAAGGGCCGCCAAGTCGGCGGGGTCGGCCTCGCCATCGAACTCCTCGGTCCGGGACCAGGGCTCGGCCACCTCACGCAGGCGCGCCTCGTCGGCGTCGGCCATGGCGACGGGGGCTGGACGGTCGGCAGGGAGGCCTCGGCCGGGCCTCCGACGAGGTCGATCGTGGCGGCCGCGGCGTCGTTGTCAGGTGCGGCGAAGTAGTCGAAGAGAACACCCATGCGCGCATTCTGCCGGGACACGAAAAGGCCACCCGTGGAACGGGTGGCCTTCGTGGATGCCTTTGTGAATACCGCAGTGGAGCTGAGGGGAATCGAACCCCTGACCCCTGCCTTGCAAAGGCAGTGCTCTACCAATTGAGCTACAGCCCCGGGTCGCAGGCGATCATGGTAACCGCCCGCGCCGAAATCAGTTGTTGCGGGACGCGTCCGCGGCCTTGGCCGGGGCGCTTCCGTTGGTGGAAGCGGTTCCCAGCGGACGCTCGGTGGGTGCGGTGGCCTCACGCCAGAGGTCGGCCTCGGCCTTGGCGGCCTTGTTGCGCTTGATCACGAACAGCACGCCGCCCGCGATGACCGCGAGTGCCAACAGCTTCTTCATCAGAAGCCCCCTCTTTCCGCCGAGTTGCTCCGCTTCCCCACCGATGCTACTGCACCCCGTTCCCCGAACCGCCAGCCCCTACGTTCCACGTGGAACAGAACCCACAACCAGAACCCACATCGCCAACGCGCCACAACGCCTGGGGGGGTCCAGGGG
>Ga0307518_10000439_pt1 | contig 31826 bp, 19 predicted proteins | sample 25_EM_MG_FD_203889 | JGI IMG/M metagenome (GOLD analysis project Ga0307518, IMG submission 203889) | Populus trichocarpa ectomycorrhiza microbial communities from riparian zone in the Pacific Northwest, United States - 25_EM | ecosystem: Host-associated > Plants > Roots > Unclassified | place... | reverse complement strand
ATTATTATCATTATTAATAGTATTATTGGTATTATTATTACTACTACTACTATTACTATTACTATTACTATTATTATTATGACTACTACTACTAGTATTATTATTATTATTATTATTATTATTATTATTATTGTTATTGTTACTATTGTTAGTATTGTTGTTGTATTATTGTTGTTTATAATTTATACAATTAACCTCCCTGTGGTTCGATCCCGGTCTTGCCGGGTTATTTATTATTTCGACACTCATGCACTTGGGAGAAGACATCAATCTTTTGGTCAGCAAACAACCCCTAGGGACTTAGAAATCATCAACAAACTGCTCCCACGGGTGACGAATCGATTGGACAGCTCAAACAGCACCTAAGGACTCAGAAATTATCAACAAACTGCTCCCACGGGTGACGCATGGATTGGACGGCCCAAATAGCACATAGGGACTCATAAATCATCAACAAACTGCTTCCACGGGTCACGCATGGATTCGACAGCGCAAACACCCCCTAGGGACTAAGAAATCATCAACAAACTGCTCCCACGGGTGATGCATGGATTGGACAACCCAAACAGCACCTAGGGACTCAGAAATCATCAACAAACTGCTTCCACGGATCACGCATGGATTCAACAGTGCAAACACCCCCTCGGGACTCAGAAATCATCAACAAACTGCTCCCACGGGTGACGCATCGATTGGACAGCCCAAACAGCTCCTAGGGACTGAAAAATCATCAACAAAAGTACTTCCACGGGTGAGGTATGGATTCGACAACGCAAACAACCCCTAGGGACCCACACATCATCAACAAACAGCTCCTCCGGGTGACACATGGATTGGACAGCACAAACAGCCCCTAGGGACTCAGAAATCATCAACAAACTGCTTCCATGGGTGACGCCTGGATTCGACAGCGCAAACACCCCCTATGGACTCAAAAATCATCAATGAAACTGCTTCCACGGGTGACGTATAGATTCGACAGCGCAAAGAGCCCATGATGGCTAAGAGATCATCAACCAAAGTGCTTCCAAGGGTGACTCATGGATTCGACAACGCAAACAGCCTATAGGGACTCAGAAATCATCAACAAACTGCTCCCACGGGTGACGCATCGATTGGACAGCCCAAACAGTACCTAGAGACTCAAAAATCATCAACAAAAGTACTTTCACGGGTGAGGCATGGATTCAACAATGCAAACAGCCCCTAGGGACTCACAACTCATCAACAAACGGCTCCCACGGGTGACGAATGGATTGGACAACACAAACAGCCCTAGGGACTCAGAAATCATCAACAAACTGCTCCCACGGGTGACGCCTGGATTCGACAGGGCAAACACCCCCTAGGGACTCAGAAATCATCAACGAAACTGCTTCCATGAGTGACGCATGGATTCAACAGCGCAAAGAGCCCAAGCTGGCTAAGAAATCATCAACCAAACTGCTTCCAAGGGTGACTCATGGATTCGACAACGCAAACAGCCCCTGCGGCGTTAGACATCATCAACGAAACTGCTTCCATGGGTGACGCATGGATCAGACAGTGCAAACAACCCCTAGGAACTCAGAAATCATCTACAAACTGCTGCCACAGGTGACGCATGGATTGGACAGCACAAAGAGCCCATGGGGGCTCAGAAATAATCAACCAAACTACTACTACGGTGCTGCATAGATTCCACAATGCAAAGAGCCCCTGCGGCCTTAGAAATCATCAACGAAACTGCTTCCACGGGTGACTCATGGATTCGAAAGCGCAAAGAGCCCATGATGTCTAAGAAATCATCAACCAAACTGCTTCCAAGGGTGACACATGGATTCGACAGAGCAAACAACCCTAGGGACTCGGAAATCATCAACAAACTGCTCCCACGGGTGACGCATGGATTCGACAGCCCAAACATCACCTAGGGACTCAAAAATCATCAACAAAAGTACTTCCACAGGTGAGGCATGGATTCGACAACGCAAACAGCCCCTAGGGACTCACAGATCATCAACAAAAGTACTTCCACGGGTGACGAATGGTTTCGACACCGCAAACATCCCCTAGGGACTGAGAAATCATCAACAAACTGCTCCCACGGGTCACGCATGGATTGAACAGCCCAAACAGCACCTAGGGACTCTCAAATCATCAACAAAAGTACTTCCATGAGTGACGCATGGATTCGAAAGCGTAAACAGCCCCTAGGGACTCAGGAATCATCAACAAATTGCTTCCACATATGACGCATGGATTTGATAGCTCAAAGAGCCCATGAGAGCTTAGAAATAATCAACCAAACTGCTTCCACGGTAACCCATGGATTCGACAGCGCAAATAGCCGTTGCGGCCCCTAGGGACTCAAAAATCATCAACAAAAGTACTTCTACGGGTGAGGCATGGATTCGACACCCAAAACAGCACCTAGAGACTCACAAATAATTAACTAACTGCTCCCAAGTGTGACGCATGGATTGGACAACACAAACAACCTTAGGGACTCAGAAATCATCAACAAATTGCTCCCACGGGTGACGCCTGGACTCGACAGTGCAAACACCCCTTAGAGACTCTGAAATCATCAACGAAACTGCTTCCACGTATGACGCGTGGATTCGACAGCGCAAAGAGCCCATGATGGGTAAGAAGTCATCAACTAAACTGCTTCCAGGGGTGACTCATGGATTCGACATCGCAAACAGCCCTTGCGGCATTAGAAATCATCAATGAAGCTGCTTCCACGGGTGACGCATGGATTCGACAGTGCAAACAACCCCTAGGGACTTAGAAATCATCAACAAACTGCTGCCGCAGGTGACGAATCGATTGGACAGCCCAAACAGCACCTAGGGACTCAGAAATTATCAACAAACTGCTTCCACGGGTGACACATGGATTCGACAGCGTAAACACCCCCTAGGGACTCAGAATTCATCAACAAACTGCTCCCACGGGTGATGCATGGATTGGACTGCCCAAACAACACCTAGGAACTGAAAAATCATCAACAAAAGTACTTCCACGAGTGAGGTATGGATTCGACAACGCAAACAGCCCCTAGGGACTCACACATCATCAACAAACTGCTCCCACGAGTGACGCCTGGATTCGACAGCACAAACACCCCCTATGGACTCAGAAATCATCAACGAAACTGCTTTCACGGGGACGCATGGATTCGACAGCGCAAAGAGCCCATAATGGCTAAGAAATCATCAACCAATCTGCTTCCTAGGGTGACTCATGGATTCGACAGCGCAAACAGCCCCTGCGGCGTTAGAAATCATCAATGAAACTGTTTCCACGAGTGACGCATGGATTAGACATGGCAAAAAACCCCTGGGACTCAGAAATAATCAACAAACTACTCCCACGGGTGACGCATCGATTGGACAGCCCAAACAGCTCCTAGGGACTGAAAAATCATCAACAAAAGTACTTCCACGGGTGAGGTATGGATTCAACAACGCAAACAACCCCTAGGGACCCACACATCATCAACAAACAGCTCCCCGGGTGACGCATGGATTGGACAGCACAAACAGCCCCTAGGGACTCAGAAATCATCAACAAACTGCTTCCACGGGTGACGCCTGGATTCGACAGCGCAAACACCCTCTATGAACTCAAAAATCATCAATGAAACTACTTCCACGGGTGACGTATGGATTCGACAGCGCAAAGAGCCCATGATGGCTAAGAGATCATCAACCAAAGTGCTTCCAAGGGTGACTCATGGATTCGACAGCCCAAACAGCCCCTGTGGTGTTAGAAATCATCAATGAAACTATTTCCACGGGTGACACATGGATTCGACAGTGCAAAAAACCCCTAGGGACTCAGAAATCATCAACAAACTGCTCTCACGGGTGACGCATCGATTGGACAGCCCAAACAGCACCTAGAGACTAAAAAATCATCAACAAAAGTACTTCCACGGGTGAGGCATGGATTCCACAATGCAAACAGCCCCTAGGGACTCACAACTCATCAACAAACGGCTCCCACGGGTGACGAATGGATTGGACAGCACAAACAGCCCTAGGGACTCAGAAATCATCAACAAACTGCTCCCACGGGTGACGCCTGGATTCGACAGGGCAAACACCCCATAGGGACTCAGAAATCATCAACGAAACTGCTTCCACGAGTGACGCATGGATTCGACAGCGCAAAGAGCCCAAGCTGGCTAAGAAATCATCAACCAAACTGCTTCCAAGGGTGACTCATGGATTCGACAACGGAAACAACCCCTGCGGTGTTAGACATCATCAACGAAACTGCTTCCATGGGTGACGCATGGATTCGACAGTGCAAACAACCCCTAGGAACTCAGAAATCATCTACAAACTGCTGCCACAGGTGACGCATGGATTGGACAGCACAAAGAGCCCATGGGGCTCAGAAATAATCAACCAAACTACTACTACGGTGCTGCATGGATTCGACAATGCAAAGAGCCCCTGCGGCCTTAGAAATCATCAACGAAACTGCTTCCACGGGTGACTCATGGATTCGACAGCGCAAAGAGCCCATGATGCCTAAGAAATCATCCACCAAACTGCTTCCCAGGGTGACTCGTGGGTTCGACAGCGCAAACAGCCCCTAGGGACTCAGAAATCATCAACAAACTGCTTCCACGGGTGACACCTGGATTTGACAGTGCAAACAACCCCTAGGGACTCAGAAATCATCAACAAACTGCTCCCACGGTGACACATCGATTGGACAGCCCAAACAGCACCTAGGGACTAAAAAATCATCAACAAAAGTACATCCACGGGTGAGGCATGGATTCGACACCGCAAACTGCCCCTAGGGACTCACAAATCATCAACAAACTGCTCCCACGGGTGACGCATGGATTTGACAACGCCAACAGCCCCTAGGGACTTAGAAATCATCAACAAACTGCTTCCACGGGTGACGCCTGGATTCGACAGCGCAAACACCCCCTAGGGACTCAGAAATTATCAACAAACTGATCTCACGGGTGACGCATGGATTGGACAACCCAAAGAGCACCAAGGGACTCAGAAATCATCAACCAACTGCTATCACGGGTAACACATTGATTCGACAGCCACAACAGCCCCTAGGGCCTCATAAATCATCAACGAACTACTGTCACAGGTGACTCATGGATACAACAATGCTAACAGCTAATAGGGATTAAGAAATCACGAACCAAAATGCTGTCACGGGTGCCGTATGGATTCGACAGTGCAAAAATACCCTAGGGACTCATAAATCATCAACGAAACTGCTGTAGCGGGTGACGCATGGATTCGACAGCCCGAACAGCCCCTAGGAACTCAAAAATAATCAACGAACTGATGCCACAGGTGACGTATGTATACGACAACGCGAACAACCACTTGGGACTCATAAATCATCAACGAACTTCTGTCACGGGTGACGCATGGATTCGACAGCCACAACAGCCCCTAGGGCCTCAAAAATCACCAACGCACTGCTACCACGGGTGCCATATGTATAAGACAGCGCGAACAGCCACTAGGGACTCATAAATCATCAACGAACTTCTGTCACGGGTGACGCATGGATTCGACAGCCACAACAGCCCTAGGGACTCAAAAATCACCAACGAACTGCTACCACGGGTGCCGTATGTATACGACAGCGCGAACAGCCACTAGGGACTCATAAATCATCAACAAACTTCTGTCACGGGTGACGCATGGTTTCGACATCCCAAACAGTCCCTACGGCCTCATAAATCATCAACGAACTAATGTCTCGGGTGACGCATGGATTCGACAGCGCGAACAGCTAGTAGGGATTATGAAATAATCAACAAAACTGCTGTCATGGGTGACGCATGGATTCGACAGCGCGAACAGCAACTAGGGACTCATAAATCATCAAAGAAACTACTGTCGCGGGTGACACATGGATTCGACAGCCCGAACAGCCCCTACGAACTCAGAAATAATCAACGAACTGCTGCCACGGGTGACGAATGTTTACGACTACGCGAACAGCCACTAGGGACTCATAAATCATCAACGAACTTCTGTCACGGGTGACGCATGGATTTGACAGCCAAAACAGCTCCTAGGGCCTCATAATTCATCAAGGAACTGCTGTCACGGGTGACGCATGGATTCGACAGCGCGAACAGACCATAGTGTCTCATAAATCATCAACGAACTGCTGTCACGGGTGACGCACGGATACGACAACTTGAACAGCTTGTACGGACTGAGAAATCATCAACCAAACTGTTGTCACGGGTGACGAATGGATTGGACAGCACAAACAGCCCCTAAGGACTCATATATCATCAACGAAACTGGTGCCACAGGTGACACATGGTTTCCACAGCGCCAACAACCACTAGGGACTCATAAATCATCAACAAACTGCTGTCACGGGTGACGCATGGATTCGACACCCCGAACCGCCCCTAGGGCCTCATAAATCATCAACGAATTGTTTTCACGGTGACGCATGGATTGGACACCCCGAACACACCGTAGGAACTCAGAAATAATCAACGAACTGCTGTCACGGGTGACGTATGTTTACGACAACGCGAACAGCCACTAGGAACTCATAAATCATCAACGAACTTTTGTCACAGGTGACGCATTGATTCGACAGCCCTAACAGCTCCTAGGGCCTCATAAATCATCAACGAACTGATGTCACGTGTGACGCTTGGATTCGACAGCGCGAACAGTCCCTAGGGTCTCATAAATCATCAACGAACTGCTGTCATGGTTGTCGCATGGATACGATAGCGCGAACAGCTAGTACGGACTGAGAAATCATCAACCAAACTGTTGTCCTGGGTGACGCATTGATTCGACAACCCAAACAGCCCCTAGGGTCTCATAAATCTTCAACGAACTGTTGTCAAGGGTGACGCATGGATACGACATCGCTAACAGCTACTACGGACAGAGATACCATCAGTGAAACCGGTGCCACGGGTGACGCATGGTTTCGACAGCATGAACAGACCCTACGGTCTCATAAATCATCAACGAACTGCTGTCACGGGTGACGCACAGATACGACAGCGTGAACAGCTTGTACGGACTAAGAAATCATCAACCAAACTACTGTCACGGGTGACGCATGGATTCGACTGCGCAAACATCCCCTAGGGACTCAGATATCATCAACGAAATTGGTGCCACGGGTGACGCATGGTTTCCACAGCGCCAACAGCCACTAGGGACTCATAAATCATCAACGAACTGCTGTCACGGGTGAAACATGGATTCGACACCCCAAACCGCTCATAGGGCCTCATAAATCATCAACGAACTGTTGTCACGGTGACGCATGGATTCGACAGCGCGAACAGCCACTAGGTACTCATAAATCAAAAACGAAACTTCTGTCAGGAGGGACGCATGGATTCCACACCCCGAACACACCGTAGGCACTCAGAAATAATCAACGAACTGCTGCTATGGGTGACAAATGTTTACGACAGCGCGAACAACAACTAGGGACTCATAAATCATCAATGAACTTCTGTCACGGGTGACGCATGGATTCGACAGCCAGAACAGCGCCTAGGGCCTCATAAATCATTAACGAACTGCTGTCACGGGTACGCATGGATTCGACTGCGCCAACAGCCCCTAGGGACTCAGATATCATCAACGAAACTGGTGCCACGGGTGACACATGGATTCGACTGCGCGAACAGCGAGTAGCGATTGAGAAATCATCAACCAAACTTCTGTCACGGGTGTCGCATTGATTCGACACCCAAACAACCCCTAGGGACTCAGAAATCATCAACGAACTGCAGTCACGGGTGACGCATGGATACGACACCGTGAACAGCTAGTAGGGATTAAGAAATAATCAACCAAACTACTGTCACGGGTGATGCATGGATTCGACAGCGCGAACAGCCCCTAAGGACTCAGATATCATCAGCGAAACTGGTGCCACGGGTGACGCATGGTTTCGACAGCGCGAACAACCACTAGGGACTCATAAATCATCAACGAACTGCTGTCACGTGTGACGGTTGGAATCGACACCCCGAACAGCCGCTAGGGACTCATTAATCATCAACGAACTGCTGTCACGGGTGACGCATGGATACGACACCGTGAATAGCCCCTAGGGACTCAGATATCATCAACGAAACAGGTGCCACTGGTGACATATGGATTCGACAGCGCGAACAGCCACTTGGGACTCATAAATCATCAACAAACTTCTGTCACGGGTGACGTATGGATTCGACAGCCACAACAACCCCTTAGGCCTCACAAATCATCAATGAACTGCTGTCTCGGGTGACGCATGGATTCGACATCGCAAAAAGCAAGTAGGGACTGAGAAATAATCAACCAAACTGCTGTCACGGGTGACGCATGCATTCGACAGCCATAACAGCTCCTAGGGCCTTATAAATCATCAACGAACTGCTGTCACGGGTGACACATGGATTTGACAGCGCGAACAGCCCTTAGGGTCTCATAAATCATCAACGAACTGTTGTCACGGGTGACACATGGATACGACAGCGTGAACAGCTAGTACGGACTGAGAAATCACCACCTTAACTGCTGGCACGGGTGACGCATGGATTCGACAGCACAAACAGCCCCTAGGGACTCATAAATCATCAACGAACTTCTATCACGGGTGACGCATGGAGACGACATCGCGAACAGCTAGTACGGATTGAGAAATCATCAACCTAACTGCTGTCACGGGGGACGCATGGATTCGACAGCACAAACAACCCCTAGGGACTCAAATATCATCAGCGAAACTGGTGCCACGGGTGACGCATGGATTGGACATCGCAAACAGCCACTAGGGACTCATAAATCATCAACGAACTTCTGTCACGGGTGACGGCTGGATTCGACACCCCGAACAGCCACTAGGGACTCATTAATCATCAACGAACTGCTGTCACGAGTGACGCATGGATACGACACCGCGAATAGCCCCTAGGGACTCAGATATCATCAACGAAATAGGTGCCACGGGTGACACATGGATTCTACAGCGCGAACAGCCACTAGGGACTCATAAATCAAAAACAAAATTGCTGTCACGATGGACGCATGGATTCGACACCCCGAACACACCGTAGGAACTCATAAATAATCAACGAACTGCTACCACAGGTGACGTATGTTTACGACATCGCGAACAGCAACTAGGGACTCATAAATCATCAACGAACTTCTGTCACGGGTGACGCATGGATTCGACAGCCAGAACAGCTCCTATGGCCTCATAAATCATCAACGAACTGCTGTCACTGGTGACGCATGGATTCAACAGCGCGAACAGCCCCTAGGGTCTCATAAATCATCAACGAACTGCTGTCACGGTTGACGCATGGATACGACAGCGCGAACAGCTAGTACGGACTGAAAAATCATCAACCAAACCCAAGGTAGGACAACATGTCAAGAGACTCCATGTAAATTTTCAGCCCGATCGAATGGTCGGATTGAGAATTATGATTGTTGCCGTAAAACTGGATAGTTGCACATTTTACATCAAAATCCGAATTTGACCTTTCCTGGATCGTATCATTCCCTCTCTCTTCAAGATGATTCGTCCTTGAATCACCAACAAGTTGAATGGAAAATTCCTTAGCCTCTTTTTGAAGCCTTTAGAGTTCTTTTCTTGCCAACAATCATCGCCAACAACTTTGGATGAAAGTAGCAGCCATTTTATTTCGTATATCATCATTGCAGTGTATTTTCTCCTATTTTTCTGAAGCTTGCTGGGCATTGACTGTTGCCGTTAACATATCAAGTTCTTGCTTCATCTCCATTAGAATAATCTCTTTATTTCTCTCCCTTTGATAATCCCAAAAAAGTTGAATAATCAGGTTTGGTTGAATCTTGACCTAGAGTTAACCTGTAACTAAGAACCAAAGGTATTTGATGATTATGAATGATTCCACAAGGTCAGTTATACCTTGATAAGTTAGATTTACTCTTTATCCTAACAAAGAAAAAAAAAGTTTGCTCAAGCAAAACTGAATTTCATTAATGTTTAAAGGTTGCCCAAACTTGCAACAAAACAAAACATAATATAGTCATAAGATAGTAACCCTAATAGTCCCATATTGGGTTGCAAACTAATGGGCCTTAACTAAAAACTCAGTTAAGCACAAGCCCAATGCCTGAGACAAGCCTAAACATTGATTTTAGGCCAAAACAAAACCAACAGTAATAAAAGCTCTAAAACTAAAATATAAGTATCCCAAATAGTAATTAAGATAATAAATAAACCTTAAGAAATATTTAGATTAATACAAGTTATCAAAACAGCTCCAAAACCGTATCTCTTTGCATTGGGTCTCTTATAGCCAAATCTGAAACTTGTAGAAGAAAGATTATCCCTTTGTGCCATTCATTAATCATCTTTCTTTGCTTGAAATATCTTATCTTGTATGCTGAAGTTTCTTTTCTTTTTTTTAGTTATTATAAAAAATAGGAAGGAATGTGGCTGGAATATCTCCTTTAAATAGTCTCCCATAATCTCTTTTTTGAATAAGAAAATCCTATAAAATAAGGAAAAGAAGAACAAAAGAGTCCCAAATCTCCTTGCCACCTTCATAATGGATATGAAATTCTTGCAAACTATGGATAATAGTTGATGCTATAAATGTCTTCTTGTTTAACATGGAATCCTTATAAAATAAGTAAGCCACTATGATGTGGACCAGCCCAAAAACACCAGCAAGGACCCATTACATGTTCCAAATGGTCCAATGGTCCAAGATAAAGGCATTGAAAGAGGCATTGAATGCATTGGTTTTGAAGGTTTCGACAAAGTCAGAATGGAAAAGGTCCATTGAAGTATCAAGAGGACCCTTTAGTACATCTTATCCATGTGCAAGAGGGGCTCAATATAACCTTATTTGGGCCATAAGGTGAGGACAACAAAGGAAACGAAAGAATCCTACCACAAAGATTCCTTATTCATCCTAACTACAATAAGGAAATAAGACTTCAGAATTAATTCTACCTTCATATCAGATTTCCTAGTCTATTTGGGACTTCTTAATGGTGACAAATCTGATTCTAGCATATTTAGAATAATAATTTTTGGATTTTTATTATTTTCTTCTTAGTCTTTGGGTTATTATCATAGTTTTGAAACCCGACCCGGCTTGGCGGTTCGACCCGAGACCCGGCTTGGCGGTTCGACCCGAGACCCGGCTTGGCGGTTCGACCCAAGACCCGGCCGACCTGGGCCTGGAACCGAGCCGGGTCTAAGTAAAAACCAGCTGGGGATTTGGCCCGGCGAAACTCGGTCGACCCGGAACCCGGTCGACCTGGGTAAACTCAGCTACTCGACCTATTTTTTTATATATATATATACACCCACACATGTGAAACGATGTTGTTTTTGTTGTTTTTTCCTTTTACCATTAAAAAGCCGCTTGTGGTAGTGTTACTATTGGGAGATGGAGAAGGACCTTGCTATTGCTGTTGTTGGATATGGGGCTGCATCATATTCATAGGATTTGAAGAAGAGGGCTTGAACAGTTTATTCAAATCTAAACCTCCTCCTCCCCGTATTATTCCCCCACCTCCTTGTTGTTGTTGATTTGGATTACCAGGTGAAGCCATTATTAAGTAACAACAAGAAGTGACAGTGACTGGAAACAATCAGTCAAATTGATAAAGAAAGAAAGGAAGAAAGAAAGAGATAAGAAAAAGCTTACAGAGTGGAGGAATTCCTGGATCCGTTCAAGTTGAAATCTTTTTTCAGATCAGAAAAACAACACACCTTTCTTTCTCCAGCTCTCTTTTGTCTTTGTTCTGTCGTCCCAAACTAGGGTAGTGATAAAGTGAGATTTTGGAGAAGAAAGAGAGGGATCGAAGGGGAAAAAACATAGATCGACACCAATGAACAACACAGACATAACAAACAGAGAGTGGAAAATATAGAAAGACAGAAACCTTTCAAAAAGCAGAGTCTTTTTTTATTTTAGGTTGGCCAGGGCTGACCCGGGTCAACCCATCTGACCCGTGACCCGCTCATTATACCGGGTCAACAACCGGGTCAAGTTTAAAAACTATGGTTATTGTTACTTATTTAGGTTAATTGTAAGTGGGCCTCATATAAGTCTACCTAAATGGGGTCCATTAGGGTTTATTTAAGTCTAGAGTCAGTACAAATAAAGGCATAACCAGACATGTAAGTTAGACAATTCAGATTAATAAAACTTCTTGTTTGCCGCACTTTGTGTGTGTGTTGGTAAGATAATCTCCCTTCCTTGGTTCTCTAAAGAACTAAAAAATGACTTATCGAAAAACAACTGACTTCGTGGCGGCATCCTTATACTTCTCGTTCGCGAATCAATATTCGATGGGTGGGGGTTTTCGTTTTCAATAGTGCTAGTGCCTATGTACAAGTTATCTTTGTGTCACACTCCTATCAAACCTGATTTACTTGGCTTTCCGGGAATTGAAGTCTTTGCGCGTGGGTTGCTTGACCGCATGATCAAGAGGTTTGCATCACTATTTTAAAAACTCATGTAACCAAAATTTCAGCAGCCATTGATGAATATTTTTTCTAAATTTTTTAGTTTTAACGTGTGAGAATGATTCTTGTATTTTTCAGTTCTTGAACGAATTGAATCTGACTTATCGAAGGTTAACTGGTTTCAAGATGTCATTCTACTTCATTCTAATAGTGTTGGTGTCTTGGGGCAGGTTTTCATTGTGTCACACTCCTATCAGACCTTTTTTGGCTTTCCGGAATCAGATCTCAATTTTGATTGTGGGTGTGTGTGACCATGTGATCACGAGGTTTGCATCACACATGTTTACCAATCCTTGTGTATTAAGAAATCCTTGTACCGACTGAAATTCATAATACACAAGGAAACAATGTTTCTCCAATTTTCACACGTTCCTGACAGATTTCAGTCCTAACTTTAAACATGTTGTTCTCTCTTTTCTGTATGAATTAGCAGGCTTACTATATATTGTTAGAAATGTATGGATGTCTACTTTTCAACCCAATTGGAATCTTAGCAGAATTCCTTCTATTCTACAAAAGTCCAGACAAACAGATTTAACAAGATTCATCCAATAACTTCTACTCTCTAAAAGAATCCATTTCTAAAATCCGATTAAGTTGAAATTTTAACCGAATGTAGAACATCATGCCTATAAACTGATGTAAAGATATCAGCTCAATCCAATACTAAAGTTAAAAATTATGTTTAATCACGTAAAACTGGATAATAAAAAAATTTATTCCAAAATCTAAATCTAACATTCCTTGAATAATAATTGTTACCAAATCAGAAATCGAAGCATGCATGCAACAAGCACTTCAATTATTCTCAATTTCAGCGGCTCTGCATGCGTCATCTCTCTAAGCTTAATAACAACAAGGATAATACTTGTAATATTGTGATCAATTGATGATCTACGATGATATAAGCAACTGCGTCGACGGTACAAATCTTGTATCAACTAATGAATCCCGATCAGGCTCAAAGTTGACGTTCCGTACATCAAGAAGGGGCTTCATATCACCATGCATAATACATTGATCATTACCATTATAATTAGCTTGATTAAAATCATCTAAATAAGTTGCTGATGATATTGACAAGCAAGGATTAATATCCTGCACTGGCACCGCTGCCCATGCATTTGGATTTGCATGATCTTCTTGTAAATGTGCTTGATTATAAATAACAAATTCTTGTTGATCTTGATGTGATTGTGGGTACTGATCATGATATTGCATCACAACTGTATCATACATGTCAAATGTATCTGTAATAATGATATTTTCGCAATCAAGCCGTGTTGAATCATCATGATCGGTCTGATGATCAGGGCCTGCTGCTGCTGCCGCAGCGGTTTGGATCAATTGAGTTTGTTGTTGAGCTGCTGCTTGTGCACGATATAAAGCCACTTGATGAAGAGCAATATCAAGTTCAGCCCTAGTATATTCGATTTGACGTTGAAGCTCTCGTATCATTCGATAACAGCCTCCGACAGGATCATTTGCTCGTACATCTGATTGAAAAATGATGGTACGCATAGCTTCGTCCTTCTCAGGAGGGTTAAGGTTCTTGATGATCTTGCTAATATTGCTCACACCAAACAATTTATGGGCATTGAGGAATTGTCTTTGGCGATTGTGAGGGAAATAAGGGGCCAAAATGCAGTCAGGGGCGCACTTCCTGCGTTGGTATTTGCAAGCTGCACAAGCTTGGGTGGTGCTGTTACCAGTCCTTGAAATGTTGGTCATATTTTTTTTTCCCTGTTACTACTGTTTGCTTTTGTTGAATTAGAAATGCCAAGAGAATCCGGATGCGTTGCTGGACTGGTGCTGTTTTCTTACTTGGAAATTATGGGTTTCTCTTCTTTTTCTCTCTTCTGCTAGTTGCAGATCCTTTCTTTTCTCTTTGCCAACTAACCAAGGATCAATTGTTGGAGGATAGAGAGAAATAAGATGAGAACAAACATACATGACACCCAGAGACAGACAGTTCGGCCTTGACAAATTCAATTAGTTACCTATGATAGAGTTTTCTTTTTCGGGACAAATTTATGTTAAAAGGTGTCCTGTAAAGACTTTTTTTGGACAGGGGCTTATGAGTCCAGTAATGAGAAAACACTAGAGACAGTCAAATTTAGTTAGGTGTTCAAAATTAATGTGTGGTGTTCAAATTAGAAACCAAAAATAGAGTTTCTGTCAATATGATCTGTATTCAGAATGCTTAATCAAATTTTGCAAATAGAGTTTAGTGACATTTTCCAAAGACTTAATCAAATTTTGGAGCTCCTAATTATTTCATTAAAAATTAAATACAGTACATGCAGCTTAACTTGGCCGCTATCAATACCTGACATTTTGGTATGCGAGTAAATGAACAAATCTTGACATGCAAATGCAAATTAGGGACAATAAACTGGCCTGTCCTTGCATTGATTGGCTTGCTTGGATAGCAAGATGTCTCTTTCGACAACTATTTAACTCCTAGAGATGTATTTAAGTAATCAATTTGTAGCTTATTTTTTGTACATTTTGTAGCAAATGGTAATCACCAGTTGGAACTTTGGTTTCAGTTTGTTCCACAAGCACACTCTTCTGGAGGAAATAAGTTACACAAAGTGGCCCAAGTTTGGGTGAAATTGCATTTGTTTTTTGAAGGTACATTCTGTTTGATTGGCAATAACTATTGGCAAAATCAATATTGGGGCCATTTAAGGCAAGAAAGAAAAATAGCTCACAAGTTGTCATTGCAAAACGCAAGAAAAACTTGCCCAGAAATCTGATCAAGAAATGTTCAAATTAATGCTGCTGCCTGGAAATTTTTAGTCTTTCAATAATGCTGTCTCTCAGACAATCCTGTTGAACCGAAGATTGGTTTCATTCTTTAAAAGATGGAACGGCCCAAGCAACTCTACGAAAAGGGTCCCCAAGAGGTGTAGTGTGATGGTAAAGGGCTTGAAATCTACACAGCAGGTCTCGAGTTTGAGTCAGGGCGTGCACCTCTTGTAAGAGCCTGGGACAGCCAAAGTTTTACTCACTCACCTGGGCCCACAAAGTGCGTTTTCCGAGGGATAGAGTTTCCTCGAATCCAAAAAAAAAAAAACTCTACGAAAAGGGTTGATCCCTTGTGCTTTCATATCGCAGCATGATCATAACCTTTTTTTTTTCAAATGAAAAATCCTCGTCTCTAGTCACCTGAACTCCGCAGTTTGCAATCTCATATATAGTTTCTAAAGAAACTGAAAGTCTCCTCACCCAAAAGAATTAAGATGTCATACATATAAGGTTAAAAAAAGGAAAACAGATAGTTGATAAAAAAAAAAAAAAAAAACTTGTAAATAAATTTCCAACGACGACAACAGCAACTTTGTAACCAACATCAATCACACAGCTCAGGCATAATCCAAAAACAATTAAGAGTTCCGCTCCCACCAAAAAGTACACGTGGCTTCATATTTTTACTTAGTAATCTGCTTTCACTCAGCTGTTACCAAACTCTTGTTGGGTTCAGGTTCTAATGTATTTTTCCTACTCTTTGCTCAAGAAGGAAAAGCAGTTATGGCTCGGACTTGAGAAACTTTTTAACAGAATTTCTATAATTGCCAATTAGCTCCCTGATATGGAGATATATATATATATTCTTTTTTGTCAAAAAAACAAGATATAAATTAATTTCATGTATCAAGCAAGTCAAGAACAAAAGCGGAGAAAAAAATCTTAGAGAAGATTTACCTCCTTTGGTTAGCAATTGGTATCTTTCCTCCAGCTTTCGCTTTTCTCCATCAACTGTCTACATAAAATAGATAAAGATTCCAAAATCAGACAATGCAACTTTGACGATCCATTAGGCTTGGTATGACCAATCTTAAATAACTGGTTTTGCATTGCAATTTCATGGGAATTTGCTAATATACATCATGAATTAGGCCAATGATAGTGGGAGGTGACTCACTAACATTTTTATATATCTTCTGTTCTAATTTTGAAATGTTTGTCATCTCAACATTAAAACATCGCATTAATTCCTCATTCTGAAGACGAACTGATGCAACATGAGCAGCAAGAAAACAACAGTATGTCCACAATTAAACACAACAGTATATGTAGATGTGAGTATTAAATTTCATTAAAAAAAAGAGAAAAAAACTAAAAACTCTAGATAAATTGACAAAAAAAAAAAAAAAAAGAGATAAATGGTTTAGAATAAACAATTACCATAGCAGCTTTAGCGTTAATTGAGCTTGAAATTGAATTCAACAGCTGCTGACACTTGTCAAAGTGAGTGTTCAATTCATTAACCTTTGCAGTGAAAGAAAAGAAACCCATTTCAGATTGAACCTTATAAACTCCTATCTTCTAAATTCTAAAAAGAAACCCACAATTCCCATATCAATAATATTTTTTTTTTCAATAAGAAACAAACCAAAGCATCAGAATGCTGATCCCGAGTTCCATTCTCAACCAACTGCAAACAAATAATGATTTGGTTACATGTAAGAGATGGAAGTGAGAGGCCAATGGCTGGTGTTGACGTTTGCGGATGCTGTTGTTGAATAAAACGTTGTTTCTGTGGCTATTGCTGATATTGGTGGTGCTGCTATTGTTGAAATTGTTGTTGGTTAAACTGCTGCTGCTACTGTTGTTGAGGGAGGTAAAACTGGTATAGAAGCAAGAAATGATTCACCCGAATCTCTCTTCATGCGTTTCTTGCATTACAATTTTTCAACGTTGTTTCTATTATGTTGCAACCAGTTATATACACACATAATTTGGTTGTTCCGAACTTAAGGGTAATATTCCTTATTACACGTGTCTCCTAATAATATTGCAAAATAAACTAAAACGGTGCGTTTAGTCCTTGGATGCGTTCCCGCTCTGATCTTTGATTTAAATTTCCATTGTTCCTATTATTGTTTGTCTCCCGTCTTCGTCTCTTGTAATTTCATCAGTTATAATGTGTGACAAATCTTCCCCCATTGAAACAACCTTGTCCTCAAGGTTAAGTGTGGAAAACGAGTTGCAATTTCCTTTGCATATTCCCAAGTAGCGTCTGCAGGTGAGAAACCCCTCCAATGAATAAATATTTGAGTAGCGGCCTGATTCTTTCTCTTCACGATGCCTCTGTCCATTGTTGCTTGTGGTTGTAATGCAGGGGTTGGAGGCATTTGTGGCAGGGTAGTTTGCCCTGGTTGGCTCCCGACATGCCTCTTAAGTTGTGAAACGTGGAACACTGGATGTATGGTCAAGGAAGGTGTAAGTTCTAGTTTGTACGCCACGTTGCCAATTTTATTGATCATCAGGTAAGGACCGAAGAACTTTGCTGATAGTTTCTGTGATGATCTGTGGACTACTGATTTTTACCGGTAGTGTTGGAGTTTAAGATAAACATAGTCCCCTATAGAGAAGCTCCTTTCGCTACGTCTGTTATTAGCAATTTGTGTCATCCTGTTCTGAGCAGCTTGTAGGTTCCTCTTGACTTGCTTAAGCATTTCTTCTTGCCTGGTTAGAATGTCATCAATTGACTCCACCGTAGAGTCTCTAGGAAGATAAGGAACATGTACAGGAGGAGGAAACTCATACAGTATTTCATAGGGAGTGAGCTGAGTTGAAGAACGAAAATTGGTATTGTACCACCATTCTGCAAGTGATAGCCATCGTGCCCACTGGTTTGGGTTGGTCCCTGTCATGCATCTGAGGTAGTTTTCAACACATTTATTGACGATCTGTGTCTGACCATCAGTTTGAGGGTGATATGTTGAGGAGTAGAGTAAGTTAACCCCTTGTATGGTGACCAATTCTTTCCAGAATTTGCTCAGAAATATTGGATCCCTGTCATTGACAACTGATGCTGGAAGACCATGTAATTTATATACATTATCCATGAATATCTTAGCCATTGTAGGTGCTGAATAGGGGTGGCTGAGGCTCATGAAATGAGCATATTTGCTGAAGCGATCAACTACCACCATAATGACGTCCTTACCTTCAGATTTAGGCAGCCCATCAATGAAATCCATGCTGATATCGATGAATGGAGCATGAGGAATAGGCAGAGGTTGTAGTAGCCCTGGAGTGGCTACATTTTTATGCTTGTTTTGCTGACAGATTGAGCATGCTCCCACAAACTGTCAGACGTGTTTCTGTTGGCCCTTCCAGTAGAACAAACTGCCCACCCTTTTTACAGTAGTTGTGCTTCCTGAGTGACTACCCACGGCTAAGTTGCGATAGAAGGAGATTAACCTTCTGTGTAAGTCCACATCACGTCCCACCACAATTTTTCCCTTCTTCTGTAGGTGGCCATTGACCCATGTGTAGTGTGAATGTGAAGTGAGAGAGACTTGCAGGTTTTGAATGACAGTCTGCAAATGAGGATCCTTTTGCCAAGATTGTGCAATCTCCTCCATAAGCTTGGTAGAGACTGAAGAAGCAACCAAGGAATAGAGTAATTGGCTTGAAGTTCGTGAGAGGGCATCAGCTGCCACATTGTCTTTCCCTTTTCTGTATTCGATCTCATAGTCATACCCCATTAATTTAATTAACTATTGGTGCTGCAAAGGAGTAACTATCTTTTGGTCTAGCAAATATTTAAGACTTACATGATCCGTGCGAATCTTAAAATGCCGCCCCCAGAGATAATGCTTCCATTTGTTGACTGCATGCAGTATACCCAACATTTCCTTTTCATAAATAGACATGGCTTGCTGTTTAGGGCCTAGAGACTTGCTGATGTAGGCAATGAGATGCCCCTCTTGCATCAGTACTGCACCTACACCCATCATGGATGCGTCGGTCTCTACAACAAACAATTTATCTAGAGTTGACAAGGCTAATACTGGAGGAGTGGCCATTAGCTCCTTGAGTAATGTGAACGCAGTAGTTGCTTCTAGGTTCCAGCCAAAGGCATCCTTTTTTAGGAGTTGTGTCAAGGGTTTGCAAATGGATCCGTATCCCTTGACAAATCTTCTATAGTAGCCAGTAAGCCCCAAAAACCCTCTGAGTTGCCGTAAGTTCCTAGGCAATGGCCACTCAATTATAGCTTTGATTTTTTTATGGTCGGTAGCAACTCCATATTTGGATATAATGTGGCCCAAGTATTCGACTTGTTCACTGCCAAAGCTACACTTACTTCCTTTGCAACTAGCTGATGTATCCTCAAGAGGTCGAAAACAGTCTATAAATGTTCATAGTGAGCTGCAGATGTCTTGCTGTAGATTAATATGTCGTCGAAAAATACCAAGATGAACTTCTTGAGGTGTGCTCTGAAAACCTCATTCATCAAGCTCTGAAACGTAGTTGGAGCGTTGGTTAACCCAAACGGCATAACTAAGAACTCGTAGTGGCCATTGTATGTCCTGAAAGCTGTTTTGAATTCCTCCCCCGAATCCATCCTAATCTGGTGATAACCAGATCGAAGGTCAATCTTCAAAAATATTGTTGCTCCCTCCAGTTCCTCCAGTAGCTCTTCCACCATCGGAATGGGGTATTTATCCTTGATAGTCAATTTGTTCAGTGCTCTATTATAATCCACACAGAGTCGCCATGTGGAATCCTTCTTCTTAACCAACACTACTGGGGAGGCAAAAGGGCTGTTGCTAGGCCTTATAATTCTAATTCCCAGCATTTCCTCCACCATTTTTTCGAGCACATCCTTTTGTAGCCCTGAGTACCTGTATGGTCTCAAGTTAATGGGTTGACTCCCTTCCTTCAAGGGTATAACATGATCATGGCCCCTAGCTGACGGTAGTCCTTCAGGCTCCTGAAAGAGGTCACTATAATTCTCTAGCAATGTAGTTAACATGGTATCCTAGTGGTGATGTTGCTTTACTGTCAAGGAGCTAAGAGTGAGATCATCATCCTCCAAGACTTGTAGACTACATAAGTGAAGTTCTGCCACCTGCTCTGAATTGTTTAATAACCCATGTAGTTGTGCAAGCTCAATAGCTTGGAATTTGATTGGACTTTCTCCCTTCAGAAACAGCCTCTAGCCCTTCCAATCAAAGGACATCCAAAGATGTTTGTAGTTGCACAGAATGTCCCCTAGCATTGACAGCCATTGAACACCTAACACCATGTCATAGTTACTCAGGTCCATGATGAACACATCTGTTTCAAAACACACCCCTTGTATCTCCCATTTCAGGCCCTTACACACTGAAGTACACCACATCTTTCCTCCATTGGCAGCTTGTATAGTTATAGGGATGATGATGGTTGAGCTGTTCTGTAGTTTATGGGCTAGTGAAGAGTTTAGAAAGTTGTGAGTGCTTCCCGAATCCACCAGAATGTGGAGAACCTACTTCCCTACCTTCCCTGTGACTTTCATGGTGTGGAACCCGACAGTCCCTTCTAAAGCATTTAATGAAATCTGGGGTATTAGTTCTCCAGTTGGACACCCCTCCTCACACTGCTCCTCTCTTCTAATTTCTTCCTCCTCTTCTATAATACTTAGAGAATACAACCTCTTGTTTCTGCACCTATGACTTGGGACAAATTTGTCATCACACCAGAAACACAACCCTTTTAATCTACGTTTTTCAAACTCTTGGTTTTTTATAGATTTGGTAAGTTTATTGGCAATTTTGTTGAAGGAATTTTGAGCATTGTTATTTTGCTAATATGTAGGGTTAGCCTTGGGTAAGTTGGCTGCTGTAAGATTTGTAGGAGTTAAGTTTGGTGGTTGCATGGTTTTTTGTGGCAGGCTGTGGCTGGTGGTGGAGGCTGAGTGTTTTGGTGCAATCCCACATTTTGTATGTGAGCTAAGGTATTGGCATGCAACCTAGCGAGGTTGTAGGCTTGCCTCAGGTCTTTGGGTTCGAACATTTTGACAGTGTTTTTAATCTCCAATTCTAGACCCCCTAAGAATATAACTAAAGATTGTTTCTCCCTTATGCCTGCCTTATTCCATAGAATGTCAAAATCATGGATATAGTTTTCTAGTGTCCCTACTTGTTTCAGATCAATCAAGTCTTCCATAGGGTCTTTCTGCCCTCCAAATCTGTAACACAAAGCTTCTACATACTCATCCCAACTCAATCTCCAGTTATTTAAGTTTCTCATAAAATTTTGGTGCCAATATAAAGCTATGCCATCTAAATAAGAAGAAGCAAGTTTAAGTTTCTTAGGATCCTTAATATCCTCAATCTCAAAGTACTGATTGCATTTATACAACCATCTATGCACATCATCCCCTCCGAATACTGAAAAGAGGTGTTTTGGCCTGTGTACCTTATAAGCAGCTGGTCTTACCTCATTAGAATAGCTAGGTCTGCCTGTAGATTCATTCTGATAAACCACCTGCTTATCCCTACCTTGACTTGATTCCCCTGCAGCAAATGGAATCCTTTGCATGACAAACTCCAGCTGTTGCGCCAGACCACTGAGCAAATTCTTTAAGTCTTCGATTTGAGTTAGTTCCATGACAGTCTATGGTGGTGTCCAACTTCTGGCCTTGTTCTTTCACGAGAGTAACGAGTAATTCATACTTGTGGTTGGTTTCTCTTTTTGTCAGTTCAACGGACTCCTTAAGCCTTTTTATCTCTGCGGTTCGTGTGTCAGGTGCCATAGCCTCAGCCAAGGAAGGTTAGCTTCGATACCAGTTGTTATGGGTGGAATGGGAATGGCTTCCCCTGTTACTAATCTCAGTCTTAATTTGGTTAATTGGTGAAGATCGCAATCATATATCAATTGGATAGAGAAGAAGAAATGAAAATTGTATAGAAACAAGAAATGATTCACCCGAATCTCTCTTCATGTGTTTCTTGCATTACAATTTTTCAACATCGTTTCTATTCTGTTGCAACCAATTATATACACACACAATTTGGTTGTTCCGAACTTAAGGGTAATATTCCTTATTACACGTGTCTCCTAATAATATTGCAAAATAAACTAAAACGGTGCGTTTAATCGTTGGATGTGTTCCCGCTCTGATCTTTGATTTAAATTTCCATTGTTCCTGTTATTGTTTGTCCCCCGTCTTCATCTCTTGTAATTTCATCAGTTATAGTAGTGTGTGACACCACGCCCCGTCTCCAAGCCTTTCTTTCCTAATTGCACCTTCCTTGAAAAGAAAAAAGAGGGGAGGCCGAGGCATCCAGGCAGGAAACTACTGGTCGTTTGGTTCGTAAATAGAACACCCGTCGTTCGTAGTGGTGGAATGTCATCTGCCCATAAAGTAATAAACGCTGTGTGGTTCGGAGAAGAGAAGACACGTTGTTTGATAGGACTAGAACATCAACTGCGAAGAAGACAAGAACGAACGGGAGAGGAACGAACAAAGCCATTTGCGTTGAAGCTCCTCCAAGATACAAACAAGCAAGGATAAAGAAAACGAAGACAGAAAAAGAAAGGTTGCTTACTTGCTTGTTTTTTTCCTACGCTCTCTCATTATTATTTCTGTCTCATTTTATTTCCTTCACTCTAAGAAACCATCAAGCTTCTCTCTTACTTCTTCTGTATTATTAACATTTTTTTTCTTTATTTATTGGATATTGAGGGTAAAATGTGTTATGGTTTTTTTTTTTTTTTTGAAAGTATTGAAACCTGTAGTTACACTTTGAAGAAGAAATTCTGTACACATCTAAAATGTCATAAAGAAAGAACCAACTAGGGCTTAAACATGTTATGGATTGGAGCAGCAAAATCACACATTAGAACAGTTTTTGTTGGTTCAAGATGTTCTTGTTCTTCCTTTCATTTAATTAACAAAACAATGTTATTATATACTCTTAAGGCTCATTTATTTTGATAAGTTGTTAATATTGTCAATTTGGCATGGTGTTTTTTTGGCTGTTATGCTAGGTATTAATACTTCCAGCATTTGTTTGTTATTTGCATGGACAAGATAACTTTTTTTATTATTATTTTGTCGCATAAATGTTTTTTTTTTGCAGTTCCCATAAGAAATGGCAGTAAAACCAACAGTTGCCTTGAGGGCTGCACTTGTAGGAGGTGTAGCAATATTTGCAAAAGTAGCCGGTGCAATGAAGGCTGCTGGTGGTGTGAAGCTTGGAGCTGCTGCAACAGCTGTCACAGCAGCAGCAACTGCTGCTGTTTCTGGACCCAAAAAGGATTCTAATGATACTTCACCTTCAAAATGATTACTTTTCAGTTTCGGGTTCATTTGTTGCTCAGGTGATTTAGTAATGTAGCAATGTTGCCAGTTCCCATGTTGAGGGGAGATTGGACCATAATCTTGATCAAGAAAGAATGTTTAGGCCACAGGAAATAATAGAAAAGACATTGTTGATTTGCATTGAAAGCTTCCGATAATACAGATAACATTGATTATTTTGCTGATTTTCTTTCAAAATTTGGGATAAATTGTTGTATTAAAGCCAGTCACTGTTCCATTCAAATGATACTTTGTTGTATTGTTGATGATATGACTACGCTGCTTGATGGATATTTTTTGGTTCTTTGTGATACTTTGTGATTCTCCTTATCTGTCGTCATAGGAATAGAATTAGAAGGAAAAGAACATCATATGAAATGTAGAGTATTTCTTAAATAGCTGGGAGAGTTCTCTATAAAACCAAGCCTGCAATAAATTTCATTTTTCTAAAGAGCTACACATTTGAGTGGACAAGTACGAGATATGCGTAAGAGTCAATGACAGAGTAATAATGATATGCATCATAATTCTAACATGGAAGGGGCTAGGCTGATTCTAATGTGTATGAGCTCTCAGATGATCCAATAACAAAAGCTCAAGCGAAACAACTACAAAATACCTTAATAAGTCAGATTAGCGTGACTGAAGTTTCAGTGAGTTTTGCAGCTTATAAACTGAATGGAAAGGCTCAAATATGTTTGTTTGTTTTCAAATAAAGCCTGGATTATGATTTGAGAGTTTTTGAGGGTTTAAGTTTGATGTCAGCCCATGGGTCAATTTGAGCCTGAATTTTAACCATCTTATTGCATTAAAAATTAAGCTTATTTTATATGATTTTCAAGTTCAGAATATCATCTTTCCAAATTATATGCATGCATTGGAGTTTTGTGTGAGAAATTATTGTTGTTTTAATTTTTTTTGTGTCTGTGTGTATTCTATAAATAAAAATGTGTGCAATTTATTATTTGTCTAGTTTTCTAAACAAAGTCATTTATTTGGATATCAATTATAATTTTGGTATTTTTTAGACTTGAAGGGTTGTTCCAAGTATATAACTTTTCTCTCATTTCCATTACAAATCATGTAATTTTCAGCCTAAACACCATAAGAAAAACCATACAATCAAATTTACTTTCCTTCATCTTCATATCAGTTGCTAGTTTGTTCAGGTTAAGAACCTAAGACACATCATCTTGGTATCGGAGCAAAGATTTCAGAACTAATTTGGAACTTTGTATGTGGCTGACTTGGAAAAAGAAATACCAAGGATTGTGGACTGGAACAAATTGTTTTCTTTGACTTGGATTTGGATTGAAATGAGTTTTCCCTTGCTAATTGTGGTGGCTATTTGTATTCTTCATTGAAATTGTGATCTAAGTTGAAAGATATTGATTTTCGAATGTATGTTTGAATTGTGAGAAATTGATATACTATGGCTGAAGAAAAAGATGAAGTTTTGAGGGGAATCAATTTGAAACAAGCGCAAATTATTGGGCTACAACGATCTTACTGTGAGATTTGAGAAAAAATGACAGGAATTCGTGATTAGATAAATGCTCTCATGCAAATGATGCAAAAGAACAATTTGCAACTCCAACAAAGGCAAGCTCATAGGGTGCAATGAAATGTTGTTGTAGAGGCTGAATTAGAGCCGAATGGGGAGCGCGAGGTCGAACAAATTGCAAAAGCTTATAAAAAAACAAATAAAGAATGTTGCACGTGGGCGTTCGACGTGAACGGCGTCATAGGAGTCAAGGAATCGTCACTAGGAGACTCGAGTATACTGGTCTTATTAGAAATTCCAGGGATAAGGAACGAGTTGTGGCTAAGGAAGGTATTAGCCCCCTAACATACCTTGCCTGAGGTAAGCTGCATTATATGGTTCAAATATGGTTTAACGTTTTGATAGGTTCCTAACTGATGGTCTGTCTATGACTCAAAATAAAGATTTACTCTCATAAATTCTTATGAGAAGGGTCTATGTAGGTGCCTTGACAAGATTCACATATCCTTGAAAGGAAAAGGGCTCTTCACTACTCGTATATTATGGTAAAAAAATACTCCTAATTTAAATTGGTAAATATCTAAAATAATTCTAAAATTTTTCTAGTCAACTTTTGATATTTAAATACCAACTTACTTATAGGTCCAACATTTATGCCTAGATGCTAACCATTAATTTTCATGAATTAAAATTTTTAGGGTTATTGAAATATAGGTCAAAATCCTTTGAAATTTTACAAACCTGTTGTAAAATTCATGCAATATCTTTTTTTGAAACATGCCAAAGTATTTTAGATTTTTTAAATAAGAAAATGCTCAAATAATTTTAAGGATTTTCGGCCATATGTAAGAAAAAACTTTTTTTATATATATTTTTTATAATTTTTATTGTGTTTTTTTTTTAAAAAAAACCTTTGTCCGGTAAAATACCTATTTTTCAAAACAAACAAAAACACCAAGCTTATTCATGAAAACCCTATTTTTCAAAACTGGCAAACAAAAACAAACAACATTTGAATGCTTATTTGAATCAAAACAAACAACAAAAAACAACAAATCATTGAAAACATACATGAAATCTCTATTTTTCAAAACTGGCAAACAAAAACACCAAGTTTATTCATGCAATTTGGATTCAAAAATGATTTTCAATACATATGTTGGTTGTGACCAAAGCCCTATAAACCCAGGATTAACATCATGGCTTATCAATGCATTAACCAAACTAAAAAAAACTAACTTAACTAGAGGATTTTTATTACATCAACAAGATCAAACACATCCTAAAATGCTTTAGAGAACAACATCAAATCATAGAATAAAAAACTACAAAAAGAAAAGAAGAAACAAGCACCTCTCTACTTTTCAAGCATTCCAAACACATTTCTATACTTGTAAACATAAACATAAACCAAATGACAATCAAAATCAACTCAAGCAGACCATATGGACTCTCCTTTTAGGTTAAGAAATGTATTTTCAAACCCCTAAAACAGCTACTGCTCTTCTTTTACTTCCATTGTAATTTTTTATTTCCACAAATTTGCTTCCCTTTCGAAGATGAAGAAACTCTTATGCTAGGCTCATAAACCTTCACAACTAGGGTATTTTCTTAGTATTTCTCTTCTTTTTTTCCTCCTCCCTCGTGTTCAAATTTCCAAGGGTATTGATAGGGTTTTTAATGGATTTCATCAAATATTGATCAAAGCTTAGCTCTTTGATCAAAATAAGAGAGTTCTAAACATAATTTCATAACTGGAACCTCTGTCCTTCAATGGTTTTTGCAATGATGGTTTTGCCCTAGGTGGTTTTCCTTTGCTTGAGACAAAGGCATGCATTCTTCACCTTCTAATCTTGGGGGAACGATTTATAACCCTTGATAAGAACCCTCTAGGAGCTTTGAAGTGTGAACACACGAAAAGGTTAGGTGGTTTTGCACCAATGGATATCTCAGTCAAGGCTGACTGAGTTGGCCACTTTCGAGACTTTGTCGAAGCAATTCCGACGTCATCGTCATTGAAGACCACCTGAAGTTGATAGAGGAGGGCATACATTTTTTTGTTTGAATCCAACCTTACTCAATTTAGAGGTTCGTAGCTCCACATTCACTCATTTGAAGAGGCCAACTCGATCCACTTAAAATCTAAAAATTGAGTGATGACTTATCAGAGACAAGATGTTGGAGACTTCTATGGAAGAATTGAAATGTAAACGTCCAATTTCATAGAAATAGAAATGTAGAGAGGATGTTCCTCTTCCATTTGTAATAAGATGCTAACCTGATTATCGTGAATGCCAAGAAAGAAAATAAATAGAGACTGAATGACGCGTCGTCTAGGTTAAACCATAAAATTTAAGGTTTCTAATTTGGGATTTGGAAAAGTTTTAATTTAGTCTTTTGTTCTTCCAATTGTGGCACATGCACTAATTGACATAAAAAAATTTAAATGCATGCAATTTAACCTCATCAGACTTGAAGTTTAGCGCCATTTTCATTTTGGTCATTGGTTTCCAATTTTTTCAATTGGATCCCCAATTGACCATCAAACATTCAATCTCTCTTTAATTTGGCCCCTGACTTCACCAATTTCTACCCCTGAAATCGCACACCATTTAAGGGCTGGTCCTTGGTCTTGAATTTCTTCAATCAAACCCTTAATTGGCTACCAAACTTTAATTATTTTCACAACTAATCCCCTGATTAAGCTTTTCAAAGTCCAATTTCAGCTCCCAAATATCAATTTCTTCTAATTATCACCCAAATTGGCTCCAAAAAAATGATTTTTCTTGCAATTAAGTCTTTAATATAATTAATTATACCTTCCAAAATCCTCTTTGAGTCCTTATCTAAATTTGTATTTCTTTACCCCAGATACAAAATTTTTGCCGAATAGGTCTTTTGTCAATCAGAATTGGGTCTTTAATTTTCCCAATCTTGTACATCCTGGTCATTCAACTTTTCACTTGTCATTTTGGTCTTTCACCATCAATTTGAGCAATCTTTTGGACTTTCTTTATGTGTATCCTCTTGTATTTTGGATTTTTTTTATTTGTTTTGTGGGGTAAAAAATAGGTAACAGTAGATGCCTTATCTTTACAATGTTGACGAAGCAAAATCTCATCAAGGTTTTGCATAATGAGCTTGTAAAGAAAAAGTGTCTATTTGTGGGTGATCCACTTATCCTCAGAATTTGCTTTTAAAATTCAGAAACTGGCCTTCTTCACAGGCGATTTGCCCTTTTTAAATTTCAAAAAAGAACTTCAGCAAGCGTCCATGCTTCTCTGAAATTGGTATATTTTCACGGGCAACCTACCATTTTCAAATTTAAAAAAAGATAGCAAATGTCCATGCTTCCCTGAAATTGATCTATTTTCATGGGCGACCTGCCTATTTTGAAATTCAAAAACTAATCGATTTTCATAAGTGACCTACCCTTTTCAAATTTCAAAATAGAACTTCAACAAGCATCTATACTTCCCTGAAATTTGTCTATTTTCACAGGCGACCTGCCTATTTTGAAATTAAAAAACTAGTCTATTTTCACGGGTAACCTACCCTTTTCAATTTTCAAATGAGAACTTCAGCAAGCATCCATGCTTCCCTGAAACTGGTCTATTTTCACTGGCGACCAACCCATTTTGAAATTAAAAAACTAGTCTATTTCACGGGCGACCTGCGCTTTTCAAATTTTAAAAAGAACTTCAGCAAGCATTCATGCTTCCTTGAAATTGGTCTATTTTCACGGGTGACCTACCTATTTTGAAATTAAAAAAGTTGGTTTATTTTCACAAGTGACCTGCCCATTTTGAATTTTAAAAACTGGTTTATTTTCACAAGTGACCTGCCCTTTTTAATTTTCAAAAAGATCTTCAGTAAGCGTCCACACTTTCTTGAAGTTGGTCTATTTTCAAGGGCAACCTGTCCATTTTGAAATTAAAAATGGTCTATTTTTAGTGAAATTTTTTAATTTCTATTGAAATTTCAGCAGTCTCCCCCTTAACTAGAGTGGTACCAAGTTCTTGACAATCACAACAACATGCCTTTTTGGCCTACACATTAGTGTCATTATATTATTACAAGTCCTGTTGACTTCCATCCACTATTAAACATCCAGGATAAAGAGTAATCAGAATGATTAAGATGATCAAATCTTATAAAGACATGTGATAAAAAATTTCCAACCATTTAAAGTTTAAAAGTAGAGATAAGGTTAAAGGATTGGGTTTTAGTAGTGCAGACAAAATATCAAATTTTTACAATGACATATAATTACATAATTAAAAGGGATCTTGTTAATATTACATAAAATCCTAATATATACGAGATATCATTTTGAAAGCTTTGTATAATGTGAGCGACAGACACCTGATGTTACACAAGATACTCACAACTTATTTAATAGATCATCACATTCATATATTTAATTGCATTATTTATTAATTTATAAGAAACTATTATCACTAACTGATGCGAACCTCGTGGTCACGTGGTCACGCAACCCATACGCAAAGACACTAATTCCCGGAAAGCCAAGTAAATTAGGTTTGATAGGAGTGTGACACAAAGATAACTTGTACCTAGACACCAGCACTATTGGAAATGGAAAACCCCCACCCAACGAATATTGATTCGCGAACGAGAAGTATAATGATGACGCCACGAAGACAGTTGTTCTTCGATAAGTCGTTTTTCAGTTCTTTAGAGAACCATAGAAGGGAGATTATCTCACCAACACACACACACACAAAGTGCGGCAAACAAGATGTTTTATTAATCTGAATTGTCTAACCGTACATGTCTGGTTATGCCCTTATTTATAGTGATTCCAAACTACAATAAACCCTAATGGACCCCTTATGTGGACTTATATGATGCCCACTTTCAATTAAACCCAAATAATATAAATAAACCCTAAACTAAGAAGAAAATAATAATAACAATAATAAATCCGAATTTAATATCCTAAATATGATAGGATCAAATTTGTCGCCCTTTAAAAGTCCCAAATAAGCTAGGGGAATGAAATCTGAAGGTAGAATTAATTCTGAAATCTTCTTTCCTTGTTGTAGGTAGGATGAATAAGGAATCCTTGAAAGAAAAGGATTCTGAAACATTTATAAATCCTTGCCACTTGGAAACTATGTTGCAGCCCATTGAAGATCTTTGTAGAATTAGTAGATTCTCAAAATAAGCTGCCACATCCTTTTAGGAAAAGAATCCAGCCAAATAGAAAGTCCACAAGTCAAAAGGAAGTAAATAACAAAATTTGTACAGCCTCTGTTGACCCATATTGAGATGCCTTACCAAACTCCGATTGACCTGAAATATTAACCCAAGGTAGGATAACATGTCAAGACACTTCACATAAAATTTCAGCCCGATCCAACGGTCGGATTGAGAAGTATGACTGTTGCCGTAAAACTGGATAGTTGCACGTTTTACATCAAAATCTGAATTTGACCTTTCCTGGATCGTATCACTAACAACCATAATTTAGTTGAACTCTAATCATCCAACAACTAATATTACAAGTCTCAATTCAATGACTAAGTTCTTACATTCCCGGTCATCAAATACACTGTTGCCATTAGTTTCCAAATTAGAAATTAATCAATTAATATCTCGATCATCAAACATACTAATGTCATTAGTTTCCAAACTAGAAATCTAATCAATTTTAAAATCCTGATTATCAAACAAGCTGATTGATGCGAATCTCGTGATCACGTGGTCACGCAACCCACAATCAAGATTGAGATCTGATCCCGGAAAGCCGAAATAGGTCTGATAGGAGTGTGGCACAATGGAAACCTACCCCAAGTCACCAACATTATTGGATTGAGTAGAATGACGCCACGAAGCCAGTTAATCTTCGATAAGTCAGATTCAGTTCGTTCAAGAACTGAAGAATGCAAGAATCACTCTCGCACGTTAAAACTGAAAAATTCAGAAGTAATTATCATCCAAAGCTGCCGAAATTTTGGCTTACATGAGTTTAAATAGTTCTTGAAAAGTTAACCCTAATAGACCCCTTATATGGACTTAAATGAGGTCCACTCAAAACTAACCCAAAACCCTAAACTGAAAAGCCCATAACTTAATAGCCTTCCATGCAGCCCCTTAATCCTAGAAGCAAAAGGAAAAGGTAGCCACCCATGTTGTTTCCAAGTTGTAGAAGGATTCTTTTGTTTCCTTTGATGTCCTCACCTCATGGCCCAAATAAGGTTGTGTTGGACCCCTCTTGCACATGGATAAGATGTACTAGGGTCTCCTCTTCATACTCTAATGGACCTTTCAATTCTGACTTGGTTGAAACATTCAAAACCAATGCATTCAATGCCTCTTTCAATGCCTTTGTCTTGGACCGAGTCATTGGACCATTTGGAATATGTAATGGGTCCTTGCTGGTGTTTCTGGGCTGGTCCACATCATCCCCTCTCTCCTCGAAAGGATTCGACCTCGAATCAAAATCTGTGTCAAACAACGTAAGATCAGCAACATTAAACGTAGCACTAACACCATACTCACCTGGAAGGTCAATTTTGTATGCGTTGTCATTGATTCTCTCTAAAACCTGAAATGGACCATCACCACGAGACTGTAATTTTGATTTCCTTTGGTTAGGAAATTGTTCCTTACGTGCACCCAAACCCAATCACCGGGTTGGAAAACAACTAGTTTACGTCCCTTATTTACTTTAGAAGCGTAAAT
>Ga0307518_10000438_pt1 | contig 31845 bp, 20 predicted proteins | sample 25_EM_MG_FD_203889 | JGI IMG/M metagenome (GOLD analysis project Ga0307518, IMG submission 203889) | Populus trichocarpa ectomycorrhiza microbial communities from riparian zone in the Pacific Northwest, United States - 25_EM | ecosystem: Host-associated > Plants > Roots > Unclassified | place... | reverse complement strand
GCAAGTCCTATAATTGTTTTTCAACTCTTTGAAACTCTTCAAGGGACTTATTTCATTGATAATTCTGTTGGTTTTTCAAAGTTCATCGGTAAATCCATTTATGGTATATGTAATTATTAAAAAAAAAATAAAAAGAACAATACAATGAAAAAAACTAAAATAGAAATAAATTCAGATTATCAAGCAAACTTGTATTATTAATTTAAAAATTATTATTAAATATAATTTAACTATTTAGTGGAAAGAAGTTGGAGAAACAGATGGAGACAGATCTTCGTCGGAACCAGGAGGGCGACAAGGGGGGCATAAGTACTAGTTAGGGTGCCAACAGTTGCTCTATGACATTCAATTTATCCCTTAATTAGGTCATCTTAACACTAAGCTAGGTTGTCGCAACTTGAACATATTATCGTACAATTGCCTAGACAGTCGAAGATTACTGGCTTGATACTGATTGCAAAGTCCCAGCGATCGAGACACTACGACCTGCTAGTATATCCTTGGCTATATTGTTAGAGATATCGTAAACCCAATTTTTATCGAGTCCACCAGTAGATCTAACCTCCAACTATAAATCTGGATCGAGTTCCAGATGGATCAAAGGATCACCCCCCTATATTTCTCATACATTTAGGTGTTATATGTCTCTTAGAAAAAAACAAGTTGGCAAATATAAAAAAAAACAATAACTTAAAAAATATTGAAATCCAACTTGCTATGAACCTCTAGGCTCCATCCACAAGTTTTGACACCCTTTTCTAATGGTCCTCATTGCGTATGTAGATTTTTTTTAAAAAAACTCCATCGATTTTGGAACGCAGCCAAACATCATAGTCTGCAATAGAAAACTACTGTTGATTAAATATTTTCATATAATACAATAGTTTTTAAAAGATTGTCATATAAAACATAATCTTACCACCCTTTTTGCATGCAAAATGAACAAAATGGATCTGCTAGTGTAAATGGTTATGAAACCATGAATCTTCTTAGTTCAATTCTCCAAACCGACTTATAATCGCCGCAAAAAACACTTAGACATCACGTGTTAGATATAAGTGTCTCATGTACTCTCAGAGACATGCAAAGGTCTGAAATCCCTGATGTGCCTTAGCTTCTTAACCCAAACAAACTAGTGATCTAATATAAAGATGAAGGAAGGTAGGTTTGGTTATATGGTTTTTTTCTTATGGTGTTTAAGTTGAAAATTACATGATCTGTAATGAAAATGAGGGATAAAGTCTAAATGAAACTCTTTGATAAGTCGAAGATACTATAAAGGAATTTCAATCAGGATAAAGATGCCACACTCTTTATGATTAAGAGTGATAAGTCTGATTTGTTCTTCAACCAATCTAGAAATGAAAAAACAAGGAAGAAAAGTCTCTAAAGGAGAACCTAAAAAGTCTTATATTGTTTTAAAAATCTCTATTACTTGGTCTAAAACATCATTATATACTTGGAACAACTCTCAAAGTCTAAGAAATATCATAATGACATAATTGAGAACCAAATAAATAACTTTTTTCAGAAAACTAGACAAACACATAAAAATTAAAACAACCATAACTTTTTGTACAAAACACTAATGCATGCATGGTTGGACAAATTGAAAAGATGACATTTTGAACTTGAAAACCATGTAAAATAGGCTTATTTTTCAAAGCAATAAAGTGATGAAAATTCAGGCTCAAATTGGCCCATAGGCTGACAGCAAACTCAAACTCTTCAAAACTCCCCAATCATGATCCAAGACTTATTTAAAAAAAAAAAACATATTTGAACCATTTCCATTCAGTTTTACAAGCCTCCAAACTCATTGAAGTTTCAATCGCGCTAATTTAACTATTAAGACACTTTATAGTTATTTTGCTTTAACTCTCGTAATTGGACCATTTAAATGCCCATACACATTAGAATTAGCCTTTTCCATGATAGAATCATGATACATATCATTACCCTCGGGTTGAAAGTGATTTGTCCTCAAATCAGAATCGTCAACATCTTCCAAGTAAGGTGATAAGTCTTTTACATTAAAAGTAGTTGAAACATTAGGAGCTTTAACCTAACGTTTAACAATATGCCTGAAAATTGAATCTGATTGTTTTTTTTTTGTTGCCTAGATCATATCATTCCCTATTTCTTCAAGATGATTCATCCTTGAATCATGACCATGTATAATTGATATGTCATTATCTTTACAAAATCGTTCATGTATTCTTCAATCTAATCAATAAATTATGGGGCTGAAATTAGTTCTACACTGTGAGGAATCAAATCATTATTGATTGAATCCTCTACTAAAATTTTAGATTCTAAACTCTCCATTTTAGTAGCTAAAGTTGAAGTAGTCACTTCATTAGCCTTTTATTTAAATCTTAAGAGCTCTTTTCTCGCCAACAATCATCTCCAACGACATTGTATAAAAGTAATAGTCGATAATAATTTCAAATAAGCATATGTTGTGATGTCGTGGTCACACAAATTAATTATCTTAGCTTAAATAAACAAGATAGTACAGAGCAAGCATAGGGTCGATCCCACAAGGAAGGTTTAGTTTGGTTTTTATGCTAAATGATATGAAATTGGGGGTGGGGGTGGGTTGAAGTTATTTAGGCTATGCTATGGTAAATAGAATGGAAAAATCAAGCTAACTTAAAGAAATCCAAAATTTATCAAGAGAACAAACCTTGGTCTCAAGAAGACATCCACCTACAGAAATCAGAACTGATCATTGAAACAAAACGTTAATTTATATTCTGAATATTTATCTTTTCTTAATACTAGTTAGTTAATCGATCCACAGTATAACTAACCCTAACCATTAAACAACCACAGTGTTCGCACTAATAATTTAATTTAATGGCAGCGTTAAGAACTAGATAATATAACTGTCTACAGTCTATGTTTTATTTGATCGAATATTTTTCCTAAGATTAATAACATAGATTTGCCACAATTATTAAACGCAGTTGCTTCACAAGTTTATATATCACAACTCCGGTTTTGATAGCAAACTTAGCAATGGATTGATTAGAATAATAACTTAGAGTCCGCTCTAACAATCCAACTAAATAGTCATAGGAAATAAGCATAAAAAAACAAACATACTCATACTCATCATATAAACAGAAAAGAAAAGGTAAAATAGATCTCATAGTTCTTGAAATTCAAAGGTTTCAGTGTCCTTGCAACCAAGAAAAAAAACTTAGCCTTACATATCTATTGAGAAATTAATCAAAAGAAAAAATAAATACATGATTTTAGGTATAGGATGAAAGAGTGGAGTTTTTTCTTCTCTTCTGGCCGCCCCTCTTCCTTTCTCTCTTTCTTTTTATTTGATAGCAAACTCTAATCCCTATTTCTCTAAAAATATAGTCATTTTCTAAGTAGACAATTTACATTTAAGTAATGTAATAACTATTTTCCTAAAAAAAAAGAAATAGTCTTGCATAAAATCTTCAAGCTTTGACTTTAGACTTAGAGGAGTTAAATTGCCTAAATAGAGACTTGGATGTTGGTTTGGATACTTGGAAAGTAAATTTGACTTGTTTCTTCACAAAACTTGTCTGCTGGAAGAATTTATGAGTCGTCTTAGAAAAATAATATCTCTTTTATATGAGCTCTTTTTCTGTTGAAATATGGTAGGCTGATAGGTCTTCAAGTTAGGGATCCAACATAATTGAGTTTGCATCAAATGGATCTCTTTAACTAAAGATATTCAAGTCGGAATGGTCGAAGGTCAACACTAGTAAAATATGAGATCTATCTTTAAAGGCTATGATTTCCATGCTCTTTCTCTTTTTATTTTTCTTTTCATATATGTGTAGAAAGATATGGATGTTAGCTTTCTAATTCCACTGGAATCACTTCATTTCGACCTCTAGAGCTCAAGCTCTGCACAAAACATCGATCGGAGGTCAAATCTACCTTCAAAACATAAAACAAAGAATATCAAGACATTATATGTATAAAACATGTGCAAAATACTAAGCAAATGTGGGTAAAACTATCAAATATTATGATTGCATTAGCACGCCTTGTCATCCACTCGCGTATATATTTTTAAATGATAACAATTGCTGCTCTCTTTCATTTTTTATTTGTTTCGTGGTAAACCTTTGCAATTCATTCAGCCTTACACTCCTCATTCGGCTTCAATTAAGCCTCTACAACAACATTTTGTTGCTCCCTACAAGCTTGCCTTTGTTAGAGTTGCAAATTGTTCCTTTATATCATTTGTATGAGGGCATCTATCTGATCATGAATTCTGGTAATTTCTTCATAAATCTCTTCATGAGATCGTGGCAACCTAATAAGTTGTGTTTTTTCCAAAATAATTCTCTTTGAAACTTCATCTCTTTCTCTAGCCATAGTATATCAATTTCCCATAATTTACACGCAAATTCAAAAAATAATGTCTTTCAACTCAGATCACAAATTCAATAAAAAATACAAACAACCACTACCATTAGTAAGGGAAAACTCATCCATATCCAAATCCAAGTAAGAAAAAAAAAACAATATGTTTTAGTGTAAAATCCTTGATATTTCTGATCCCAAGTCTACCACATACAAAGTCCCTAATCAGTTATGAAAGCTTTGTTCTAATACCAAGATGATATGCCTTAGATTTATAACCCAAACAAACTAGCAATCTGATATGAAGATGAAGGAAGGTAGGTTTAGTTATATGATTTTTTTCTTATGGTGTTTAGGCTGAAAATTACATGATTTTTAATGGAAATAAGGGATAATGTCTGAATGAAACTCTTTGATATGTCAAAAATGCCATAAAAAAAATTCCAATCAGGATAAAGACAACACACTCTTTGTGATTAAAAGTGATAAGTGTCATTTGTTCTTCAACCAATTTTGAAAATGAAAGAATAATGAAGAAAACTCTCTAAATGAGAAGTTAAAAAGTCTTATATTGTTTCAAAAGTATCTATTGCTTGGTTTGAAACATCATTATATACTTGGAACAACTCTCCAAGTCTAAGAAATATCAAAATGATATAATTGGGACCCAAATAAATAACTTTGTTTAGAAAACTAGACAAAAAATAAATAGCACATGTTTTTGCTTATAGAACTCTCACACACACATAAAAATTAAAACAACCATAACTTTTCGTACAAAATAACAAATCATGCATGGTTGAACAACTAGAAAGATGACATCTTGAACTTGAAAACCATGTAGAATAGGCTTATTTTCTAAAGTAATAAAGTGGTGAAAATTCAGGATCAAATTGGCCTACGAGCTGATAGCAAATCCAAACTCTCCAAAACTCCTCAATCATGATTCAATCTTTATTTGAAAACAAACAAACATATTTGAACCATTTTCATTCAGTTTTACAAGCCTTTCAACTCATCGAAGCTTCAGTCACGCTAATTTAACTTATTAAGACATTTTGTAGTTGTTTCACCTGAGCTTTCATCATTCGCCCGAGCTCTCGTCTACGATAGAATCATGATGCATATCAATCCCTCTACATGGCCACATATTCCCAGCTTAGAAGACCTTTATCTTTTGTATATTTGATTGATTTGTTTTGGCCTCATACTAGAAACCACATAATGATGTTGGGTCTGACAGCTTGCTATACTCACATGTACTTGGATCCAGTGCGTAGCTGAGCCTAAAAATATTATGTCAGATAAGTCATCATACCTCTATATATTTGGGCTCAACATGTAGTTAAGCCCAAAAATATTGAATTATCACTCTATCTTTGTCCGTTTTAAACATGAACCTAATATTATACTATACTATAGAAGGTATGGGAAAAACACTGTGCATGTACTGTGGACATAGACTTATTGCACTATGGACCACACTATAAACATAAATTGTTTGCACTGTGGATGACACTATAACGCCATGGAGGGTGTTGTCTTTTCTATGTTCAGTAAAAAATTGTTATTAGGTATGGTTAGGTGTGGCTGGGCAGCCAAACCTAATGCTATTGGGAGGTGTTGTTTTTTGTGTTTAGTCAAAAATTATTAACCCAATAACATTGGGTTTGGCTTGACCGCAGACCCAAAAGCATTGGGCCTGGCTCTGCAACCAGATTCAAAGCATTGGGTCTCGCTTGGCAGCCAGACCCACTACTGCCCAGAGACCCCTCTTTTATTTTAAAAATGAACTCAGGTGACACGAAAAAAATCTCGTAGAGACCTTTTTTTTTCAAATGTGTTTCTCCTCCTATCCAGAAACTTCTTCTTTTTTTTTTTCATATTTTTCAATTGATTACTAACTCATTTCAAAGTTCACCATATAAATACTTGAGAAATATTTTATTTTTTCAATGTGGGATTTAAAACTCTTTAGTATATATATTCTATGTTCACAAGAAAAAAATTATGTTTTTTCAATGTGGGATAATAAACAATTTTTGTTTAAATACTTCAACTTAGAAGAATAAGATAATATCTTTTTTAATATGGGATAAAAAAAACTTTTGAAATAATATTTTAAACTTAATTATTTACAACATATATAGCCTATATCCACATAGATTGTTTCTTAATTTTTTCATATAAAATATTAAAACATCAAATATTTTTTTTTAATTTTTCTAGGTGACTCGGGGTCTTGGTTGGGTCTGTTTCATTCAAAATTCAGGCCTGCAATTGGCCCGGGGTAAACCGTTCGACCCACCGAGTAGAGACCCTTTTTTTTAAAATGTGTTTTTCTTCCTACTTAGAGACACCTCTTTTTTTTTTATATTTTTCAGTTGGTTACTAGCTCATTTCAAAGTTCACTATATAAATACTTGAAGAATGTTTTGTTTTTTCAATGTAGGATTTGAAGCCTTTTAGTATATATAATTTATGTTCACAAGAAAAAAGTTATGTTTTTTCAATATGGGATAAAAAATCTTTTTGATTTAAATACTTCAATTTAGAAGAATAAGATAGTATTTTTCCAATGTGGGATAAAAAAACTTTTTGAAATAATTTTTTAAACTTAATTATTTAGAACATGTATAGCCTATATCCACATGGATTATTTCTTAAATTTTTTATATAAAATATTAAAACCTCAAATATTTGTTTCTAATTTTTCCGAGTTGACCCGATTCAACCCGTGTAATCCGGGACTCGACCCCTTGGCCAGGCCAACCCCCAGGCCGGGTTTGATAACTATGGTTGCTATGAAAATATAACTTTAAAGAATGCAATTGAAAAGAAATAAAGTGACGTGACCGGTTAAAAAACTAAAAACCAAAAAAATAGACGAAACCTCCTCTCTTTTATTTTGTTCAGGGGCCTCTTTTAAAAAATATTGCTTTTTTTGTTAGGTGTTTAATTTTCGGAGTGGTTTTTCTGGTTCATCTATGGTTTTGTTTTTATCTTTTATATAGATAAACTATGTTTTTGAAAATAAAAATATTTATTTTTAAATGATATTCTTAATATGTGTAGCCTTACATGTTATTCTTTTTTTCTTTTTATTTTATTCAGTCAATTTAATGTCCTATTTTTCAAGATTCGATATCTTGATTTACATTTGTCTCTCGGTTTTTCAAGTTTTGTTTTTAAGTGTCATTAATAATTTTTTATTGATTTATTAACGCACATAATTCTTAGTTTATTTGATTACATGTGTGCATAAACTTTTTGATTTGTTATATTTTTTGAACTACCAAACTACTATGAAAAAACTTGCATAGATGATGTTTTATGAAAAATAAAAATATTTCACCTACGGCAGAGTGCGAGTCACATAGCTATCGGGTCCGGCTTTCAGCTAGACCTAGATATGTCCAATTTTATTTTTTTGGCTCTTTAGATTTTTTTTGTGTTCTCTTATTTAATTTTTTTCATACAGTAAAGAGAAAATAAATTGATTAGATTTTTTTATATTATACAAAAGTTGGGTGATGATAAATTTTTTTTCATTTGAGGTTGGGTTGGTTGAATTTATTATCTCTTAGCGTTGGGTTCTGCTGCCACCAGGACCCAATAGAGTTGGGTCCTCTGCCCAGCAGGACCCAATAGCGTTGGGTTGCCGCCAGACCCATGACACTTAATATATTCTCTATAATCCATATTTTTTTTACATTTAAAAAAAATATTATTGACCCGCTACGGAGCGCGGGTCAATATGTTAGTATATATATATACAACACGTTAATCTATCATCGTTTACCAAAAGGTGATTTTGTGTTTCCAGCATGACTCAATAGCGTTGAACCTTTCTTCCATATTTTTTTTCACTTGTGTCTCTTTTTTTCTTCAAGATTCTTTTTGTTATAATTAAAATGGTTCAATCTTGAGAGTTTTTTTAGTTGAATTACAGATAATGAAGGTTTCTCATTTAGATTTTTGCTCATGTTGATATTTGTTTCTTTATATATATATATATTATGTGTGTGTGTGTGTTTGAGTACATATACATAAATATTGTATTGCAAACTAGTGTAATTACATGTTCAATCACAACCATTGATCCCACATCAAGAGTCACATAAAGCATATTATACCACCATCAAATCAGATTACGCTTTAGATGGTGATTAATCATGTCATGCATTGGAATGTAAATGCAAACGAACAAGGAAGAGAAAACACCCCTTTAGACAATTCCAATCACCATTGTATATATTCCATGTAACTATCGTGCTGAGAAAAAGAAATACAGGTGCAAATCACAACCTTGGACCCCCACAATCCACCCTCCAAAGCCTACTGTATCGTATGATTAATGATGCAGGTAAAGCACACACTAGTACGAAGCTTCCTCAAATGTACGGCCCGCCTTAACGACCAGACAAATCGCCCCAAACTAATTAAAAAAAAAGAAAGAAAAACACCTCCTTTTCTTTTTCTCCTTATTCTCTCCTTTTCTTACACAACTTTTACCTAAGTACCAAAATTGTCTCTCTCAACGGTAAAAAGACAATTAATCACACCCTGCCACGTGGCAAAAGCGCCCATTGGCATAATAGCACTAGTGTGATTGATGGTGATTTTGATGACCTGACAGGCCTCTATCGAGTGGCGCCAACAGCCAGGGCCGGGACAGAGATTGGCTCCATCTTGATTGATTCTGATGGTATAATGGGAGATGCATAATTTTTGTCACAAAGAAACTGGTTCACAATCATGGTGCTTGGTCCTGCCACAAGTTTGTCCCAAAGATTGTCAACCTCCTTTCCACTCGTTAGGAAAACTGGGGTGGCATCGATTCGGTGCACGTTCCAATTCCATATGCTATGAAGCCGATGGATTTTTTGTAATTGTCGAGAGGCTAGCATACAAGTATTTTCTTTAATTTTATCAATGGCCTCATCAAGAAGCTTTCTACGAGTTTTAGCATCCACAATCGCCTCATTTCGTAAAAAATGATCCAATTCAGGAACCCCAATTGCCCGTTTGATTCCTTGTGAATAATCATCAAATTTATTAGGATCAAACATATCTCTCACCTCATCAATCAAGCCTGCTTCCACCATTCGATCGACCCGCTCTGATACGAATGAATAAAGTATTGGGAGTGACACGTCCACCCAAAGAAAACAACATTCATACCTTAATCGAAATTCAGGATCATCATTTGCTAAAGCCTCGATGTAGGAATTTGATCCACCGGCGATGATCGGTAGCCGATCACGTGTCACGATTGATTCGACAACAAGTGATGCATGGTGCCTGAAGTCATCGGAAGTGAAATTTGCATTAGGGTCTGCTATGCCAAGTAAATGATGAGGCACACCGCGACACTCCTCTTCAGTGACCTTGTTTGTGACTATATCGAGGCCTTTATAAACTTGCATTTTGTCACAATTGACAACCTCGGCTGGGAAACGGGTTGCCAGGTCAATAGCCAGCCTTGATTTGCCTGTGCCAGTCGGTCCAACAACGAACACAACCTTATCTTTTCGACGAAAGAAAGGTTTCATGTTTAGCCCCCCTTGGAAATTCCCACGAGGCTGTACTTGTTTGTAGGCGGTCAAAGAAAGCCTCATGGTCATTGTTGAATTTCCTGAGACGTTGTCGTTGAGAAAATTAAGAAGGAAAAAAAATCCAGTACCGCTCTCTCTATATTTTTACCTGTCAAGATGTGTTGAAATTTTAAGTTAAATCATTTCAACGGAAAAAAAAAAAAAAAAAAGAGGAGTAGCAGCCCCCCTCCCCAAAACAAATAGTGAACAGAAACCCTGTATATGCACTCAATTAGCACACGCCGTACAAAAAATGACTTACCCTTCAAATATTTAATTTCACGGACCACCATACCTTTATATCATCAAGTATGGGGCGAGTCGTGGAGGAGAATGGGCAGTCCAACCTCTAGCAGGGAGGAGGAGGAGCGGAGTGAAGAGAGAGAGAGAGAGAGATGTGAAAAAAAGGTGAGGAAGGAATTGGTGTTAGTAATGGGTGCGCGCGTATATGAAGGGTGGAGAAATGTCTGAGCAAAGCTATAGCTATTAGGAGTAGGCTGGCTGTGCTGAGCACCACATAAGCTCTGCAAGTGTTTATCTATACACAGAGTATGAAAATGAAGTGTGATAAGAGGCACTCTAAGAAGATTTTAATGAATTTGTGAAAGAGTGATTATGACATGACTTGGATCAGTTAATTAGCCTGCTTAAGCGTGAGATGTGCGCGGGTATTTATACTATGATCACTATGCTGCCTTTGAAAAAGATACACTGACAATTGGTTTCACAGGCTTTCCATAAATTCAGTCCTTAGACACGCGTCCTCCTATTGTTAGAGCCTTGGTGGTGGAATATATATTGCTACTTCAGACTCACATACTTACAAGAAAGCATGGCAACATTCATATATCTTATTTCATAGAATTAAAAAAAAAATAGTAATATTTTCATAAATAAGTAAATATTTCATTTTACTATTTACTCAAGCTTGATAAGTTTTATATATAAACGAATCCGTCAACGATTGGTTGTTGTTTTCTTTGACAATTAATTGATCTTAGCCTTTCGGCCTTTAATGCAGCAAATTAAATATATACTGTTCATTGATCTGATCAATAATAATAGTTGTCCAACGAGGCCAAATTCAAGGGTAGGTCAAACTCGTCAAAGGGGTCATGCTGACTTCAACTCTGGCTCCAAATTAAAAATACAGAACTGCTTGGGGACCGCAATTGATTAAAAATTATTATTATTTATTAATATGAATATCCGAATTAATTTACGCGCAACTCGATTAATCTCACGGGTTCTGAAGTTAACGATCATGTAAGCCTGCAGTGACCATAATATTAGCAACCACAGGGCTTGAACCTGAGACTATAGAAAAAACAAATCTCTTAATTCTAAACTCTTACCACTGAATTATCTATTAGAAGATTAATAAAAGTTATTTCTAATTCTTCGGTTAGTTATATATGGCAAGACATATCCTTCTCTAGCTCTATCTGCTACTGATTAAGTCATCGAAATGCAAATATTTCACTGAAAAACATCATGGAATTCTATATTCATTAGTAGTTTTTGCGAATGTAGTCAACTCAAAGTAGGGGGGATGTAGTGACTCATAATTAATAAAAGAGGATTCCCCTTGATCTCCTTTTGTTTGTTTAATTACTATTTGTTTCTCAAATTTAGGTTAATGTTATGTTCCGATCTTCAAAAAAAAAAAAAAAAAGTAGCACCTACATTAACAAACAATATGGGATGGAGACAACAAATTAAAGCAGCGGGCAAAAAGAATTTCCCTTTTAGTGGTTTCGATACCTAGAAAAATTACTTGTATATGTGTTGATATGACATGCTAACAAGTAACAATTGCGTTTCATGAGCATAATTTAAGCCTTTTATATGTGCGTGCGTGTGTGTATATATGTATGCATGCATGTATGTATATGTATGTATGTATGTATGTATGTATGTATTGCTAGGGTTGATCAACTAGCTACTTTTGCTAATAAACTTACTATTTTAGATTTTTAGGAACTGTTTTTTACCATAAAGTAATTTATTTTTGAAAAGTGATTTTCATATAAAATAAATTTCTGAAAAATAAATTATTTTTTATGTTAAATAGTGTTATAAAAAATAAGTTGAAAAATAATTTTTAATATTTGACTATGTTATGAAAAATAAGTTAGAAAATAACTTATTGATATTTAATTTTTTTTTCAAGTTTATTAAGCAACTTTTTCAACACGTCACCGTAGAAGGAAGCCCTTGCAAAGACGATTTCAATGACACCAAGGATGGCCGCCATTAGATCTTGGAGGAAGGCTTATACACCATAAAATATGATGGGCTTTCTCACACGTGCCAGACGCTTTTTCTGTCTTTATTCAATTTAGTCTTTAATTCTCTAGTAATTGCTTAGTTTAATTTTCAATTCTCTAATAACTCGTATATGTTTTTTACCTTTTCATTTAATTTAGTCCCAAATCGATCTCAAATCTAATTCCAATCGAGCTCAATGAAGGCCTAACCAAGAAGAGAGAAAGGGAAGAGAAAAAAAAAAGACAAAATAATACAATTGACACTAAGTGAAACCTAATTAAACCCAATAAAAAAGATAGCTCTGACAACCAATCATTTTATGAGGGCCCACCTATTTCTTTTCTTTGCACTTTGTTAGTACGAACATACAATTGTTAATGCGAGCACCAACCTTTTTCATTAATGACCAGTACGACATCTACCTTATCCAACTCACTATTCATTTTGTTCTTGCATTTATCTTTTTTTTTTATTAGGAATTTTAACTTCCAGCTTTATCATTCTATTTATTTTTGTAATTTATTTTATTAAGCATAAGAATAAGCAACAACTTTTTGTTTCCTACATTCATGATATTAGATAGTACATCCATAACACAAACAATTTTCTTATATTAGCTGGATAAACATCCTTTTTCATGAAAAGAATTATGTTCTCTCTGAAATTAAAAAGAAATTGACAAATAAGAAAAATGAAGCTTTGGCTAAATATTTTTTTTCTAGTTACTTAATTTAAATCATTTGAGTTTTGACAAATATTTATTTTAATTTCTATAATTTTTATTAATAAAAAATCATTGTTCCATCAAAATAACAAAAACATTAATAAAAAAAGGAATTTCAACAAGAGAAATATATTTTTTCTCAAAATTTATATCATTTGAGTTCTAATGAATATTTATTGTTGACAAAATAAATACTCAACAAGTTTGTTGAAATTATGTAAAATATAAATTCTTATTATCATGTAGTTAAATAAAAAAAGTGAGTTTAAAAAATTATCCTACTTCAGCACGCAAGAATTAGGCTAGTTTATGCTAATTGAAAAAAAAACTCTTTAAATTTAACTTATTATGGATGTTAGAAAACATTACAAATAAAAAAAATTATTGGGGTTGTGAATTCACTGTATGCCTAGACATAATGCAATGTGAATAAGAAAAGTGTAATTACCAATTTTCCCTTCAAAAAAAAAAATAGGCTTAGTATTAAGAGTAATTTGGTCTTTTTTATATGAGCAATTAATCATAATAACACTGATAGGGGACCATTCCATCTTTTTATTTTTTACATACACAATGTAAAGACTTATCCTTACAAACAAAATTGTTAAAAGGCTGATGAAGAGCCATTCGATCTTTTTATATTTTTAAAGTATAGTGTTAAGATTATATTGTTCTTAAAAGAAAAATTTGTCAAGCTTGCATCTAGGGGTTTTTCTGTATTTTCAAAAAACAATTAGTGATTAACATGTCGTCTTGGGGTGATTTAGTCTTTTAACAATCATGAATATTATTTTTTTAAAAAGTTGTTGGTGTATACACAAAACACGCCAATGAATGGACACCATCCACGGCTTTCGAAGTGGTGCTTGTGTCACCATCCCATGCCGAAAACACCATCTTTCAGGACGTCGTTAGAAGCATTTCACCATGAGCATCCTTTTGGTTCCATGCATGTACATGGAGGAGCAGTGATTGAGCTCTAATAGACTTTTTTCTTCTCCTACTTCTTTTCTCTCTCTTCTCCTTTTCAAAATATAATGGTGTCTTTTTTTTATTCAATTTGATTATCATTCTTTTGATTTTTATTTGTTTTGTATTTTAAATTTTTTGATTGATTTTTTCTTTAATTTTTCTCATCATCATTTGGTTCCATTTAATCTCTATATCAAATTCGATCATCATTAGTTTAACTGCTATTTATTTTTTTTTCTTATTAAATTTTATTTTCATTTTGATCCATCAATGTTTGATTTTAAATTATTTTTAGATCAGATCTTGTCCCCATTCTTTTTATTACTATTTTTTTATTTTGGTTTTTTTTATTAATTTTTTTTTATTTTATCCCTTAAAATTTTGTTGATTAAGAATTATTTTATGTTATTTTCTGGGTTTGCTTTCTATGAGCTTATTATCGGGACCATAACCAAGGTCATGGTTTTTTAAGGTTAACACCGATTGCTTTGGTCAATTTTTTTAAATTCATTTATTTTTCAATTTTTTTCCTTTAACATTTGATTTATTTGGAATTGATCTTTGTGTTTCTTGTTTCACTTTTCTTTCTATGTGGTTATTACAATCCTGTATCCAGGGTCGCAAGGTTAGCATATTAACCCAGGTTGCCTAACAATCATCCACATCTAGAATAATATGGCAAAGAATCAGGAGCAAAGAAATCAGGAGACTTATCAATCTAGGAGTCTAAGTTAGCTATGTTTAGATCTTTTTAAATTTAAATCTGTAACCAACAAGCACATCTCAAGGCATTTCTTGTCTTTAAATACTCTATACATGTTACACTTGAAAGACATAAAAAACAAGAGCAATAAGATAATTCTCTTCTCTTGTTATAACAAAAACTAAATGGTGTGAGAAATCACTATAGATCAAGAGATATTTTACTGTGGATTGTAATAGTAGTTTCACTTTTAATTTCTCATCTTATCATTTTACGAGACGTTTCTTTGGCTTTCATTTTCTTCCCCAGCGAATGGGTAGCGCCTGCGGTATTAAGGAGGCACGTGTGACACTTTTCAGTGGCCAAATCTGGCCATTTACTATCTCACTAGATGTGCAGACATGCCCTCTTCCATACGGTGTGGCGCGTGTACATAGATGATAGTTGGATTGCCGCTGGTGATCGATTGTTTGTATTTTTTCTTTCTTTTCTCTCTCCCCACAACTAAAGTGCTCAATTGTTTTTTTATCAGTTGTTTGTCAAATCAGGCATGTTTTTCATAACCAAGTACCTTGGGTCTGGCATGGCTGCAACACCCAAGGCGCTTGCGTCTAGCATGATTGTTATTATTACTGTTGTTTTTGTTGTTGTTATTATTATTATTATTAGTATGATTATGATTAAATTTTTTTATTATTGTTCTTATTATTATCACAATCACAATCACTATTAACTATTACTATACTACTTGACTCAGACATGTTTGTCAAACCTAAGTAACGTGGGTCTGACATGATTGTTGTTATTATTGTTATTGTTGTTGTTGTTATTCAAATAAACTTGGATTTGACATGATTATTATTGTTGTTGTTGTTGTTGTTGTTATTGATATCAGAATCATAATTACTATTAACTATTAACTATTATTATTATTATTATTATTATTATTATTATTATTCAAGTAAACTTAGATCTGACATGTTGCCAGACCCAAACATCTTGAGTCTGACATGGTTGTTGTTATTATTGTTATTATTATTATTTGTATGATTATTCTTATTCATATTCTTCTTATTATTATTATTTTGATTATTCAAGTAAATTTGGGTCAAGCATGTTGCCAGACCCAACTAAACTTGGGTCAGGCTTGGTAGCCAGATCCAAGAACCTTGGGTTTGACGTGGTTTGCAAGACCCAAGGTGCTTCGGTCTAGCATGGTTGTTGTTATTATTATTAGTATTATTATTGTTATTGTTATTGTTGTTGTTATTATTATTATTATTAATATTGTTGTTGTTGTTGTTGTTGTTTTATTATTATTATTGATATCACAATCACAATTACTATCAACTATTACTATACTATTATTATTATTATTATTATTATTGAAGTAAACGTGGGTCTGACATGTTGACAACCCAAGTAAACATGGGTCATGCATGGTTGGTAGACCCAAGCACCTTGGGTTTGTTATGATTTACCATACTTAAACACCTTGGATCTGACATATTTGTTGTTGTTATTATTATTATTAATATGATTATTATTGTTGTTATTTTTATTGTTGTGGTTATTATTATTATTATTATTATTCAAGTAAACTTGGGTCAGACATGGTTGTCAGACCCATAGTACTTGGATCTGGTAAAAAGTTGAGTGGATGTTTAAAAGTTAACCAACTTGATGAAATTTAATAACACTAGTAAAATATTTTTTATATTTTTTATATTTTTTTTACATTTAAAAAAATTTAATATGAACCGACTTGGAAAACACATATTTTACATGAACTATATTACATTATGCATGATATCAGAGCCAAACCAATAAACCAACGTCTGACATGGCTTTTTCCAACTCTTCAAATTCTACTACTCTTCCCACTTTTATTACACTCCCTGCTATCAACATACACAAATTAACTAAAGACAATTACACCACATGAAAAGCTTAGATTGTCCCTTATCTGCTTGGTCTTGACTTATTTGGTTATATTGATGGAACTATTCCCAAACCTGCTGTTACTCTTTCTGCCCCAACCTCAACCACCGACTCAGTTTCTTCACCTCTCAATCCTGCCTACAATCAGTGGGTTCATCAAGATGCTCTCCTTTTAAGTGCCATATTGTCCACTCTAACTGAACCCAAAGCCCAGAACGTCTCTTAACAAACTTCCTATGATGTCTGGCACGTTATTGAACAGAGCTTTGCCTCCCAATCTAAAGCTCGTGTTTTGCATCTTTGATCTCAACTTTCTAATATAAGCAAAGGTTCACAGACAGCTATTGATTACTTCTTTAGTGTCAAGACTGTTACTGATGAATTGGTAAATATAGGCTAACCCTTATCTTGTGATGATGTCATTACTTACACGCTTCTTGGTCGTGGCCATGATTATGACTCTTTAGTCACTACTGTAACTGCTAGGAAAATGTCTTTCTTACTGCCGTCTATTTAATTAATCACCTACCACCACCAACTTTACAAAACAAATCTCCTTTTGAGGTTGTTTATAAAAGGAAACCTGAATATCATTTTCTTAAGGCATTTGGTTGTGCCTTTTAGCGCAACCTACGCCATTTTAATAACCATAAATTGAATTTTAGATCTAAATCCTGCATCTCCATTGGATATAGTTTAAATCACCATGGATACAAGTGTTTAGATGCTTCAACAAGGAAAAAATATGTGTCACGTCATGTTGTTTTTTATGAAACCAATTTCCCGTATCAATCTACCTAGCTATCTTCTTCACTTACACTTGTGTCATCTACCATTTCTCTCTAAATTCCAACCATCTGTTTAAATGAGGAAACTATTCATGTATCTCCTACTTTCACTAATGCTAACTCACAAAGTTCTTTGCCTCTAAGTCTCAATTTTATAGGATCAGACAATAGACCACCAGCTTTGCCAATTAAATCTTCTCTTGTTGTTGATTGCTCTACTGCACCATCTATCTACTCAACATGAGCCTCCGATTTCACAAAATACTCGCAACATGGTCACTTATTGTTGTTAAGAAATATATTTATTTTGTTTATTAATGAAGAGTAGAATAATACTTTTAGCTTAATCTATATATAATCTTTTCGTATTTAGGTTAAAACATGAGCTTCAAAATAAAATGATCTATAGAACCCTAGCCTTTTTGTCTCTTATGTTCGTATTTCTCTTTGTTTGATTTGGATTGTTTAACATGATATCAGAGCATGATTTCATGGAACGAAGCTTAATCTCAAACATAGTTTTCGTGGATCCAACTTTGTTCTAAGAATTAGGCTTAATATCATTTTTTGAGTGATATTTGTTTAGTTTTTGCAGCAATCTGGTATTTCATCTTCCCTTTAGTCTTTGCAATGCGGTATTCGTGTTTTGTTTATGCAAATTTCGTATTTGTTCTTCCTTTCAATTTCTGCAATTTAGTATTTGCGTTCTATTTCTGTAATTTTCTTTGGAGTAATCATTTAACTTCAAGAAGATATTTGTTTAGTTTCTGTGATATTTGATCAGTTTTTGCAATGTGGTATTTTGTTCTTTGCTTTTTTTAGGTTCTGGTTTTCCTTTGTTTGTTGATTATGGCTACTGAAAGAGATTATTCACATCAGTTTATGAGTGTGAGGTTGGATGGAAAGAACTATTCGTATTGGAGTTATGTAATGAGAAATTTCCTTAAGGGTAAAAAGACGTGGGGATATGTTAGTGAAACTTATGTGATACCTAAGAATATTGATGAGGGGTATGTTGCTTTGATAGATGCATGAGAAGCAAACAATACAAATATTATTACTTGGATTAACAATTCTGTTGAGCATTCCATAGGTATGCAATTGGCAAAGTATGAAACAACAAAGGAGGTTTGGGATCATCTGCAAAGGTTATTCACGCAATCAAATTTTGCAAAGCAGTATCAATTAGAGAATAACATACGAGCTCTTTATCATAAGAATATGGGTATTCAAGAGTTTTATTTTACTATGACAAATTTTTGGGATCAATTGGCTCTTATAGAATTGACAAAATTGAAGGCATGTGGTGCCTATATTGATGGTAGAAAGCAACAACGTTTGATACATTTTATAACAACACTTCGTTGTGATTTTGAAGGACTTAGAGGTTCAATTTTACATCATTCTCCATTGTCTTCAGTTAACTCTATTGTCAGTGAGTTATTGGCTAAAGAAATATGTCTTCAGTCTTATTTTGAAAAGGGAATTCTTTCTACTTTGAATTCTTCTATACTAGCAATACCCTCTAAGCCATTTTTTAATCAGTAGAATAAGCCTTACACAAGGGTTTCCTTCTACGAGTGTAGTTTCTATAAGCATAAATGTTATTGGAAGACTTAGTATCCCAAGTTGAGATAGTAGAATCAAGCTTGGAAGCCTGGCAGCTAGTCACAATCTAATTCTCATAGACCACCTTAGGGTTATAAACCACCACATCACTATATTGCAACAATAGTTTCATTAGGCTCTATCACCGATACTAGTATTTTGACTGAGCAATTTCAAAAGTTTCTTTCATTACATTCATAAATATTGTCCGCTTTTTCTTTCGTAGGTCAATTGCCTCATAGTTCCTCAAGTATGTCACATTCTGACCGAGTCTTGGATTTTGGTGCTTCACATCATATGTCTCTAGATTCTTCATTTTTTACTTTTATATCCCCTTTGCTCTTTATTCCTGTTATGACTGCTGATGACACTTTTATGCCCTTAGCATGTTTTGGTTATGTTGTTACACCTTATTTATCTCTCCCTAATGTTTATCTTATTCCAAAACTCAGATTGAATCTTGCTTTTGTTGGTTAGTTATGTGATTCCGGTGATTATTTAGTTACTTTTTCCTTTTATATTTTGTTGTGTACAGGATTTGCAATCTCATAAGCTGATTGGGATAAGTCGTAGGGAGAATGAACTATATTTTTTGGATGAGTTAAAAGTGTCAGTTGTTGTTGTTGTTGTTATTAGTGTTGATTTGTCTTCTTTTCATTTGAGTCTTTTCCTATTCTAGTTTTTATTTATGACATTCTTGTCTGGGTCATGTTTCATCTTTTTATTTGAGATTTTTGGCATCCACAGGAGCTTTAGAAAATTTATAAACTTGTGATATTTCTTATTGTAGTGGATATAAACTGACAAAATTTTTCGCTTTACCTTTTAATTAAAGTATTTCTATTTTTTCTTTCCCATTTGACTTGATTTATTTTGATGTATGGGGACCTTTTCCTATTGCCACAAAAGGAGGGTCTCAATATTATGTTTCTTTTATTGATGATTATACTCATTATTATTGGGTTTATTTAATGAAATATCGTTCTGAATTTTTTGAGATATATATAGCCTTTCAAGCTCTTATCAGAACTTAACATTCTCCTATTATCAAATGTTTTAGGTGTGATTTGGATGAGAAATATACCTCTAATAAATTTTATGAGTTGCTTGCCTTAGATAGAACCATTCACCAAACTTCATGTATAGATATATTTGAGCAAAATGGAGTTCCTAAAAGAAACATAGGCAGATTGTCAAAACTGCTTGTTCTCTTTTATTGTATACTTCTATTCCTAATGAGTTTTATGGAGAAGTTGTTCTTACTGCTGTAAGTTTGATTAATACAATTCCATCTTCTCATATTTCAGATTTTCTCCTTTTAAAAAGTTGTATGGGTATGCCCTTGACTATTCCTCCTTTAGAGTTTTTAGTTGTACTTGTTTCATTCTTCATCCTCATGTAGAACGTAGTAAGTTGTCCTCTCGATCTACTATTTGTGTATTTTTTTTTATGGTGAAGGTAAAAAGGGGTATCGTTGTTTTGATCCAATAACTCAAAAACTTTATGTGTCTTGTCATGTTATCTTTCTTGAGCATATACCTTTCTTTTTTATTCCATCCACTACTCATAGCTTGACTAGATCTGATCTTATTCGTATAGATCATTTTTCTGAGAATTCTAATAGTTTATCATCTCAAGTTTCTAGTACCTCAAATACCCCTCCTCATGTTCGACTAATTCATACTAATCATTGTACAAGTACTGACTCTTTACTCTCCAGCACACCTGAAGCTCCATTCTCCTCTATAGTCCCTCAAGCTTTGTCTGAGATTATAGATCCAGCTCTACGTCAATCCATACACATTTGTAAGTCCACAAAGTTATCGAATTTTGCTTATTTTTGTTATTCATCATCATTTACTTCCTTTTTCGCTTCTATTCATTGTCTCTTTAAGCCCTCTTCCTATAAAGAGACAATTATTGATCCTCTTTGGCAGCAAGCTATGAATGAGAAACTTTCTGCTTTGCATAAGACAGATACTTAAGATTTGGTTCCTCTACCTCTTGATAAGAGTGTTGTTGGTTGTCGTTGGGTGTATAAGATCAAGACTAATTCTAATGGGTCTATTGAGTGATAAAAGCTAGGTTGGTTGCAAAAGGACACTCTCAAAAGTATGGTATGGATTATGATGAGACATTTTTCCTATTACAAAAATGACTATTATTCGTACTCTTATTGTCGTAACTTCAGTCCGTCAATAATATATCTCTCAACTTGATGTTAAAAATGCCTTCTTGAATGGAGATCTTCAAGAAAAAGTTTATATGGCTCTCCTTCCTGGTGTTTCACATGACTCTAAGTATGTTTATAAGCTCAAGAAAACATTATATGATCTCGAACAAGCACCTCATGCTTGGTTTGAGAAAATTTTTGTTATGATCTCTTCTCTTAGATTTGTTTCTAGTAGTCATGATTATGTTTATTTATTAAGTGCACTAATGCAGGTCGTATCATTTTGTTTTTATATATTGATAACATGATTATTACTGGTGATGACATTGATGGTATTTTAGTTTCGAAGATAGAGCTAGCTAGATAATTTGAAATGAAGAATTTAGGTTATCTTCGATATTTTCTAGGTATTGAGGTAGCTTACTCACCCAAAGGTTACCTTTTTTCCCAATCACAATATGTTGCAGATAACCTTGAACGAGCTAGACTTACTGATAATAAGACAATAAATACTCTAATTGAGGTTAACACAAGATATTCTTCTTTTGATGATGTACCTTTGTCAGATCCTACTTTATACCATACTATTATTGGGAGATCTCACTATTACTCGTCTAGATATTACATATGTTGTTCATGTTGTTAGTCAGTTTGTTGCTTCTCTTACTATAATTCATTGGGCAGTTGTTTTTTGTATTTTGCGATATCTTCAGGGTACAGTCTTTCAGAGTCTTTTACTTTCATCCATCTTTTTCTTGGAGCTGCGTGCATACTCTGATGCTAATTATAACAGTGATCACATATATTGCAAGTCTGTTACTGGGTTTTTTTTTAATTTTATCTTTTTGGGTGATTCTCTTATTTCTTAAAAATACAAAAAACAATCTATTGTTTCTCAATTTTCAACCGAAGTAGAATATCGTGCTATGACATCTACTACCAAAGAAATTTTTTGGTTACATTGGTTACTTGCAGATATGAGAGTCTCCCTTTCTCCTCCTACTCCAATGTATTATGACAACTAGAGTTCTATTCAAATTGCTCATAACTTGGTTTTTCATGAACGAATTAAATACATTGAGATCGATTTTCATCTTACTCATCATCATCTCAAGTATGATACCATTACTTTGCTTTTTGTTTCTTCTTCTTTGCAGATTGCAGATTTATTTATCAAGTCGCATTTCATTTCCCATTTTTGTTTTCTAGTTGGCAAACTCTCGATACTTGTAGTTGCTGCATCGTGAGTTTAAGGGGAGATATTAATAGATATTTTTATTTTTTTATTTATTAAGGGTATAATATTATTTTTAGTTTAGCCTATATATAATCTTTTCGTATTTAGGTTAAAACATAAACTTTAGAATAAAGTGATCTATCAAACCCTAGCCTCCTCTTTTGTTTGCATTTCTCTTTCTTCGATTTGGATTGTTTAACAAGAATAATATTCAACAACCAAAGAAAACTTCTTGATGGCTCAATTAAATATCCTCTTCCACATGCCTTGCTTGCTACAACTGTCCTTCTTTAATATGAGCCCACCTGTTACACTAAAGCTTCTAAACATAGTGAGAGGCAAACTACTATGGATGATTAGTTTAATGCACTTATGCGCAATGGAACTTGAACTCTTGATCCACCTTAACCTCACCTCAATGTTATTGCTGGTAAGTGGATCTATCGTATCAAAAGACAAGTTGATAGACCATTGCACATTATAAAGCACGACTAGTCGCTGAGAGTTTTCTTCAACAACACGGTTTTGATTTTCTAAAAACTTTCTGTTCAGTTGTTAAGCTAGCAACAATTCACATGTTACTCACCATTGTTGTTTCCCCTGGCTGGCCAATGTACCAAATTGATGTGTACAATGCATTTCTTCATAGAAATTTACAAGAAGATGTTTTAATGTTGCAGCCCTCTGGCTATCATCACCCTCAATTTCCTAATCATGTCTGTCATTTTCATCGCTCCTTATATGGCCTTCGTCAAGCTCCTCGTGTATGGTTCTCTCGCCTAACCAATAAGTTACTCACTTATGGTTTTACTGGTAGCAAATAAGATATTTCTTTGTTCATCTACCATAAGGAACTTGTCCATCGATCTCTTCTTGTTTATATCTATGTTGATGATATCATCATCACGGGATCCTCCTCTACAGCTATCATTGCTATCATTCAATATCTTCAAGTTGATTTTGCTATCAACGATCTTAGACAATTAAATTTGTTTCTTGGAGTGGAAGCTTTACATGACACCACAGGTCTTTATCTCTTACAACAACATTATGTCATTAATGTCTTAGTCCGGTCTGGAATGTTAGGGATTCTCTAGAATCCCCTCCTGATTCTTAGCTCATAATTATAGGAATGTAATATATTGTATTTATGTTATGATTCTTTCCTTCTTAGTATTCCAGCTACACATGTATACATTCTCTATATAAATAAACGCAGTCTTCACATCAGAAAGTGTGGTTTTCTCAAAACATTTTCATGGTATCAGAGCTCTTCTAGGTTAAATTCCAAAACAAATCTTCCTCCCTTCTTCCTCATGGTAGAGCCCCTCTCCTTCAATACCATGGTTCACATGATCACCATTAAGCTCTCAGCCACAAATTTTTTGCTCTGGAAAAGCCAGCTCATTCCTCTCCTTCAATGCCAAGGTTGTATTGGTTTCATTGATGGTTCTCTTCAACAACCGAATGAAACAATTACCACCACAGACGGTACCTCTACTGTCAACCCTGAATTCCTTGAATGGAAACTCAAAGACCAACGGATCTTAAGTCTATTTTGTCATCTCTCACAGAAAAAGCCATGGCAGCTGCTATTGGCCTTGCAACCTCTCGGGATGTCTGGGTTGCTCTTGAACGTGTGTTCAACCATAGATCTAAAACTTGGGAGATTCGCCTAAAGGATGAACTTCAACTCATGAAGAAAGGAAACCGCTTCATTGCTGACTTTGCCCGTGCATTCAAAGGCCTTTGTGATCAATTAGTGGCCATCGGACGACCAGTTGATGAAGTTGACAAATCTCATTGGTTTCTCTATGCTCTTGGCACTGAGTTTGCTGCCTTCTCCTCCACACAGATGGCTCTTACACCTCTACCTTCATTTCATGATTTGGTCCCTCCAGCTGCAAGTTTTGATTTGTTTTAAAAATCACTTGAAACTCACACTTTCTCTTCTGCAGCGTTCACAGCCACAATGAACAGAGGACACTTTCGTGGTGGACATTTTCGTTCCACAGGAAATCGTCGCCACAGAGATGGCTTACATGGCAACACAAATGGCCCCTCCTCTAGCAACTTCGGTGGTCATTCAGGGAATAATAGATCTCGTCGCTCTTATAACCCACGCTGCCAAATCTACAAAATAGAGGGCCACACTGCTGATCGATGTCAGAATCGATATGATCGTGCAGAGCCATCAGCACACATTGCTGAAACCTTTCCTAGCTGTACCTCAGATTGGTACCTTGACACCGGTGCCTCTGCTCACATGATGCCGGATTCGACTACACTGACCACCTCCGAGCAATATGTTGGTAAGGATAAGGTTATTGTGGGAAATGGGGCTCCTCTTCCCATCACTCATACGGGTACCTCTCAACCCTCTCCAAATTTAAAATTGCTTGATGTTTTATTGGTACCACATCTCACAAAAAATCTCTTGTCCATTAGTAAATTGACTAAAGACTTTCCTCTTCTGGTCACATTTAATGACTCTTCTTTTATTATTCAGAACAAGATCACAAGAACGGTGGTGGCAACCGGAAGATGTGATGACGGTCTTCACGTACTAGAGCGAGGCAATGTTGTTTTCATTTTTGTCCTAAATAAATCTGTCCTTGCAGCGTCGTATGATTTATGGCATGCACATCTTGGTCATGTTAACCACTCTATTATTTCTTTATTGAATAAAAAAGGACATTTATCCCTTACTTCTATTTTGCCTAATCCTGCTATTTGTGCTACATGTCAAATTGCAAAAAGTCATAAGCTTTCGTTTTCTTCTAATAATACTCGATCCAACTCTATTTTAGGTCTTATTCACTGTGACATCTGGGGCCCAGCTACTATTAAATCAAAAATGGGTTTTGCATATTACATGATATTTGTCGATGATCATTCTCGCTTTACATGGCTCTACCCCATGAAATTTAAATCTGATTTTATTGATATTTTTCTTCAATATCAGATCTTTGTGGAAAATCAATATTCTTGCAAAATTAAAAATTTTCAGAGTGATGGTGGTGCTGAGTTTTGTAGTAATCGTTTTCAATCTCAACTCCGCTCCTCCGGTATTCAACATCAAAAGTCTTGCCCCTACACTCGTTCTCAAAATGGATGCGCTGAGCGCAAGCATCGCCATGTGACTGAAATGGGTCTTGCACTCTTATTTCCTTCACGAGTATCCACTTATTATTGGGTTGACGCTTTTAGTACAATGACTTATATCATCAATCGGTTGCCTACCCAACTTCTTGCAGGTCTTTCTCCTTTTGAGATTCTACATGGTAAAGCTCCTCTTTACATCAATTTTCATCCTTTTGGTTACAGAGTCTATCCCTGTTTACGTGATTACGCTGCTAACAAATTTTCTCCACGCAGCATTCCATGCATATTCTTGGGTTACAGTCCTTCTTATAAAGGTTATCGTTGTCTAGATCCTCTTACCTCCAAGATATATGTCACGCCCCATGCCAAATTTGATGAACTGAATTTCCCCTTAATACCTAACTCTCACGCACAATCTCCTGCATCCTTAGATTTATCCAGTTTTAGTGAGCTCATGCATGCCCATGACCCACCATTATCTACCGCCCCATTGCCCACAGTTCCTCTATCTAATCCTCATTCTCGGTCTCGGTCTCGGTCACATGCATGTTGTCTCTGTTCTGACTCTTTACTTGAGCCTATGCAGGTTTCTACTGATCAGATGTCTTCCACACAGCACACCTCAGCTTCTTCTGAAGCCCCTGATCCTCCAACACAAGCTCCATTGCATTCTGAAGCTCAAGCTCATCATCATGATCAGTCTGCTGCTTCATCCTCTCACTCGATGGTCACTTGAGCTAAAGCAGGCATTTTTCGGCCACGTTACCCCATTTATCTAAGTCAACCTGTCTCGGGTCTCTTACATGCCCTCCTCACTACATTTGAGCCCCGTAGATTCAAGATTACTGCTAAAAATCCTGCATGGCTCACTGCTATGGATGAAGAACTCAACGCTCTCCGTGAAAATTGCACTTGGGATCTTGTTCCTCGACCTCCCAAAAAAAACATTGTGGGTTCCAAATGGGTTTTTCGCACGAAGTATCAGTCTGACGGATCTATTGACCGACTCAAGGCCCATCTTGTTGCTAAAGGATACACTCAACTCCCTGGTCTTGACTACACTGACACCTTTAGTCTAGTAGTCAAAGCTTCCACTATTCGTGTAGTGCTATCACTAGCAATCACTCATTGTTGGCCTCTTCGTCAACTTGATGTTAAAAATGCTTTTCTTCATGGTATTTTGCAGGAACATGTTTATATGGAGCAGCCTCCTGGATATGTTGATCCTCACTTTCCTCAGCATGTTTGCAAACTCAAAAAGGCTCTTTATGGCCTAAAACAGGCTCCCCGTGCTTGGTTTCAACGATTCAGCTTATTTCTTTTGAAACTTGGTTTTACCTGCAGCCGTGCTGATACCTCCTTATTTGTTCTGCATCGTCAGCAGCAAATCATTTATCTCTAACTCTATGTTGATGATATTATCCTCACTAGCAACAATAACTCTCTTCTTAGTAGCTTCATTCGACAGCTTCACTCAGAATTCGCCACCAAGGACTTAGGTTCTCTCAGCTATTTTCTTGGTCTTGAAGCCACCTCTACCTCGACTGGACTCTTTCTCAGTTAGACCAAGTATGCTCGCGACATTCTTACGCGGGCTCAACTCCTTGATTGCAAACCGGTATCCACTCCTATGGTTGTCGCTCAACATCTTTCCTCCGCTAATTCCCCGTTTGCAGATATCACTATGTACTATTCTCTTGTTGGTGCTCTGCAATACTTGACCATCAGTAATCTCCGTTAGCCAATACTTGCATGCTCCCACTGATGATCATTTTCAAGCTGTGAAGCACATCCTTCGATATGTCAAGGGCACTCTTCACTATGGCCTTTCATTCACTGCCTCCTCTCCTGCTACCATTACTGCTTACTCTAATGCTGATTGGGCTGGATGCCCTGACACTAGGCGCTCTATTTCTGGTTACTCCATCTATCTTGGTGACAACCTTGTCTCCTGGAGTGCCAAGAAGCAACCTACGGTATCTCGCTCTAGCTGTGAATCTGAGTATCGTGCCCTCGCTTACACTGCTGTCGAGGTTTTATGGTTAGATCATCTCCTGCATGATTTACATGTCCCTCGTCCAGCTCGACCGCTACTTCTCTGTGATAACAAGAGTGCCATCTTTTTAAGCTCCAATCCAGTCTCTCACAAGCGCTCCAAGCACATCGATCTTGACTATCATTTTCTTCGAGAACTTGTGGTCACTGGTCGTATTCGCATTCAACATGTTCCTTCTACTCTTCAAGTTGTAGATGTCTTTACCAAGAGTGTTTCCAGGCCCCTCTTCACATTCTTTCGCTCCAAGCTACGCATGTGCTCTAATCTCATGCTTAGCTTGCGGGGGGGTGTTGGGGATTCTCCAGAATCCCCTCCTGATTCTTAGCTCATAATTATAGGAATGTAATATATTGTATTTATGTTATGATTCTTTCCTTCTTAGTATTCTAGCTACACATGTATACATTCTCTATATAAATAAACACAGTCTCCGCCTCTGTGGTTTTCTCAAAACCTTTTCATGGAATGGACAAGGCTAAACCATGTGAAACTCCAATGGTAACTTCTATTCAGTGTCCAAACACGATAGCCCCACTTGTGCAGATCCTAATCTCTACTGAAGCATTGTGGGTAGTCTTTATTACCTCTCTTTCACTCGTTCCGATATAGCCTTTATTGTCCATCGTGTAAGCAAATTTATGCATAACCCTAAAGACTCTCATTGGCAAGCAGTAAAACACATACTGTGTTACCTAAAAAACACAGTATCCTATGGACTCTTCTTGACACATTCATCGTCCTTATCCTTTCAAGCATTTGCAGATAATGACTGGGCAGAAGACCCTGATGATCGTAGATCAGTTGGTTCCTACTGTGTCTATCTTGGATCTAGGCTTATTTCGTGGAGTTGTAAGCAACGGTCCACTGTTGCCCGCAGCAGCACAGAGGTTGAATATAAGGCACTTGCTAATGCAGCAGCAGAATAACAGTGGCTTCAACAACTTGCCTCTGAACTTGGTCTTTAGACTACATCGCCCCCTATTATTTGGTGTAATAATATTGGTGCAACATATCTTTCTGCGATAGCAGCCATTCGGTTTACACAGCTTCGTTCCAATCTCAAAGTTCGTGAGCTACCCTTGAGATTGAGGGGGCGTGTCAAGGACATAGTCAACAATCATCCACATCCAGAATAATAAGGCAAAGAATCAGGAGCAAAGAAATCAGGAGACTTATCAATTTAGGAGTCTAAGTTAGCTACGTTTAAATCTTTTCAAATTTAAATCTGTAACTAGCAAGCACATCTCTAGGCATCACTTGACTTTAAATACTCTACACATATTACACTTGAAAAACATAAGAAACAAGAGCAATAAGATTAATACTCTTCTCTTATAAATTCTACAATCCGGAATTAAATTAAGATTTTTTAAGAAAAGGGACCAAATATCCTATATTAATAAGGAAGAGGGAGTAAAATATTTTAGCCACGGGTCTTGGCCACCTCAGGATTCATCCCTATCTACAATAATATCCTATGATTCACAAGTCGGGTTTGATTAAAAAATGTCACGATTGAGCTAAGATCTAGTCTAGGTATCGGGTGGGGACTGCTCAGGCAACCTAGCTAGGGTTAAGACTACTCATTTTTGATTAACTTGGCATTGATCCTAACAGTTTGAGTAATTTGATTGAGATTAAATCTATTTTTTAATAAAAAATAAGAACTAAAAAAATCTACCCAGGCAAATTGTTTTTTTGTTTTTTTTTTCGTTCAATGAAAAGGAAAAGAATGAATTGAAAACGAAAATAAAAAATATATATATAAACAGAAAGAATAAATGATATAAAACAAATCACTAAACAAATACTCCCGTAAGATGGAATGATAGAAATAGTAGAGCTAGCTCGTAGGTACCATATATATAACAAAAGGAAAACAAAAGAATTATCACTTGTCAGCATCCAATGTTAGTAGTAACACTCGTTTTATTTAACTATTTATTAGGTGCTAGTAAGAGCTTGTATCAAGAGTTCGAGCCTTGTTTAATATTAATAACCACTTGAGGATTACTTAATTGTTAACTTCAGAATCTATGAATATTAGTCGAGATACACGCAAACTGATCTGAACACCCCACATTAATAATAATAAAAAATACTCATTTTATTTAACAATATCGTTATTAATTTACAAAGGAAATTAAGATATTATTTGACCTATAATTTCCTACTTTTACTAAATTAAACACTAGATATATAAAATTAAAGAAAACCACAGCAGACGTGATTTTGGCACTTCATTGCCCATGTAACTGTAATTGTTTTTTAATAAAATCGATCATGTTATATTCGAGTGGCCTCATCTTGGTTAACCATTATTCTGTTTGTATATATCTTCTATTCCTTTAATTTTTTCTTCGCAGGAAATGATCATTCTCTGCTTTTTATCTGTGTTGGTCGATCGATGGTGGAAATACAAATAATGTATTCGTATTAATTATATACATGGAAGTGGGTTATCACATATAGATATCAAAGTATTGTCCTGTTACGCAAAATCTAAGTTTGTGTAGGATCAAAATCAAACTTTCACTTGGATCCTCCACTGAATTTTTTATTTTATTTTTGCTTTCAAATCAAACGGGACACGAAATCAATCGGTCCATATAATCATTAGTCAGCGAGCATTCAACATTATCTAGGGCTACCCAACTTGACAAATAAACCATACATAATGTTCAACATTGTACAAGAAATAATATTTATCATAAAAAAAACTTTTTTTTTTCCTTTCATATAGTGATGTAAACGAAGTCACGATCGTACCTAGCTAGCTAGCTTTCTGTCTTCTGACTATGATGGCTTAAGCGTGCGTTTGGAGCGCAAAAAGTCATTTCAAATATCAAATATGAAAGCAAGTCTAGCACTTAGATATGATGATAGGTTTAAAAAGGACACCCACAATCATGTTTTCCATGGCGATGTCCTTTGATTTATTGTTTGTTCCATTAATTTCATTGAATATTCTAGCTCGTCCACATACACACGATAATAATCATTAATTCTAATCATTCCTTGAAAACCTTCCTTGGAGGCGTGAGCTATAAATTTCTTTCTAGTAGCATTAATTCGTTTGAGATTATATATATTAAATTACCAACCTATCAAGTCATTGCGTGTGTACAACACACGTAATTAGACATTTATGAACGAATTTCACCCAAAAAAGAAGAAGGAGGAAGAAAAAATAGCATATCAAATCAAGCACAAGAATATGTTATATCAATTTTCTCTTGTGGTTTTTATCCTTTGAGGAATCGCTTTCCTTTGGACATTGACATAAAAAAAAAAACTAAGGAAGCAATTAACCATGAGCAAGTTAATAATGGGGTTAATTAATGATCTACTTTTGTTTATAGAATCGAAATAACTAGATTATAATAATAATCTTAGCTAAAGGACCCGTGCGAAACCTTTATTATAATATGCACCAAGACTTTAAGAAGCATATTCAATTGTTTGATATCTATCTTTAATTTATTGAAGGGTCGTTTCTTCTTTTGAGCCCACCTTCTTTTGATTCCTAATGACCCCACTTGGTGTTCAATGCATTCTTCAAAAAATTCCAATTTTTGCTGGCTACAATGTTATATACGTGTATACATGAAATTCAATATGAACAAAGAAATTTGGCCTTAGTTGTTGTTATTTATTGATTTAGAGTGCATTTGGCTATGCGGCAACTACTGCTTTTTTTTCCTTCAAACTTTGTAATATAGTGTTTGGTTATAAGTAGTGGTTATGTTTTGACGCATGGGACCCACAAAAATTGAGGTGTAACTGTAGGTTCAGCTGAAGCAATTTTTTTATGCTTGTTCCTGCTGTGTCTTTGTACAGTGGAGAGCAAACTCTCCACTGTTTCGGCCGGTCCGGATCCGGTCCAAAGCTAAATGCATTAAACCGGGTCCGACCCAGTAAAAAAAATTAATTTTTATTTTTTTAATTGTGTTTTATTCGAAAAATTAGAAGGCAATCCCAATTTTATTCTTGCCGGGTCTGACCTGGTTAAAAAAATTTAATTTTAATTTTAATTTTTAATTGTGTTTTATTAAAAAATTAGAAGTAGATCGCTTAATTACGTAGCATTTGCAGAATTTGATCACAACCTCAATTTTCTTCTTGATGATTTCTTACCTGATGTTGATGTGCGCTTAAGAAACCATGAAAAATATAGTCCTTGTTGGATAGATTTCGTATGTTATGAAATTGCACATAGTTTAATGGAACAATAAAAAATATTTGATATCAATATTATTTATTTCATGATGTAATAACAGTAGTTAAATCTACAATATTTAAATTAAA